>Ga0224555_1000144_pt1 | contig 100208 bp, 102 predicted proteins | sample 714S23034metaG_FD_180687 | JGI IMG/M metagenome (GOLD analysis project Ga0224555, IMG submission 180687) | Peat soil microbial communities from Stordalen Mire, Sweden - 717 S2 30-34 | ecosystem: Environmental > Terrestrial > Soil > Wetlands > Peat | place: Sweden: Norrbotten County, Stordalen... | reverse complement strand
AGTGCGCGACCTCGCCAAGCTCTTCAGAACTTCCTCTTGGCCGCTGGCCAATGCCAAGGCGGTGGTGGCCGGTCTCACATTTCCAGTCTATCACAAACCACGTCTATTTGCGAGACACTACACTAGCGTCGACGTGATGCCCTTCACCTCCCGCAACTCGGCCGAATTCGAGGCGCCGGCAGGGATGACCGCGGCGCCCGTGGTGCTGGCTCCCCTGGGAGGGCGCCTTCACGTCCTCTTGGTCCGTCGTGACGACCCCCCCGACCCCGGCGCCTGGGCTCTTCCGGGCGGCTTCATGAGCCGCGATGAGCGTCCTGAGGAGACCGCCCAGCGCAAGCTCACGGAGAAGACTGGGGTGGGCGCCGTCTACCTGGAGCAGCTCCAGACCTACGGGGCCCCCCACCGCGATCCCCGGGGCTGGATCCCGACCGTTGCCTACCTCGCCCTGATCGACGCGGCCGTGCTGCGCGCGGACGAGAGCCAGGCCCGCTGGTGGCCGGTCGACGACCCGCCCACCCTGGCGCTGGACCACGGCGGGATCATCGCCGACGGGGTCGACAGGCTGCGGGGCAAGCTCTGGTGGTCGAACATCAGCGTCGGCCTGCTCCCCGAGCGCTTCACCATGCCTCAGGCGCGCCGCGTCTTCGAGGCGATCAGCGGCGTCCGCTACGAGCCCAGCAACTTCCGGCGCGAGTTGGATCGCAGCGGTCTGGTGCAGACCACCGGGCTGGTTGCCAAGGGGGGCCCGGGACGGCCGGCCGCCCTCTACGAGTTCGTGTCGCGCCAACCCGCGTGGTCCTTGCGCCGCTCCCGTCCGCCGGCGACCCTGGGCATTGGGCTTGCCAGGGAGGCGGCTCGGCGGTGAGCGACGACGCACGCGTGATCCCGACCGCCGACGGGTCCCCAAGTCTGGCCCTCCACTGCGACGAGTACCTGCTGATCATGGCCCAGTCGTTCTGGCGCCACCGGCAGAACGAGGACTGCGTGTTCGAGCTGGCGGTCCGCGACCTCCCGCCCCATCGCGCCTACCTCGTCGCCGCCGGGCTTCAGACCGCCGTCGAGTACCTGAACGGACTTCGCTTCGACCAGGGGATGCTGGCCTGGCTCGGCAGCCTGGGGGCCTACGATCGCGGCTTTCTCGACTTTCTGGCCGGGCTCCGTTTCGGCGGGGACCTCGACGCCGTCCCCGAGGGGACGGTGACGGGCGCGGCAGTCCCGCTGCTGAGGGTGCGCGCTCCGCGGATCGAGGCCACCCTTCTGGAGTCCGCCCTCCTCGCCATCGTCGACCACGAGACCATGGTGGCGAGCAAGACCGCCCGGATCGTCGAGGCGGCGTCCGGCCGCCAGGTGTGGGACTTCTCGCTGCGCCGGCTCCACGGCGTCGGTTCGGGCCCGGGGGTCGCCCGAGCGGCCTACATCGCCGGGGCCGCCGGCACCGCCACGGTGGTCGCCGGCCGCCGCTACGGCATCCCCCTGACTGGGACCATGGCCCACCAGTACCTGCTCGGTTTCGGCCCGGATGGCGAGCAGGAGGCATTCGAACGCTTCCTGGGCGACTATCCGCAGCGCGCCATCCTGCTGGTGGACACCTACGACACGAGGCGTGGCGTCGAGCGGGCGATCGCCGCTTCGCGCAGTACCGGCATCTCGCTCGGCGCCGTCCGGCTCGACTCCGGCGACCTCGACGGCCTGAGCCGGGAGGCCCGCGCCCTGCTCGACGCGGCCGGGATGGACGAGACCCGGATCATCGTCTCGGGCGATCTCGACGAGTGGCGGATCCAGCTTCTGGTGCGGGCCGGCGCCCCCGTGGACTCCTTTGGGGTCGGGACCATGCTGGGGACCTCCGCCGACGCCCCCCACCTGAATGGCATCTACAAGCTGGTGGCGGTGAGCCGGCCGGAGGGACTGGTGCCGGTGATGAAGTGGAGCGCCGCCAAGGTCACCGACCCGGGGGCGCACCAGGTCTTCCGGACCGCGGAGGGAGACACCGTCGGGCTCCTCGCCGAGGCCCTCGAGGGCAGGCCGCTGCTGGAGCCGGTGATGCGGGGAGGCCTGCTGGTCGCCGCCCTCCCCGTCCTCGACGCCGTGAGGGAGCGCTGCCGCGCTGAGCGGGAGGCGCTGCCCGCCGAGGTGCGCCGGCTGGATGATTTCGCGGTGTGGCCGGTGCGCCGGAGCCCGGAGCTCCTCCGGCTGCGGCGCACCCTCTCCGGCGACCATCGAGCAGTCCAGGGAGGTGAGCCAGTGAGTCAGCGGAAGAGCGTCTCCGGGGGCACCGCCCTGATCGCCGTCGACGTCCAGGCCGACTTCCTCCCCGGCGGAGCCCTCGCGGTCCGCGGTGGCGACGCGGTGGTCAGCGAGCTGGTCGCCCTGGCCGGAGAGGTGGATGTGGTGGTCGCCAGCCGAGACCTCCATCCGCCCGGCCATTCGAGCTTCACGGACCAGGGCGGCCCCTGGCCGGCCCACTGTGTCGTCGGCACCCCGGGTGCCGCTCTCCACCCGCAGGTCGACGCCATCGCCGACCTGGTGGTGAGCAAGGGGCGAGACCCGGGAGCCGACGCCTATTCGGCCTTCGACGGCACCGACCTCGCCGGGCTCCTGCGCAGTCGTGGGGTGACCCGGGTCGTGGTCGGAGGCCTCGCTACCGACTACTGCGTTCGCGCCACCGCTCTCGACTCGCTGGGGGCGGGGTTCGAGACCGAGGTGGTCGAGGCCGCGGTGCGGGCCGTGGACTTCGCTGCCGGGGACGGCGATCGCGCTCTCGAGGAGATGCGCCGCGCCGGGGTCAGGGTCATCTCGCACGTGCCTGCGGGAGGACGGCGATGAGCCGTCTGGTTAACGAACACTGCCAGGCGTGCCACTCGGGCACGCCCAGGGTCGAGGGCGAGGGACTGGCGCGGCTCCACGGGGAGCTGAGCCCGGATTGGCGCATCGAGGGCTCGCGAATGCGCCGAAGGCTGCGCTTCCCCGACTTCGTCAGGGCCTTCGGCCGTGCCACCCAGGTGGGGCTGGTGGCCGAGGCCGAGGGACACCACCCCGAAATGACGGTGGGCTGGGGCTACCTGGAGATCGAATTGAGCACGCACGCCATCGGTGGCCTGAGTCGCAACGACTTCATCCTTGCCGCCAAGATCGACGCGCTGGATGGCTGACGAGGGGCAACCCTGGTGAGGCTGGGGAGGCCGAGCTTCTCTCTGAGACGGTACCAGCCTCAAGGCGAACCGACCTAGGTTGGCCGCCTCGCCTGGTAGAGCGGCTTGTCCAGCTTTAGGGCTTGGTCACTTCCCATGCTAGGCTGCGTCTGGCCGTCGACGGGCGAGGCGATCTTTTGGATCAGTTCGACCACTCACGAGGTGCCGCATGATAATTCTCGGAATCATCCTGCTAGTCATCGGGTTCGTTGCAGGTGTCCCTATCCTCTGGACAATCGGGGTCATCCTGCTGGTGATCGGGGTCGTCCTCGAACTCTTGGGGATGGCCGGGCACGCAGTGGGCGGCCGGCGACACTACTACTGAGGCGTCGCCGTCGACCTGCAAACGGGCTGGCCGTCGTGACGTGAGTACTTGTGACTACTTAAACTCGGGATCCTCAGCCAGCCCGCCAAGGGCGCGGCGGCCAGCGATCAGCGATGTCATGCCAGCCAGGTGGCTGATATCGACCCATGGGGCTGGCAGTCCGAGCTTCTCCCGACGATCGCTTGCAGCACCCGGCGAGCCCGAATCACTGTCGGCGGAGGATCGACTGCACCTTCATGTCTGGTGACGCCTGCGGAAGCGCTCCAGGGCAACCGCCAGCGACAGCAGGTAGGCAAGCAGGAAGTAGCAGATGAGCATCACGACGGCGATCAGGGGATGGCCAGTGGCCCAGAGGACTCCCGGCACCGCAATCAGAAGTAGGTTCCAGGCGAACGCTGCCCACATTCACCGCGATCGCCGACGCAGAGCACCCGGTGGAGCCGCCGTCAACTCCCGGAGGTCGTCGTGGGACCTGGGGTTGCCCGGGATGCCCAACAGCGGATCCGCCGAGGCTGACCAACGGGGTGATCCGGGAAGTCACAGTCGGGACCACGTTTCGGTCCCGACGTGTGGCCTTGGGTGAAAGGCGGAGGCGAGCGAGCGGCCTGTCAGATGTTTAGGGTGATCTTGGTGCCGAGGAGGATAAGGGGCCAGAGCAGGATCGCCAGCAGCGCCGACAGGACGCCGCCAAGGGTCTTGAGGCTGTCAAAGTAGTGATTGTTGTAGGCCACGATCACGCCAATAACCACCCACACCACGAAAACGAGTGATACAGACCCGCGACGGCCCATGGCCTCCCCTCCCGGCAAAGCGCTTATCGAACGGAGACGATCTTACAGGCGCAGCGGGCCCAACGTCACTCCGATTCGAAGGCCGTGAACGAGGGCGGACGTGCTTCGGCCGCTCCGCCCACGATCCCGGCGATCAAAGATAGCGTCAGGAGGCAGATCACGCCGAGCAACGACAGGCCGATCCCCAGGGCGATCTGGGAGCCTTTGGCCACCACCGTTCCCTCCCGGTCCTGCTGTCCAACGACCTAGCGTAGACCACGCAAAGCACGGCGAACAGCGGCGCCCAACCCTTTCGTGCGCCTGACTGGGAGCCTGACGACGCTGGTGGGGCTGGGCAGCCCGTTGGCCACATCGGCCTCCACCGTCACCGGCACCCCGGAGAGCCCCTGGACGGTGCAGCTTATGGGGGTCGCTACCATACAGCTCAGGGCAACTCAGCCTGGACTTTAGATACAAGCCGAGCCTGACCCTGCGCAACGACTAGCCTGCGCCCTGCTGCATGGGCACGGTTGGAGCGTTAGCGCTCTGACCCAGACCTCCGCGAGTTCAGATCAAGTGCCGCGGCGGCGAGGCTGGCCGAATAGGACGGGGCCTGCGCTACCCACATTTGCGCATTGATGGGCACCACCTGCGCCACTGGGCGCAGGGCGGCTCGACGGATCTGGCCAATCTTGTCACGATCTGCCGGGCTCACCACTGGAAGGTGCACGAGGGCGGCTGGCGGCTGATCCGCACCGACGAGGGCGTCGTCGCCCTGCCCCCCGTGGCCGACGACTACGGTCCGGGGCGAGGCTCCTCTCGCCCCCGCGCCCCCGACACCCCCTCGGCGGGCTGACCGCTCCGGCTGACCGCTCCACCGTCCAACGACGGCGAGGGAGTGCCCCCAAGGCCACCCGTGAATGGCCCCTCTCCGCAGCGGGCCACGCCCTGGTCGATTGCTTCCAGTGAGGTGAGCCTGGCCCACCCCACCATGACAGTTTCACCCCTGAAGCGCCTAGACGGGCCCAGCCGCCCGAACACTCGTTGGCACCCCTCTGCAGGGCGAGGCGGCTCTTGCCGTCGAGGGGCAGCTCGCGAGGGGTCGGCGGCAGGGCGGCGGCGATCGCGAGGTCGAATGCGACTTTTCCGCGTCCTTCGTTGAGAGCTAGCAGCCCGTCCTCGTAACGCGCTTGAAGGCCGGGGGACCGGCCAACGGGAGGGGACCGGTCAGTTGGGGCTTGCAGCAGTGGGGCCCGGCCGGGGAGCCGTTGCTGCATGGTGGTCGGCCTCGCCGGGCACTGGGCAGTGCCAGGCGGGGGCTTCCCATCACGCCCACGCCCCGTGCAGCTTGCTGAGGTTGTGCCCGGTGCAGTGGAGCAACCACTCGTGCACAGCCTTCTCCTCGCCGCGTAGCCAGATCCGGATCAGCCCCTTGTTCTTGATCTGTCCGAACACCGGCTCCACCACCTGCTGCCTCAAGCGGTAGCGCTCTCGCCCCCGCTTGGTCATCAGCCTGCGCTTCATCCGCTCCCGGCGCGTCAGCCCCACCGGAATCCGGCCCCGCGGCGCCGCCGGGCACCGGTAGCTCCGCGGCATCCGCCCGGTGGCCACGTAGGCAGTGACGCCGAGTTCATCCAACGCCTCGAGATTGGCCTCCGAGCAGTAGCCGGCGTCCGCCGAGAGCTCCCTGGGAAGTTCACCCAGGTTGGCCGCGATCTCTGCCACCACGTCGATCAATTGCGGACTGTCGGCGGCGCTGTTGGTCAACCGTGCCGCCACGATCACCTGCGACGAGGCGTCCACCGCCGCCTGCCCGTTGTACCCCTGGATGAAGGCCCCAACCCCGCCCTTCATGATCCGCGACTCCGGGTCGGTGAAGTTCTGCTGCGTCTTGGCATCCGGCTCCGTCTTCCCCTCGGCCTGGGCCCGCTCCTTCAGGTCCTTGAGCGCCTTGCGGATCGCCTCTCGCCGCTTCGCGGCGGTGCGCAGGTTCTCCGGCAGCTCATAGCCATCGTTGTCCGCACCGTACTTGGCGTCCTCCTCGGCGTCGGTCTGGTCGCACTCCCGGAACCACGTGTCCAGCTCGGCGGTGATCCTGTCCACCTCCGGCTGCATCCGGTCGTAGCTCATGGCCGCATGCTTGCTGGCGTTCGCCTTCAGCTTGGTGCCGTCCACCGCCACGTGGTCCAGCTTCACCAAGCCCTGCTCACGGCAGAGCAGCAGCACCTGCTGGAACAGCCCTCCCAGCGCCGCCAGGTGACGGAGCCGGAAGCTGTTGAGCGTTCGAAAGTCAGGCCGGTTGCCCGCCGCCAGCATCATGCACCCGACGTCTCGAGTGGCCAGCTTCGCCAGCTTCCGGCAGCTGCGGGTGCCCACCGCATAGGCGTACAACCACAGCTTGGTCATCATCCGAGGGTGGTACGGCGGATAGCCGCGCAACTCCTCCTCGCAGACCGCCTCGATCTCGGAAAGGTCAAGCGCGTCGACGACATCGCTGATGAAGTGGGCCATGTCCCCCTCGGGGACCCACTCCTGCACCGACCAAGGCAGCAGCAGCATCTGGTCGGGAGCGTATGGGCGGAACGTCTTCGGCATCCGCAGATTGACTCACATCCGCTCCTCTCCCCGCCAGCCGTTACTAAGCTAAGCGGAGACGTGCATCCCCAAGGTGCTCAGCCGCAGTTACGCGCGCAGCGCCAGGAAGCGTCCGAGGACAGCGAACCCGGCGATACAGGCCGCGCCCTCGGCGAGCCCGCGCAGGGCGCCGTCGTACGGATCAGAGGCGGTGACACCTGCGAGCCACACCACCAGGGCGACGCCGCAGGCGACGGCGGCGGCGAAGGCCCACGGATGTCCGCGGAGCCGCGCGGGCACGGCAGGCCCCAGGTCCTCGAAGACATCGCCTGCCGGCCCGGCCACGGCGACGCGGACGCCAGCCGTGCGCAGCCCGATGGCTCCGCACGCGACCAGTAGGGCCGCCGCGACGACCGCTCCGACCACGCCCCAACCGAGGACTCCGGCTGACCACCAGGGAATCTGGGCGCTGAACTGCTGGGCAAAGAGAGCGATCGCCCCCATGCTGGCCAGCCCAAACCCCAGCGCGGTGACGGTGCGGCGCTGAAGCGCGCGCACCTCGGACGCCGCGACCGCCCTCCGCCCGCGCAGGCGCACCGCCCGCAGCAGCGCCAGAACGCCGCTGACGAAGGCCACCTGGGGCGCCACCACCAGCACCGCGGCCGCGGCGAGGCCGAGCCATGACGCGTGGCCGGCACTGATCGTGCGGATCGCTCCGGAGGCACTCTGAGCTATCCCCTGGGTGTTGGCCGCGCCGAACCCGGACCAGGCCACCAGCATGATCGTGTAGAAGATCCCGGCGACGGCGAGGCTGACGAAGGCCCACAGCGGCGCGTGCAGCGCCCCCCTCGTCCCGAGGTCGTCCGCGAAGCTCTGAGCGATCGCGGAGGGCTCGCCGAACCGGCCCTCCGCCTGAGGGTCGGAGAGCAGGTGGTCCTCGGTCTCGGCGAGGATCCGCCGCCGCCGGTCGCCGCGCACCCCGCGGCTGCCCAGCTCGGTGCTTAGCTCGGCGAGGTAGTTCGAGATCACGACAGGATCGCCTCGACCGCACGGGCGAAGCCGCGCCACTCCTGGCGCTCCTCGGCGAGCGCCGCCTTGCCGCGATCGGTGAGGCGGTACACGCGGCGTCGACGTGGCGCCTCGCGTGACCATTCGCTGCTCAGCAGGCCGCTCGCCTCGAGGCGGTGCAGCGCGGGATAGACGGTGCCCTCGGCGAGGTCGAACTCGCCCTGGCTGCGCGCGCGCAGGCGCTCGACGAGCCGGTAGCCGTGGGCGGGCTCGACGGCAACGGTGGCCAGCAGGAGCATTTCGAGATGGCCCTTCAATACCTCGGCTTGCATACCATGCCATCCTAGGCTATGGAGGTGGTCGCACGCAAGTCCGCGTATTCCCTCATCCAGAATCTGGCCCAGATGATGCCGCCTCGGGGACGTCGGCGCCCGCTCCGGCAGCGCGCCTCGGGGGACCGGGCGCCCGCCCCGGAAGCGCCGCGCCGCGCGGCCCTTCCGGCGGGAAGGAATCGCCGCCGCTGTAGCCTCCTTGGGAGGGGTCGTAGGCCGGGAAGACCACGTAACCTTGCGGGCAGATAGTGGTTGTTACCGGGACGGGCTGCTAGAGGCCCAAGGTACTGCATTGAGAGGTCGAGATCGTTGAGGAACGAGTGCCCAGCGACCCCGTCTTGGCTAAGCGGTGTCATCGGAGCGGTCACGACAGATGCGTTCCCATGGAAAGGCGTACGCGCCGCGATGGAGGTCCGACCCGACCCGTGGTACCTGCTGCGTCGCGCGTCCGCGCCGTCCCCACCACATGGGTGGATGCATGACTCCCGGGATGCCCGCGGCTTGCCGCTGGCGATCGCTCAGCCGTCGCCCTTCTGAGAGACGGCAGCCTGCGTTTCGGTGTGCCGGCCCCGCCGAGCATGCTGCGAATACGGACCGAGCCAATCCGCCCGCTCTGGTCGGCGGACCGGGGCCTTCCGGAGCAGACGCACCAACCGCGTAATAGTCTCGTGACCCTTTTGAGCGGTTCGGAGACGGCTTCGTCACCACACGTGTGTTGCACAGGGCTCGTCCCCGCGTAGCGTGGGCTGCACCATGCAGTCGCGCGTGCCGCGACGGGTCCCAGGCCCCGTCCCTCCGGTCCGGCATCGGTTGGAGTTGCTGCCATCGGTGCCAGAGGTCCTCGCCCTCGCCTCGTTCCAGCCCGAGGATTTCGACCTGGCCGCCGACCTGGACGCCATCGCCCGGCGGGCCGCCGTGCGGGCTCGTGCGCTCAGTTGGGCCGACGGAGCCGTGGTCGAGGTCACCAATGCCAACGGCCTCGTCCACCGGGCGAAGACAGGATCTGGCGCCGCTGGACGCTCCCGGCGTCAGGGTGACGCGCCCCATCATCCGTGGCGCGCCCTCGTTTGCGACACCCCCCAAGTCTGCGATGACACGGAAGCCGACCCCCGGGTGGACCGGGAGATGTGCCGTCGACTCGGGACACGGTCGATGATCGCCGTCCCCCTGCGCCACCGGGACGTGCCCGTGGGTGTGATCGCCGTGACCTCGTCTCAACCCCATGCGTTCGACAAAGCCCAGGTGGAGGTCCTACAGCTCCTCGCCGACCAGGTCACAACGGCGGCGGTCGGGGCGCGGATGATCACCGAGCTGCGCGGGATCGGCCGGCATCGCGAGGGCGCCTTCGTCGCCAACGAAGCGAGCTTCCGGCGCGTGTTCTTCGAACATCCCCAACCGATGTGGGTGCTCGACGCGACGACACGCCGCTTCCTCGCTGTGAACGATGCCGCCGTGGCCAAGTACGGGTACTCCGCGGAGGAGTTCGCGGCGCTGACCATCGCCGTCATCCGCCGCGATACTGCCCATCTTGCCGTCGACTTCAACCGGGCCTGGGCGGGGAAGTCGGCCTTCAGCGCCCGCCACCGCCTGCGTGACGGCCGGCTCATCGACGTCGAGATCGCCACGGTGGCCCACGAGTTCGACGGTCGTCCCGGATTCCTCGTTCTCATCAACGACGTGACGGAACGCCACCGGTTGGACAGGCAACTGCGCGAGGGCGGTTTCCGCGACCCCCTGACGGGCGGCGCCAACCGGGCTCTGCTCACCGAGCGGGTCAGGCATGCGCTGACCCGGATGCGCCGGCGCAGTGCCACCATCGCGGTCCTGGTCATCAACCTGGATCACTTCAAAGACGTCAACGACAGCCTGGGTCATGTGGCCGGCGACTTCCTGCTCCAGGCGGCTGCGACCCGGATCAAAGCAACCCTCCGCCCCGGCGACACCGTCGCCAGGCTGGGCGCCGACGAGTTCGCCGTCCTCCTCGAGGACATCGGCGAAGTCCGTGACTCCCTCGGGGAGGCGGAACGCCTCGGCGAGGTGTTCCGGTCTCCCCTGGAGTTCGCGGGCGGCAGCCTGGCGATCAGTCTGAGCATCGGCGTCGCCGCGTCGTCGACCGCGCAGACCTCTGCCGATGAGCTGCTGCGCAACGCCGGCCTGGCCATGTACGCGGCCAAGGCTGCGGGCAGGGGCAGGGTGGAGGTCTTCGTGCCCAGCATGCTCGAGTTGGCCACGGAACGCGTGAGCCTGGACCAGGACCTGCGCCACGCCGTGGAGCGCGGCGAGCTGCGCCTGTTCTTGCAGCCGGTCATCTCGGTGGACAGCGGCGCCATCGTCGGCTGCGAGGCCCTGGTGCGGTGGCAGCATCCCAGCCGGGGCTTCGTGCTTCCCGACACCTTCATCCCCCTCGCCGAGGAGACGGGGATCATCAGCGACATCGACACCTGGGTGCTCGACGCCGCGTGCACCCAGGTGGCTTCGTGGAGGGCGTCGGGGCTGGCCGATCTCGTCCTCGCCGTCAACATCGCAGGGCGCGATCTGGGCCGGGGCGAGGTCGTCGACAGGGTGTCGGCCGCGCTCCTCAAGACCGGGTTTCCCCGGGATCGCCTCGAGGTCGAGATCACCGAGGGCTCCGCGGTGTCGCAGCCGGTGGAGGCCCTCAACGAGCTGCGCCACCTGCGCAGCGCCGGCATCGCCGTCGCCATCGACGACTTCGGCACCGGGTACTCGAGTCTGAGCAAGCTGGCAACGTTCCCCGTCGACCGCCTCAAGATCGATCGCTCGTTCCTCAGCGACATCAAGCACGAGGAGGACGACGCCCCGCTGGTGGCGGCGATGATCGCTCTCGCCCACCGGCTCGGCTTGGCGGTGACCGCGGAGGGCGTCGAGACCCCGGAGCAACTCGCCTTCCTCCGCCGCAACGGCTGCGATCTGCTCCAGGGGTACCTCTTCAGCCCGCCTGTGCCCCCGGACCGCTTCGAGGAGCTCCTGCGGGGTCAGCAGGCGAGCGGAGCCAGAGCCCGTGAGTTGTCTCAGCCGGCCGAGAGCGGTTGCGCCCGGCCATCCCACGGATCGAACAATGGCGGCGTGCGGCAGACCATCGGCGTGCACGCCCGAGGAGATCCCATACAGGGGACCCCGTCGCGAGTCATCCGCGTCCTCCTCGTCGACGATCACATGATGTTCAGCCAGGCCGTGGCCGCCGCCCTCAACGAGGAGACGGACATCCGGGTGGTCGACTGCGTGACCAGCCTGGCCGAGGCCCGGAGCCACCTCGAGACGACCGAGGTCGACCTGATCCTACTCGACCAGCGGCTCCCCGACGGCCAGGGCACCCACGCGGCGGCGGAGCTGCGGGCGATCCGGCCGGGGGTCCGCGTGGTGCTCGTCACCGCCGCCGTCGACCCCGCCCTTTTCAGCGAGGCACTCGCCGCGGGCTGCGTCGGCTTCGTGACCAAGGGAGACAGTATCGACGTGCTGGCCGCCGCCGTGCGCGCCGCCGCCTCCGGGGCCACCACCGTCTCACCGGCGATGCGGGGACAGCTCACCGGCGCCGACGGAAAGGGGAGCGGCTACTCCGCCCACGCCCTCACCCACCGCGAGACCGCGGTTCTTCTCTTGCTCGCGGATGGCCTGAGCAAGCAGGAGATCAGCGAGCGGCTGTTCATCAGCATCAACACCCTGCGCAACCACATCCAGAACATCATCAGCAAGCTCGGAGCCCATTCGAAGCTGGAGGCGGTCTCCATCGCCATCCGCGAGGGCCTGATCACCACTCAAGCGGTCGAACGCTGAGCCAGGCGAGGGTGCTGTCACCGTCGTCGGTTCAGGCAACTACCCGAAGGGCTGGCGGCCTCGCGCTCGGGGCCTCTCGATAAGTCGGATGGCCGTCAGCGCCGGCTCAGGAGCTGACCAGCCGCTCGCGCCGGCTCACTCCGCAGCGGAGGCGATCGTCCTGCGGAAGAGCGGCATCTGCTGCGTCGGCGTGGGCATGAGGTCCTCGCCGCGGATCGCTGCGAGCAGCACGCCGATCTCGGACCCCTTGGAGACGAAGGCGTCGATGCCGGCTGCCGCGATGGTACGGGTCACCAGAGCGTCGTCGTAGGCGGAGAAGGCGACGAGACGGATGTCGGGACAGACCTCGCGCAGGCCGCGCGCGGCCGCCCAGCCGCCGCCATCGGGCATGTGGACGTCGATGACCGCCACGTCGGGCTGCATGCCCCGCGCCAGGCGGATCCCGTCCGGAATGCGGCTCGCGGTGCCGATGACGACCAGGGTGTCGTCGCTCTGGATGAGGGCCCTCAACGCCTCCAGCATCACCGCGTGGTCGTCGAGGAGGAGCACGGTCAGAGTGCCCGGATTCCTCCGGGAATGCTGTCCCGCGCGTGCGATCTCAGTCCGATCGCTCACGAATGCGCTCCTGTCTGGTGGGTGGCCGTCTGGAGTATGACGCGCGCACAGCCACGCCGCGACAGTCGCGTGTGCTCTGTGACGGTGATCCAGATTCACTACTCGGGAGGGGCGCCGCCGCCCGGCCGACCCGGGTCGATGGGGGCGGAGGCGACCCGCCGGACGTCAGCCCAACCCTCCCCTGCGTCGCGGGCTGCCGCGTGGTGGGAGTAGCGTGGAACGGGCATGAAGTTGGGATTGCTGCTCGGCTTCTGGGGCGAGGACGGGCCGCCGCCCCGGCTGCTGGAGACGGTGCGGGAGGCGGAGAACCTCGGTTACGAGTCGGTGTGGACCTCCGAGGCATCGGGCTCCGATGCTCTGACGCCGCTCGCCTGGGTCGGCGCCCACACCGCGACGATGCGGCTCGGGACCTCGATCATGCACATGGCCGCTCGGGCCCCGGCGGCGACGGCGATGGCGGCCCTCAGCCTCGACCACCTCTCCGGCGGACGCTTTGTCCTCGGGCTCGGCGTGTCCGGCCCGGAGCTCGTGGAGGGCTGGTACGGGCAGCCCTTCGACCCGCCCCTGGGGCGGACCCGCGACTACGTGGAGATCGTCCGCCGCGTGCTCCTCCACCGCGATCCGGTCGAATACCGGGGCCGTCACCTGTCACTTCCCCTGCCGGGGGGCTCCGGGCTGGGCCGTCCCTTCCTCTCGATGGTGAGGCCGCTCCGCCCCGGCCTCCCCATCCTGCTGGCAGCCGAGGGCCCGAGGAACGTCGCCCTCGCCCGGGAGATCGCGGACGGCTGGATCGCCACCTACTACTCCCCCTACCGTGACGCGCACTACCGCGCGGCCCTGGCGGAGGGGGCGGCCCGGCCGGGCGCGCGGGCCGCGGAGGCGGACTTCGAGATCGTCGCCACCGTTCCGCTCATCGTCGATGACGCCGTCGAGGCAGCCGCCGGCCGGCTGCGCGGTCTCTTCGCACGCTTCATCGGAGGGATGGGTCCGCGCGGGCGCAACTTCCACTACGACGCCTTCGTGCGCATGGGCTACGAGGAGGTCGCCACCCGGGTGCGCGACCTCTGGCTGGAGGGCCGCGCGGAGGAGTCGGCGGCGGCCGTGCCGACCGCGATGATCGAGCAGGTCGCCCTCATCGGGCCGGCCCCCAAGATCCGGGACGAGCTCGTCGAATGGAGGCGATCACTGCTGACGACCTTGCTCGTCCACGTCACGCCGGAACCCGCCGTGCTCCGCCAGGTCGCCGAGCTGGTGCTCGGCGGCTGATCCTTCGGCCGGTACGCCTGCTCCCGCCGGACGGCGAAGCCCGTGCTTGGGAGACTGATCCTTCGGCCGGCACCCCGCCCCCGCGGGCGAGCAGGATTGCTGGCGGCTCGCGCCAGGGCGTGCCGGTGGCGCTGGAGGTGGCTTCCCGATGACGGACGTGGTCACGGTCGGACTTGATGGTGGGGGCGACTCCCGCGAGTTCCTGGACGGCAGCCGGCGATCGACGGCGAAGCTCCCGTCTCTCCGCATCGGCCGGGGCGTCTACCGGCCGGGCTGGCGCTGGTCTCAGCATGCCGGCCCCCAGACCGGCCTGCCCTCGGCGGCGCACATCGGCTACGTCGAGGCCGGGCGCATGGTGGTCCGCGGGGCAGACGGCCGGGAGGTGACGGTCGGTCCCGGCGAGGCGTTCGAGGTCGGCCCTGGCCATGACGCCTGGGTGGTCGGCGACGAGCCGTGCGTCGCCCTCGACTTCGAGCCGATCGCGTCCTGAGGGGTCCGGAGCGGCGGTGGGTCGCGTCCTCTTCGCGCTCACCGGCCCGGCCAGCACCCTGCTGGGGACGTCGTTTCGCCCCGTCCCGCCGGGGAGGATCTCACCTGTCCGGGGGATTGGCGGGTGCGCACCGCTCGCGTAACCTCTGACCTGAGCCCGGCGATCTCTCTCCACAGAGGTCGGCTGGACCGCTCGTCGCCGCTGTCTGCCGATCGACCAGGGAAGCCATGAAGCGCCTACACATCGTCGGGATGGGTGCGGTCGCCGCCGCGGTCGCCGCCTTCTTCTTCCACCCGCACAAGGGGGCCGACCGCCGGGAGTCGGTCCGGCGTGGCGGGAAGAGGCTCGCCCGTCACGGTGCCTCGGTCACCTCTCTGGTGGGCACCCGGCGGCGCCGGGCAGCTGGCGGGTTGGCCGACGTGAGGCAGCGGATCGAGGATGCCCTCCTGGAGGAGCTCGGCGCCGACGGCTTCCCGCTGCGGGTCATCGCCGGCGACGACGACACGCTCGCGGTCCGGGGCGAGGTCGGGTCGCTCGACCTGATCCGCCGTGCCAGCGAGGTGATCGACCGCAACCGCGGAAGCGCCGACGTAGTCAACCTGATCCGGCTGCGGACCCCGTCCGCCCGGGGCGCGCTCACCGCCTGAGGCACGAGGGGAGGCACGCACGCGCGGCGATGACGTGCGCAAGCGCAGCACCACGGTCGCCGGTGTGGGCTGCGTGCTGGCGTTGGGCGCCCCTCGGTCCTGCTGCCGAGCTCACGGCGTGCCTGCGAGACGACGGCCATCACCGGCGCGGCACCAGCCTTCATTCTCCGTCGCTGGCGACCAACAGCGTCGACCAAACTCCTGAGAGCGGTTGCACGCATTGCGGACGGGCAGGGCCTACTGGGCGCGCGCTGCCCGTGCCGTGGCCGCGCGCCGAAGGACCGTGCAGCGGAAGGCCTTTCGCCCCTCCTTCCTATGGGACGTTGCTGCGGCGCGCGTCCAGGATCAGTTCGTGGTGATCCGTCTCGCCACCGGTCGTGGTGTGGCGCAGCAGCGCCCGAGCGGGCTTCACGAGAGGGCGGCTCGGTGGCTGTTTGGCCTGCTGGCCATCGTGCTCGTCGCCGTTGGCGCGGTTGGACTGATGCGAACAACCTCGACGGCAACCGCGGCCGGCATCGCGAGCCAGGAGGCGGACCAGAGCACGGCGGTTGCGGAAGCCAGCCGCGTATCAGCCTGGATCGGCGAGGTCGACCACGAGCTCGACGGCTACGCCGCTGCCATGGTCGGAGACTCCACCGAAAGCCCGACCCAGCTGGCCGCCACCTTCCAGACGCTCCTCACCGGCACCAACGACTTCTCTCTTCTCGAGCTCACCGAACTGTCTGGTCATGCCATAGCAGCCAGTAGTGGCAGTGGCATCAACCTCGCTGGAGCCCGATGGCTCGCCGCTCTGAGCGCCACCCCGCTGGTTTCCCCGGTCACGGGAAGTGGTGGCACGCTCGACTGGTTTGTCGGCCGGCTGGCGACCACCGGGACCCTGAGCGGCGCGCTCGTCGGCGTGCTGCAGGCCAGCCAGGTCGCCAACCTCCTGAGCCCTGTCGATCCCGACGCCACTGCGACGCCGGAGGTCCAAGCGGTGCTTCCAGGGGGGATCCTCCTGTACAGCTCCGCGATGACCACGACCCTGCACTCAGGTCTGAGCGACGCGTCCATGATGGCGGACGGAGCTCTGAGGACTCGGGTCTTCTCGCCGGCGGTGACAGCCGCGCTTGCCGGTCGCACCGGCGCCGCCACGTACACCGCTGACGGCGTCAGGACCGTCGCCGGATATGGCAGCGTCTCTCTGCCCGGATGGGTGCTCGGAATCGTGGTGTCGCAGCCATCCGGCGCCGGCCTGGCGACGGTGCCGGCGCTGCTGGGGCCGGCATGGCTCGTGCCCTCACTCCTGATCCTGCTCGGGCTCGTCCTGCTCGCGGCACTGGCCGCCCGCCCTCGGGTCGGAGCTCTGGCCGCGGTGCCCGGTGGTCGGAGGCTCGGCGGTCTCTCGGGGCTGCGAGGTCGTGCCGAAGCTGACCGGAAGATCAGCGGCCGGGCGGAGACTGCGTCCTCTGGGCCGGCTCCGGGGACAGCGGATAGGACGGTGGCTCGTGCCGCCCCCGCGGCGGTCGGATCCCGCCTGGGCCGGCGCCGCCTGCGGGGCCGTTACGAGATCCTGGAGGTCATCGGTCGTGGGGGCGAGGGTCAGGTACTCCGCGCTCTCGATCACCTTCACTCGCGTCAGGTGGCGATCAAGGTGAGGTATCTCGATCCCCGTGACGGGTCCCGCCGCCGCGAGACCCTCAATGAGGCGAGCGTCCTGCTTCGGATGACACCCGATCCGCACGCCAGCGTCGTTCGTGAGGACTTCATCATCCGTGACCGCTACTACCTGGTAATGGACTGGATCGACGGGACGCCGCTGGATCGGCGGCTTGCCGAGCGAGGCAACCCTGGCCTTCCCGTCGGAGCGGTCCTCCACTGGATGGGCCAGGTCGCGGGCGTCCTTGATCACCTCCACAGCCAGGTTCCGGTGATCGTGCACGGCGACGTCAAGCCCAGCAATGTGATCCTCACGTCCGGCACGGAGCCGCACGCGATCCTGGTCGACTTCGGAATCTCGCAGCTCCGTGACGGTTCCGTCGGCGTCGGCGCCGAGACCGACCCGCGAGCGGTGATGGGGAGTCCCGGGTACATGGCACCGGAGATGCTGGCCGGGGCTCGGGCAACCCCGGCCGCCGATGTTTTCGGACTTGCCGCGACCACCTTCGCGCTGATGGTGGGTCATCCACCCCGTTTCGGCGATCCTCCCGACTGGGGGAAGATCGATCCGAGAGCCGCCGGCTCGGTGGAGGCCGCGTTCAAGGCCGGGCTGGCCGTCGATCTGGGCCGGCGGCCGCATTCGGCTCGAGGATTCATCACCTCTCTGCGAGCGGCGACTGGATCGTCCAGCGCGGGGCGGCGAGCGGCCACGGTGGGGGTCTGGACGGCCGCGACCCTCCCGGACGGCTCGGGGGGCGTGCCTCGGTGACCCGGTCAGGCCCCCCGCGCGCCAGCTGATTCGCCCCCCCCACCTCTTCGGGGTGGCGCGGTGGCGGCCCCTGACGGCGTCCTCGATGGGATCGGATCAACACCGCGGGGAGTTTCCACGGGGTGGTCCTGAATCGCGGAGATCATCTCGGAGACGGCGATCGCGCCATGGCGGAGCGCTTCGTTGGCAAGGCGGACCCTCCGCCGGTCTCCAACGCCAGCGATGCCGAACTTCTCATAGAGGTTGTTCAGGTGGTATTTGACCGCGGTCTCGGTGACCCTGAGAGCCACGGCCATCTGGCGCACCGAGGCGGGTTCGGTGAACATATCGCCAAGGGCGACCGGGCGGCAGAGCGCCTGAAGCACCGCCTGCTCCCGGCGGGTGAGCACGGGAGCCCGGCTCAGCGATCTGGTCACGGTCAGGCTTCCGGCGACGTCCTCGGCTCGGAAGAACATCCTGACGCCCCCCACCTGGATCTCGTCGTCGGGCCTGAGCACTCGCTCTCCGAGGATGCGTTCCGCATTCACGTACGTCCCGTTGCGGCTGCCCAGATCCCGGACGCTCCATCCCGACGTCACCTTTTCGATGACCGCGTGCAGGCGGGACACCTCGGCGTCATCGGACAGCCGCAGCGCGGTGTCGAGGCCACGGCCGATGGTCACCGGCCGCTCGGTGAGGACGGCGACCTCTCGCCCCGAAGGCCTCCAGATCTCGAGATATGGCTCCATCACCCCATCCCATCCGGGCGGCGGGCACACATCGCGAGCCCACCCACCACGATACGCCCCCGCAGGAAGGACCACCTGGTGCAAGCGCCAGGGGTGCGCTGGAGCGGGCGCTCAGCGCGCGCCCAGGCTCATCTCGCTTTGCGGCTCGAACAAGTACACGTGGCGCGGTGCCGCCGACAGGATCACGGTGTCGCCGACCGCGAGGCGAGTATCCGCCCCGACGATGGCGACCACATCCCTCCCCTCGGAGGCAGCGTGGATCAGCGCGTCGTTGCCGAGGAACTCCACAACGTCGACAGTTGCAGAGACCCGCAGTCCCGGACCCTCTGGCTCGCCGACCCGCAGGTGCTCCGGCCGCACGCCGACCGTCGCCGCCTCCAGACCGAGGTGGCGCAGCTGGGCAGCCATCGCATCGTCCAGCACGACCTGGGTGCCCTCGCAGACCAGGCGCATGACACCCTCCCGCTGCACCTTGAGTTCGACGAAGTTCATGGACGGTGATCCGATGAAGCCCGCGACGAAGCGGTTGCATGGCTCCTCGTACAGCTGCTTGGGCGTCCCCACCTGCTGGAGCACCCCGTTGCTGATGACGGCGATTCGGTCGGCCATGGTCATCGCCTCGACTTGGTCGTGGGTGACGTAGATCATGGTCGCCTGCAGCCGCTGATGCAGCCGGGCAATCTCAGCGCGCGTTTGCACGCGGAGCTTGGCGTCGAGGTTCGAGAGGGGCTCATCCATCAGGAAAACTGCCGGCTCCCGTACGATCGCCCGGCCGAGCGCCACCCGCTGACGCTGGCCTCCGGAGAGCTGTCCGGGCTTGCGGTCAAGGAAACGTTCCAGGTCGAGGATGCGAGCCGCCTCCCTGACCGACCTCTCGATATCGGCCTTCGGCGTCTTGCGCAGCTTCAACCCGAACGCCATGTTGTCGTAGACGCTCATGTGGGGATACAGGGCGTAGCTCTGGAAGACCAGCGCGATGTCACGGTCGCGCGGTGGCAGCATGTTCACGACCTTGTCGCCGATGGACACCTGGCCGCTGGAGATGTCCTCGAGTCCTGCGATCATCCGCAGCGCCGTGGTCTTGCCGCAGCCGGAGGGGCCGACCAGGCAGACGAACTCGCCGTCCGCCACCTCCAGGTTGAGCCGATCGACGGCGAGGTTGCCGCCAGCGTAACGCTTGGTCAGATCCTTCAGGACGACACGGGCCATGGCAGATGCCTCACTTGACCGCCCCGGCGAGCACGCCGCGGACGAAGTAGCGCTGAAAGGAGAAGAAGATGGCGAGCGGGACGACGATGGAGATCATCGCGCCGGTCGAGATCACCCAGTAGTTAGCGGCGAGGGTGCGTGTCTGGCTGAATAGGAAGATGGTCAGGGTGTGGTGCGGGTTGCCTCCCAGGAAGACGAGGCCCACCAGGAGGTCGTTCCACACCCAGATGAACTGGAAGATGGCGAGCGAGGCGGCCGCCGGCAGGCCGAGAGGCATGACCACGCGGCGGAAGAGTGTCCATTCCCCCGCCCCGTCGATCCGACCGGCCTCCAGGAGATCCTTGGGGATCCCGGTGTAGAAGTTGCGCATCAGGAAGACGCCGAAGGGGAGGCCGAAGGCGACGTGGAAGATGATCACTCCGGGGAGGGAGCCGAAGAGCTTGAGACCGGTGAGATTGCCGAACGCGTCATAGAGCTGGGCGACGGGGATGAGCGCGACTTGGACGGGGACGACCAGCAGCGCGACGATCACAAGGAAGACGGCAGTGCGGCCGCGCCAGCGGCCGAAGACGAGCGAGTACGCCGCCAGGCTGGAGAGGACCGTCACCAGGATCGTCGCCGGGACGGTGATGGCGGCAGTGGTGACTAGCGAGTCGAGGATGCCGCCGGTTGCAAAACCGGTGGAGAGGAGGGTCTCGTAGTTCTGGATCGTCAACTGCGACGGCGCGGTGAGCACCGTCCACCAACCCGAGATCCCGAACAACCCTTCGGGCCGGAAGGAGATCACCGTCAGACTGATGGTCGGAACCAGCCAGAAGATGGCGACGAGAACCAACACGACGTTGAGCACCAGCCGCGACGGACGAAAATGAATGCTGAGCCGTCTTCGTCTGACGGGAATCGCGAGGCCGGCCGCCTCCGCCACGCTCATCACCGAATCCTCCGGAGGTTGATGTAGATCACGGGCACGACCAGGATGAAGAGAATCACGGCGATGGCGCTGGCCAGACCGTTGGCCGACGGCGACGAGGCGTACCCGAAGTCGTACATGGCCACGGCCAGGGTGTTGGCCTGGGACACCGAGGGAGCCATGTTGACGATGATGTCGAAGATCTTCAGGACGTTGATGATCATGGTGACGAGGACCACGATCAGCACCGGTGCCAGCATCGGCATGGTCACGCGGCGGAAGGTCTGCCATTCGGTGGCGCCGTCGATCCGCGCCGCCTCGAGGACCTCACGATTCAGGGCGGCCAACCCGGCGCCGATGATCACCATCGCGAAACCGGCCCAGATCCAGAGGTAGGCGGTGATCATGGAGAGGTCGACCAAGGGGACGCTGAGCAGCGCCTGCGCCGTCTGGCTGAGCCCGCTCGTCGGGGTCAGAGATTGAGTGCCGCTCAGCCAGTAGATGCCGGTGAATCCCGACGCGAAGTTGTTGGCGACCGCCTCGACGCGGTAGCTGCCGGTGCTCAGGCTGCTGAAGCGAAACGCACCGTCGGCATCGGTGACCGTGGACGCCACGCTGCTGCCGTTGCTGCTCAACAGGCTGAGGTGCAACCCGGCGATACCGTCCTCGTCCGCGAATACCACCCCTCTTACGGCGGGGTGGCTCGAAGAGAAATCACGCCAGACCACCCCGCTCACCGCGCCGGAGGCCGCCGGCGGCACCACCGCCTTCTCGGCGCCGACCAGTTGCAGCGTCGCCGGGCTGATGCCGATCATACCGAGCTTGAGTGTCTGCCCCGGTGCGACGGTTGCGGTGCTCTCGAGGGTCGCGCCGGGACCCGGTCGGAGGCCGGTTGCGGCCAGGCTGGCGACGGTCTGCCCCGCCGAGGTGTTGACGGGATAGAGGCCGGGGGCGTTGAACCAATCGTCCACCGTCTCGATGCTGGCGTTCAGCATCCCAACGTGCGGATCGATGCTCATGATGCTGTTCCACACCAGCGCCGAAGCGGTCGCGCTGAAGGCGATGGGCATGAAGATGATGGTCTTGAAGGCGGTCGCCCAGCGGACGCGCTCAGTCAGCACCGCGAAGAGGAGTCCCACGAACGTCACCAAGAAGGGGAAGACGATTACCCAGATGACGTTGTTACGGAAGGTGACCAGGATGTCGGCAGTTGAGAACAGGGTCTTGTAGTTGCCCAGACCCACGAGCTTGGTCGAGTCGTTGTTGTAGAAGCTGTCACGGATGGTCCCGATCAACGGGTAGCCGACGATGACCAGCAGCCAGATGCCGGCTGGGGTCAGGAAGGCCAGCGAACCCAGGTGACGCCGCCAGCCTCCTCCAGGGGCTCTGCCAGTCTCCGGCAGGACGGCCGCCTCGAGGTTGGGCGCGCCCGGGTCAGGGGCCGGTGTGGCCACGATGCGACGGAGTACCAGGCTCCGCCGACGTGCCTGCGCGGCCATGGTCACACCCTCCTCACCTGTCCCGTCGGAGCGCGCACCCAGCGTCGCCGGTGTGTTTGCGGTCGTCGCCATCACGCGCCGTGTGTGGGTTGATGCTAGCCCGAGGGGCATGGGTTCGCACATCACCCCGGCGGGGGATAGGACTCTCTACCCTTTCGGCCAATAGTGAGGGTGGACAGGGAAAGGTACGGTGCCAAGTAGAGGTGAAGGCCCGCGCGACGGGCGGCCCGGATGTGCCGAGCAACGGAGGAGAGACCTGATGAAACACCTGCCACGTATGAGCCTCCTCGCCACAGCGACGGCTCTGTTGACCCTGGGGGCAGCCGCCTGCGGCTCGTCGTCCACGTCGTCCACGTCGCCCACGTCGTCCGCGGCCTCGTCGGCGAAGATCGGCGGCTCCGTCACGGTGTGGGCGGAGTGGACGAGCACCGAGCAGCAGGACTTCCTGGCGGCCGTGACCCCCTTCGAGAACGAGACCGGGATCACCGTCAACTACACGGGCAAGGGCAGCAACATGGATACGGCCCTCAACTCTGCGATCGCCGGCGGGGCGCCGCCGGACGTCGCCCTGGTCCCGGACCCCGGTGAGCTGAACACGCTGGCAGGCGAGGGCAAGATCCAGCCGCTCGCGAGCATCCTCGGCAGCCTGACCTCCAACTACAGCAGCGCTTGGAACACTCTGGCGAGCCACGATGGCACCCTCTATGGCGTGTGGTTCAAGGCGGCCAACAAGAACACGATCTGGTACAACCCGGCGGAGTTCGCCGCCGCCGGTCTCTCCTCGACGCCGACGACCTGGGAACAGCTCGTCTCTGACGCAAGTCAGCTGCAGGCCGCCGGCGTCACCCCCTTCTCCCTCTGCTCCGACGTCGGCTGGCCGATCGCCGACTTCTGGCAGAACGTGTACCTCAAGACAGCAGGCGCTGCTGACTACAACAAGCTCGCGGCCCACGACATCTCGTGGACCGACCCCACGGTGACCAACGCGTTCACCACCATGGCTCAGATCGTGGGCCAGTCGTCCTTCCTCCTCGGCGGCACATCCGGGGCGCTCAGCCAGCTCTACCCCGACTGCGTCGACAAGGTCTTCCCCAAGGCCGGCACGACGCCCCAGGCGGCGATGGTGATCGAGGCGGACTTCGTGGTCTCCGAGATCACATCGAACTCCAGCACCTACAGCCCCGTGTCGAGCCCGACCGCGAGCAGCACGTGCACCGCCGATCCGAGCAAGACACCCTGCTACGGCTTCTTCCCGTTCCCGGCGCCGTCCGCCGACAGCGCCAACGCCAGCGCCGTCCAGGGAGCCGGCGACGTGGCGATGATGCTCACCAAGACGCCCCAGGCCCAAGCCCTCATCAAGTACCTGGCGGGTCCCGAAGGTGCCGAGATCTGGGCGCACGCCGGCGGCTTCGCCTCTCCGAATAGCAAGGTTCCGCTTAGCTCCTACCCCGATCCCGTCTCCGAGTCGGACGCCAAGGGTCTGGTCGATGCCACTGCCTTTGTGTTCAGCCTCGACGACCTCCAGGGAAGCTGGGAGAGCGACCTGTGGAGCGACATGAAGAATTTCGTCGCCAATCCCAGTGCTTCCAACGTCTCCACCATCGAGACGACCATGCAGTCGCAGGCCACGGCGGCGCTGGGCCACTGACGCCGGAAGGGAAGGCGTGGCCCGACGCCGCCGTGGTCTCGGGCCACCGCCATCCCTCGGGGCCGCTTCCCGTGGATGACGCGTGAGCGGCGCCCGCTCTGGGAGCTTCGCGATGGTGCGCCGGACGGGCCATCCCGATTTCCTCGATCTGCCCTGGCAGCTCGCCCTCCGCGAATGGCACCACGAGAGGCTGGTGGAGGTGCCTCGGGGAATCTCCCGCCACGTGGTCCTGTTCGTGCGCTATGGCGACGTCAGGTACGCGCTCAAGGAGCTCCCCCAGAGGCTGGCGGAGCGGGAGTACCGGCTCCTCGCCGAGCTCGACCGGCTCCTCATCCCGGTGGTCGAGGTGGCGGCGCTGGTCACCGCGTTGGCCGCGGAGGCGGCGCCCGCCGGACCGGCGGAGGACTGACGGCACCACCATGGCACGCCTTCCGATCCCCCGCTGCGGCGCCTCCCAGGTCGTCGTGCCCGCACCCGGGCAGGGTCCGGGTAACTGGGTCGGGGCGCCCAGCGCTCTCCTGGTCGACTCGGTCATGTACCTTGCCTATCGGCTCCGCCGTCCGGTGGAGGAGGGGAGGGGCGTCGACGTGGTGATCGCTCGCTCCGACGACCAGGTCGCATTTGAGCCGGTGGCGACGATCTCGAAGGATCTCTTCGGTGCAGAGTCGCTGGAGCGGCCGGCCCTGGTCCGGACCCCGCACGGACGCTGGCGCCTCTACGTGAGCTGCGCCACCCCCGGCACCAAGCACTGGCGTGTGGAGTTGCTCGAGTCGGAGACCGCGCCGGGGCTGCCGCGTGCTGCCCCCGCCGTCGTCCTGCCCGGTGGCGCTCGGACCGCCGTCAAGGATCCCGTGGTGATGCCGGAGGGGACGGGCTGGCAGATGTGGGCCTGTCTCCACCCGCTCGACGATCCGGAGGCGACTGACCGGATGTGGAGCGACTACGCGGTGAGCGACGACGGGCTGGCATGGCAGTGGAGAGGAGCGGCGCTGCGTCCCCGTCCGCAAGCGTGGGACCGGCGGGGAACCAGGATCACTTCGGTCTGGCGTCAGGGCCGAACCTGGATGGCCCTCTACGACGGCCGCCCAAGCGCCGAGGAGAACTTCGAGGAACGCACCGGCCTGGCGACGGGGCCGTCACCGACGGGCCTCACGGCGAGCGGCAGCGGCCCCGTGGCGGCATCGCCGCACGGTTCAGGCGGCCTGCGCTACGCGAGCGTCGTCCCGTTGCCCTTCGGTGGGCATCGCCTCTACTACGAAGCGACCCGGGAGGATGGGGCCCATGAGCTCCGTGGCGAGTTGGTGCCGCCGGGCTGAGATGCCCATCCCAGCTGGCTCCCCGGCGTCCGGTGACGAGGACCTCCGCAGCAGGCCGCTCGCCGAACGCGCGAGCCGCCTCAGCTCCGCGCTCACCGCCTGAGCCCGGGTGGCATCCCGGGGAACCCGGTGCCATGCTGGCGCGTTGGATGAGCATGCGAAAGGTCTCGGTCGCCGCTGTCGGGGTGGTCATGGCCCTGGCCGTCCTGCCCGCCGCGCTGTCCGGCTCGGGGCAGCCCGCCGCCGCGACCCGGATCACCGGCGCCACACCCGGCGCCGCAGCGCCGGCGTCGGGCGAGCAGTTCGCCATCCAGGTGCTGGATTCGGCGCCGCTCCCCCCGGGCGCGCAGCCCTGGACCGCCGCGGCCCCGGCCGTCCTCGACGGCCCGATGCTGAGCGTCGTCGGCAGCGCCCTGACCGACCTCGACGCCCTCTATCTGGTGGACGAACCCGCCGGCCCGGCTCTGACGCAGTACGTGCTCGCCCACCTGCCGGCGGGTGCCACCGTTCAGACGAGCGGCAGCTCCACTGGGCCAAGCGGGGACGCCACCGGATTCGTGGTGTCCCTCCCCACCTCGGGGGCCAACGAGTCCATGGCCCAGCTCCTCTACGCGACCACCGAAACCTCTGAGGGGTACGTGCTGCGGGTCGACGCCCAGGTGGTCTGGGTGCCCGACCGGTCGCCGGCCGACGCCATCCCTGCGCCGGCGGGCGCGCTGCTGACCGGCTACACGACCATCTCCGACATGAACTCGTCGAGCGGACCGGTGACGGTCCCCCTCGGCGATGCCGACAGCGTCGAGCTCGCCGATGCCATCAACGCGCTCCCGCTCGCGACGCCCGGCACATGCATGGAGAACTCACTCCTCTACACGATCACCTTCTACCCGACGAGCGGCTCCGGCCACTCCGAGGTCCAGGGCTGGCTCTGCCCCAAGGTGGTCGACGTGAGCTCCAGTGGCGCCCAGGTGACATCCTTGAATGACAGCGGTTGCTCCGTCATCCGCCTCGTGGTCAGCCTGGTCCCCGAGCAAGCTGCCGGTACCCGGAGCGCTGTCCAGTACTGCTGACCCCGGCTCCCCCCGGGACGCTGGCGACCCCTGCCGTACCATCGCGTCAATGCCCACACTCCACCCGCCCCTCCAGCCCATGCTCTGCCGCTCGGCGGACGAGATCCCTCCGGGCCCCGGTCTCGTCTACGAACCCAAGTGGGACGGCTTCCGCTGCATCGTCTTCCGCCAGGGCGAATCAATCCACCTCGAGAGCCGCAACAGCCTGCCCCTGCAGCGCTATTTCCCGGAGCTCCTCGACCCGCTCCGCGCGGCGCTTCCAGAGGAGGCCGTGGTCGACGGCGAGATCGTCATCGCCGGTCCGCGCGGCCTCGACTTCGACGCCCTCCAGCTCCGCCTCCACCCCGCCTCTACCCGGGTGCGGATGCTCGCCGCGGAGAGCCCGGCGACCTTCATCGCCTTTGACCTGCTGGCGAGCGGCGACGAGGACCTCCGCGCCCGGCCGCTCGCCGAGCGCGCGACCCTGCTCCGGGCGGCTCTCACGCCCAACCACCAGGTCGCCCTCACGCCGCAGACCACCGACCCGGAGGAGGCGGCCTCCTGGTTCATCCGCTACGAGGGCGCCGGCTGCGACGGGGTGGTCGCCAAGCCGCTCGACTCCACGTACCGGGGCGGCGACCGCGGCTGGATCAAGGTCAAGCATCTCCGCACCGTCGACGTCGTGGTCGGCGGGTACCGCAAGGACCTCAAGGTCGAGGCGGTCGCATCCCTCCTGCTCGGGCTGTACGACGGCGACGGAGTCCTCCATCACGTCGGCCACACCTCCTCGTTCTCGGCCGCCGAGCGTCGCGACCTGCTGGTGCGGCTGCGGCCGTTGGAGGGCGGCACCTCCTTCGGTGCGGGGAGGACGCCGGGGGGGCCGTCGCGATGGACGAGGGGGCGCGACGCCGACTGGGTGGCCGTGCGCCCCGAGCTGGTCTGCGAGGTTGCATTCGACCATCTGCAGGGCAACCGCTTCCGCCACGCCTCCCGCTTCCTGCGCTGGCGCCCCGACAAGGGCGCGGCCGAATGCGGGTACGACCAGCTGCTGCCGCCCCATCTCTTCGACCTGCGGTCGATCGTGAACGTGGGGGGCTGACGGGCGCAGGACGGCGGCCGCGCCATACCATGAGGTGCGCATGGGACTGCATGTCGGCTCCACCGTGATCAACACCCCCGACCTGGAGGGGTCCATCGCCTTCTGGACGGCGGCGCTCGGCTACGTGGTTCGCAGCGCAGACATCGGCTTCGCGGTGCTGACCGATCCCGCCCGCCGCTGGTCCAACGTGTCGCTCCAGCTCTCCCCTGAGCCGAAGACGGGGTTCAACCGCGTCCATCTCGACCTCTACACCACGGACCGGGAGGCGGAGGTGCGCCGTCTGCAGGGGCTGGGCGCGGCGCCGGTGGTCCCCTGGGAGTACGCGGACGACCACGACCACATCGTGATGGCGGCGCCGGACGGGACCGAGTTCTGCGTGGTGCAGAGCGCGTACCGCCAGGAGTAGCTGGGGCGGGGACCGGGCGGCCCCCAGACCTCCGCCCGTGCCATGCCCACTACGCCCCGGCCACGTCCCCCCCGCTCCCCGGCCTGGATGTGTTCGACCGCCACCCGGCCGGCACCCCCACCTCTCTCACGGAGGTTAGGGACTTCGGTGTCCCTAACTGTTCCGACACACCTGGGGTCCCCCGCCGCTCTCCCCAGCCGGGTCCCGGCGGCGCCAGCACCCGCGCCGTCAGCCCTGCGGCGTCTCCCCCGGCGGTGTCGGGCGCGTCGGCGTCAGCTCCTTCGGGCCCGGGAAGGGGCCACCCGGCGCGGCTCGTCGTCGCCCTTGGGGAAGTGGGGCGGCCAGGGGGCGTCGCCCAGTCCCTCGCGCTCGTCACGGTCGGACAGCTCCAGCAGGGGGTCCAACCGGAAGGCCACGGCGTCGATGCCGGCACCCGGGTCACCTTTTTGGGTGAATCGGCGTGGCACCGTCTCCACGGTCAGGTCGGCCGGTTCGACGTCGGCCACCTCGTCCCACTCCAGCGGGCAGGAGACCCGCCCATCGGGCACGGGTCGCACCGAGTAGGCGCTGGCGACGGTGCGGTCCCGGGCGTTCTGGTTGTAGTCGATGAAGACCCCGTGACGCTCCTCCTTCCACCACTTGCTGGTGGCGAGGGCCGGGGCGCGGCGCTCGACCTCGCGGGCGAGCGCCAGTGCCGCCCGCCGGACCTTGGTGAAGCCGTGCTCGGGAACGATCCGGACGTTGACGTGGATGCCCCGCGATCCCGACGTCTTGGGGTAGCCCTTCAGGCCCATCTCCTCGAGCACCTCGCGCACCACCAGGGCGACACGGCGGATGTCGGAGAAGGGGATGTCGGGCTGGGGGTCGAGGTCGACGCGGAGCTCATCGGGATGGTCGGTGTCGCCGCTCCGCACCGGCCAGGGATTGATGTCGATGCAGCCCAGGTTCACCGACCAGATCAGCGCCGCTAGCGAGTCGATGACCAGCAGGTCGGCGCTGCGCCCGCTTGGGAACTGGACGGTCGTGGTGCGCAGGAAGCCGGCCTCGCCGACGGGAGCGCGCTTCTGGAAGAAGTACGGGCCGGCCGCCCCGTTCGGGTAGCGCTTGAGGACGGAGGGGCGGTCGAAGCAGCCGTTCAGGGCTCCCTCACCGACCGCGAGGTAGTAGTCGATGAGCTGGCGCTTGGTGATCCCACGTTCGGGGAAGAAGAGCTTGTCGCCGTTGCTGATCGCGAGGTCCCGGCCGTCGACCTCGACGGTCTCGGCGCTCACTCGGCGGCTTGATCGGATGCGCGGCGGCGCATCCCCGCCGCCCCGCCGCGCTGCTCCCACTCGCGGAAGCGGGCGACCACGAGCGGCTCCGCCTCCGCCCAGTTGCGGGCACGGTTCCCGGCGGGCACCTCGAGATGCCGGTTGGCCGCGTGGCTGAAGACGATGACATCACGCTGCTCGCGCAGCAGCGCCTCGATGTTGTGCGGACCGTCCTCGAGGTAGAGATCGGCGTTGACGGCGCCCTTCTCCCCCATGAAGCAGAGGTCCCAGTAGGGGATGCCGTGACGGTCCAGCCACTCGACGGTCTGGCCCACCGCCATCCGGTGGAAGTGCTCGATGACCAGGCGGTGGGTGATGATCCGGATCCGGATGCCGAGGTTGGAGAGGCGGCGCAGCGCAGGGCCGGCGCCGGCGATCATCCCCATGTCGCGGTAGAGATTGCGCTCGACCACCGCGAAGCGATGCACCTTGTGGAACTCGCCCGGCTCAATGCCCCATTCGGTCATCTCCCAGCCCACGTCGGCGGGGAGCGACTCCAGGTCCCGCCCGAGCCACTCCGCGATCACCGTGCGCATGAAGGGGTAGTAGTCGGCGCAGACGCCGTCCAGGTCCACGCCGAGGACAAACTGCCGCGGGCTGTCGGCCACGGGGGAGATTGTGGCCGAATCTGCGAGATCCGTCACCTCGCGGGACCTGAACCCGTCCGCGCCTGCCGAGCCCCGGTCACCACGGAGACCAGCACGACCAGGACCACCATCCCGATCACGATCGGGAGGCTGTAGTTGGAGAGGGACTTGGCGACGTCCTCGGCCGGCTTGCCGATGAAGTAGCCGAGGGCCTCGATCTCGACGATGAATGCCAGCTCGCCGGCGGCGTCCAGGAGGATGAACTGCCAGAAGGGCATCTTCCGGGGCTCCCCCGCCAGGAAGTAGAAGACGGAGTTGGGCAGCCAGATCACCGGGGCGAGGAAGACCGCCCAGCCGGCCCAGCGGGCAAAGATTCGCTCTCCCCGGGCCAGCCGCCGGTTCCACCTGGGGTCGTTGCGACCGAGGAAGTCGATGAGGGGCCGGCCGTAGCGGCGGCCCCCATAGAAGAAGCAGGGGTCGGTGCACATGGTGATCGGGAGGGGGGCGAGCAGCGCCACCCAGATGCTGAGCCCTGAGGTCCGGACCGCGGCCCCGGTCAGGATCATCGACGCCGTGGACCCCCGGAGCAGCGCTGCCTTCACCGGCTGGTTGTGCAGGATCAGCCAGGTGCCGAGGGGCAGTCCCACGTAGTAGTAGATCGAGCTGGCCACCAGTGGCCCGACGATCAGGACGTCCAGCCATCCCCAGCGTCCCTCGATGAGTCGCTGGCGCGATGGGCGGGGGGCCGTCTCGCCCGGGGACCGGGCCATTCCCGTGAGGGGTGAGCCGGCGGCGGGATCGTGGGCTGGGAGGGCCGGCTCAGAGGTCACCCGGCCATTGTGGTCATGGGCGAGACCACGGCGGGTCGCGGAGGTCAGGCCACCAGGGTCTTCGCGGTCACGGTCTCACCGAGGAACCCGTCACGCGCCGGCGGGAGTGGAGCCGGGGAACCTCCGCAGGACCTCGGCGACACTCGGGGGCTCGTCGATGCCCTCGCTCAGATGGGGGTCCGGGCGCGGGGCCCCGGCGACCAGCCGGAGGGGGACCTCACCCGCCCAGACGGGGAGGTCGCGGTCGGAGACCGGGTCCAGGGGCGGACCGGTGCGGACCTTGGCCGAGCACTCGGCCAGGTCCACGGCGATCACGGCGGTGGTCTCGATCTCCCTGGCGCTGGGCTGGCGCACCTCCGCCCAGCGACCCGGGATGCCGTGCTCGACCACCGCCACCAGTCCGGCCCGGCGCTCCTCCGGGTCGGTGACGGCGCGGGCGCGTCCCCGCACCACCACGCTGCGGAAGTTCATCGAGTGGCCGAACGCGGAGCGGGCCAGCACCAGTCCGTCGACGTGGGTGACGGTGATGCAGACGCCGTCCAGCGCCGCGGCCAGGCTGCGATTGGTGGCCGCCCCGTGGAGATAGAGGGTGTCGCCCACCCGGCCAAACCCGGTCGGGAGCACCAGGGGATCGCCGTCGACGACCACCCCGAGGTGGCAGATCAGCGCCTCGTCGAGGATGGCGTCGATGGTCTCCCGGTCGTACCGGGCGCGCTCGGGGTGCCGGTGCACCTGGACCCGCGGGCTTGCCGGTTCCGCACCTGTGGACCGTGGACTTGCCGCCCCCCCGCTCCCGGCGGATTGCTCGGGTTGGCCAGCCACAGCCCTGCCTCCATCATGCGATCTATGTTATGATACAAACTGGTGAACGTTACCGAACTATTCTACATGACCGGGCGAAGAGCCGTCGACATCGCCGCAGCGGTCGAGGGAGCGGTGCGCGACGGCCGTCTCCAACCGGGTGAGCACCTCCCCACCGTCCGGCGGGTGGCGACCGAGCTGGGGGTGAGCCCGGCCACCGTTGCGGCGGCCTACCGGGAGCTGGGCCGTCGCGGGCTGGCGGTCGGGTCGGGCCGCGCCGGGACCTCGATCGCACCGCGCCCCCCTCTGCATGCTGGGGTCACCGCTCGGCCCCGCCCAGGCCTTCGCGACCTCGCCCAGGGCCAGCCCGACCCGCAGCTCCTGCCCGACTGGGGCCGGGCCCTGGCCGCCCTGCCTCGCCGGTCCGCCCTCTACGGGTCGCCCATGGTCGACGCCGACCTGGCCGAGCTCGCCCGGGAGCGGCTCCGGGCCGACGGGCTCGACGCCTCCCACCTCACCGTCGTGGGCGGCGCCGTCGACGGCATCGAGCGGGTTCTCGAGGCCCATCTCCGGCCCGGCGACAGCGTGGCGGTGGAGGATCCCGTCTATCCACCGATCCTCGACCTCCTCCGGGCGATGTCACTCCGGGCGCAGGCGGTCCGGGTCGACGCCCGGGGCATGCTCGCCGACGACTTGGAGGGTGCCCTCCGCCGCGGCGCCCGTGCGGTGGTGATGACCCCCCGAAGTCAGAACCCCTTCGGCAGCGCACTCGACGACCTCCGCCGCACCGAGCTACACCGGGTGCTGGCCCGCCACCCGGACATCCTGGTGGTGGAGGACGACCACGCCGAGGCGGTCGGGGGTGGGTCGGTGGTCGGGGTGGCCATCCCCGGCTCCCCCGCCTGGGCCGTGGTCCGCTCCGTGTCCAAGACCCTCGGGCCCGACCTGCGGCTGGCCGTCGTCTGCGGTGACCAGGGGACGGTGGCGCGGGTCGAGGGGCGGCTGGCGGTCGGGCCCGGATGGGTGAGCCACCTGCTCCAGCGGATGGTCCTCAGCCTCTGGTCGCGCCCAGGGCTCGATCTCCTGCTCGCGCATTCCGCCGACACCTACCGACAGCGGCGAGAGGCGCTCATCGACGCCCTCGAGCGGCGCGGCATCGCCGCCCAGGGGGCCACCGGCTTCAACGTCTGGGTGCCGGTGGAGGCCGAGGCTCCGGTGCTCGATTCGCTCGCCGAGGCGGGCTACGCCGCCCTCCCCGGAGAGCGCTTCCGGATCACCACCGGGCCGGGGGTGAGGATCACGTGTGCGGGCCTGGACCCGTCGGAGGCCGGGCCAGTGGCCGACGCGGTCGCCGCGGCGGGACGGCCGGCGGGTGCGCGCCTCGCCTGAGGGCGCCATGTCGGCAGCCGGGGGGCCCTTCGCCCCGGGTCCTCGATCCGGATGGCACCGCCCCGGCGGCCGCCCGGCTCAGCAGCCGCTGTACACGAGGATGAGGATCACTCCGACGATGTTGATGGCCATGTGGATGATCACCCCCGGCCATACCGACCTCGACTTCGCGTAGACGTAGGCGAGGAGGACGCCTCCCAGGAAGACGGGGAGGAAGAGGCTGGGCTCCGCCCAGCCGGCATGCGCGGCCGAGAAGATGGCTGCACTCACCAGCACGGCGCCCCAGAGGGGCATCCGCCCCTGCAGCCAGCGGAAGGTGAAGCTGCGGAAGATGATCTCCTCGGAGATGGGGGCGATCACCGCGACCGCGAGCAGCGTGAGCACCACCGAGCCGCCGAACTCGCCGCGAATGCCGACGCACTGGTTGGTGGCGTTGGCCGTGGGGAGGACGATGCGACCGATCACCCCGCCCACATCCTCGAGGACGTAGGCGGCGAAGCCCAGCGGGAGGCCCGCGACGAGCCACGGCCACGCCGGCAGCCGGAGGCCGAGCGTTGTCAACGGGGTGTGCCGGCGCCACCGCACGAGCAGCACGATGAGCAGCAGGCTGGCGCCGTACACGGCGATCTCGTCGGCATAGGAGAGCACCAGGGCACCACCGCTCCCGGCGTTGATCCGAAGCCCCTGGGCCGTGGCCTCGGCGAGCCAGTTGGCTCCGAACATGATCGGGAAGAACGTCACCAGCACCGGGACCACGTCGGTCCAGGCCCATGACGCGCGGGTCGCCTTCGCCTCCGTCGCGTCGCGCGCCGTGGGGATGAGCGGGGCCGGCTGCGGCGGCCGCGCCGGCCCGATGGCCCAGCCATAAGGGCCGGGGGTCCAGACCAGGGGCAGGCGCTGGACCGAGAGCACCAGGCTGCTGGCCATCCAGTCGGGGAGGTCCCGCCGCCGGCCGTCGGCCAGGGCGGGAACAAAGCCGGCGCCGAGCGTCAGCAGGGACCACCACCACCCGGTCGTACGGAGCAGCGACTGCCCCCAGGTGAGCCGTTCGCCGCTCCGGGCGTCCACCACGCGGAGGCCGAGCATGCGCATCCCCGGTGTGGCGCCGGAGTGCCAGCCGATGGCCGGGTAGACGAAGGGTGGGGCGATCAGGCTGAGCAGGTCGATCAGCTGGCCCAGCAGCACGAGGGGCAGGTTCTGATCCGCCGGCGGCAGCGCGCCAGTCCCCGGGACGGCCGTCCTGATGAGGCTCGCCCCCACCGTCAGCCCGGCCACGGCGATCACCGCGATGAGCGCCCAGTCCAGCGCGAAGGCGCCCAGCCGCCGGCCAAATCCGGCGAGGTGGAGCTCCGCTCCGGGCGGCGCCATCCCCGGCTGCGTCGCGGTCTGGACCGGCGGGGACCATGTCGGCGGCGCGGATCCCGGCGGTCTCGGTGGCCATGCGGGCTGCTGCCATGCCGGCTCAGGCCACGGGGGTGGCCGCATCGCGGGTGGCTGCCAGCCGGGCTCCTGCCAGGACGACGGCGGTGTGGCCGCGCTCGGCGGCGGGCCCCAACCGGGCGGTGGGGGCAGCGGTGGCGGGGGCGGGGGAGGGTTGTCCATGGGACCGGTGGATGCCGGTCGGCGGATTGTAAACGCCCTCCCGCGCGGACCTGGCCACGCGAACCGTCACGATGGCGTCCCGGTTTCAGCCGCTGGGGCGCCGCCGTCAGCGGATCAGGACCGGCGTCAGTAGGCGGGGGTGCTGGCCGCTTCCGCGGGGAGCTCGCCGGTGAGCAGGACCTCGCCGGCTTCTCCGCGCCTCGGCGGGCCGGCGGTCCATCCCGACGCCAGCGCCCAGGCGGGGTCGTCCAGCCACGACAGTCCGTCCCTCGCACGGAAACGGAGTTGCGGCCAGCCGTGGCCTACCGCGGTCGCCCGGAGCCGGCGGTCGGCGTTGACAGCGGTCGGGTGGCCAACCGCCAGGAGCATCGGGATGTCTCCGGCACCGTCGCCGTAGGCAAAGGAGCTCTCCAGGTCGACGCGGTGAGCCGCGGCCAGGTGGCGGACCGCCTCCAGCTTGGCCGCGCCGTGACAGAGCGCCACCGTGCCCGTGTAACGGCCGGCGACGACCTCGGCCTCGGAGGCGACCACCCCGTCGGCTCCCACGATGCTGCCGAGCCTGTCGATCAGCTCATGGGTGGATGCGGAGACGAGGAACACCAGGTGGCCGCGAGCGCGGTGCCAGGCGATGAGCTGCAGTGCCTCGGCGTACACCCGGGGGCCGAGCACGCGGGGGATGGCCCGATCCGCGACCCGGCGGAGCCGGGCGGCATCCATGCCACGGACGGCGGCGCCGATGCGGTCCACCGCCTGCTGGACCTCCGCCTCGTCGAAGCCACGGGTGCTGAACTGCAGGCCCCGGATGGCGGCTCCGAGCAGGGCCCGCCGCGGGAGCAGGCCGGCGCGGCAGAGAGGCCCCACCAGGGCGACGATCGAGGAGCCCCGCACCAGGGTCCGATCGACGTCGAAGAAGGCCGCGACGCGCCAGGTTCGGGGTTCCGCGACTACCATGCCCGCCCATGCAACCACGAATGAGCTCCGCGGCGCCGAGGGTCGGCTACCTGTTAACCGTTGGTCGCACGATGCTGAGGGAGTCGACGGCCATCGACCATTGGAGGGCGGCGATCGCCCGGGAGGACGCCGAGGACCTCCTCGCCCTCGCCCTCGGGATCGCGGCCGAGGCGCTCGACCCCGAGGCGATGGTTCCCGCCCGGGTGGCGCGCCGCTACCACGGCTACCTGGAGCGGCGGGCTGCCGGCGAGCCGGTGGCTCTGATCCGGGGCGTCGTCGAGTTTGCCGGTCTCACCCTGGCCGTCCGCCCCGGTGTCTTCGTTCCCCGGGGGTCCAGCGAGCTCCTCGCCCAGGCGGCCGTCGCCGCTCTCCGGCGCCGCCCGGTCAAGGTTGCGGTGGACGTTGCCTGCGGGGCTGCGCCGGTCGCCTGCGCGATCGCCGACGCCTTGCCCTCGGCCGAGGTCTGGGGGCTGGACATCGATCCGGCCGCCGTCGCCCTGAGCCGGGCCAATGCTCGGCGCAATCGCCTCGGCAACGCCCACTTCCGGGTGTCCGACCTCCTCACAGCCCTGCCCGGGCGCCTCCGCGGCGAGGTCGGTGCCTTCACCATGCACCCCCCCTACGTGGCCCGGCGGGAGGTCCGCACCCTGCCCCGCGAGATCCGGGGTTTCGAGCCCCGCCACACCCTGACCGACGGCTCGCCCGACGGGCTGGGCCTGGTCAGGGATCTCGTCGAGGAGGCCCCCGGATGGCTCCGCCGAGGTGGCGTGCTGCTCTTCGAGGTCGCCCCCTACCTCAGCCGGCCGGTTCAGGCGCTGATGCGCCGGGCCGATCTCGAGGTCACCGTCCAGGCGGACCCCGGCGGCATCACGCGCGTGGTCGGTGGCCGGCTGCGAGGCTGAGGCTCAGCTGCTCAGATCCACCCCCGCCGCGCTCAGCGCGTCGGTGCCCGCCGTCTCCGCGGCCAACCCCTCGCTCTCGAGAGAGCGGCTGCCGGTGGCGACCCCCTTCGAGATCTCGGTACCCGCGTTCGCGTAGTCCTGGAAGGCCGCCTTCAGGTGGGGGCCGGCGGCCCGCTCGCCCGCGGTGACCGGCTTGCGAGCCCCGATATCCTTCAGGGCTGCTTCCGCGGTCTGGTTCAATTGGCGGGCGGCGCTCTCGCAGCCGGCCCCGGGAGTGCCCGCGCAGGCGGGGTCCATGGCGGCGATCGGGATCAGGACCTGGCAGATGTCCGTCACCGCAGCCGCCATGTAGCTGTCCAGCGAGCTGCCACCGCTGCAGTCGGCGGCCGGCTGGATCGGCGGCTCGCCGGGGGTCGGGATCGTCGACCCACTGGGAAGTGGCACGGGTGTCGCCGTGCCGGTGCTGCCGGTCGGTGTGCCGGGAGAGGCGCGACTGACGAGGAGGTAGGCGCCGCCGCCCGTCATCGCGGCGAGGGCCGCGCCGGCGAGGGCAGCCGCCGCGACCTTCCACCGGGAGGTGCCGCCACCCGGCCGGGTCGGCGGTGGTTGCGGGGGAGGTGGGGGCGGCACTCCCCAGGACGACCACCCCGGCGCGGGCGGGGGTGGCGGCGGCGCCGGACCCCAGGGTGACCATCCCAGCGGGGATGGGGATGAGGATGGGGGCGGGAGCGGGGGTGGCGGCGGAGGGGCTTGGTCGTTCACGGCTTCTTCGAGCGAGTCTGCACAGGCGGGCGGTCTCCTCGCAGGGGCCGTCCGGGGGGACGGACCTGGCAGCCCGTATACTCGATTGCAGCGTGCGCCCGTAGCTCAGTTGGATAGAGCACCGGCCTCCGGAGCCGGGAGCGGGGGTTCAAGTCCCTCCGGGCGTACCATCCCCACGCGGCAGGCCGCGTGGGGGCCCCGGTTCACTTCACGGGGGCTCGCCGCCCCTCGGCGGCCCGGCAAAGCCGGTCTCGCCTCACCCCGCCATGAATGCGCGCTGCGCGCGCTCGCGGCAGGCTCTCACCACCATTCGAACGGCCGTCCGTCCCAATCGTCCAGGCGCGGGTACCACGGATGGTCGGCCAGCTCCTCCAGCCGTCCCTCGAACGCTTCGACTTCGGCGGCGCTGAGCAGCCGGCGGAGGGCGGCTCGGAGGGCGGTGCGGGAGTTTCCATCCCGGAGCTGCCGCACCAGCTCGGCGTCGTCGGGGTCGAGGTCGCTCCCGCCCAGGTCGAGGAGGACCGTCCGCTGGCGCGGGTAGGGGAGGAAGGTGAGCGCGTTGTCGATCCCCCAGACGTGTCCGGTCCCGTCCACGAGCAGGTGGGCGCGCTTGCGGTCGGCGTTGTTGGCCAGGACGTCGAAGACGGCGAGCCTGTGGAGCTGTGCCTCCACGTCGGGGGCTGCGCTCTCCGGCAGGGGCTCGTCTCCCGGGTGGATGTAGAGCTGCACGCTCCCCGGTCCATGCGGCCCGTCGCGCAGCGCCGTCGGAGGCACCACGCTCATGGCGGCCGCCGCGCTCAGGAGGTAGGCGGCGCGCTCGCGAAGGTGCAGGGTGTTGCGGGTGAAGTCGTGGAGCGGTCGCTCGCCGCGGGTCGGCTTGTAGATCGCGCGCATCGGCTGTCCCGCGCTGTGGGGGTCGGGAGCGTCCAGCTCGAGCAGGAAGACGGCGTTGCTGGAGTGGGCGATCCGGCCCATCGCCCGGATCGGGGCGGTGGCCAGCTGCTCGACGGCCATCGCCTCTTCCCCGGACGCGAGAGCCGCGATGTCCTCAGCCGTCGGGGTGAACCTCCGCTGCGCCGACACCGCGTCGGCATCGACCGCGAGACGCCCGAGCCGCACTCTCGGCCCCGGGTCCAGGTGCCGCCGCCCACGGCGCCGCCGCTGCGGCTCCACGTCCATGGGGAGATGCTAGTGCCTCGCGCCCGATCACCCCCGACGGTGCGTGGTGCGCGCCACCTGGATGCCCACCAGCGCCAGCAGCGCAGCGATCCCCATCAGAAGCAGGACCCCGGCAAGCCCGTTCGGGGTGGTGCTGCCGAGGCCCAATACCAGCAGGAGCACGGCGATCGCGACGAGCGCGACGTTGGTCACCCACAGGCGCCACCTCAGCGGGGAGCGTGGTGCGCTCCCACCCTGGAGACCGTGGATGATGTCCTCCTCCCGGCTCCTCCGGCGGCGGGAGCCACGGTCGGATTCGCCGCCGCCCTTGGGGAGATCGTTGCGATCGAGAAGGTCCCACCACTCCGGAGGCACGTTCGTCGACCGCGAATCCGGGGGGAGCCCGTGGGTCGGACGGTAATCGTCGTCAGGCATCACGTCCCACTGCGCACGCCATACGGTCCGCCGGCTGGGGTGTGGACGATGACGGGCGGCCGCGTCTCGATGATACCCCCGGGGGAGCGTGCGGTCGACTGCCGCATCGGCTCCAGCCGTCACCCACGGGGGCTCGGCCGTCAGCGCATCCGACCGCTGGAGCGCGGGCGTGACCGGCGCTGATCAACCCGGCTCGGGCGCGGCCACGCTGCAGACCCTGCAGGAGGCCCAGCGCCGCTGCACGCGCTGCGTGGATGCCGGCCACCTCGCTGCCTCCAAACCCGTCTTCAGCGGTGACGCGGGGCAGCGCATCCTGCTCGTCGGCCAGGCTCCGGGGCCGGTGGAGAACGACTGCACCCGGCCCTTCGCCGGTCGCGCCGGCCGTCAGCTGATGCGCTGGTTCGAGCGCGGCGGTTTTGCCGGCGAGGCGGATGTCCGCCGCCGCGTCTACATGACGTCGATGACCACCTGTTTCCCCGGGCGCACACCCGACGGCCGTGGGGACCGCCGGCCCAGCTCCCGGGAGGTGGCCCTCTGCTCGGGATGGCTGGAAGCGGTCCTGGGCCTCCTCGCACCGCGGCTGGTGATGCCGATCGGCAGCCTCGCTCTCGCTCGCTTCCTCCCGGGCCACCGCCTGGACGATGCGGTGGGCCGCCTCTTCGACGCCTCGGGAGTCGCGGTCGAGGCGCCGGGAGAGGTTCCGGCGGTCCTCCCCCTGCTCCTTCCTCTGCCCCACCCGTCGGGGCAGAGCCGCTGGCTCAACGACCCCGCTCGCGTCCGCCAATTGGAGAGCGCCCTCTCGCGACTGGCTCCTCTGATCCGGTGGTCGGAATCCGGATGAGCGGGCGATGCTATCATCGGACGCTGTTTTTGTTTCCGCATAGTGAGGGCCAGGGCGCCTCCGTGCCCGATACCGAATCCACTCCGACGCCGACCGTCAGCGGGGTGGTCAAGGACGCCGAGGACATCCTCGAGCGGATCTTCACACCACGACCCAAGGCCTCTCCCGCGGAGCAGGCGGAGCGTGTGCTGCGCCGTCCCCGGCGGGTCGTTTACTGTGCCATCAGCAATCGCAACTTCTACTGGCGCCAGCACATCAGCAAGTTTGTGCTCGATGAGGGGGCCGTGCCCATCGTCCCCTTCATGCTCTTCGACTACTACCTCCTCCACACCGTCCCCAAGGAGACGGTGCGCGAGGCCTTCAACAACTTGATCGTGAAGTCCGACGAGATGTGGGTCTTCGGCAGCATCTCGCTCGGCGTGAAGGTCCAGATCGGGATCGCCAAGCGCTTCCACAAGCAGGTCCGCTACTACGACATCACCGACCTCCCCTATCGGGTGGTCTCCGTCCCTGAGGCGATGGTTCGCGACGAATGACAGCCGGCGCGGAGGTGTTCGCGCGCCCGCCTCTGCTGGCCATCATCGAGCACGCCGAGGGCGAGGGGCCGGGTCTGATCGGCGAGATGGCGGCGGGGATCGGTCTTCAGGTGCTCAGAGTCGGGATGAGCGATCCGCTTCCCAACCTCGATCGGATGCCGATTCTGGTCGTCATGGGCGGTCCTCAGGCCGTGTACGGCCCGGATCAGCGGCTGCGCGACGAGGTGGCGCTGATCCACGATGCGGTGACCCGCGGACTGCCCATCCTCGGTGTCTGTCTCGGTGCCCAGTTGCTCGCCTTCGCCTGCGGGGCCAGGGTGAAGCCGGGGGAGCGCGGGCCGGAGCTTGGCCTCGGGGCGATAACGCTCACGGGGTCGGGGCGCGACGACCCGGTCTTCGCCGGCTGCGGGCCGGCGCTCCCCGTGCTTCACTGGCACGGCGACACCTTTGAGCTGCCGCGCGGATCGTGTCACCTGGCGAGCAGCGACGCCTACGTCAACCAGGGCTTCCGGCTGGGGCGGGCCTACGGGCTTCAGTTCCACATCGAGATGGACGCCCAGCTCCTCGACGCCTGGTCTCGCCAGGTCCCCCTGCCCGACGATGCGCAGGGGTGGTTGCGGCAGACCGAGCCGCTGCGCCGCGGGGTCATCGGCCGCTGGCTGCAGCAGGCCGTCGACGCCGTCCCCTGACGGGGACGCGCGCCGTGCACCCGCGTCGCGCCGATCAGCGCCAGCGGCGCCGCATCTCCTCGCGCCACTCGGGGAAGTAGCGCTCGATCACCGTCAGATCAAAGCGGGGAAGGATCTCGGCGCCCCGCTCTCTCTCCAGCAGGAATTCGAAGGAGCCGCGCACCAGCGACAGCTGGTCGGGCGCACCCAGCTCCTGCGCCAGCGTCTCGGCTGCGGTCACCGCGAAGCTCCGTCCGTCAACGCGCACGCTGAAGGCGGAGCCGCCCTCGGCGCGCACCTCGATCACCGCCACCACATCTTCTCCGTCACTTCCCTGCTAGATCCGGCGGATCATCTCGCGCTCGACGGCCTCGCGGGCCCGCCGGACCCGGGGCGCGAGCGGGTGCTCGCGGAGAGCCTGCTCCATCTGGCGGAGCAGGGAGTAGAGGTTCTTGACCACCTTGACGACGTCTCCGACGTCCGCGCCGGGGGGGACGTCGATCTCGGCGAGGGCCATCCCGGAGGCCCACTGGTACGCGGCGGCGACGAAGTCGAAGGAGAGCGGCCGGAGGGTGGCGACACCGTGGTGCTCCTCGATCGCGGCGAGCCGCTGCAGGTCGGTGCGCAGCAGGCGGTATCCCCGCTCGACGCCTCGGCTCGGCCACTGCCGGCGAGCCGGTTGGGGCCGCTCCCGCCCTCGATCCTCAGCCACCAGCATGGTGAGCACCCCGACCAGTTCGGCCGGAGCCAGCTCCTCCAGCCATCCGGACTGGACTGCGTCGGCGACCGCCAGGGCGCTCTCGCCGAAGAGCGCCTCGGCCAGCAGGCCCAGCTCGGTCGGCCGGTCGTTCTCGAGGAAACCGCCCTCGCGGAGCACCCCGCGCAGCGCCCGGAACTCACGGCGGTAGCGGCCGCGCGCCGAGCGCAGCTCCTCCTCGCCGTGCCGCAGCGTCTCGTCGATCTCCTCGCTCTCCCGGCGGTGGCCGCGATGCTCGCTCAGGTAGGGGCAGCCCGTGCAGGGACTCTCCTCCAGCCGCGCCCGCGACGCCTTGAGCGAGCGCCGCATGGTCTCGAACCTCCCCCCGGGGTCGGCGGCCCGGCCCCCGTAGCGGCCGGCCCGGCTGTCACGCCAGTGCTGGCGCTGGGCGCGCCGCACCTCGGTCTCCATGACCTCGACCTGGGCGGCCACGCGCAGATGCCGGGTGAGGGTCGCCTCGGTGCAGGCGTGCCGGGGATGGCGAAAGACCCTCCGGCCCAGGTCCAGGCGCAGCGCCTCGAGATTGGCCTTGCGGTGTACCCAGTGCTCACTGCGCAGCAGCGCCTGGTATTGACCGAAGGATCGGTCGAGCAGCTCCTCGGCCCGCTCCAGGGTGCGCGTCTTGAGCAGGGCGAGCACCATCGTGTAGGTGGGCGCGAACTTCGATTCGACGCTCATCTCACCGCCGATGGCGGCGTCGTAGATGTCGCGGACGTCGACGTCCGACTCCTTGAGGATGATGCCGTGGCCGAGGGTGTCGATGCCGCGCCGTCCCGCGCGACCCATCAGCTGGGTGAGCTCGGTCGAGGTCAGGGCGTGGAATCCGGTGCCGTCGAACTTGGTGAACGAGGAGACGACGCACGCCCGGGCCGGCATGTTCAGACCGAGTGAGAGCGTTTCGGTGGCGAACACGACCTTGATCAGCCCGCGCTGGAAGAGGGTCTCGACGGTCTCTTTCGCGTACGGGAGCATGCCCGCGTGGTGCATGGCGATCCCGCGGCGGAGCAGCCTGGTGTCGACGGCGTCGACGAACACCCGCCGCTCGTCGTCGTCCGCGATGCCCTGGATGCGACGCGCCATCTCGGTGTCGACGGCCGACTTCTCGGCCGGGTCGGTGAGGTCGAGGCCGTGTACCGCGCAGCGGGAGAGCGCTTCGCGGCAGCCGCGGCGGGAGAAGATGAAGTAGATCGCCGGCAGCATCCCGCCGGTGCGCAGGCGCTCGATGACCTGGAACAGGTCGTTCTCCGGGGCGCGGCGCGCATAGCGCAGCCGCAGGTCGCCGGCACTCAGGTTCTGGGCCTGCTCCAGGGTCCGTCGGGCCACCTGACCGCGCTCGTCGAAGAGCGGCCAGAGCTGGTTGTCGAGGCAGAGCCACAGCTCCAGGGCGACCGGGCGCTCGGTCTGGGTCACCACCTCCACGCCGCCGCGCAGGCCACTCATCCACGCCGCCACCTCGTCGACGTTGCTGATGGTGGCGGAGAGGCCGGTGATCCGGATGTGGCGCGGAGCCTCGATGATCACCTCTTCCCAGACGGTTCCTCGCGGGTAATCGTCGATGTAGTGGACCTCGTCGAGGACCACGTCACCGACGGTGTCGACCCGTTCTGGCTCGTCGTAGAGGATGTTGCGAAGGATCTCGGTGGTCATCACCACCACCGGAGCTGACTCGTTGACGGTGTGCTCCCCGGTGACCAGGCCCACGTTCTGCTCGCCATACCGCTCCCCGAGGTCGCGGAACTTCTGGTTGGAGAGCGCCTTCAGGGGGGTGGTGTAGATGACCCGGTGGGGGGAGCCGGCGTCCCGCCGGAGGCTCGGCGGCGCCGCCAGGCAGCGCCAGATCGCATACTCGGCGATGAGCGTCTTGCCACTGGAGGTGGGGGCGCTGACCAGCACCCCTCGTGAGCGTTCCAGCTTCTCGATCGCCTCGAGCTGGAAGGGGTCGAGGGTGAGCCCGACGTGGGCGCTGAAGGCCGCCGCCAGGGTGGCCGCGCTCGGGACCGGCGCTGCCGGCGACGTCACCCTTCTTGCGCCGGTCACTCGGTGGCCGCTTCGCTCGGAGGTGCGGGATGCCGGGCCGGCCGGAGCCCCACGAAGGAGACCACGGCGCCGAGGAGGCAGAGGACCGCGGAGATGAGCATGGCGTGGTGAAAGCCGCTGGTGAAGCCGCTTCCCGCCCCATCGGCCGCGCTGGCGAGCCCGGCCGCCAGGGGCACCGCCGCCACCGCGAGGAGGCCCGCCACCCGCGTGACGGCGTTGTTGACCCCGGAGGCGATCCCCGCACGCGTCGACGGCACCGCTCCCAGGATGGTGGTGGTGAGCGGCGCGGCGGTGAGGGCGAGTCCGATCCCGAAAACGACGGCGGCGGGTAACACCACCGTCAGGTACGAGGCCGAAGCCGACACCCGGAGGAAGAGCACGAGACCCAGTGCGGCGACGACGGGTCCCAGGGTGATCAGGCGCCGGGAGCCCATGCGGGACACCAGTCCCCCCAGTCGCGGGGAGAGGAGAAACAGCAGCAGCGTGATCGGGAAGATGGCCGCTCCGGAGGCCAGGGCGCTGTAGCCGGTCACCTGCTGCAGCTCGAGGACCACCAGGAAGAGGGCGGAACTCAGGGCGCCGTAGACGAGGAGGGTGGTCAGGTTGGCCACCGCAAACCCCCGGATGGCAAACAGCGAGAGCGGCAGCAGCGGGCGCTCTCGGCGAGACTCGATGACCGCGAAGGCGACCAGCAGCGCCAGGCCCAGGACCACCGCGCCGGCCGTGAGCGGCGTCCCCAGGTTGCGGGCTTCGATCAGGCCGCAGACCAGGAGCCCGAGGCCGGCCGCCGCGGTCAGGGCGCCGCCGAGGTCGAGGTGTTCGCCGAGTGCCGTGGACCGGAGCTCGCGAAGGGGGAGGTGGTGGATTGCGGCCGCGACAGCTGCGGCCGCCAGCGGGATGTTGACGAGGAACACCCATCTCCAGCCGGCGTGGTCGACCAGCAGCCCCCCGAGGAGCGGGCCGATGACGGTGGCGAGGCCGGAGATCCCCGACCAGGCCCCGATCGCCCGTCCCCGCTCCTCGCCGGAGAAGCTCGTGGAGACGAGAGCCAGGGCTCCGGGAACCAGCAGGCTGGCTGCGGCTCCCTGGAACAGGCGGGCGACGATGAGGACGGCGCTGGTCGGAGCCACCCCGCAGACGGCGGAGGTCACCCCGAAGGCCACCGCGCCGGCGAGGAAGACTCGGCCGTGGCCGACCACCTCACCGAGAGCCCCGCCCAGGAGCACGAACCCGGCGAGGGTGATCAGGTAGGCGTCGAGCACCCATTGCTGCGTGGAGAGGCCACCGCCGACGGTGCGCCCGATGGCGGGAAGGGCGACGATCACCATCGTGGTGTCGAGGAGAGCCATCCCCGAGCCGAGCACGGTCGCGACCAGGAGCCAGCGGCCTGCCGAGCCGGCGAGCGTCAGCCTCCGGGTCGCCCCGGGTTCAGCGTTCACAGGCGCACGATCTCGAACCGGGAGTCGACGAGCAACGCCTCTCCGTCCGCGCCGACGTAATTGAGCACCTTCTGGCAGACCTCGTCGGCGTGACGGGCGTCGTTGGAGACGCAGGCCACCCCCAGCTCCACGGCCTGCCAGAGATCCTGGTCGCCGACCTCCGCGATGGCGACGTCGAACGTCCGGCGAACGCGGGCGACCAGCGAGCGCACCACCTGCCGCTTGTCCTTGAGGGACTCGCTCCCCGGGACCTGGAGGCGGAGGACGAGGGTTCCGATGACCATCCCCGGCAAGCTAGCAGACCGGCAGGGGCACCGACCTTCCCCGCTCTCCCGGCGGGAGGCGGGCGTGGAGGCGCGACCTAGAGGATACGGAGCAGCTTCTGCCGCAACGCCTCGAGGCGCTCGAAGTCGCCGATCGACGGGCGGGCAGGCGTCTTTCCTGGGAACTTGAGGTGCTGGACGGCCTCCGCCAGGAGCTGGACGTCCTCCTCGCTGAGGCGAACCGATCGGAGGTTGTGAGTGGGCGCCGTCGGGACCGGGTGGACCGGTGGTTCCGGCAGGGGGTGCTCGGCCGGGGGGGTCTCCTCGGTGCTGCGGAACAGCTCCTCCGAGCCGCGCAGCTGGGCGCGGCGGAACCCGGGCATCACGGGTGCCCCGCCCGCGCCTTGGGTCGTGCCGGCGCAGCCTCCGCCTCCGGGACGGCCGGCTCGGCACCCTGGGCCATGACGATGCGGGCGAGGGCGCGGTACGCCTTGGCGCCCGGCGACTCGGGGGCGTACTGCAGGATGGAGAGCCCCGCCAGCGGCGTCTCGGCAAAGCGGATGGAGGCGTCCACCCGAACGTCGAAGACCTCGCTGCCGTAGCGCTCCTTGACCAGCTCGAGAACCTCCTGGCTGTGCAGGGTCCGCGGCTTGTAGATGGTCGGCAGGATGCCGGAGATGCTCAACTGAGGGTTGAGCTTTGCCCGGACCCGGTCGATGGTCTTCTGGAGCTGTTGCATCCCCTTCATCCCGAAGTACTCGCACTGGAGGGGGATGATCACCTCGGTGGCGACCACCAGGGCATTGACGCAGAGGAGGCCCAGGGAGGGGGGGCAGTCGATGATCGCGTAGTCGAACTCGGGCAGCAGGGGGGTGAGCTTCTCCTGGAGCACCGACTCCCGGCCAAACTCGGTCACCAGCTGCAGCTCCGCGCCCGAGAGCTCGATGTTGGAGGGCAGGAAGTCCAGACCAATCGGCTCCGAGTGCAGCCGGGCTTCGGCGGCGGTGGTGGCCGGCTCGGTGAGGATGTTGTAGACGGTCACCTCCAGCTCATCTGGCCGGCGCACGCCCATGTTGATGGTCAGGTGGCCCTGCGGATCGAGGTCGACGGCCAGCACCCGGGCGCCTGCCTCGGCGAGGGCGGCGGCCAGGTTGACGGCGGTGGTGGTCTTGCCCACGCCGCCCTTCTGGCTGGCGATGGCGATGACCCGCGTCATAGAACGACCTGAGCCGGAGCGGGGGTGGAGAATCCTGTCGAACAGATGCGCCGCACTGAGCCGGTATCATAGCGGACCCCGCCTATCGCCAAAGCCAATCCGGCAGCGGGCCTAACGATCGAGTCGACGCTGAGGGAGTTCGTCAGTGGCTGAAGCCGAACGTGTCAAGCCGCGCACCCTGTACGTGGAAGAGGCCATCCAGGCGGCCCTGGAGAGCAGATGGCAGGACGCCCTCGCCATCAACCGCGCCCTGGTCGAGCGGCACGGAGGCGTCGAGGAGACCTTCAACAGGATCGGCAAGGCGCTGACCGAGCTCGGCGAGCATCAGGCTGCCCTCGATGCGTATTCGCAGGCGCTGCAGATCAACTCGCAGAACGTGATCGCCCAGAAGAACGTGCGCAAGCTGCGGCTTCTGCTCGAAAGCCGCGAGAAGATCGCCGGAGCCAAGGGGGCGATCGACGTCGACCTCTTCGCCGAGGAGCCCGGCAAGAGCGCGCTCACCGTGCTCAACCCGCCCAAGTCCGGAGTGGTGATCGTGGTCGCGCCCGGCGAGGTCGTGGAGCTGCACCTTCAGGATGGCGGCCTCCAGGCCCAGACCACCGCGGGTGTCGTGCTCGGCGACGTCGACAGCAAGATCGCCCGCAGGCTCGTGCCCCTCATCTCCACCGGCAACCGCTACACGGCGGTGGTGGCTCGGGTGGAGGAGAGCCAGATCGAGATCATCATCCGCGAGGCCTTCCAGTCCACCGAGAACGCGCGCAAGTCGTCCTTCCCGGTCAGCCGCCAGCGACGAGAGGAGTTCAGGCCCTACGCCAAGGAGTCCCTGCTCGCGCAGCGCGGGGTGGGCGAAGGAGCCCCGGCGGATGGCGACGACGAGGAGGTTGCCGAGGCCGGAGAGCCCGGCGAGGAGGCCGAGCCGCTCGCGCCCGACGAGGAGTTCGAGGAGCCCGCACCGCTCGAGGAAGTGGACAAGGAGGACGACGACGTGGATGAGGACGTGCGTCCGGAGGACCAGTACTAGACCGCGTGCGGGCCCGCGCCGACGCTGGCACAATGCACCTCACTGCACATGCCCTCCACCGCCAGCCGGTCGCCGTGGCCACTCGTCGGCCGGCACGAGGAGCTGGCGCTGCTTGCTCGTGAGCTCGAGCGTCCCGCCTCGTGCGGCGTCATCATCGCGGGCGCCCCTGGGGTCGGCAAGACCCGGCTCCGCGGCGAGGCGCTCGCCAAGCTGCGCCGGGATGGCTGGCTCGTCCGTGAGGTGACCGCCACCGAGGCGGCGGCGACCATCCCCTTCGGTCCTCTGGCGCCGCTCCTCCCTGAGGCGCTCTCCATGAGCCCGCTTGACGTCCTCCGGCACAGCGTTCGCGAGCTCCGCCAGGAGCGCGGGAACGGGCGGCTGGTGGTCTCCGTCGACGACGCCCACCTCCTCGATGCCGCCTCGTCCGCTCTTCTGCATCAACTGGCCAGCACTCAGACCGCGTCCCTGCTGCTCACGGCACGCTCCGGCGAGGTCCTTCCCGACCCGCTTGTGGGCCTGCGCAAGGAGGGGGCCATCGGCTGGATCGAGCTCCAGCCCCTCTCGCGGACCGAGGTGGAGGCGCTCCTCGGCCAGGCGCTCGACGGTCACCTTGACGCCGGCACCCGTCACCAGCTGAGCCGGCTGAGCCAGGGCAACGCCCTCTTCCTCCGCGAGCTGGTCGAGATCGGGCTCGGTTCCGGCGCCCTGGCGGAGCGGGACGGCGTGTGGCGCTGGGACGGAGAGCCAGTGGCGGCCGGAGGCCCTCTCGAGGCCATCCAGCAGCGGCTTCGTCCCCTCTCGACACCCCAGCGCGAGGCGGCCGAAGCGCTCGCTCTCGCCGAACCACTTCCCCTCGACGTTCTGGAGAGGCTGGCGGCACCCGCCGTCATCCGGGATCTCGAGGCGGCGGCGGTGATCATCACCACCACCGTGACGGAGAGTCACCGGCGGCGGTGGCAGGAGCGGCTGGCCCATCCCCTCTACGCCGAGGCGCTGCGCGGAGGCCTGACCCCGCTCCGGAGGCGGGAGCTGCTCGGGCGCCTGGGCGACGCCCTGGAGGCGACGCCGCTCCGCCGCGGTGACGACCCGAGCCGGCTGGCCATGATCCGCCTGGAGGCGGGGCAGCCGGTCCACGCGGAGTCCGCGCTGGCGGCGGCCCGCTGGATGCTCGGCTCCGGGCGCTTCGACACCGCCGAGGCGCTGGCCCGGGCCGCCGTGGACTCGGGTGCGGGTTTCCCTGCGGAGATCGCGCTCTCCCGGGCCATGATCGGGCTGCGCCGGCCGGAGGAGGCACAGGCCGTGCTCGAGGCCGGCCGCCCCGTCGGGGCCGTGCAGGCGGCCGAGCTGGCCCTGACCAGCGCCCAGAACCTCCATGACGGGCTGGGTCGCCCCGACCGGGCCCTGGAGGTCCTCAGCGAGGCGTTGGCCCGCCTCCCCGAGGACGCCGTCTCCGAGTTGATCGTGGCCCGAGCCCTCTGCGAGCTCTCGGCAGGCCGCCTCGGGACGGCCGAGTCCCTCAGCACCGCTGTCATCGAGAACGCCGGCGTCCCGCTGGCCGCGCAGATCGGAGCCATCGGCGTGCGCGGTCTGGCACTCGCCTTCTCCGGGCGCCCCCTCCAGGCCGTCACCGCTCTCGACACCGGGGTGGAGCTCCTCCGCGACTCCCCGGAGCTGCTTGCCACCCGCTCCGCCCTGCTCACCGGGCGATGGATGGCGCTCTGGTTCGCCGGTCGGATCCCCGAGGCCGCCCGGCTCGCCGAAGAAGTCCATGACCGGCTCGTCGAGGCCAGCCTCGAACCGCTGCGCGGCTACTGGACGGGGCTGGTGGGCTGGGCGGCCCTGCTGTCGGGGAAGAGCCGGACGGCCCGGTCATGGCTGGAGGAGGGCGCCTCGATCTGCCACCGCTACATGTCCGGCGGAGGTCACGTGGTGACACTGGAGGGGGTTCTCGCGCAGGCCGCCAGCCTCCGCGGCGACCTCCGGCGGGCCGAGACGGCCCTCGCCGCGGCTCACGCCGCCGCCGTCGCGCTGCCGACCGAGCTGCCCTGGGTCGACCTCTGCGAGGCGTGGGTCCTCTGGGCTCAGGACGAGACCACCCGGGCTGCTCCGGCCGCCCTGCGTGCGGCCGCCGGCTGGCGCGAAGCCGGCTTCGCCTCTCTGGAGGCATGGGCGCTCCACGATGCCGCGCGCCTCGGCGACCTCTTCGGGGTCGAGCGGCTGGTGCTCCTCGCCGGGCGCTGTGAAGGGGATCTCATTCCCGCCCTGGCGGCCCACGTGCGAGCGCTCGCCGGTGCCGACGGCCCCGGTCTCGAGCGCATCTCCCTCGACTTCGAACGGATGGGGCTCACCCTGCTCGCCGCCGAGGCGGCGACGGAAGCGGCCGAGGCCTACCGGAAGGCGGGGATGGCGAACCGCGCCCGGGTGCCCATGCTCCGGAGCGCCGCCCTGATCGCGGACTGCGAGGGGAGCCGGTCGCCCATCATCGCCCGCGTCTCCACCCGGCGTGCCCTCACCGACCGCGAGCTCCAGGTGGCCTAGATGGCGTCCGGTGGCGCGAGCAGTGCGGACGTCGCCGCCCGGCTTGGACTCTCCGTCCGCACCGTGGAGAACCACCTTCAGCAGGCGTACTCGAAGCTCGGGGTGAGCTCGCGGGCACAGCTGGCAGTGGTGCTGACCACGGTCCCGGTTCGCGTCGAGTGAGTACTGACAGCTCCTTCTGAGTATCTTGCGGGCGTCCGTGCGCCCGGCCTGGGTACCGCGGTACTCATGACGCGCCTCCCGGATCTGCCTAGCGTGCCCCTCGATGAACCGGGCGCTGGCCCTGTCGGAGTTGACCCCGGCCTACGCGGAGGCGCTCCGCCTGAGCGACCAGGACGCTGACCACGCGGCGATCGCCGCCCGGCTGGATCTGCCGGTCGAGGCGGTGCCCAACCTGCTGGAGCTGGCTCAGGCCAAGCTCGACACCCTTCTGGGCATGCCCACCGTGGAGGCGGACTGAGATGCTCGATCCGAGCGGCGGAGCAGGTGCGGAAGGGATTGCCGCCCGCTCCGCGAGGGGGCGGGCCGCTCCGCGAGGGGGCTGGCCTGTCGGGGGGTGCGCCGTACGGGGGGCCGGCACACCGATCGCTCAGGGGTTGCGACATCCGCGTATGTGAAGCCTGTTTCCTAGTTGTGAGAGGGCACCGCTAGGCGGTAGCCTTCGTCAGTCGCCCGAACCAAACACGAGCAAAGGAGTTCAGTACCTGAGATGCCAGCACAGATAGGTGGTAAGACCTACTCCAACGGCGAGCTCGCCATCGGTGGCGGCCTCATCCTCGCCCTCATCAACTACTTCATCCCCTGGTGGTGGAGTTCCTCTTACAGCTACAGCGGTTCCTCCATCGCCGGCCTCGGCGGCTCGAGCGCAAGTGCCGGGATCGGTGGCTTCGGCTACTGGGAAGGCGTGATCGGATTCATCGTCCTGCTCGTCCTCATCGCCCTCTTCGCGGTCCGGACGTTCGCCCCCCAGGTCATCCCCGCCCTGCCCGTCCAGGACTACCTGATCTACGCCGTGGGCGGCGTGGTCCTGCTGCTGACGGCCGTCGCGCTTCTGGCATACGGTGGCGGAGTCAGTGGCAGTGGCCTCGGATACAGCTACAGCTCCGGCATCTCGATCGGCTTCTTCGTCGCCCTCATCACCGCGGTCGCGATTGCCGTCGGCGGATGGCTGACCAAGAGCCAGGCACAGCCGGCGACCGCGCCGCTGAGCACGACGTTCTCCGGGTTCAACCAGTCGCCTCCTCCTCCGCCTCCGGCGGCCCTGTAACCCTCACGGCGTAGGCGAGGCGCATCGAGGGCCGCCGTCCCCAGCGGGCGGTGGCCCTCGACCCTCGTCACGTCGCGTCATCCCACTCAAAACAGCCGTTCGCACCGCTTCGCCTCGACCCGGGGCGGAGCCTGTCTAGACTTCGCCCATATGAGCGCCCTGCAGAGTCCGGCGCGGGGCCGCGCGGGCGGTTTCGCCGATTGGATCGGCGCGGCGGCACAGCGCCGGCGCGTTGTGACCGACGCTTTCGTCGACACCTTCGCCGCCTGGGGCTATGAGTACCTCTCCACCCCGCTGGTGGAGCCCCTCGAGACCGTGGCGGCCGGCGTCGGGGGTGGTCTCCAGGCCCAGCTCTTCCGCTTCATGGACGCCGACGGCAGCCTGCTCGCCCTGGTCGGGGAGCGCACCGTGAGCGTCGCCCGGGTGGTCTCCACCCAGCTCCAGGGGGTGCGCTCGCCTCTCCGCCTCTGCTACGCGGGACCGGTGCTCTTCAATCGCCCCCCACTCGGCGGGCGGCGCCGGGAGTCGATGCAGGCGGGCTGCGAGCTGATCGGGCACGCGGGGCTCTCGGCTGACGCGGAGTGCATCGCGGTGGCCGCGGCCGCGCTCGAGCGGGCCGGTGTCACCGGAGTCCAGATCGACGTCGGTCACGCCGACTTCGTCCCCTCCCTGCTCGACGCCGCCAACCTGGACGCCGAATCCCGAGGTCGGGTCGCCGACGCGCTCCGCGGTCGCGATCTGGTCGCGGTCGAGGAGGCTCTGCGCGGCACCGAGGCGGGGGATGCCGAACGGGAGCTGCTGCTCGCCTTTCCCACCCTGCGCGGCGGTCGGGAGATCCTCGACACCGCAGGCGCACAGATCAGCGACCCCCGGCCGCAGCGGGTCCTCGCCGACCTTGCGGAGCTCTGGGATGTCCTCGATCGCCACGGGATCACCGCGAGCGTCCACCTCGACCTCGGGGCCGTGCGCGACTGGGATTACTACACCGGCCCGACCTTCGAGCTGTTCAGCGCGGATCTCGGCTTTCCCCTGGGTGCGGGCGGGCGCTACGACCGGCTGCTCGCCGCCTTCGGCACGGATGCTCCGGCGACCGGGTTCGTCCTCCACGTCGACCGCTGCTGCGACGCCCTGCTGCGTGGCTCGGGCCAGAATGGCAAGGTCGAAGCGCTTCGCCTCGGCTATTCCGCAGGGCGGGCCGGCGAGGCGCCGGCCCTGGCCGCCCGCCTCCGTCAGGCGGGGGTCGCCGTCGCGCTCGAGCTCGAGCCGACCGCCCGCCACCGCGAGGAGCCGGTGGTCGAAGGCATGGCCCGCCTGGACGACGACGGCGCCGTCCTCTGGCGGTACCGGGGCGAGGAGGGGAGCGGGGTCGAGGCTCTGCTCGCCGCGCACGCCCGGGGCGCCCTGTGAGCGGCGGCCTGCGGCTCGCGTTGCCCGGCGGCGCCCTCTTCGATGACGCCTGCCGCCTGCTCTCGGACGCCGGGGTGGCGGACATCGACGCCAGCCGATTCGACCGTCAGTTGAAGATCGCCACCCCGACCGCCACCGTGGTCAAGGTGCGGCCCACCGACGTCCCCGTCTACGTGGAGATGGGCGCCTGCGACGCCGGCATCGTGGGCAAGGACATCCTCTGGGAATCGCCGCGTGACTGCTACGAGCTGGTCGACCTCCACTTCGGCGCCTGCCGGCTGGTGCTGGCGGCGCCCCAGGGCTCGCCGCTCGCCGAGGGGCGCTTCCCTCAGTCGCTGCGGGCCGCCACCAAGTACCCGATCGCCGCCCGCCGCTTCTTCGACTCGCTGGGGCTGGCGGTCGAGCTGATCAAGCTCCACGGGTCGGTCGAGCTGGCTCCGGCGATGGGCCTCGCCGACTGCGTCGTCGACATCACCGCGACCGGGCGGACGCTCATCGCCAACCATCTCGTCGAGGTCGCCGAGGCGGGGCGCTCGACGGCCCGCCTGATCTCCAACCAGGCCTCGCTCAAGACCAGGAGCGAGGCGGTCAACCAGCTCGCCGCCGCCCTCCGCCGCACCGTCACGGCGGGGGCCGCGACCGGTTCCGGGCCGTGATCATCCGGCTCCGATCCCCCACCCCCGCGGAGTGGCGGGCGCAGGTCCGCGCCGAGAGGCGCGGTGCGGCCTCCCTCCTGGACGGCGAGACCGCAGGGCCGCTGGCGGCGTGGTTCGAGCTGCCGGTCGCCGCCGAGCACGTCGTCCACACCATCCTCGACGACGTCGCCCGCGAGGGTGACCCCGCGGTCCGGCGCTGGACCGAGCGGCTGGACCGCGTGGACGTCGCGGAGACCCGGGTGCCGGCGGGGGCCATGGCCCGCGCCTGGGAGCAGACCGCCCCCGAGGTGCGCGACGCGATCAGCGCCGCCGCGGCTCGGATCCGGGCGATCCACGAGCCTCAGCGCGACACCGCCATCAGGGGCACGGCGACTGCGCACCTCCGCCCCCTGCCCCTGCGGCGGGTCGGCTGCTACGTCCCCGGAGGCCGGGCCGCGTACCCGAGCACGGTGCTGATGAACGTGATCCCGGCCCAGCTCGCCGGTGTCGCGGAGATCGCCCTGGCGTCGCCTCCCGGCCCCGACGGGTCGGTCCACCCGCTCGTCCTCGCCAGCGCCCACCACCTGGGGGTGTCCGAGGTCCACGCGATCGGAGGTGCGCAGGCCATCGGAGCACTCGGCTACGGCACCCAGACCATCGTCCGGGTGGACAAGATCACCGGGCCCGGCAACCTCTTCGTGACCCTGGCCAAGCGCGCCGTCTTCGGCGAGGTCGGGATCGACGGCGTGGCCGGCCCCAGCGAGATCGTGGTGATCGCCTCGGACGGCGCCGACCCGCGCCTGGTCGCCGCCGACCTCGTCTCCCAGCTCGAGCACGACCCTCTCGCCTGGGCGGTGTGCATCACCGACTCCCCGGGACTGGCCGGCGAGGTGGCGGAGGCCTTCTCCGAGGAGGCGTCGGACGCGGCGCGAAGCGGGATCATCGCGCAGGCCGCCGGCCGCCACGGCGCGGTGGTCGTCACCGAGTCGCTCGACGCGGCCCGCCGGCTCGCCGACGAGTTTGCCGCCGAGCACCTCTCGCTCCAGGGCGAGGCCGCCGAGGCGCTCCGCGACGAGCCGCACACAGCGTCTGCGGTCTTCGTCGGTCGGCGTTCGCCGGTCTCGATGGGCGACTACGTGGCCGGTCCCAACCACACCCTGCCGACCGGTGGCGCAGCCCGCCACCGCGGGCCGCTCTCGGTCATGGATTTCCAGCGCTGGCAGTCGGTGGTCGAGCTGTCGGCCGAGGAGTTCGACGACCTGTCGCCCGTCGCCTGTGCCCTCGCCGCCGCCGAGGGGTTGCGCGGTCACGAGCGGGCGATCCGGCTCAGGATGGAGGATGGCGTCCGATGAGTGAGAGCAGTCCGGGGCCGGCGCCGCGGCGGACCGCGAGCGAGGAGCGGGTCACCAAGGAGACCCGCATCCAGGTCGACGTGCAGATCGACGGTGGCGGGGTGGCCGACATCGATGTTCCCCTGCCCTTCTTCCGCCACATGCTCGAATCCTTCGTCAAGTACAGCGGTATGGATGTCCGGCTCCGCGGCTCCGGCGACATCGACGTCGATGCCCACCACCTGGTGGAGGACTGCGGGCTGGCCCTGGGTGCGGCGATCAGCCGGGCCCTAGGCGACCGCGCCGGCATCCGGCGCTTCGGCCACGCCTACGCGCCCCTCGACGAGTCCCTGGTGCGCTGCGTCCTGGACTTCTCCAACCGACCCCACCTGGAGTGGGAGATGAGCGCCCTGAAGGGCCGGATCAACGACTTCGACGTCACCGTCCTCCACGAGTTCGTGCAGGGTATGTCCCAATCTGCGGGGATCAGCCTCCACGTCGACCTGATCCGGGGCGTCAACCTGCACCATGTCGCCGAGGCCGCCTTCAAGGCCCTGGGGCTGGCCACCCGCGACGCGCTGACGGTGGTCGGGCGCGGGGTGCCCTCCACCAAGGGAGTGCTCTGATGCTCCGGCACGGGCGCGGTGCGGCCTCCACGAGGCGGATGGCCTGATGCCGTGCAGCCGGCGCGGCATGCCCTGCGCCGAGGATGCGTCCTGATGCCACGGATCGCGATCGTCGACTACGGGGTCGGCAATCTGCGCAGCGTCGAGCGGGCGCTGGCGCGCGCCGGGGCCGAGGCGGTGATCACCCCTGACCCGCGGGTCGTGGCCGGCAGCGATGGGGTGGTGCTCCCCGGCGTCGGCGCCTTCGCTCCGGCGGCGGCGCTGCTCCTCGGCTCCGGGCTGGGCGATGCCGTGAGGGAGGCGGCCCGTCGCGGCCGCCCCATCCTCGGGGTCTGCCTCGGTTTCCAGTTGCTCTTCGAGTCCAGCGAGGAGGGGGAGGGCGGCACCGGGCTCGGCCTCCTTCCTGGGCGGGTGCGCCGCATCGCGGCAGCGCCTCCGCTCAAGGTGCCGCACATGGGCTGGAACTCTCTCCGGTTGCGCCGGCCCGCCGTGCTCACCCAGGGGGTCGAGGACGGCACCCGGTGCTATTTCGTCCACTCCTACGCGGCCGATGCCGACCCCGCGGACGTGGTCGCCACCGTGGACTACGGCGGCGAGATCGTCGCCATCTGCGAGCGGGGAGTGGTGACGGGCACCCAGTTCCACCCCGAGAAGAGCGGCCCGGCCGGGCTGCGCATCTACGCCAACCTGGTGGCCGCCTCGGTGGGCGAACGGAGGCCGGCTGCGCCGTCCCTGCCGTGATCGTCATCCCTGCCATCGACATCCGAGGGGGCCGCTGCGTCCGCCTCATCCAGGGCGACTACAACCGAGAGCAGGTCTACGAGAGGGATCCCGCCGCGGTCGTCCGGCGGCTGATCGAGAGCGGCGCCCATCGCATCCACCTCGTGGACCTCGATGCGGCCCGGGGGACGGCGGATGTCGACTCCGCCGCCGCGGCCCGCGCTGTGCTGGAGGCAGCCCGGCAGGGTGGCGCCGAGATCGAGGTCGGAGGGGGCGTCCGCACCCTGGCGGCGGCGGAGCGGTGGCTGGCCGCCGGGGCGACCTTCGTCGTGCTGGGGAGCGTGGCGGTGCGCGAGCCCGAGGCCGCCGAGGCGATCTGCGCCGCCCTGCCGGGGCGCTGCCTGGTCGCCCTTGATGTGCGTGGCGACGTCGCCCAGGCCGAGGGCTGGACCGAGGGCGCGGGAAGCGCCACCGCCCACCTGGAGCGGTGGGCCACCTGGACGCTCGGCGGCCTGGTGAGAACGGACGTCGCCCTCGACGGGATGCTGAGCGGTCCGGACCTCGCCGGGCTCGAAGAGACCGTTCGCGTCTTCCCGGGACCGGTGATCGCCAGCGGAGGGATCAGCACGGTCGACGACATCGCCCGCTGCGCCGAGGCCGGAGCCGCCGGGGCCATCGTGGGTCGTGCCATGTACGAGGGCAGCTTCGACCTGCGGGCAGCGATGCTCAGATTCCCACGATGACCCTGGCTAAACGGATCATCCCCTGCCTCGACGTGGATCACGGTCGGGTGGTCAAGGGGGTCAACTTCGTCAACCTCCGCGACGCCGGCGACCCCGCCGAGCTGGCGGCGCGGTACGACGCCGAATCGGCCGATGAGCTGGTGTTCCTCGACATCACCGCGAGCAGCGACGCCCGCGAGATCCTCCTCGATGCGGTGCGCCGCACCGCCGACTCCGTCTTCATCCCGCTCACCGTGGGAGGCGGGCTGCGCGGGCTCGATGACATCGACCGGATGCTGCGCAGCGGTGCCGACAAGGTGTCCCTCAACACGGCGGCGCTCGCCCACCCCGGCCTCATCGGTGAGGCGGCCGAGCGCTTCGGGGTGCAGTGCATCGTGGTCGCCGTGGATGCTCGCCGCGAGGGCGGTGGCTGGCACGTCTTCTCTCACGGCGGCCGCCGCGACACGGGACGGGATGCGCTCGCCTGGGCGGAGGAGGCCGCCGGACGGGGCGCCGGCGAGATCCTGCTGACGAGCATGGATCGGGACGGCACCCAGGACGGCTACGACCTCCTGCTCACCCGGTCGGTCTCCGACCGGCTCACCATCCCGGTGATCGCGAGCGGGGGCGCGGGGGAGCCCGAGCACCTGCGCGCGGTGCTCGACGAGGGAGGCGCGGATGCCGCCCTGGCGGCCTCCATCTTCCACGACGGCATCCACCCCATCCCCCAGACCAAGTCCTACCTGCGCCAGCACGGGATCGAGGTGCGGCTGTGAGCGGCGGAAACCGCGACGCCCTCCCGCCCTCCGACGCCCTCCCGCCCTCCGGAGAGCCGGTTGACTCGGCGCTGCCCCTGGTCGCCGAGCCGGCGGGGCGCGGCCCCGACTTCAGCCGCGGGCTGGTCACCGCCGTCGTCCAGGACGCGGGCAGCGCCGAGGTGCTGATGGTCGCCCACATGAACCGCGAGGCCTACGAGGCCACCCTGATCACCCGGCGGGCCACCTTCTGGAGCAGGAGCCGGGAGCGTCTCTGGCAGAAAGGCGAGACGAGCGGCAACAGCATGCGCATCATCCAGGTCCGGCTGGACTGCGATGGCGACGCCGTGCTGCTGCTGGTCGAGCCCGCCGGCCCGGCCTGCCACACCGGTGCCCGATCCTGCTTCGTCGCGCCGCCCCCGAACCAGGGCGCGCTCTCCGAGCCGGGCGGGAATCCCGACTGATGATCCAGGGGATGGACCGGACCGGCGGCTACCTCCCCATCGGGGCCTACGGGCTGATCGGCGACTGCCGCAGCGCCGCGCTGGTCGGTGTCGACGGCAGCATCGATTGGTGCTGCCTGCCCCGATTCGACTCGCCATCGCTCTTCGGCCGCATCCTCGACGCGCGCGATGGCGGCCACTGGCAGCTCCGCCCGCGGGGCGCGTACCGGGCCGAGCAGCGCTACGACGACCGCACCAACATCCTGCGGACCATCTTCTCCACGTCCACCGGCAGGGTCCAGGTCAGCGACTTCATGCCCGTCGACGAGGAGACCATCGGCCACCACGCGCGTCCTCACCGCAGCCCGCGGATCGTCCGCATCGTCGACTGCCTGACCGGCAGCGTGAGCATGGAGCACCGGATCGCTCCCCGGCCCGACTACGGGCGCTCTCCCGCCGGGTTCCAGGCCGAGGGCCGGCGTTTCCACGGCGACGCCGACGGACTCCATTTCTGCGTCGTGTCGACGGCGGAGATCCGGGGTGGCACCGGCGGCTTCACCCTCCACGCGGGCGATGCGGTCGCCCTCTCGCTCCGCTGCCAGCATGCCGGCGGGGGTTGCACCACCTCGGAGAGCGCCTGGACGGTGGAGCGGGCGCTCGGGCTGCTGCGCGAGACCCAGGCCTACTGGTGGCGATGGATCGGGAAGGTCCGCTACGCCGGAGCCTATCCCGAGGCGATCTGGCGCTCGGCACTCGCCCTCAAGCTGATGATCTACGCGCCGACCGGAGCCATCGTGGCAGCGCCCACCGCCTCCCTTCCCGAGGCGATCGGGGGCCGGCGAAACTGGGACTACCGCTTCACCTGGCTGCGGGACGCCTCCCTCACCCTCTTTGGCCTCTTTCAGCTCGGCCTCCACGAGGAGGCCGATGGTTTCTTCGGCTGGCTGCGCACCACCGGTATCGGGGATGGCGGCAGGTTTCAGAACCTCTACCGGGTCGACGGTGACCCCCGGGTCACCGAGCAGGTCCTCGGCCACTGGACCGGCTACCGGGGGTCGGCTCCGGTCCGGATCGGCAACGGTGCCGTCGACCAGCTCCAGCTCGACGTCTGCGGCGAGCTGCTGGACAGCGCCTACCTCTACGCGCGCTTTGGCGGCGAGATCAGCCAGACGCTCTGGCAGGAGCTGCACGCCGTCGTCGACCTGGCCATCGAGCGCTGGCAGCTGCCTGACGCCTCCATATGGGAGAGCCGAGGCCGGGAGCTCCACTACACCTACAGCAAGGTGATGTGCTGGGTCGCCGTCGACCGGGGGCTGCGGCTCGCCGAGCGCTTCGGGCTGAGCTGCGATCGCGAGCGCTGGGAGGAGGCGCGCCGGGCGATCCACCGGCGGGTGACGGCGGAGGGGTACAGCCGGCGGCTGCGCAGCTTCACGCAGACCCTGGGGGGAAGGACCGTCGACGCCGCCCTGCTCCGGGCCGGCCAGGTGCGCTTTCTCGAGGCTCGCGATCCGCGCATCGTCAGCACGGTGCGGGCGGTCGCCCGCCACCTCGGTCAGGGAGTGCTGGTCAGCCGCTATCGCCCCGAGGAGACCGACGACGGCATCGAGCACGGCGCGGAGGGGGGATTCCTGATGTGCTCCTTCTGGCTGGCTGACGCCCTCGCCCACATCGGCGAGGTGGAGCGGGCCCAGCGTCGCTTCGAGCGGCTGCTCGCCCTCGGATCGCCGCTCGGACTGATGGCAGAGGAGGCGGACGGCGCGACCGGGGAGCTTCTCGGCAACTACCCGCAGGCCTTCACCCACCTGGCCCTGATCGGCGCGGCCGTCAACATCGAGCGGGCGCGTCACCGGCGGCTCGGCACCCACGGGCTCCCCGCCGGCCACTCCGACCTCGCCCCGACGACGTGACCCGCGCCGGCGACGCGAGCCACACCGCCTCACGGGCTCTGGACCAAGCCTTCGGGGCGGGCGCCGCCGCCTCCACCGCCACCGCCCCCGGCCAGGTGACCCTGGTCGGGGAGCACGTCGACTACGTCGGCGGCCACGTCGCCTGCATGGCGGTCGACCTGGCGCTCACCGTGGCGGTGCGCCCCTCGCGTGACGGATGGTGGCGGGCGGCCGGGCTCGGTCGGCGCGTCGAGCGTCCGGCGCCGATGATGGCCGGGGACATCGGCGGCCGCCTCTTCGCCGCTGCCGTGGCCCTCGGCAGCCGCGGCCCCGCCCTTCCTCCCCTGGAGATTGCCGTCGCCGGCGATCTGCCGGCGTCGGCCGGCCTCGCCTCCTCTGCCGCCGTCATCCTGGCGGCTGCGGTGGCCATCCTCCGGCTCGCCGGCCGCCGGCTCGCTGCGGAGGAGCTGGTGGCGATCGCGCTCACCGCCGAGCGCGACGTCGTCGGCGTTCCCTGTGGCGACCTCGACCAGCGACGTTGGAGGTCGCGAGTACCGGCGGCGCCGCGAGGCGGCTGAATCGGCCTGTGCGGCTCTCGGTGTTTCCACCTGCCCGGAGATCGGCGACCGCTGGCGGGAGCTGGAGCCCGAGCTGCTACCCCGCGGCCGCCACATCGCCACCGAGACGCTGCGCGCCGACGCCGCCGTCCGGGCGCTGGAGGCCGGCGACGTCGCGGCCCTGGGGCGGCTCATGGACGAAAGCCACGAATCTCTGCGGAGCGACTGCCTCGACGCCATGGTCGCGGCCGCACGCGGAGTCCCGGGATGCCACGGCGCCCGCCTGGTCGGCGCCGGCTTCGGCGGCAGCGTCGTCGCCCTGGTCGAGCAGGGGGCAGCCGAGGCCTGCGTCGCGGCGCTGGCGGCGGTCAGCGGCCTCGACGGGGCCACCTGGCCGGTCCGTCCCGCGGCCGGTCTGGAGGTCACCGCTGCCGATGTCGTCGGGGGCGAGGAGGGCGGCTTCTGACGACTGCCGCTCGAAGTCTCCACGCGTGGGGCGACCCCAAAGTTCCGGCGGTATAGTTCCGCCCGAGTTCCCCCATCGTCGGAGGTGTCACTGTGACCGATGCGCCAGCCGCATCGTCGGGGTCGACCTCCGTCGAGTCGGCAAGCACCCTGCCCTTCACGGTGCCCGTCTAGACCTCGCAGGCCGTTTCATCCTGGGTTCGACGTCGGTTGCGCGTGCTGCGTGATCGCCTGCCACCCGGCCGTGCCCTGGCCGCACGTTGCATAAACATGCACCGGACACGTATAATCCCCCGACCATGCCCGCCTCTGTGATCCGTGCCGCCGTCTGCGGCGCCACCGGCTACATCGGCGCCCAGTGCGTCGAGATCCTGGACCGGCATCCCGGCATCGAGCTCACGCGACTGCTCGGCCGCAGCTCGGCCGGCAAGCCCTTCGCCGCCGCCGTCCCGGGGAGCCGGATCAGCCTCCAGGTCGAGGGCGGGATGGACGTCGGCGACGCCGAGGTGGTGTTTGCCGCCCTGCCTCACACGGTGGCCGCCGCCCACGCCCGGGAGTGGCTCGACGCCGGCCGCGTGGTGGTCGACATGAGCGCCGACTTCCGCCTCACCGATCCCGCCGCCTACGCGCGCTGGTACGGGCTCGAACATCCCGCCCCAGACCTCTGCAAGCAGGCGGTGTACTCCTTGGTCGAATTCCACCGCGAGGCCATCGCCGCCTCCGACCTGCTGGCCGTCCCGGGCTGCTACCCGACCGCCAGCCTGATCAGCACCCTCCCCGCGCTCCGCGAGGGTCTGGTGGAGCCCGAGGTCGTGATCGACGCCAAGAGCGGGGTGAGCGGCGGGGGCCGTTCGCCGTCCCTCGGTTTCCACTTCTCGGAGGTGAACGAATCGGTCAAGGCCTACGGGGTGGACGGCCACCGCCACAAGGCCGAGATGATCCAGGAGCTCAATGCGGCGGCCGGCCGCGCGGTGCGGCTGACCTTCGTGCCCCACCTGATCCCCATGACCCGGGGCATCCTGGCCACCGCCTACCTCCATCCGGTCGCCGGGCGCCGCGTCGCCGACGTCGCCGAGCTGATGCGCGACCTCTGCACGGAGAATCCCTTCCTCCGCTACGACGAGGTGTCCCCCGCCACCAAGTCGGTGACCGGGAGCAACACGGCCGCGGTCAACGTCACCGACCAGGACGGGGTGGCGGTGGTCACGGTCGCCGAGGACAACCTGGTCAAGGGAGGCGCCGGCCAGGCGGTCCAGGCGGCCAACGTCCGCTTCGGGCTGGGGGAGACCACCGGCCTGCCGGTGTCGTCGCAGTGGCCGTGACCCAGATGGGCACCTCGGAGACCGGCGCCCCGGAGACGGGTGCCTCGGGACTCGCCGCGCGCGCGGAAGCCTCCGAGACGGACGCCTCTGCGACGGACGCCTCCGAGGACGCGGTTTCCGTGAGCGGCTCTGCCGCGACCGGCGCATCCGCGACCGGCGTCGGCGTCTGCTTCCCGCGTGGCTTCACCGCCGGGACGGCGGCGGCCGGCATCCGCGGCGACGGGGACATGAGCCGCGCCGACATCGCGGTGGTGATGAGCGACCGCCCCTGCGCGGGCGCCGGCGTCTTCACCCAGAACCTGGTCAAGGCCGCGCCGGTGATCATCTCCCAGCTCACCCTGCGCCGGGGGACGCCGATCCACGCCGTGGTCGCCAACGCCGGCAACGCCAACGCCTGCACCGGCGCCCAGGGGCTGCGGGATGCGCTCCGGATGTGCGCCCTCACCGCCGGTGCCCTGGGCCGCGACCCCGTCGAGCTGCTGGTCTGCAGCACCGGTGTGATCGGCCATCCGCTGCCCATGGATCGGGTCGCCGACGGCCTCCGCGCCGCCGCACGCAGCCAGAGCCGGGATGCCGGTGAGCTGGCGGCCCAGGCGATCATGACCACCGACACCGTCCCCAAGATGGCGAGCGCCACCTTCCTCGTCGACGGCGTGGAGCACCGGGTGGGCGGGATGGCGAAGGGTGCGGGAATGATCCACCCCGACATGGCGACCCTGCTCGCCCTGGTCACGACCGACGCCGACGTCGCCGCACCCGACCTCCAGGCGCTGCTCACCGAGGTCGCCGAATCCAGCTTCAATTCGATCACCGTCGACGGTGACACCTCCACCAACGACACCCTCTTCGCCCTCGCCAACGGCGCCGCGGGCGGGGCGGTGCTGGTGCCGGGCGGGGCCGGCTTCGCCGCCCTCCGCGAGGCCTTCCTGGGCGTCTGCGAGTCGCTGGCGGAGCAGGTGGTCGCTGACGCGGAGGGCGCCACCAAGCACTTCCGGGTGACGGTCGCCGGCGGTCGCGACGATGCCGAGGCACGCCTCGCCGCGCGCACTGTCGCCGTCTCTCCGCTCGTCAAGACGGCCGTGCACGGGGCCGATCCCAACTGGGGACGGATCGTCGCCGCGCTCGGCCGGAGCGGTGCCCACTTCAGCCTCGACCGGGTCCGGGTGACCCTTGCGGGAACCACCGTCTTCGAGCACGGCGCCCCGCTCGACACCGACCTGAGCCCGGTCGTCGCTGCGCTGCGCGAGCCCCGGAGCGAGATCGACATCGATCTCGGGGCCGGCGACGGGCGCGGCCACGCCTGGGGATGCGACCTGACCGCCGGCTACGTGCGAATCAATGCGGAGTACACGACATGAGCACAGAGATCCCATGACCACCCACGTCGAGACCATGGAGGAGCGGATCCGGCGGGCCGAGGTGCTCGTCGAGGCGCTCCCCTACATCCGGCGCTTCTCCGGTCATACCCTGGTGATCAAGCTCGGTGGCGCGGCGATGGGGGAGGACGTCGACGCCTTTCTCCAGGACGTGGTGCTGCTCCGCTTCGTCGGCATGCGCCCCGTGCTGGTCCACGGCGGCGGTCCCGAGATCTCCCTGTGGCAGAAGCGGCTCGGCATCGAGCCGAAGTTCGTCAACGGGCTGCGGGTCACCGACGAAGCCACCATGGAGGTGGTGAAGATGGTGCTCACCGGCAAGGTCGGCCCCGAGCTGGTGAGTCGCATCCACCGGCTCGGTGGCCAGGGGGTGGGGATGAGCGGTGAGGACGGGCCCACCCTGCTGGTCCGCCCCCGCGGTGCCGAGGACGGTCAGGACCTCGGCTTCGTCGGCGAGGTCGACCAGGTCAATCCGGAGCCGATCGTTGCCGTGCTCGACCAGGGGCGCATCCCGGTGATGGCCTCGATCGGCCTGGGCGTCGACGGCGATGCCTACAACGTCAACGCCGACACCGTGGCCGCCGAGCTGGCCGTCGCTCTCAAGGCGACCAAGCTGGTGCTGCTCACCGACGTCGAGGGGGTGCGCGGCGAGGACGGGGAGCTGATCAGCGCTCTGGATGCGGCGGCCGCCGACCGGCTGATCGAGAGTGGCGCCATCCACGGCGGCATGATCCCCAAGGTGCGGGCGGCGCTCCGCGCCCTCGACGCGGTCACGGCCTCGCACATCATCGACGGTCGCGTCGCCCACTCGCTGCTCCTGGAGCTGCTCACCGAGAAGGGCGTCGGCACCATGGTGACCCGGTGAGCCAACCGGCTCTCGAGGTGAGCGCGGCCTTCTCCGCCATCGCGGAGCGGGCGGCCACCGTGCTCATGCACACGTACGCGCCTCAGCCGGTGGCGATGCGCTCAGGAAAGGGCTGCATCCTCACCGACGTCGACGGGCAGGAGTACCTCGACCTGGCCGGTGGGATCGCGGTGAACGTGCTCGGTCACGGTCATCCGGCCGTGGTCGGCACTCTGGTCGAGCAGGCGGCGCGGGCCATCCACCTGAGCAACCTCTACTTCTCCGAGCCTCAATTGGATGCGGCGGAGAAGCTGGTGGCCACCGCCTTTCCGAGCCGGGTCTACTTCTGCAACAGCGGGGCGGAGGCCATCGAGACGGCCATCAAGATCGCCCGCAAGTGGGGGAAGCTGCACCGCAACGGCGCGTCCACCATCATCTGCGCGCGGGGCGCGTTCCACGGACGCACCATGGGTGCGCTGGCGGCCACCGCGAACCGCCACTACCGCGAGCCGTTCGAGCCGCTGCCGCGCGGATTCATCCACGTCGCCTACGACGATCTCGGCGCGGTCGAGAGCGCGATCGACGACAGCACCGTGGCGGTGCTCATGGAGCCGATCGAGGGCCAGTCCGGGGTCGTCCCGATGAACGACGAGACCCTGCGCGGCCTGCGCCGGCTCTGTGACGAGCGCAACCTCCTGCTCATCCTCGACGAGATCCAGAGCGGAATGGGGCGCACCGGGAAGTGGTGGGCTCACCAGCACGCCGGGATCGTCCCCGACGTGATGGCGGTGGCCAAGGGGTTGGGTGGCGGGCTTCCCATCGGCGCCGTCCTCGCCGGGCCGCGCGCCGACATCTTCACCCTGAGCGACCACGGCTCGACCTTCGGGGGCGGGCCCCTGGTGACCGCGGTGGCGGCCGCCGTCATCGACGCCATCCTGCGCGAGGGGCTGGTCGAGAACGCTGCCCGGGTCGGCGAGCGGCTCCGTCACGGTCTGCTCCAGCTCGCAGAGGGGGGCGCGCCCATCGCCGAGGTGCGGGGCCGTGGCCTGATGCTCGGTGTCGTCCTCACCCAGCCGGTGGCTCAGCAGCTGGTCCTGGCCGCGCTGCGCCTCGGGCTGCTCATCACCGCGACCGGGGTCTCGGTCCTGCGGCTGATCCCGGCGCTCATCCTGAGCGATGCTCAGGCGGACGAGGCGGTCGAGCGGCTCGCCACCGCCTTCGAGCAGGTGGCCGGCGGTACCGCGAGCGTGGGCGGTGCGGCCGAGGGGGGCAGGCCGTGAATGTCAGCTCGGTTCTCGTCCCCGCCGCCAAGGCGGAGCGTCAGCAGGCCATCCTCGACCTGGTCCGGGACCGGAAGGTGCGCACTCAGGACGAGATCGTCGCCGCGCTCCACCGCCGCGGTCTCGACGCCACCCAGGCCACCGTGTCGCGGGATGTTCGGGAGCTGGGTTTGGCCCGTGTCCACGACCCGGATGGGCTCCGCTACGTCGCCGCCGCCGACACCGGCGAGCCCTCGCCGGTGAGCACCCGGCTGCGCGCGGTCATGCGCGAACATGTCCGCTCCATGGAGTTCGTGGAGCACATCGGGATCCTGCGCACACGCCCGAGCAGCGCGCCGCTGGTGGCCGCGCTCATCGACTCCGCCCACTTCGAGGAGGTCGCGGGCACGGTGGCGGGCGACGACACCGTCCTGGTCGTGGTCCGTTCCCGGCCGGGCGCGAGCCGCCTCGCCGAGCGGCTGCGCGACGCGATGGGCGGAGGGCCGACCGCTGCCCGCGCCCTGGACGGCAATCATCTGAGCGGTCACGGAGGTGTCCGGTGAGCAAGCCCAAGCGCTGCGTCCTCGCGTATTCCGGCGGTCTCGACACCTCGGTGTCCATCCGCTGGCTCCAGGAGCGGCTCGGCTACGAGGTGATCACCTGTACCGCCGACATCGGTGAGGCCAAGAACATCGAGGAGGTCACCGACCGGGCTTTGCGCACCGGGGCGGTGGCCGCCTACTCCATCGACGCGCGCCGCCTCTTCATCGAGGAGTTCTGCTTCCCGACGCTCGCCGCCTCGGCGATGTACGAGGGCGCCTACCCGCTGGCCACGGCCCTGGCCCGGCCCCTGATCGCCAAGATCCTGGTCGACGTCGCCCGCGACGAGGGCGCGGAGGCGATTGCCCACGGCTGCACCGGCAAGGGCAACGATCAGGTCCGCTTCGACGTCGCCACCGCCGCCCTGGCACCGGAGCTGGAGGTGATCGCCCCCGTCCGCGACTGGGATATGGGCCGCCCCCAGGAGATCGAGTTCGCCCGCGAGCACGGCATCGAGGTTCCCGTCACCCAGGAGTCGCCGTACTCGGTGGACGCCAACATCTGGGGGCGCAGCATCGAGGCCGGTCCGCTGGAGGACCCCTGGCGGGAGCCCGCCGAGGACGTCTACGCCTGGACTGTGGATCCGCGCCAGGCCCCCGACGAGGGACTGGTGATCTCGCTCGCCTTCGAGCACGGCATCCCGGTGACCCTGGATAGCGAGCGGATCACCGGCGATGTCCTGGTCACCCGGCTCAACGCCCTGGCCGGTGCCCAGGGGGTCGGCCGGATCGACCACGTCGAGAACCGCCTGGTCGGGATCAAGTCCCGCGAGATCTACGAGGCGCCGGCCGCGGTCGTCCTCCACACCGCCCACACGGCCCTGGAGACGCTGACCCTGGGGCGGGACGTCTTCCACCTCAAGCGCCGTCTCGGCGACGAGTGGGCCCGGCTGGTCTACGACGGCCTCTGGTTTGGCCAGCTGCGCAGTGCCCTCGCCGCCTTCGTCGCGGTGACCCAGGAGCCGGTGAGCGGCGAGGTCAAGCTCCGCCTCTGGCGCGGCACCGTGAGCGTCGCCGGGCGGCGCGCGCCCGGCTCCCTCTATCGCGAGGAGCTGGCGACGTACGACCGCCGCCAGGACACCTTTGACCACTCGGCGGCCCGCGGCTTCATCGAGCTGTTCGGCTTGCCGCTGCGGACCCAGGCACGCATCCAGGGAGCCCTGGAGGACAGCGGTCCGCTCAGCCTCGAGCGCAAGGTCAAGCGGCGCTGATGGCACGGGGCAAGCGCAAAGACCCCGAGCCGGCACGGCACGCCCCCTCCAAGGTCTGGGAGGGGCGGCTGGGAACCCGCACCGCCCGGGGGGTGGAGGAGTACACGAGCAGCCTCGGATTCGACCTCCGGCTCCACGCCGAGGACATCGAGGGGTCGATCGCCCACGCCCGGATGCTCCGCGAGGTCGGCCTCATCGGGGCCGGTGACCTCCGCGCCATCCTCTCCGGCCTGCGCGCCGTCGGTCGCGAGCTGGAGCGGGGCGACTTCGCCGTCGACCCGGCCGACGAGGACATCCACGCCGCCGTGGAGCGCCGCCTCCACGAGCTGATCGGACCGGCCGCCGGACGGCTGCACACCGGTCGCAGCCGCAACGACCAGGTGGCCACCGACCTGCGCCTCTGGTGCCGGCGCCGCACCGTCGACCTGATGCTCGGCTGCACCGGGCTGCAGCAGGCGCTGCTCGGACGCGCGGTCGAGCACCGGGCCACCCCGCTCCCCGGCTACACCCACACTCAGCGGGCACAGGTCGTCTCGCTCGCCCACCACCTGCTGGCGTACGTCGAGATGCTCCAGCGCGATGCCGAGCGGCTGGGCGACGGCTACCGCCGCTGCGACGTGCTGCCGCTCGGCAGCGGGGCGCTGGCCGGCACCACGCTGCCCATCGACCGCGCTAGCCCTCAGCGGGCGCTCGGCTTCGCGGCGCTCAGCGCCAACAGCCTGGATGCCGTCTCCGACCGCGACTTCGCCGTGGAGCTGGTCTCGACCTGCGCGCTGCTGATGGTCCATCTCTCCCGGCTGGCCGAGGAGATCGTCCTCTGGACCACCGCGGAGTTCGGTTTCGCCGAACTGCCCGACACCCACGCCACCGGTTCCTCGCTGATGCCGCAGAAGAAGAATCCCGACGTCCTCGAGCTGGCCCGGGGCCGGGTGGGCCGGGTGACCGGCGATCTGGTCGCGTTGCTGACCGTGCTCAAGGGGCTGCCGCTTGCCTACAACCGGGACCTCCAGGAGGACAAGGAGCCACTCTTCGACGCCGTGGACACGAGCCTGGCGACCCTCAGCATCCTCGCCGACGTGGTCCGCCGGCTGCGCTTCGACGTGGACGCGATGCGCCGCGCGGCGTCCGATCCGATGCTGCTCGCCACCGACGTCGCCGAGCACCTGGTGGCGCGCGGCATGCCCTTCCGCGAGGCCCACGCGCTGGTGGGCGCCGCGGTGCGCCGCTGCGTCGCCGAGCGGAGGACGCTCGCCGAGATGAGCGTCGAGGAGTGGCGGGCGCTTTCCGATCGCTTCGACGAGGACGTCGTGGCGCTCTTCGACGTCGACGCCGCACTGCGTCGCCGCGAGCTGCCCGGCGGCCCCGGCCCGCGGACGGTCGCCCGCGCCCTGACCCGGGCCGCGACCGCGGTCGCCCGCACCCGCAAGCTGGCGGCCACGTTCGCCCGCTGAACCGCACCGAAGGCGTCACTTCAGTCTGATCGATCGCTCTCCCCTGGCCCCCGCGTCCTGGGGTCCGCGCTGCCCGGAGGGTACCGTCTCAGGAAACTACCCGGTAGCGCGCAGGCAGCAATGAGGGGCACTCGCCGAAGGGGCGCGCAGTGGTGGAGCCCAGGGGCGCCTCCAGGGCTGCGTTCATGCCCACCTCGTGGAAGGCGAGGGACGGATCCCACCCTTCGACCCCGTTAAGGACTTTGATGTCCTAAACCCCCATGAGACATGCACGTCCCTCCTCCTCTCGCGGGTGGGGCGGACCTCCCCCCACCTGAACCCCGATCGGCCCATCCTCTGACTCCCCGGCGGTCAGCGCCTCCCCCCGCTTCCCATCGGGCCATCGCCGCTGCCCTCCGTCCCCGGTACCCTGAGCCGATGACGCTGCCGATCCTCGTCGTCGGGGACGTCCAGGGCGACCATGAGCGCCTCGCTGAGGCGCTGGCCGCCTTCCCCGAGGACGAGGTGGAGACCGTCTTCCTCGGCGACTTCTTCACCGGTGGCCGGCCGGGGGACGCCGGCGGCCACCGGGCGGCCCGGATCGCCATGGAGCGGCGCCACAGCCGCGCCATCCTGGGCAACCACGACCTGCTGGTGATGGCGCTGATCGAGGAGCGGCGTGTGGGTGGGGAGCGGCTGCGGGCGCGCGACGGCGAGCTGCTGGAGTCCGTCTGGCGGCGGCGGCGGGGCGACCCCGCCGACCTCGAGGCGCTCGCCGGCGACGTGGAGATGGAGGCTTGGCTCCGCCGGCTGCCGATTATGCTGCTGCTCGACGACGGCACCCTGGTCCAGCACACCGACGATGACGACTACTCCGCGCTGGGAGAGAGCGTCGAGGCGGTGAACCGGGCTGCGACCGGCCTATTGAGCCAGGAGCCTGGAGGGGTGGTCCTGCTCCTCCGCCACCTGATCGGGCGGCGAGCCTTCGAGGACCGCGAGCGCCTCGACGCGCACCTGCGCCGCTTCGGCGCCCGGCGCGTGGTCCACGGCCATACCCCGCACTGGAAGGCGGCCCCGGACGTTCGCCAGGGAGGGCGGGTGATCGGCTTCGACGGGCGATTCTCCCGCCATTGGGGACGCAATCCCGGGGAGGATGCGGGCCCGGTGGGGGCCACCGTCGCCCTGCTCCCCCCGATGCCGCCCGCGCTCTCGTGATCCGCTCCGGCGCGGCGTGTCCCGCGGCGGCCGCGGCGGCGCATTGAGGGTAGGGGCATCCGGCTGACCGCTCAGCGGCCGCGAGGCCACCCGAGGGTCAGCCGCCCAGCGCGATACCCGCGTACACCTCGCGCAGGCGGCCGGTGTGGAGGTCGAAGACGAACCCCCGCACGTCGTCCCGGTAGGGCAGGTAGGGGCTGAGCCGGATGCGGTTCACCGACTGGCGGACGTCGGCGTCGAGGTCGGAGAACGCCTCGAGGGCAAAGGGCGGTCGGACGCCGGTCTCCTGCTCGATCTGAGCCTTCAGGTCGTCATCGCGGAAGGTCAGCATCCCGCACCCGGTGTGGTGGACCAGCATCACCTCGCGCGTGCCGAGGAGGCGCTGGGAGACGACCAGCGAGCGGATGACGTCATCGGTGGCGACGCCGCCCGCGTTGCGGATGACGTGGGCGTCCCCGGTCTGCAGCCCGAGGATGGCGGGGAGGTCGAGGCGCCCGTCCATACAGCCGACCACGGCGATGTGCCGGGCGGGGATCTGGGCGAGAGAGCCGGCGCGCCCGTCATAGCGGGACGCGAGCATCAGGTTCTCATCCTGGATGTCGTCGATCACGGACATGGCCACCTCCTGAAACGGCGGACACCGCCGTGCGCCTGCGGTCGCTTGCCGCGGCCAGGTTGGCACATCTCCCGCCCCTCGCTCAGACCACGTCCACCTCGGCGCGGGCGATACCGGCCGGCCGGAGGTCCGGCGCCGCCCCGGCGGGGCGGCGCCGGGGGAGAGCGCGGGAGCACACGGCCGCCGCCAGCAGGCACACGGTGGCGCCCCCGAGGAAGGGGAGGGGCTCGGCGATCCCGTAGAGGGCGCCGAGCACACCGGCTCCGAAGGCACCTCCGCCGGCCTCGAAGAGGCCACCGACGCCCATCGTCCGGCCTCGCAGGGAGGCCGCCGTCGACTCGCTGATGACGGCGAAGAGGGACGGCTCCACGAGCATGACGGCGAGCGACTCGACCGTGCCGACGGCGAGGATCGGAAAGATGCTGCGGAGCCATGGGTAGGTGGACGCGCACGCCGCCACCACGCAGAGCGCTGCGGGCACCAGCAGCCGCCGGTCGGCGCGGTCGCTCAGCCGGCCGCCCGTGCTGGTGAGGAGGAGGATGGGCACGGCGAAGAAGGAGATGGAGAGCCCGATGACCAGGCTGTCGTAGCCGCGCGCATTCAGGTACTGCGGCCAGACGACGTCGTACATGCTGAACATGGTCCCGGCCGCCGCCAGCGCCACCCCCGGGACGAGCAGCGCTGGGCGGAGCCACCATAACCGCGATGCCGGAGGGGCGGCCGGAGCCGGCGTAGGCGTCGGAGCCGCAGAGGGCGCCGGCGCGGGTGAGGACGCGCCGATGCCGGCGCCGCGGGTCTCGGGCATCCGGATGATGGCCCCGAGGCCGAGGAGGACGGCGATACCCGAGGCCGCGAAGATCCCCGAGTACGCCCACAGGGCGATGGCCCCGCCGATCGCGGGCCCGAGGAGCAGCCCCACCATCTCGCAGCCCTGGAGCTGGGCGTAGCGGTGGCCCCGCTCCCCGGGTGGGGTGAGGTCGGCGAGGGCTGCGCGGAGGGCCGGCACGTAGGCGCCGCCGCTCGCCCCCTGGCCGACCCGCAGCAGGGCCAGCACCCAGAGCGGCCCCAGGTTGAGGAAGAGGCCGCCGGAGAGGGCCGCGTAGAGCAGCCGGCTGCCGATCAGCACCGGCTTGCGCCCGATGCGGTCGACGAGGTGCCCCGCCGGGAGCTGTACCAGCGTGCTGGCCACCAGCGGCCCGGCGACGAAGAGGGCGATGTCGGCGGAGGTGCCGCCGTGGGAGCGGACGTAGAGGGGCACGACCGGGAAGAGGGCGGCGATGCCGGTGAACATCACCAGCTGGCCGAGCAGCAGCCGGTGGGCGGGTTCGAGGCGGCGCATCAGGAGCGCCCGGAGGATTTCGAGCACAGCCGGCAATGATGGCATCGGCGCGCGGGTTCACCCGGCGGCTCCTGGAGCTACGCCTCCTCTCCGGCGTCAAACGCGGTGCCGTGAAGGTGTGGCATCCCCTCCTCGAGTGCAAAGCGCGTCTCGCACATCGGGCACTCCACGAAGGGCGCCAGCTCGTCGTCGAGGGGCGGCAGCATCTGGATGCCGCACTGGGGGCAGACCAGCACCTGGGGCTCGACGTCCTCATCGCGCTGCATCAGATCGGCCGCCTGGATCAGGTCGACTGCCACCGACTGACACTCGGCGCAGACGAAGGTGGCGAGGCTGTCGTCGTGCTCCAGGTAGCGCGCTCGCGAGTCCACGTAGACCGGCGCGTTGAGCGCCTCGAAACGGCCCCCGGTGCAGCCGCTCGGACAGCGGAGATCGCGGCGGCGCATCTCAGCGCGGCCGGAGCAGCTGGGCGAGCCGGGCCACAGGCGGCTCCTGGCCGGCGGTGACGTAGGCGGTGACGACGAGCGACAGCACCATCACTGTTAGCGCCCGCATCCACGAGGTGGTGTCGCGGCCCCCGACCAGGGCGGCGACCGCAGCCCCCTCGATGGCCGCACCGATGGCCCCGGCGAGGTCCCGTGGGGCCACCAGCGAGTAGGCGGGCAGACGCCCCAGGGCCCCTCGCACCTCGGCCTCGATACCCGAGGCGAACCGCGTCCGCAACTCCTGGCACCGAGCCTGGAGCGCCGGATGGGAGAGGCTCAGCATCGAGACGTCGAGCAGTGCTCGCCACAGCTCGGGGTGGCGCGCGCACCGGTCGGCGGCGGCGTCCAGCGCCGCCACCAGCCGCTCCAGGGGGTCGTCGATGCCCTCGACCGCCGCCGCCCATGCCTCGCTCATCTGCCGGTCGAGCTCCCCGGCCACGGCCAGCAGCAGCTCGTCCTTGGACTCAAAGTAGTAGTGGAGGAGACCGGGGGCGACCCCCGCCTCGCGGGCGATCTCCTTCATCGAGGTCTCCACGCTGCCCTGGCGGCCCAGCACGGTGGCTGCCGCCCGGACGATCTCGGCGCGCCGCCGCCGGCTGATCGCCGCGCGACCGCCCGCGCCACCCGGCGCCGGGTCCGTCACCGCAAGGGTCATGAGCGATCTTCCCTTCTCATTGATTGGGCGCCCGACCAGCATGCTATCACCGGGAACTCGGGTCCGGCGCGGGAGCGTCGCGGGGCTCCGCCGAGCCTCCGGCCGGGGTCCGCTCAGCCGTCGAGGACGGACTTCGGGTGGAAGGCGAGACCGAACCCACCCGGTCCGGCATGGCAGCCGAGCACCGCGCCCACCTCCACGATGGTGGGCAGCTCACCGGTGACAGCTGCGACCTGAGCGGCGACGGCGTCGGCGTGCTGGGGGCTGGCGGCGTGGCAGATAGCGGCCTTCGTGGGGCCCCACTCGGGGACCATGGATGCCATCTCCTGCACCAGGCGCTTCAGCGCCCGCGGGTAGGTGCGCACCCGTTCGATCACGTCGATCTTCCCGTCGTGGACGCTGAGGATGGGCTTGATGTCGAGGACGGTGCCGAGGACGGCCTGGGCGCCGCCGATGCGCCCACCGCGATGGAGGTACTCGAGGGTCTCCACGGTGAAGACGAGCTGCTGCGTGGCCGCCAGCCGGCCCAGGGCGGCGACGATGTCGTCCGCCTCGCCGCCCCGATCCCGGACGGCGACGGCCGCCTCGACCGCGTTGGTGTGGCCGGCCCCGACCGTCCGGGTGTCGACCACCCGGATGTCGAGATCGGGGAGGGAGCCGCGGGCCTGCAGCGCCGAGCCGACCGTCCCGCTCAGGTCGCCCGAGATGGTGGTGCAGATGATGGTGCCGCCATCGGCTCCCAGCCGGGAGAAGACCGCGGCGAAGTCGCCGGGGGGCGGTTGGGACGTCCGGGGGTGAGGCCCGCCGGCGCGCATGCGCCGGTAGAACTCGGCGGTGGACATCTCGACCTGGTCGAGGAACTCCTCCTCCCCGAAGAAGACCCGCAGCGGCACCACCGTGATCCCGTGGGCGGCGGCGAAAGCGGCGTCGAGGTCGGCGGTGCTGTCGCACACGAGGTGGATCGAGCTCACTGAGGCTCCGATCCTAACTGTCGGGCACCTCGTCCATGGAGAAAGTGCGGCGAGCGCGCCAGCCGGGTCACGTGCGGATCACGTCTGCACCGCCGAGGCCGGATGGTAGAAGAGGCCGAAGGCGCCTGGCCCGACGTGGCAACCGAGCACGGCGCCGACCTCGACGATCTGGGGCGGCTCCCCGGTCACGGCCGCCACCTTGGCGGCGAGCGCCTCGGCGCCCTCGCGGTTGTCGGCGTGGGCCAAGGTGGCCACGGTCCGACCCCAGACCCGGATGTCGGACGCCAGCTCCTGGACGAGGCGGTCCAGGGCCCGGGGGTAGGTGCGCACCTGGTCGAGGACCTGCACCTTGCCGCCGTTGAAGGCGAGGATCGGCTTGATGCTGAGGACGGTGCCGAGCAGCGCCCGGGCGGCGCCGATACGCCCACCGCGCCGCAGGTACTCGAGGTTCTCGACGGTGAAGACGAGGCGCTGCGCCGTCCTCAGCCGGTCGATGGCGGCCACGATGGCGTCAGCGCTGCCGCCCCGGTTGCGGATGGCCACGGCCATGGCCAGCGCGGCACCGTGGGCCGGCCCGCAGGACTTCGTTTCGACGACCCGGATGTCGAGGTCGGGCAGGGACTGGCGCGCTTGCATCGCCGAGCCGGCGGTACCGCTCAGATCGGAGGTGATGGTGGTGCAGACCACCGCGCCCCCGTCACTCCCCAGCCGCTCGAAGACCTCCGCGAACACGCCCGGCGATGGCTGGGAGGTCCGTGGGTGGGGCCCGCCGGCGCGCATCCGGCGGTAGAAGTCGCTGGTCGACAGCTCCACCTGGTCGAGGAACTGCTCCTCCCCGAAGACGATGCTGAGCGGGATCATCTCCACGTCGTGGGCCGGGTAGAAGGCGGGGCCGAGGTCGGCGGTGCTGTCACACACCAGGTGCACGCGTTTCACTGCGGCAGTGATCCTACCCGTCCGCCCCCTGGTCGCCGTGGTCGCGCTTCCCCGGCGCTGCGCGTCACAATCGGCCTCGATGCTGCTCGCCATCGACGTCGGCAACACCGATACCGTTGTCGGTGTCTTCGACGGGAGCCGGCTGGTCACCGATTTCCGGTTGCACACCGAGCCCCGGGCGACCGGAGCAGAGCTGGGGCTGGTGGTCGTCTCCCTGCTGCGCTCGGCCGGGCTGGAGCCGGAGGCGATTTCGGCGGTCGTGGTCAGCAACGTGGTCCCCGACCTCTCCCGGAGCATCGACGAGCTCTCCCGCCAGCGCTTTGGGCATCCCCCTCTCATCGTCGGACCGGGCGTCCGGACCGGCATCCGCATCCACTACGACGACCCGTCGCTGGTCGGAGCCGATCGGATCGCCAATGCCATCGCCGCCCAGCACCTCTACGGCGGTCCGGCCATCATCTGCGACTTCGGGACCGCCACCACCGTCGACGCCATCGACGCCGCCGGCGACTACCTGGGCGGCGCCATGGCCCCCGGTCTCATGGTCAGCCATGACGCCCTGGTGGAGCGGGCGGCCCGGCTCTCGCGCGTCGAGCTGGCAGCGCCCGAGACCGTCCTCGGGCGCAACACCCGAGCCTCCATGCAGGCCGGCCTCGTCCTCGGCTACGCCAGCCTGGTGGAGGGCTTGGTCGTCCGGATGCGTCGCGAGATGGAGGGTGACCCCAAGCTGATCCTCACCGGCGGCCTCGCCCCGCTGATGGCCGGCCTCGTCCCCGGGGTCCACGCCGTCGACGAGCGCCTGACGCTCGTGGGTCTCCGCCTCATCCACGAGCTGAACGCCGCCTGACGGGTCACGCGCCTGGCCGGAGCGTCCGCTGGCGGAGCCCATCCGCCCGCCAAGTGGGAGCCGAGCCGCCGGCGGCTTGGCCGCCGCCGGCCGGGCTCCGCCTCCGTACCATGGCCCGCATGACCATCGCCGGCCCCGCGCCGAGCGCACCCGCCTCCCCGCTCATCGCCCCCGCTCCGCTCCGGATCGGGCGGCTGCAGGTGGACTCCCCGGTGCTGATCGCCCCCATGGTCGGGATCACCGACGGCCCCTTCCGGCGGCTCGCCCGGGAATTCGGGGCCGGCCTGGTCTCTGCCGAGATGACCGCCGCCGAGCCCGTGGTGCGCCGCATCCCCCGGACCCTGGAGCTGCTCACCTTCGATCCCGGGGTGCGCCCTGTCGCCGCCCAGCTGGTCGGCTGTGACCCGGCGATGATGGCCGAGGCCGCCGTGATCTGTGTCGAGCGGGGGGCGTCCGTGGTCGATGTCAACCTCGGCTGCCCGGTGCCGCGGGTCACCACGCGGGGCTCGGGCGCGGGCCTGGCGAGGGATGTGGCCGCCGCGGCGCGGGTGATCCGCGCCATGGTGGAGGCGGTCGACGTTCCCGTCACCGCCAAGATGCGGCTCGGCTGGGATCACTCCTCGATCAACGCCCCGGAGCTGGCGCGGGCCCTGGAGGACTCCGGGTGCGCGATGGTCACGGTCCACGGACGCACCCGGGCGCAGCGCTACACAGGGCAGGCGGACTGGGCGGAGATCGCCCGGGTCAAGCAGGCGGTCCGCATCCCCGTCGTGGGGAGCGGCGACGTGACCGACGTCCGCGAGATCCGGCGCCGGCTGCTGTCGACCGAGGTGGACGGCGTGGTCGTCGCCCGGGGCGCCCTGGGCAACCTCTGGTTCATACGCCAGGCCGTCCACCACGCCGCGACCGGCGAGCTGCTCCCCGACCTCGGCTTCGCCGACCGGATCGAGCTGACCCGGAGGCACTTGGAGCTGCTCATCGAGCATTACGGGGAGGCCCGCGCCCTGGTGGTCGGCCGCAAGTACGTGGCCTGGACCATCAAGGGGTGCAACGGCGCGGCCAAGCTCCGGGCGATGGTGCAGACCCTGGTCACGCGGGCCGACCTCGATGCCATCCTGGGCCAGGCGCTCGCCACCGGTCTCGGGCCGGGCGGCTGGTTCCAGCCGATCTTCACGAGCGGCGAGGGCTGAGCCGAGGGCCACGCCGCCGACGGCGAAATATGAGTCCGCCGGGACCCGAAAACCTGAGTCCCCGCGTATCCGAAGATGTGAGCCCGCGCTACCAAAAAAAGAGGGCGCCCCTGGAAGACCAGAGACGCCCCGAGAGGGGGGGCATATGAGGAGCGATCCCCGACCGCTGTGTTGATGATAGGTAGGTTATCAGATCGGGGTCAACCAGGTGAGGCCAGTTTGTTACTGGAACGTCGCCATCATCGTTTCACGCGCAGCACCTATACTCCCCTGCCTCCCCACTGATGCGCCGGGCGGCGCTCGGCAGGTCCCACCCACGTTCACGAAGGTGATCCACCACCATGGACAAGCCGGTCTTGCTCACCAAAGAGGGCCTCGACAAGCTCGCAGCTGAGCTCGAGGAACTGCGGACGGTCCGGCGCGCCGAGGTCGCCGAACGGATTAAGTACGCCAAGGACTTCGGCGACATCAGCGAGAACGCCGAGTACGAGGCCGCCAAGAACGAGCAGGGGATGCTCGAGGGGCGGATCCTCACCCTGGAGATGATGGTCCGCAATGCCGTGATCATCGAGCAGGCGGAGGTCGGCGGGGTGGTCCAGGTCGGCTCGACCGTCGAGGTCAAGGACGAGTACGGGACCCAGGCCTTCACCATCGTGGGCCCGGCCGAGGTCGATGTCACCTCGGGTCGCATCTCGATGGAATCACCGGTCGGCAAGGCCCTGCTGGGCCGCCGGATCGGGGAGAAGGTCCAGGTCCAGAGCCCCGGCGGGGTGCGCGAGCTCAAGGTCACCGCCCTCCGCTGAGGCGTTCGCATCCTGTAAACCGCCAGATCGCGTCGAACTGGCCCCAACCTGCGCGGAACGGGCCGTCGCTCCGGCACCATGTACGGGCGCATGCCCGACGATCCCCTCATGGCCGAACGGAGGCGAAAGGCCGAGGCCCTCGCCGCTCTTGGCCTTCCCGTCTATAACGTCGACTTCCGGCCCGACCACACCCTGGAGGAGGCGCGCCAGGCGCTCACCGGCTGGGAGGCGACCGGCCCGCCCGCGGACACCCCGGGCCCCCCGGTCGCGGTCGCCGGGCGGCTGATGCTCCACCGCATCCAGGGCAAGAGCGTCTTTTCCCACCTGGAGGACGAGGGCGGCCGGATGCAGGTGTGGTTCAGGCAGGACCAGCTCGGCGAGCCCGCCTTCGAGGCGGTGCGGCTGCTCGACCTCGGTGACATCGTGGGCGTCTCCGGGACGCTGATGCGCACCCGCCGCGGGGAGCCGACGGTGCTCGTTCACACCCTGACCCCGCTCGTCAAGGCGCTGCGCCAGCCGCCCGAGAAGTTCCACGGGCTCCAGGACCAGGAGACCCGCTACCGCAAGCGCTACTACGACCTGATGTCGAGCGCCGGCCAGAGGCGCCACTTCCAGCACCGGGCCGAACTGCTGCAGAGCGTCCGGCGCACGCTGGAGGGGCGGGACTTCCTCGAGGTCGAGACCCCCATCCTCCAGCTCATCCCGGGGGGCGGACATGCCGTCCCGTTCCGGACGCATTGGAACGCCCTGCACACCGACGTCTACCTGCGGATCGCCATCGAGCTGCACCTCAAGCGCCTGCTGGTCGGTGGCTACCGCCGGGTGTACGAGATCGGCCGCGTCTTCCGCAACGAGGGCCTCTCGCCGCGGCACAATCCTGAGTTCACGATGCTCGAGGCCTACCAGGCGTACGCCGACTACGCCGACATGCGCGAGCTGACCGAGGCGATCGTCGTCGATGCCGCCCGGGCCGTCCCGCCGCCCGTGGAGGAGGGGGAGGCCCCCGCCCCCGACCCGCTGCGCCGCCGCTACGGCGGTCGCGATCTCGATCTCACCCCTCCCTTCCGAGCCGAGACCATGGCCCGCCTGATCGAGGAGGTCTGCGGCTTCGACCCGGTCCGGGCCTGGGACGACGGCAGCCTGGAGGCGCGGGCCCGGCAGGCGGGAGTGGAGCTCCAGCCCGGCCAGGGCCCCGGCACCGTCTTCAACGAGGTCTACGAGCAGAAGGTCGAACGCACCCTCTTCGACCCCACCTTCGTCCTCGACTACCCGGCCGAGGTCAGCCCGCTGGCGCGGCGGCGCAAGGACGACCCCCGGTTCGTGGAGCGCTTCGAGCTGGTGGTCGCCGGCCGGGAGCTGGCCAACGCCTTCAGCGAGCTCAACGACCCCATCGACCAGCGCTCCCGCTTCGAGGAGCAGGCCCGTCAGCGCGATCTGGGCGCGACCGAGACCCAGCCCCTGGACGAGGACTTCCTGGAGGCCATCGAGGCCGGCATGCCGCCGGCCGGGGGCCTCGGCATCGGCGTCGACCGCCTGGTGATGCTGCTCACCGACAGTCCCGGCATCCGCGATGTCCTGCTGTTCCCCACCATGCGCCCGACCGGCGACGCGGAGGCTGACGTGTGATCCCTCTCCAGGCCCTGCGCGATGACCCCGACCACTTCCGCCGGGGGGCGGAGCTCAAGCACGAGGCGGCCCCCGTCGACGAGATCCTCGAGCTGGACGCGCAGGCGCGCAGCCTCCGCGCCCGGGTGGAGGCCACCCAGGCGGAGCGCCGGCGCGCCTCATCGGCCGTCCACGGGGCGCCCTCCGAGGCCGACCGCGCGCGCCTCAACGAGCTGAAGGAGCAGGTCCAGTCGGGGGAGTCCGAGCTGGCGGAGATCGAGACCAAACTCCACGAGCTGCTTCTCTACGTGCCCAACCCGCCTCACGAGTCGGTGCCGGTCGGCCGCGACGAGAACGACAACGTCACCGTGCGCACCTGGGGGGAGACGCCGGAGTTCGACTTCGAGCCGCTGCCCCACTACGACATCGGGGAGCGGCTCGGCATCTTCGACTTCGAGCGCGCCGCCAAGATCAGCGGCGCCCGCTTCGCTGTGCTGCTCGGCGACGGCGCGCGGCTGCAGCGGGCGCTGATCACCTGGATGCTCGACGTGGGGGTCCGCGAGCACGGCTACAGCGAGGTGCTGCCGCCCTACCTGGTCCGCACCGAGTGCATGGTGGGGACCGCCAACCTCCCCGACAAGGAGGGGATGGCCTACCAGACCAGCGACGACCTCTACCTGGTGCCCACCGCCGAGGTGCCGGTCACCAACCTCTACCGCGAGGAGATCCTCGACGCCGCCGCCCTGCCCATCTGCCACGTCGCCTACAGCGCCTGCTTCCGCCGCGAGGCGGGGGCGGCGGGCAAGGACACCCGCGGTTACATCCGGCTGCACCAGTTCGACAAGGTCGAGATGGTGAGATTCACCACCCCCGAGACCTCATTGGACCAGCTGGAGATCCTCACCGGTCATGCCGAGTCCCTGCTGCAGCGGCTCGGCATCCACTACCGGGTGCTGTCGATGTGCACCGGCGACATGGGCTTCGCTCAGTGGAAGAAGTACGACGTCGAGGCCTGGGCGCCGGGAATGGGGCGCTGGCTGGAGGTCTCCTCGTGCAGCGCCTTCGGCGACTTCCAGGCGCGCCGGGCCAACATCCGCTACCGGCCGGCTCCGGGGGAGCGGCCCCGATTCGTCCACACCCTCAACGGCAGTGGCCTGGCGGTGCCGCGGGTGCTCGACGCGGTGCTCGAGACCTACCAGCGCGCGGACGGCAGTGTCGACGTGCCCGCGGCGCTCCGGCCTTACATGGGCGGGCTGGAGCGGCTGACCCCGGCGGGATCGTGAGCGCTCACGACGTCGTCTCCCGCGTCGCGGTGGACCGGATGATCGTCACCGGCCACCGCATCGAGGTGCCGCTGGACTGGAGCCGGCCTGGCGGCAGGGAGACGATCAGCGTCTTTGCCCGCGAGGTGGTGGCCGCCGAGAAGGTGGACGATCAGAGCCTTCCCGTGATCTGCTGGTACCAGGGTGGGCCGGGGATGGAGTGCGCGTTCCCGGTGTCACGGTTGCCGTGGCTGGAGCAGCTGCTGACCCGCTACCGGGTGCTCCTGCTCGACCAGCGCGGCACCGGCATGAGCACGCCGCTCGAGGCGCGGGCGCTGCCGCGCAGGGATCCCGGCGAGCTGGCGGAGTACCTCCGTCATTTCCGCGCCGACTCCATCGTCCGCGACGCCGACCGGTTCCGCTCTCTGCTGCTCGGCGAGGACGCGGACTGGCATCTCTTCGGGCAGAGCTTCGGAGGGTTCTGCAGCCTCGCCCACCTCTCCTTCCTTCCCGAGCACGTGACGGGGGTGATCATCACGGGTGGCTTCGCCCCCGTGCTCCACGACGCCGACGCCGTCTACACCGCACTCGCCGAAAGGGTGGCCGAGCGCAACGCGGATTTCCTGGCCCGCTTCCCGGAGGATGCGGAGCGGGTGCGCCGGATCGTCGATCACCTCTCTACCGCGCACGACGTCGACGCACACGGGGAGCGTCTCACCGCCCGCGCGTTCCTCACCCTGGGCACGTGCCTCGGCCACCTCCACGGGGCGGCCGAGGTGCACGGCGCCGTGGAGCGGGCCGCCCACGACCTCGAGGCGCTGGGGATGCTGGGCGGTGCGGTGCACCAGCGGGTCGCCGAGCTGATGTCGCCGGCGACCAATCCCATCTACTCCCTGCTCCAGGAGGCGTGCTACGCGCAGGGCGCGCCGACCCGGTGGGCGGCGGCGCGTGTGATCGGCGCCGATCCCCGCTACCGGCTCGACGCCCTGCCGGCACCCTGCTTCACGGGCGAGATGATGTTCCCCTGGATGTTCGAGGAGTGGGCGTCGCTGCGCCCGTTCCGGGATGCGGCCGAGGCGATCGCAACCCAGGTCTCGTGGACGCCCCTCTACGACGTCGACCGCCTGCGAGCTAACCGTGTCCCGGTGGTCGGCACCGTCTACTGGAACGACCCCTACGTCGAACGCGGACTGGCCATGGAGACCGCTGGACTGCTCGGCAACTGCGAGGTGTGGATCACCAACGAGCACGAGCACCAGGCGTACCGGGCGACCCCGGGGCGGGTGGCGGAGCGGCTCTTCGCCATGCTCGACCAGCGACGGGCGCAGAGCTGACATCCCGGCGGGCTGCGGTGCCCCCGCGGCGGCTCGCGCATAATCGCGGCATGCCAGACGGGGTGGAGCGCGAGATCAAGCTGAGCGCGGACGGCGGCTATGTCCTCCCTGATCTCGACGACCTGACCGCCGGGGTGGTGGAGGACTCGGGGCCGGAGCCGCAGGAGTCGACGTACTGGGACAGTGACTCCTTGGAGCTCGTGCGGCAGGGCTGTGGGCTCCGCCACCGTCGTCGCGTGGACCGGCCGGGTGATCCCGGGATCTGGACGCTGAAGACCCCCGAGCGGATGGACGCCGACCGGACGGTGAGGGGGGAGCGCGAGCTGCGCGCCGAGGGGACGGCGCCGCCGGCGGAGTTGCTCTCGCTGATCCCGGAGGCGGTCGATCCCGCCGCCCTGCACCCCGTGGCGGTGCTCAGCGCCACCCGGCGGGTGCTCACCCTGGGCCGTTCGGCATCGGGCGAGCGGGGGCCCGGCACCGTCGAGGTGATGGACGACACCGTCGAGGTCCGCGCCCCGGGGGGCGGTCCCGTTGTCGACCGCTTCCGCGAGCTCGAGGTCGAGATGCAGGACGGCGCGGACGATCTCGCGGACCGGGTGGCGGCACGGCTTCGCGAGGCCGGCGCGGGACCGCCGGAGAGCACGTCCAAGTACCGGCGGGCGCTGCGGGCTCTGGGTCTCCAGATCTGAGACGGCCCATCCTGCGAGCCGCGGGGAGGCATCCGTCCGGTCAGAGGGGACGGACCGGCACCCTAGACCGTGCCGCTTGGCGTGGGCTCCCAGCGCCGCACCCAGCGCTCTTCGGCGACCAGCGCCGGCCAGACGTGCTGCTCCATGAGGCTGTCGTAGAAGGCCTGACGGCGCCTCTCGGCCTCGGCTCCCGCCACCGGTGGCACGTAAGCCTTGCGGTCCTGGATCCAGGGTGGGACGCAGCGCAGGATCACCCGGCTGTTGAGCCGGAAGGCGCACTCCGGGTCGCGAGCCTCGCCGACCTCGACGTCGATGCGCAGCAGCGGGCCGGTGTTGTCGAAGAGCTTCCAACCCTGGACCCAGCGGCGGTCGCGGTTCTGGTCGGTCACCAGGGTGAGAGCCTCGGTGCCGACGTGCTCGCCGCTCGCCGGTCGGGAGAGCGCCGTGAGGGCCGCGCGCATCCGGGAGTCGAGTGCCTCGGCGAGGTACGACGCCAGCGAGGGCGAGCGGTTGTCCAGGTCGGGCGGGGGCAGCTGCCCGCGGAACTCCACCGGGGCGAGGGCCTGGACGGTGCGGGCGTGGCGTCGGCAGAGATGCCAGGAGTTGACCGTCACGATGTGGTCGGCGCACCACGCTGTCGGGCACGGGATGCCGCGCCGGTCACGGTAATCGCACGACACCCGGTTCTCGGCCTGGCAGCCGGGCTCGGAGCATGGCTGCTCGCTGGGATGTCCGGGTGAGGCGGCGGCCACGCCCACGATCTCCGCCTCGACCGCCTTCTGACGCCTCAGCAACGACACCTCAGCTTCCCCCAAGCCCAGCGTCCGCCCCTCCGGGCACACCCCTCCTGAGCATGCTCAGGCTACCAGGATCGGGCCTCTCCTGTCAAACGCTCTGACACCTGCACAAGGCCGAAGCGCTGCACAGCTTTCTCCCCACGGCGACTCCAGCGCATCCCCCACCAGCGCGCTACCAGGAGTGGCGGACCGCGCCCTGATAGAGTCCCGGCGACCGTCCGCCGATCGTTGGGGAAGACCTATGCGCTGGACTATGCCGCCCGATCGAGTACCTGAAGCCTGGTTCAACATCGTGCCGCGGCTGGCGCAGCCGATGGACCCGCCGCTTCACCCCGGAACCAGGCAGCCGGCGGGCCCACAGGACCTCGCCCCCCTGTTTCCGATGGCCCTGATCCTCCAGGAGGTGTCGACCGACCCCTGGATCGACATCCCGGGCCCGGTCCTCGACATCCTCCGCCTCTGGCGCCCGACTCCCCTGGTTCGTGCCCGCCGCCTTGAGCAGGCGCTCGACACCCCGGCGCGGATCTACTACAAGGACGAGTCCGTCTCCCCGGCCGGCTCGCACAAGCCCAACACCGCCGTTCCCCAGGCCTACTACAACCGCGAGGAGGGGATCAAGCGCATCGCCACGGAGACGGGTGCCGGCCAGTGGGGGAGCGCCCTCGCCTTCTCCTGCTCGCTCTTCGGCCTCACCTGCAAGGTCTACATGGTGCGGGCCTCGTACCAGCAGAAGCCCTACCGTCGGCTGATGATGGAGGCGTGGGGTGGCGAGGTGGTGCCGTCGCCGGTGGACGACCCCGACAGCCCCGGCTCGCTCGGCATGGCGATCAGCGATGCCGTCCGCGACGCGGGCAGCCGTGAGGACACCCACTACTCGCTGGGATCGGTGCTCAACCATGTGCTCCTCCACCAGACCGTGATCGGCCTGGAGGCCAAGGAGCAGCTCCAGCTGGCGGGCGAGGAGAAGCCCGACCTGGTCATCGGTTGCTGCGGTGGCGGCTCGAACCTCGGCGGCCTCGCCCTGCCCTTCGTCCCGGACGAGGGCGTCGAACTGCTGGCGGTGGAGCCGACCAGCTGCGCCACCCTCACCACCGGGAAGTTCGAGTACGACTTCGGCGACACCGCCGGGCTCACCCCGCTCCTCTCCATGTACACGCTGGGCCACGACTTCGTGCCGCCCTCGATCCACGCCGGCGGGCTCCGCTACCATGGCGACGCGCCGATCATCAGCAACCTCGTGCACACGGGGCGGATGCGCGCCTCGGCATACAACCAGACCGCCGTCTTCGAGGCCGCCATAAAGTGGGCGCGGACCCAGGGAATGATCCCGGCTCCCGAGACCGCGCACGCGATCAAGGCCACCATCGACGCCGCGCTCCAGGCTCGTGAAGAGGGCAAGGAGAAGGTGATCCTCTTCGGCTACTCGGGTCACGGTCTCCTCGACCTCCAGGCGTACGACGACTTCCTCACCGGGAAGCTGGCCGGCACCTGAGACCGCGCAGTCCCATCCCCGGGCGTCCGGTCAGCGGGCGTCCGGGCTGGTCGCGCGCCTACCCCGGCGCCGACTCAGAGCGGCAGGCCCTGCTCCAGGTAGCTGAGCGCCTCGTCGATCGCCGGCAGGAACTCGGTCCACTCCCGGGTCGGGTCCTCGACAAGCGGCTCCATCGCGACCAGCATCACCCCGATCACGGCGCCGACAAAGGTGCGCACCCGGATGTCGCCGGAAGGCCGCCCGGCTCGAGCCGCGACCCCCTCAGCGAGGGTGCGGAAGGCGCGGACCAGCTCGCTGATCCACCTGGCCCGGACCTCGGGTACGGTGAACGTGAGCGCCATCCGCACCCGCTCCAGCTCTCGCTCCTCCGGCGAGAGCGCGTCTGCGACGCCGCCGATGCTGTGCAGCGCCGCCCGGGCCGCCTGCAGAGGGGTGAGCTCTGGTGGTTGGGCCAGGAAGATCTCGAGCAGCAGCTCGTCGTAATCGTCGCGGAGGACGACGTCCTCCTTGGTCGGGAAGTACCGGAAGAAGGTGCTCGGCGAGACGTCGGCGGCCTCGGCGATGTCCTCGACCGTGGCACCGTCGTAGCCCCGCTCGATGAAGAGGCGCATCGCCTCCTGCTGGATGGCGGCGCGGGTCTTCGCCTTCTTTCGCTCGCGGAGCCCGGGAGCTCGGCCCTCGACCGCCTCTGATGACGTCATCTCGTCCTCATCCTCACTCCACGGTGCGGTGCGTGACTGCCACGATGCTAGCGGTTCACCAGGACGCCGGTGCGGCCGCCGGAAGCGCGTCCGCCACCGGCATCCCCGCGGGCTCGGCGCCACCGCTCTGGCTCGCCGTTGTCAGCGCCGGGGTGCGCAGCGGCATGAACAGGAGCGTGAGCACCAGGCCGATGCCGGCGATCCCCGCCGAAACCAGGAAGGCGGCGTCCATCCCCTGGACGAAGGCCGACTGGACCCCGTGGATGAGCGCCGGGGAGCCGAGCTGCCGGGCCACCGCCAGACCCTGGCTCAGCCCCTCCTTCATGGTGGCGACGGCGGTGCCGGGGAGGCCGGCGATCGGCAGGTGCCCCTGGTACACCGAGCTGAGCGCGCTGCCGAAGACGGCGGCGCCGAGCGGCCCGCCCACCTTGTTGATCGCCTGGAGCACGCCGCTAGCCACCCCGCTGCGCTCGGCGTCGATCTGGGCCAGCGCCGCCGACGCCGCGGGGGCGAAGACCAGGCCCAAGCCGAGCCCGCCCACCGCCATCCAGGCCGCGGTGACCCCCTCCCCGGTGCCGAGGGTGGTGGTCGCCGCCCAGAGGGCGGTCAGCCCGAGGATCACGAACCCCAGGCTCATCACCAGCTTGATGCCGATCCAGCGGATGAACAACGCCGAGGGCACCGCCCCGAGAATCAGGCCGCCGATCAAGGGGAGGAGGCGGACCCCGCTGCCCATCGGGTCCACGCCGGTGATCCCCTGGAAGTACTGAGGCAGGGTGAAGATCACGCCCACCATCACCACGCCACAGACGGCCAGGAGCAGCACGCCCCAGGTGAAGCTGCGCGAGCGGAAGAGCGCGATGTCGACGAGCGGCTGGCCGCCGGGGCGGCGGGTGACGAGGACCTCCCAGCGGAGGAAGGCGAGGAGCAGGGCGGCCCCGATGACCATGGGCAGGACGGCGCTCAGGCTGCCCCAGCCGTCCTGACCGGCCTGGATCAGGCCGTAGGTGAGGCCCACCAGCCCGGCGGTCGAGAGCACCACGCCGGCCGGGTCGAGTCCCGGCTTCTCGGGGGACCTGGTCTCCGGGACCAGGGCCAGGACGGCGATCAGGCCCAGCAGGGCGACCGGGACGTTCATCAGGAACACCCAGCCCCACCAGGCGTGGCTGAGGATGTAGCCGCCGACGATGGGCCCGATCGGGAACGAGACGAAGTTGACCGCCGCCCAGATGCCCACCGCCTTGGGCCGCTCCTCCGGGGTGAAGAGCACGGCCAGGGCGGACATCGCCATCACGATCAAAGGCGCCCCGGCGAAGCCGAGCAGGACCCGCGCGGCGAGGAACTCCCCCGAGGTCTGGGAGATGGCACAGCCGGCGGAGGCGAGCCCGAAGAGCAGCAGGGCGCCGAGCATCACCCGCTTGCGGCCGAACCGGTCACCCAGGAGGCCGGCGGGCAGCATCAGCGCCGCCAGGACGAGGAGGTACCCGGAGGAGAACCACTGCAGGTCGGACTCCGAGGCATGCAGCTTGACGGCCAGGGTGGGCAGGGCGACGCTGAGCACGGTCGCGTCCAACCCGACCGCGAGCACGGCGAGCATGACGCCACCCAGTGCCCACCACTTGCGACTGCCGCTGCCGAGGGCGATGGCCGGTGCGTTCATGGCGGCGTCCTCCTTTTGATACTGACTTCCATCAGAGAGTAACAAGCAGGGAAGTCAATGTCAAGAGGTAGTGACTTTCACTTTTGAAACGAACTTTTCGCGGTTACGGCACAAGCTGCTCTGCCGGCCGCCGACCGCGACGCCCACCCGGGGGAGCGGATGATCAGCGCTGCCCTATTCGCCCATGAACACGATGCCCGCCACCCCGCCATCCCGGCCTCTGCCCGTCGCGACCGCGGCAGCCCCGTACGACCCGTCCCCGCGGCTGGCGGAGCCATTCGGGGTCATGGCGAAGCCGATCGGGCCCCTCTGCAACCTGGCCTGCGACTACTGCTACTACCTCGGCAAGACCAGCCTCTTCCCGGCCGGCGAGAGGTACCGCATGTCAGACGCGGTCCTGGAGGCCCACATCCGCGCCTTCATCGAAGCGAGCCCGGGCCCGCTCGTCTACTTCGCCTGGCACGGCGGGGAGCCGACCCTCGCCGGCCTCGACCTCTTCCGGCGCGTGGTCGAGCTGCAGGAGCGGCACCTCCCGCCGGGATGGAGCTGCCTCAACAACCTGCAGACCAACGGGACCCGCCTGGACGACGCCTGGTGCACGTTCCTCGCCGCGAACCGCTTCGCGGTGGGCATCAGCATCGACGGCCCGGCCCGTTTCCATGACCGCAGCCGCCCCGACCGCCACGGGCTCCCGAGCCACGCCCGGACGATGCGGGGGCTGGCCCGTCTCCGCGAGCACGGTGTCGAGCCGGATGTCCTCTGCACCCTCAACGCGCGGACCGCCTCGGCGCCGCTCGAGGTCTACCGTTTCTTCCTCGCCGAGGGGGTGCGCTGGGTGCAGTTCCTGCCCGTGGTCGAGCGGGACGCCGGCGGCGCGGTCACCGAGCGCTCCGTGACTCCGGAGGCGATGTCGGCCTTCCTCTGCACCGTCTTCGACGAATGGGTGCGCCACGACGTGGGCCGGATCGCCGTCCAGAACTTCGCCGAGGCGCTCCAGGTGGTGAGCGGGCAGCCCGCCAACCTCTGCATCATGTCCGAGACCTGCGGGCGGGTCCTCGCCCTCGAGCACGACGGCAGCGTCTACGCCTGCGACCATTTCGTCGACCCGGCTCACCGGCTGGGGAACGTCGTCACCGATGGTCTGGGCGCGCTCGTCGAGTCACCGGCTCAGCTCGCCTTTGGCGAGGCCAAGAAGGCCGGCCTGCCCGCGCTGTGCCGCTCCTGCCCGGTGCTCTTCCTCTGCAATGGCGGCTGCCCCAAGGACCGCTTCGACCTCACGCCGGAGGGGGAGCCCGGTCTCAACCATCTCTGCGCCGGTTACCGGCAGTCGTACCAGCACATGCTGCCCCACCTCCAGCGGATGGTGAGCCTGGGCCGCTCCGGCAAGGGGGTGGCGGCGATCATGGGAGCGCTGGAGATCGACGAGCGCGAGGAGCGGCGCCGATGGCGGGTCGCGTCGCGCAATGATCCGTGCCCGTGCGGCAGCGGCCGCAAGTACAAGCACTGCTGCCTGGCGAGCCGCCGCTGAGAGGTGACCTGATGGACGTCGCAGAAGTGCTCGCCGGGATCGACGCGGAGCTCCGCGCCGAGGGCTCTCCGGAGCGCGCCGTGCAGGAGAAGGCGTATCTGAAGAGCCGGCTCGACCACTACGGGGTCAGCGTCCCCGCGGTGCGGGCCGTGGCCCGGGGAGTGGCGAAGCGGCGCCCACCCCTGGAGAGGGACGACCTCCTCGCCCTGGTGGAGGCGCTCTGGGCGGGCACCGTCTACGAGCGGCGCAGAGTGGCGGTCGAGCTCCTGGAGCTCTGCGGCGATCGCCTCCAACCGGCGGACGCGGGACTGATCGAGCGCCTGCTGCGCGAATCCCAAACGTGGGCGCTCGTCGACGAGCTGGCCGCCATGGTGGTCGGCCCGCTGGTCGAGCGCGATTCCGAGCTGGACGCCGTGCTCGATCGCTGGGCGGGCGACCCGGACTTCTGGATCCGGCGGTCCGCGCTCCTCGCCCTGCTCGTCCCGCTCCGCCGGGGCGGCGGCGACTTCCCGCGATTCTCCCGGTACGCGGAGACGATGCTGGAGGAGAAGGAGTTCTTCATCCGCAAGGCGATCGGCTGGGTGCTGCGCGACACCGGGCGCAAGCGGCCTGACCTGGTCTACGCCTGGCTGCTCCCACGGGCGGGACGGACGTCCGGCGTGACCCTCACCGAGGCGGTCAAGCCGCTCTCTCCGGCACAGCGCGCGGCGGTGCTCGCGGCCCGCTGAGCGGTGACAGGGTCCCAAGTCGAGCGCGCTCCTCACTTGGATTCCAGGTTCCGGGGAAGCTGAATCCGCAGCGTGAGCTGCGTTACGCTTTCCCCTCCCGGATTGGTCTTAACGAGTGTGAAGTCTCAGGACGGTACGTGGTCCAACCCGACGCTGGGCGGCCCCGCGGAGGATCTTCCGGCGATTGACGACGCGGAGTTCTCGGACAACCTCGATCAGACGGGTTTGGACGCGTACCGCCTGGCGCGCAGACTGGGATGGTCCCACGACGACGCCCTGGACATCGTCCAGGACGCGTCGCTCAGAGCATGGCGATACCGGCATACACGTCGAGTGCTATTTCGGCCTTGGTTCCTCGCCATCGTGTATCGGGAAGCGCATCGAGGCCGCCGACGCTGGCTCACGGTCCCCGCCTTCTGGCGCGAGGACCCCTCTGAGCACCCGTCGGATCCCACCCTCAGTGGTGACCTGGGTGGTTGCATTGCCATGCTCCCTGGCCGGCAGCGCGTCGCCCTCTGGCTGCGCTTCGGTGCCGACCTACCCTTCCCTGAGATTGGCCGAGTCATGGGCATTAGCGAACGAGCTGCGATCCAGTTCGTCTGGCGCGCCCGCCAGGCACTGCGCCGGACGCTGGTAGGCATTGGAGACGGCGAGCCATGAGGGATAACCACGACCGAATCGGCCAACAGCTCCGAGACCACTACCGTCGCACCGACACCGAGGATCCCGAAGAGCTCCATCGACTTGACAGACGGTACCCGGTAGATGGAAGTGCTCCGAAGGGTCGAGGCCCTCGGATGCGCCGCTCACTCATTGCCACCGTGGTCGTCGTCGCTGTGGCGGTGGCGACCGCTGTTCCGCTCACGGTTGCGCTGACCCAGCGTCACGCTGCGCCCGCTTCCGGGCTCTCGCCGAGCCCAAGCCTGTCTGTCACTGCTCAGCCGTCCCCGCCCTCGCCGAGCCCAAGCCTGTCTTTCACTGCTCAGCCGTCCCCACTCGACAGCCTCAACGCATACGTCAGCAGCGAGAGCGCGCGCGAGGCACAGGCCGCCAAGCTCGACCCGTCGCAGGACACGTTCGGGGACCCCAACGTCGCGGAGGTCAGCGCGCCGTTTCCGTACGACGGCGGGTACGTCGCGGTGGCGGCCTTCGGCTTCGATCCGAGCGGGCAACCGGTGCAGGTGCTCTCCTACGCGGGCGGATCGTGGACGGTCGTGGCCGCGCTGGCTCCTCCGGTTGATCCGGGCACGATCGTCCGTTCTGACTCTCTCAACCTCTGGGGCTCCTCCGACGACACCGCGGACATCTCGGTGGGCTACGCGACGGGGAGCGCGCCGGACTTCCTGATCCCGTTCGCGGGGTCCGGCTGCGGGCGGGGGCCCGTGGTCAGCGACGCCAGCGGCACCTGGCAGTACCTTCCCTTCGTATACGGCGGCCAGCCCCCGACCACCGAGATTCTCGGCGGCAATCCGCGCTTCGACGGCGGCACGCTGGTCTCCGACAACAACTGTGCTGCGTCCGTGCCCCAGGACCAGCGCGTGACGTCGACCTGGACGTACGACGCGTCCTCGGGCGACTTCACCGCGACCGAGCAGCCCGGCTGGCCCAGCAACCCCTAACAGGCTGTTGATCTTCGCTCCCGGTGGAACGAGGAAGGCGGCCGGCTTTCACCTGATCATCAGCGGCCGCATTTGGCTGATCGGTGACAGTGACGGAGCGGACGGAGGCCGACCGCCGCCGGAAGCCCGTCCCGCCCCCGGCTACCGCCCCTCCTACCCTGACGGCGTCGCGACCAGCAGGGGCCTGACGTAGTCGAGGAATCCCGCGACGTTCCCGGTCATGTTGCCGGTGATCTGCCCCCCGCAGTCGTAGGCGTTGAGCGTCGTCGATCCCTTGCCGCCGCTCCTCACCAGGACGATGGTGTATTCGGTCCCACCGGCGCAGCCATCGCTGCTCGTGGTGGTGCCACTCAGGCCGATGCCGTCCGAGGACATCGCCTTCCGGAAGGTCGCCAGGGATGTCGCGGAGGTGAGCACCGCCTGTGCCGACCCGTAGGGGGGCGGGAGGGCCTGTGAGGAGCTCATCTGGACCTGGGTGAGGTTGGTCGTGTCGATCGGGCTGTCGCACCCGGCGATGGCGGCGGCTGCGACCAAACAGAGCGGGAGCACCGAGGCCCATCGCGGCATGACGGCCGAGACGATACTCCCGCCATCCGCGCAACGGGGCGTGGTGCCGTCGCGTGGGGCACGGGGCTGCTCGACGGCCGTCCTGTCGGGAACGCCCCGCGCGGGCAAGAATGGAGGCCATGAGAATCGAGCCCTGGCTGGGCGACATCACCACCCTGGAGGTGGACGCGGTGGTCAATGCGGCCAATTCGTCCCTCCTCGGAGGGGGTGGGGTCGACGGCGCCATCCACCGAGCCGCCGGCCCCGGCCTGCTCCAGGAGTGCCGCCTGCTCGGTGGCTGCGCCACAGGCGATGCCAAGCTCACCCGCGGGCACCGGCTGGCCGCCCAGTGGGTCGTTCACACGGTCGGCCCGGTCTGGCGGGGAGGCGAGGCTGGGGAGGACGCGGCCCTCGCCTCCTGTTACCGGCGCTCCCTCGAGGTGGCGGCCGGCGCCGGAGCCCGGTCGATCGCCTTTCCGGCCATCTCGACGGGCGTTTTCGGTTTCCCCGCGAGCCGGGCCGCGCAGATCGCCGTGCGGACCGTGAGCGCGGCGGACCCGGCCGTATGGGACCGCGTTGTGCTCGTCGCCTTCGATCGTGGCACGTTTGAGCTGTATGGCGGACTGCTGAGGGACCCGCGCTGACCCGGCATCCGCCGCGTCAGGGAGTGAGCGTCGGCAGCGTGGAACCCGCGAGAAGGGTGTCGCAGAGCACTTTCGCCTCCGCATCGCTGCCGCCCTTGGCGGTGTAGATGCGAGCGGTGATGGCGCCCCCGCCCAGGGTCACGTGGCACTCCGGGAGGGACTCGTACTCACCGGCAGGAATGGTGGTTATCGCGACCCAGCCCGCGCCCCCCTCCAGGCTGCTGCAGAGCGACTTCCCCGACGTCGTGTCGGCGCCGGCGACGGTGAGGTAGGCAACGAGGGTGCCGTTGATGGTGCCGGATGCCCCGCAGATGAATGTCTGGTCCGGGTTGGCGGAGGTGTCACCGGCCCCGCCGCTGACACCGGCCACGGTTGTCGATGTCGGGGTCGCGGCTGGCGAGGTGGCGGCGGGTGCCGTGGCGGCCGTCGGAGATGCGGTGGCGGTCGGAACCGCGGTGGCCGGCGTGGTGACGGAGGTCGACGTACTCCCGCACCCGGCCGCGGCAAGGGCCGCTGCTCCGAACACCCACGATGCGATGAGACGACGCGTCCGACCCACGAAAAGCCCTCCCAGTCTGAGGCTCACCGGTCCCTTCGGTCGCCACAACGCGGCAAACAGCCACCCGCCCTTCGGTCTCCACACCGCGGCGGTCAGCCACCCACCCCGAAGCAGCAGGCGCAAGGCTAGCATTCGCCTTCCTCGACGCACACGGAGCTGATCGCGCCGGACGGCTGGCGGCGGGAGAGGGGGAGCCGGCCCCCCGGGGGCTGGGAGGCCCCTGCGGTCGTGGAGAGCGCCGTCTGACGCGTTTCGTGGTGTCGTGGCGTGCCGAATGCGTTGCGGGCGCAAAATGGAGTTCCAGCGAGCCGGCCAGCCGACGCATCCCCATGATCCGAACCTGCCGGCCCCTTGACGTCCGGACACTCGAGGAGTGGTGACAGCGCTCGAATCCCAGCTCGTCGAGCTGCTCGCTTCCTGCTGGACGACGGCGGGCGACGCGCGACCCACCCGCGGCGACGAGCGCAGCCCGTTCCCGTTGCCATCGCGCATCAAGGCGGCGGCTGACGCCGGCTACCGCGGCTTTGGCATCGTCCATGCGGATCTGGTGGCGGCGGAGGCGACATCCGGCTTCGATGCCATCGCCACGATGCTCGCAACGCACGCCGTCGTTCACCTCGAGCTGGAGATGTTGAACGACTGGTTTGCCACCGGATCACGACGTCGTGCGAGTGATCTGGTCCGGGTCGACCTCCTCCGGGCGGCCGAGCGACTCCGGCCTCGACACATCAAGGTTGGCAGCGAGATCGATGGTCACGAGTGGCCCTGGGGCCGGCTGGTGGAGTCCTTCGCTGAGCTGTGCCGCCAGGCGGCGGACGCCGGCACGCGAATTGCCATCGAGCCCATGCCCTTCGGGCAGGTCAAGGATCTGACCCTCGGACGCAGGCTCGTGGACGACGCGGGCCAGGCCAACGGTGGCCTGATGCTGGACCTCTGGCACATGGCGCGCGGCGGAGTTGACTTTGCCGAGATTCGAGACCTGCCTGCGCGCTACATCTTCGCGGTCGAGTTGGATGACGCTGACGAGCAGGTCCGTGGCGCGACTCTATGGGAGGACACGCTGGACTTCCGGCGATTGTGCGGAGAGGGTGAACAGGACGTCACCGGCTTCATCGCCGCCATCCAGGCCACCGGATACGCGGGGCCCTGGGGGGTGGAGATCCTCTCCGAGGACTTCCGCCACCTCGCGCTCCAGGAGCAGGCACGGCGCTCGTTTCAGACCGCGATGGGCATGTTCGCCGCGAGGTAGCGTCCCTGGACGCTAACGCTGCAGGTGGCGGGCGTCCACCTTCAGTTGCTCCGCGCCGTGGTTGTGTAGGGCGAGAGTCGCCGGTGCCCTGCAACCTTGAGGGCCGCTGCGCGCGCAGCGATGGTCGCCGCCTCTTCGGCGTCACTTCCCGCGAGGACGCCAAACAGCAGGCCGGCGGTGGCGGCGTCGCCGGCGCCCGTCGTGGCGAGGGGGCCACTGGCGGACGCAGGCAGGTAGAGCTCCCGGTCCGCCCACGCTTCGGTGCGCTCAGATAGACAGCGGCCGGCGTGCGACAGGCGATCTTGACCTGCGGTGAAGAGGTGCATCCCCTGTTCCCCATTGGTCAACAGGACCACGGCGGAGCCCAGCCCGAGCAGGAACAGCCCCAGTTCCCGCACTTCTGAGACTGACTTCGGCCTTGCGACACCCAGTGCGCTGCCCAGGTCGTCCACGCTTGGGGAGAGGATGTCAACCAATGGGGCTGTCCGTTGGAGCAGGAGCTGCCAGTCGACCTGCGCCGCGGGCGACCCCGGCGTCACGTAGGAAAGGTCGAGCGACGTCGTGGTCCCCGCCTGACGCACCCGGGCCAGGAGGTCTTGAAGGCGACTGCCACAGTCAGCGTGCAGGAGCGGTAGCAGCGCCGGGTAGCCAAGATGCACCAGATCGACCGCGTCCGGCTGCACTCGAGTCCCGTCGAAGGAGGCATTGGCACCCACGTGGTGCCAGAAGGACCTATCGGTTCCAGGGGGCTCGAAGACCAGCGAGTACGAGGTCGTCAAGCCCGCGACTTGCCGGATGCCTCGACAGTCGGCGCCAACCGTCAAGAGGGCACGGGCGACGGTCGATCCAAGCTCGTCATCACCCAGGTCAGCGACCAGGAGCACGTGCGCCCCGAGCGCCGCCAGATCGCCCCCCGTGTTGGCCACTGAGCCCCCAGGCCGAATATCGAGCGGGCCCACCTCGACTATTGCGCCAGGGACAATCCGCTCATCGCCGCCGAGTTTCGGTCGCAGGTCGGCGCAGATGTGCCCCGCGACTGTGGCACGCCACATCTTCGTCCGCCGCGCCTAGAGACGCCGCTCCGGCGGCTCCGGCGCCGGCGAGAGGCTGACCCCCGCGGTGCCCTCGTACGCCGGGTCCCACATGGTCGCGTCCACCGCAGCATCGATCTCCTCGTCTGCCACCAGACGTCCCAGCCCCCGGTCGCGGGCCTCGCGCGCGACGGCGATGCCGATCCGGCGCGAGACCGCTCGCAGGTCGGTGAGCGCCGGGTAGAGCGCGCCCTGGGCGAGGCGCTCGGGGGTCACCATCTCGGCGAGCGTGGATGCGGCCGCCAGGAACATGCCGTCGGTGAGCTCGCGGGCGTGTGCCACCATGGCGCCCAGCCCCACCCCGGGGAAGACGAAGACGTTGTTGGCCTGCGCGATGAGGTGCTGCCGGCCCTCCACCTCGACCGGCGGGAACGGGCTTCCCGTGGCCACCAGAGCCCGCCCGTCGCTCCAGGCCAGCACGTCGGCGGGCACCGCCTCCGAGCTCGACGTCGGATTGGAGAGCACCAGGACCACGGGGCGGCGGGTGCGCGCGGCCAGCTCGCGGATCGCGGCCTGGGTGAAGGCGCCGGCCCGTCCGCTGGTGCCCACCAGCACGGTGGGCGCCGCCTGGCGGATCACCATCTCCAGGTCGCAGGAGGGGCCCGGGTCGAGCTCGAGCCGCGCCAGCTCCTCGCGGGACAGCGCGAAGGGGAGCTTGTCGTCCTCGACGTGGTCGCGCCCCTCGAAGATCAGGCCGCGCGAGTCGATCATCACCACGGCGCGCCGCACCGTCTCCTCGGACGCACCGGATTGCCGCATGGCCGCCTGGAGCAGCCGGGCGATGCCGACGCCCGCGGCGCCGGCTCCGACGAACAGCGTCCGCTGGTCGCACAGCGTCCCCCCGGTCTCGCCCAGCGCCGCCAGGATGCCCCCCAGCACCACCGCAGAGGTCCCTTGCATGTCGTCGTTGAAGCTGGGTATCCGCTGCCGGTACCGGTCCAGGAGCCGGATGGCGTTGTGCTGCTTGAAGTCTTCCCACTGCAGCAGCGCGTGAGGGAAGACGTCCTCCACGGCCTGCACAAAGGCCTCGATGAAGTGGTCGTAGGCGGCGCCTCGCAGCCGCGGCTTGGGGTAGCCGAGGTACAGCTCATCGCCCAGGAGATCGGCGTTGTCGGTTCCACAGTCCAGCGAGACGGCCAGCGTGAACGTGGGACGGATGCCGGCTCCGGCGGTGTACAGCGCCAGCTTCCCGACCGGGATGCCCATGCCCCCCGCGCCCTGGTCGCCGAGGCCGAGGATGCGCTCGTTGTCGGTGGCCACGATCAGGCGAACGCCGGGCCGGCCTGCGTTGCGCAGCAGCTCTGGGATGCGGTCGATGTCGTCGGGGGTGATCCACAGTCCCTGGGGGCGCCGCAGCAGGTGGCTGAAGGCCCGGCACGCGTAGCCCACGGTGGGCGTGTAGACGATCGGGGCCAGCTCCTCGAGATGGTCGATGAGCATGCGGTAGTAGAGGATCTCGTTGCGATCGTGGAGCGCGGTCAGGCCGATGTAGCGCTCCAGGTCGTCCCCCTTGCGTCGGAGGTGCTCGAACTCCAGGTCCACCTGCTGGCGGATGGTCAGCGCCCGCCAGGGGAGCAGCCCGCGCAGGCCGTGGTCGGCTCGCTCCTGCTCGGTGAAGGCGGCGTCCTTGTTGAGCTGCGGGTTGGCCAGCAGCTCCTGCCCCCGGGGCGGATCGGAGGGCACCGGGTGCTGGGCCGGCACCGATCTGTTCGGGGCGTTAACCACGCTCTTCATCCACCGTGCGCGGTCGGGGGAGGAGCCCTCCGGCGTGCCCACACCTTGTCACCTTGCCCGCGGTCGCCGACACGGCCGGATGGCTCGGATTCCTCAGGCCGTTCGGCGGATGGCGGCCCGCCGGAAGGAGGCTGCGCCGCCCCGGCCGAGCCCGGCGCTTCGCGGAACCTCCGAAGAGCCGCGATCAGGATCACCGTGGCAGCGGACGAGCAGGGCGAGTAGGCTCTGGCCTGGGGGACTGGCAGTGCAGATCGACAGTTTCTCCTTCGGTTCCGTCCGGATCGACGGGCACACGTACCGCCACGACGTGGTCATCGACCGCGGCCAGGTACGGGAGCGCCGGAAGGGCGCGTCCAAGCGCCATCGCGAGAGCTATGGCCACACGCCGCTTTCAGCGGAGGAGGAGATCCCGTGGAGCTGCCGGAGGCTGGTGATCGGGACCGGGGCCGCCGGAGCGCTGCCGGTGATGAAGGCGGTGAGGGCTGAGGCCCGTCGCCGCCATGTGGAGCTGGTGACGGTGCCGACCGAGCAGGCCGTCGACCTTCTCGCCGGCAATCGCAAGGACACCAACGCCATCCTTCACGTCACCTGCTGAGCGCCTGTGCTCAGGCGCTCAGCAGCGCGACCTATCCCTCCGCTGCCGCCGCGCGTGACAGGCCAATTCGAGTGGGGCACCGTCGGCCACCGGGTCAGCGTTGCGAAATCGGCCGGCTCGGCGTGGCGGCTGGGACCGGGAGCTCCCGACTGAACCACCCGTTGCAGGGGATCGACGTGAACTTCGTGAGGCAGCATGGGCTGAGAGAATCGGCGTCGCAGCTACCGGCACCCCCGGCGGCACTGACCGCCCGCGGGTACCGCCTCCCGCCACAAGGCTGTCGGGGGCCGCACCCGCGAGACAGCTACCAGCGCATCAGGGAGCGAGCGTCGGAAGGCTGGCGCCCTCGAGTAGTGAGTTGCAGAGCACGACGGTATCTGCATCGGTTCCGCCATGGGCGGTGTAGACGCGAGCGGTGACGGTGCCGTCGTCCGAGGTCACGTAGCATCCCGGAACAGGGTCATATCCGCCCGCCGGAATGGAGCTGGCGGCTGTCCAGCTGGACGAGCTCTCGAGGCTGTTGCAGAGCGAGTTGCCGGTATCCGTATCGGTGCCGGCGACAGTGAGGTAGGCGATGAGGCTGCCGCTGTCGTCGACGCCAGATGCCGCGCAGATGTACGTTGAGTCCGGATTGTCGGAGGTATTACCGGCCCCTCCGGTGGCCCCTGTCGCTGCGGGCGCAGATGTCGCTGCGGGCGCAGATGTCGGCGCCGCGGTCGCCGGTGCCGAGGTGACGGCGGGGACCGCCGTGGTAGCCGGCACGGTAACGATGACAGTGGTGGCCCCGCACCCGGCCACGGCTAGGACCGATGCCAGTCCAAACACCCACGATGATATGCGACGACGCGTCTGTCCCACGAGAGGCCCTCCCATCCTGAGAATCAACCGCGTCCCTCCTCTCACCACCCGCCGGTGATCAGCCGCGCAAGAGCAAGCGCCGGACGCCGGGAGGGATGACGATCACCGTCCTGTCGCTTCAGAGATTAGCGTTGGCCACGCCGCTCGTCCAGTGATCGCTCTTGAGGTCAGCGGGCGGCGGATGCAAGGCTCCCACGATCGGCGTGTCTGGGAGCTTTAGAGCGTCTTATGGTGATCGGCCAGAGTTCGCGCGATGACGCCCCGTCAGATGGCGGGCTCGGGCGACCCTTCTGGGTACTCGGGGATTGGCGGAGGGAGAGGGAGCCCGAGCAGGCTCGTGCGCGGCTCGATCGGCGTGTTCTGCACCGTCCTGCTGGCGGGAGCGGCACTGGCGAGCCCGGTTGCGCTGGCAGCCGGCTCTCCGCTCACATGGTCCGCACCGGAGCGCGTCGACCATCAGCCGCCGTTCGGGTACCCCACCCCCCTGGGGGCCCATCCTGTCCCAGCAGCGGCCTCTGCGTCGCCGTGGACAACAGGGGCAACTTGGTGACCTCCAGCAACCCCACCGGGGGGGCGGCGGCCTGGACGGTGACCGACGTGGACGGCTCCAATGGTCTGGACGGCGTGTCCTGCCCCAGCAGCGGCCTCTGCGTCGCCGTGGACCAGAGCGGCGACGTGGTCACCGGTGCGATATCCGACAGCCTCGAGGTGGCACGCTCAAGTGCCGCCTGCGCGTCATCCTCTTCTTCTTCAGCCATCGCATCACCAACGTCGCAGGTAAGAGTCTCAATTCGCGCATTCAGGCCATCAGGCTTGCCGCTCGTGGGTTTCGGAACCGCGAACACTTCAAGACGGCCATCTGCCTCCACTGCCCCGGCCTCGATGTCTACCCCGTCACCCACTCAATCGCCGGACGAGCCCGAGTTATAGGCGTGGCCGAGGGACGATGGTCAACGCCTTACACATTACGGATTCGCGCGGACAGCGACGGACTGTTGGAGATGTTTCGCCACAGCTCGTTGGCCACGTCAGGATCACCAAGCCGCCGAGCATGTCAGCGATGCGGTGATCGCCGCCATCTGGTTGTTATCAAGCGGAACGACCTTGCCCCCGACCGCGTTGCTCGGGCTGAATTGGTAGCCAAAGAGCGCACGGCCTTGAATACCCGACAAAGACCATGAGGTGGGATGGGTCTGTACCGCAATGCACCCCGTGTTCGGGTCGGTCGTGATCGGCGAGGTGGACTCCGCGTAGGACGCAAGGAAATCGTGGCTGATCACGTAACTGCTGGTGCTGCTGTCCCAGGTGAGCGGGACTGTAGGCAGACCGGCGTCATTAGCTGCCACGGTTCCCGTCACCGCGTAACCGTCCGAGGTCGTGAAGCTGAATGGGATCGTGCTTTGGACGGACCAGGGCAGAGGTCCGACCGGGACCGGTTGGCCCATGTACGTCGCCTGGGAGCGGGCCCGTCCCCGTGCCCTGCCAGGCCTCGGACATCAGCCCGAGCGCGAAGAGCAGGATCAGGATGGTCAGGCAACCACTGCAGCCGGTGCGATTGCCTCCCATCAGGCGGGGTCCAGTCCGCGGGGCCAGCGGCGCAGGCGCTTCAGCTTGCCGGCCTATTGGGGGCCATACGATCGCGCCCGTCGCCGTCAGCCGACTTCGGCCGGTGGTGATAAGCTGCGCGTGGAGGGCTCCGTGCGCGTCAAAGATGCGATGTCCACAGACTTGCTTGTAGTCGGGACCGCCGTCACGGTCGCTGAGGCCGCTCGGCTGATGTTGAAGCGCCGCGTGGGCGCCGCGGTCGTGGTCGACGAACGCTTCCCCGGGCCGGGCATCATCACCGAGCGCGACGTGATGCGAGCGCTCGCCGACGGGCGCGACCCCGAAGCAACCCCGGTGGAGGCGTGCATGACCTTCGAGGCGCGCACAGCGACCACGAACTGGGACCTCGACACCGCCGCCGAGGAGATGATCAACGGCCATTTCCGCCATCTTCTCGTTGTCGACGAGCAGGGACGTATGGTCGGCATCGTGTCGATGCGCGACATCGTGGGTGCGCACATCCGTGCCGCGCACGCGTCCGAAGCGCCTGCGGCGGCCGATACCCCGCACTCTTAGTGCGCGATGAACCCGGATTATACGAATCCGGGTTAGCCGCAATACCGTTTACTTAGCCATGAGAATGGCTTCATCAGGCGGACGGGTCGGCTGCGGCCAGCCCTGATGCTGAGCGCGCTTGAGCGCGAACTTGGACATCTTCCGCTTGACCACACGCGGGTTGGCC
>Ga0224555_1000143_pt1 | contig 100745 bp, 84 predicted proteins | sample 714S23034metaG_FD_180687 | JGI IMG/M metagenome (GOLD analysis project Ga0224555, IMG submission 180687) | Peat soil microbial communities from Stordalen Mire, Sweden - 717 S2 30-34 | ecosystem: Environmental > Terrestrial > Soil > Wetlands > Peat | place: Sweden: Norrbotten County, Stordalen... | reverse complement strand
TCACTCCGTTTTGGCCGCTCCGCCCAATGTCAGAGAAAAACCGGCGCTTCTTTTCACCGATCGGCCCAAATGAAAAATTCCTGTTTTGCTAACTCCAAAAAATTCCTGTTTTGAAAACTACGCGGCACCCGTTCTCTTTCCGCTTGCCAATCGCCGGGCGCGGCCTATGTTGGCGTTCAATTTCGTTGCGCAAAACTTATGAAAAGATTCATTGCCATTCTATCGGGACTTGTCTTCATCAACCTGGCAGTTTCGGCCGCCGCGCAGGATTGGCCGCAGTGGCGCGGCCCCAATCGAGACGCAAAAGTCGCGGGCTTTGCCGCGCCCAAAAACTGGCCGGACCAATTGCATCAGCAATGGAAAATCCAGGTGGGCCAGGCCGATGCCACTCCCGCGCTGGTCGGCGACAGGTTGTATGTCTTTTCGCGGCAGGAAGGCGAGGAGTTGACGCAATGCCTGAATGCCGCCACCGGCAAACAAATCTGGATGGACAAATATCCGGCCAAGGCCCCCACAGGCGGCGCAGCGCAACATCCCGGGCCGCGCAGTTCGCCCACGGTGGGCGAGGGCAAAGTCGTGACGCTCGGCGTGCGCGGTGTTTTGTCCTGCCTGGATGCAGCCGACGGCAAAGTCCTTTGGCGCAAGAATGATTTTCCCGGCCAGCTCAAGTTCTTCGCGTCCATGTCACCGATCATCGTCCATGGCCTGTGCGTGGCGCATCTGGGCACGGAGACCAACGGCGCCATCGTCGCTTACGAACTCAAGAGCGGCAAACAGAAGTGGCAATGGACCGGCGACGGCCCGGCCTATGCTTCCCCGGTGCTGTTGAAATTGGGCCGCACCAGCCTGATCGTGTTGCAAACGGCCAAAAAGATCGTGGCGTTCAACGCTGCCAATGGAGAAACTGCCTGGCAGGCCGACTTCGCGCCAAAAGGCATGGCGGTCAACGCCGCCACACCCATCGTGGACGGCCAGACAGTGATCTACACCGGCTCAGGCCGCGGCACAGTGGCTGTCAACCTTGAAAAGAAAGGCGGCGCCATCACCGCCACGCCGCTCTGGAGCAACCCCGATCTGGCGCCGCAATTTGCCTCGCCCGTGCTCAAAGACGGCCTGCTCTATGGCTTGTCGCAAAAGGGCCAGTTCTATTGCATCAACGCCCAAACCGGCCAGACCGCCTGGGTCGAGGCCGGGGGCGGACGCGGCGGCTTCGGCTCCATCGTCGATGCCGGGCCGGTCTTGATGGCCCTGACCCCCAAATCCCAACTCATCATTTTCCAGCCGACCGACAAGGAATACACCCAGGTGGCCAGCATCAAGGTGGCGGACACCCCGACTTACGGCTATCCCGTTGTAGCGGGCAACCGGATTTTTGTCGAGGACCACGATTCAGTCATTCTCTGGACACTGCAATAGCAAGCATTGCCTTAACTTGCCTTCAAAAAGTTTTCGGCCATGGCCACGGCTTTGAGCATGGCCTTGGACTTGTTGACAGTTTCCTGAAATTCCGCCTCGGGCGTGGAGTCGTTGACCCAGCCTCCGCCCGCCTGCACGTAGGCCGTTCCGTTCTTGATCAGCGCCGTGCGGATCGTGATGCAGCAGTCCAGGTTGCCGTTGAATGAGAAGTAGCCCACGCACCCGCCATAAGGGCCGCGCGCCGTTTGTTCCAATTCCGCAATGATCTGCATGGCGCGAATCTTCGGCGCGCCGCTCAATGTGCCGGCGGGAAACGTCGCCCGGATCAGGTCATAAGGCGTCCGTTGCGCCGAGAGCTTCCCTTCCACCTGCGTGACAATATGCATGACGTGGCTGTAGCGCTCGACGGTCATCAAATCCTTCACCTGCACGCTGCCAAAATCGCAGACCCGGCCCAGGTCGTTGCGGGCCAGATCGACCAGCATGACGTGCTCGGCCCGCTCCTTCGGGTCGGCCAACAGCTCGTTCTCCAGCGCCTCGTCCTCTTCCGGCGTCTGGCCGCGCCGCCGCGTCCCGGCGATGGGCCGGATTTCCACGCAGCGGTCTTCGCAGCGCACGTGGATTTCCGGCGAGGCGCCGACCAGCGCGAATCCCTCCAGCTCCAGCAAAAACATGTAGGGCGACGGATTGATGGACCGGGCCGCCCGGTAAATGTCCAGCGGCGGCGCCTTGACTTCCGTCGAAAATCGCTGCGAGCCGACCACCTGGATGATGTCGCCCGCCGTGATGTATTTTTTGGCGCGCACCACGTTCTCCAGAAACACCTCCTTCGGCACATTGGAGGAAAACGGCATGTCCGGCACGTTATGCACCAAGTCCACCGGCAGGTGCGTGGACGGTTGCTCCAGCAGCGTCACCAAACGTTCTATCTCCCCCACCGCCTCCTCGTAGGCTTCGTTGGGGTCGGCCCCCTCTTCCAGCACGGCGTTGACCAGGATGGTGATGGTTTGCGCCACGCGGTCAAAAATCAGAAGCTCGTCCGCAATCAGAAAATACATCACCGGCGTCTTGAGGTCGTCCCGCGCCGGGCGGGGCACGACCGGTTCGATGTCATGTATAAACTCGTAGCCGATGAATCCAACCGCCCCGCCCGTGAAGCGCGGCAAACCCGGCAGCGCCACCGTCTTGAACCTCCGCATCACTTGTTCCAACGCCTCCAGCCCATCCCGGACGGTTTTGGCGCCGTCGGCGGCGGGGCCGGCCTGTACGGTGTATTGCGCGGTGATTTTTCCGTTCTCGATAACCTCGACGCGCCGGTCCTGCTGGCGGATGACAGCGCGGGGATTGCAGCCCACGAAGGAGTAACGGCCAATGTGTTCCCCGCCTTCGACGGATTCGAACAGAAAGGACTCGCCCTGTCCGCGGATCTTGCGATAGGCGGAAAGGGGCGTTTCCAAATCCGCCAAAATCCGGCGCGTGACCGGGATGAGGTTGCCCTGCCCGGCCAGTTTCAGAAATTCAGTTTGCGTTGGATAATACATAACTCCTGCGGCGTTTAGAATTACCCCATCCGACGGCGCAAACGCCATAATGAAAGCGAGGTGTAAAAAAGGACAATGGCGGCGTAAGCCAGGATGCCCAGGCCGATGGCAAAGGGCACTGACTCCGCCCGGCTGAAGCACAGCAGGGCCGCGCCGACCAGGCCGGTCAGGAAGGTCTCGCCCAGCAGACAGGCCAAATAGAGCGGGAACCGCGCCTGCGCAATCTGTTCCGTGAACCACTGCCGGTAGGCCTCTTCGCCCATGGTCCGCATCAGCCAGGCCGAATGAAAATTATGCGCCGCCACCAGCAAACCGGCGGTGATGATGATAATGGCCGTCAGCGGCCAAAACGCGAAGACCACGCACAAAACCGCATTGACCAATCCCCCCACTTTCCACCCGAGTTTTTTGGCCAGCGGATTGCCTTCCAGCAGGAGGTGGGGCGTGGCCAGCCAGGTGCTCAGAAAATCCATGCCCCGCGCGAACACCAGCAGCGCCAGCATCGCGCAATAGCCCCGGCTGGCGAATGGAAGAAAGTCACCGGTCATTTCTTCCCGTAAATCTGCTCAGGCGTTTGCAGTTGGGGTTCGGTGATGGCGTCGCCCCCGCCGCCCTGCGTCACCGAGCGGAAAAAACAGGAACGATAGCCTTCGTGGCACGCGGCCCCGATTTGCTCAACCTGGATCAAAAGTGTATCGCCGTCGCAATCGAACGCGACGTCCTTGACCGTCTGGACGTGGCCGCTGGATTCGCCTTTCATCCAGAATTTCTGGCGTGACCGGCTCCAGAAATGGGTTTTGCCCGTGGTGATGGTGGCTTCGAGCGAGGCGCGGTTCATCCAGGCCATCATCAAAACGCGGCCGGAGGCCTTGTCCTGGATGATCGCGGGGACCAGTCCTTCGGCATTAAACTTTATTTTATCGCAGACATTCATAATTGCAGCATGGCGCGGCACAACCTAGCAGAACCGCGCCGGGAATAAAGAGAGAATCACGGGCATTCTTTTCCACGCACGGCTGGCTCATGAAGCCGTCCAAGGCCAGCCGGACGCACCGCCTCGCAGCCCGGATTTTGCACCCGCGCTTTAGGCCGCAGCCGGTGCATCGTCATGGGCGCGGCCGGGCTGGCCGGGGGCGGCGGCGCCGGCGGGCTGCCACGGCACTTCGAAAATCCGGACGCTTTCGCGGAAGCCTTTCACGAGGCGCGGCGGCAATTCGACGCAGGTTTTGGCAAGTTCCGGGTCGTCGCGCTGCAGCCCCGCATGGGTGCCTTCGCCGATGAGGATATGCCCGTGGCCGGACAGGCCTTCGAGACGGCTGGCCAGGTTCACCTCCCTGCCGAAAACAGTATAATTGACAATGTGCTCGTTCGAACCCATGAAGCCGGCGATGGTCATGCCGGTGTTGATGCCGCTGCCCATGGACAGAACCGGCAAATGCGACAGGGCGGGCAGTCCCGCGCGCAGGCGCTCGATGTTGTCCTGGTCGCGCCGCTGGTTTTCCTGCTCGCGCTGCTCATTGATGGAGTGCAGAGCCTGTTGCGCTTCGATGGCGCAACGCACCGCGGCCAGGGCATGATGGGGATTGTCCAGCGGCGCGCCCCAAAAAGCCATGACGCAATCGCCTATGTACTTGTCCAGCAAGCCTTCGTGTTTCTTGACGCAATCGGCAATGGTGCCCAGATAAAGACTGACCGTTTGCATGACCTCCCGCGCCTGCCCGGCAAAATAGTCCTCGGCCAGTTGCGGGCTTAGCTCGTGGCGGCGCACGAATTCCGTGTTTTCAGCCTGGGCGGCATCGGTCAGTGCCGTGAAACCCCGAATGTCGGCAAAAAAGACGGTGATCTGCCGCCGCTGGCCGGCCAGGGAATTAAGAGATACATCCTCGGCGCCGAGCACTTCATTAACAACCTCGGGCGACACCAACCGGGAGAAAAGGGACTTGATCCGCTTTTTCTCGGATTGTTCCACGCTCACCCGATAGGTCAGCGCGCAGAGATGGGTCACGATTCCCGCGCAACCCAACGGCAGCACGATGGGCAGCCAAATGCGCCACTCAACAAAAAGCACCGCCGCCGCCGCCAAATATACCACCGCGGCGGCGGCCATCAGAACCGACCCCGTCACCGGGCGCACCACCACCCATGTTATCCACGCGGAAAGAGCGCCGACCAGGATGATGAGGAGCAGATTGACTGGCATCGGCGTTGGCTGGACGAACCGCCCGGTTATCACGGAATTGGCCACGTTCCAATGCTTGCTGACCAGATAGGTGAAGCTCTCCAAAGCAGTCGAGCCGGTATCGGACAGATCATTCCCGGTGGCCGTTGAACCGACCACCACCAGTTTGTCCTTCCACCGATCCGGCACGGGGCGGCCGGCCTCGCGCGCCTTTTGCTCCTGCAGAAGGTCTTCGAAAGGCCCCTCCTTCAAACTCGTATCATGCAGCCCCATGGACCAATCAATATAGAAATAGCCGTTGGCATCGACCGGTATCTCCCGGGTCAACCCGTGCTCGCCGTGCAACACAATGCGATGGTGCGGCAGATCGATTTCCGGGTGGTCCAAATCGAGCTTCAATTGGCAGGCCGCCAGGACAATGCCCATGCTCCAGACTCGCAACGGGGTGAAGGGAAGAAAATGGGCCGGGACTCCGGGCGGGACCGGATTGGCGATGCTCGTTGTATCGATCATCCCCTGCGCATCTGTCGGCAACACTACATTCTCGGCGTCCCACTGCCGTCGAAGCGTTATTTTACCGGCCTCGATCTTGGTTTTGGACAAATCAAAATTCTTTGCCCGAGCGACGTATTGGAGGATCCAATGCCAGTCCTTGTAATCCAAAAAGGCCTGGTCGCGCCGCAGCACCCCATCGGCATCCCTGTCTGTGGCAATATTGCCGATGCGCCAGGCATTCGTCCTAAAATGAGAGTCTGGCAAAAGGCCATGGTCCGCGGCCAGAACGGCGTTGCCGGCATTTTTCAGTTGCAGGGCAAAATAATCATCCGACGACATTGACGATCCATCGGACAAACTGATTTCCGGCTGGTCCGGCCGCTTTTCGGCGAAAAGGACATCAAAAGCCACGGCTTTGGCGCCCTGCCTGGACAATTCCTCCAACCCCCGCCCATAGACCTGCCGCGGCCAATACAAGCCGAACTGATATCCAAGCGTCCCGCTGTTGACGGTGGCGATGGTGTTGTCGCTGATTTCGACCACGCCGAGATTGGTGGCGTCATGGGCGGAATGGCCGGAACAATTATGGGCCAGCCGGACCCGCCAGTCATAGGTCATCCATTCCAGGCGCTGCAACGCCTCGAGGCGCGTGATCTCCAGCAGACAAACGCCCAGAATCACCGGTGCGGCAATGAGACAGATCGGCGATTTAAGAAAATTCAAGCGCACTGGCTGGAGTTAAACAAAAAGCCCGGAGCAACACAAGCTGCTCCGGGCGAAAGATCCAATATCAGGCGGCCTCCAGCCGCCGACCGGCTTCAGGAAGTCGGTGGGCCTTGAGGCGGGCCGGAACCACCAGGGAAAGGCTGTTTGCCTCCAGGCGGGCCGGAGCCACCGGGGAAGGGCGTTCCCGGATTTGGGCCTCTGGGCCCGGGAGGAGGCGGTGGCGGCAGCATTTGCTGAATGAGGAAGTTGATTTGCTGCTGAAAATACTCAAGCAGGACCGCCCTCATCTGTCTGACGTCCTTTCCGATTTCCCAGGACTGGCCTGTGGTCAGGGTCTTGGTGACCGTTTGGCCGTTGATGACCGCTGAAACCGTGATGACGCCTGTGATGCTGCTGAACGTCACATCGAACATATGATTATCCAAAGGAACGCACTCCACCGCAAAGTCGGTGCCGCGGATGCCGGCCACTCCGTGCGGCGTCATGATCTCGTAACGGGAATTGGCCGAAATCTTCTTTACATTGCCAATGACCGTGCCGGTTTCGAGGTTCAGCATCGTGGTGGTGTCCCCTTCGCGGACGCTGCCGGTATAGGACATGGTCGGGATCTGCAGGATGGTGTTATTGGTCATCCGGACGGCGGAGGAATTGCCGTTGACGCTGATATCCGCCGAGCCGTCAGGGCCGGTGCGGATGGTGATGCCGGCGGAGAATTTCATGTTGGGCTTGACGGGCAGCCAGGGGCCATTTTGAGTGTCCTGGTAATCCACCTTGCCATGACTGGCCCGGACGGTTGCCCTGGCTTGTTTGATGCCCTCCTCCGCGGAGCGAACAGTGGTCACGCCTGCCAGTATCAGGGCCAGCGCGCACGCGAGGGTGATGTAAGTTCTTTTCATAACATTCCTAATGGTGATAGTTCTTTACCTGCGATTATTCTCGGCACTTTCTGAAAAAATGTCAACTTAATATCCTCTCAGTTGCCCCCCTTGTATGCCCTCTGAAAGCGAATGTCCACATCATTTTTTATACAACCCGTACGGTTCGGCCATCCTCTGGTAAAGATCGTTGAGCGACTGGCATGTGATCATGCTGAAAGAGATGTTCTGCGCGCGCAGAAACCAGCGTTCGGCCGCTGGATAATCGCCCAGTTCAACGTAATGACGCCCCATGTAATAGGCCACCTGGCTGTTGTTGGGGTCCAGTTTTTCCGCCAGGTCAAAATACGCCGTGGCCCGGTTGGTTTCCCCGAGCAAATCCAGGCACATGCCATAGCGCATGGGGACAAAAGCGTCCAAAGGGTTTGCCGCCATGCTTTTGGCGTAGCAGGGCAGGGCCAGCCTGGCCAGGGTTTGATAGCCCGGATTGCCTTCCTGGCTTGAGATGCGGTAATATTCCCCCAAGTTATAGGAGTTTGCATAGTTGGACGGCTCCGCTTCGCAAGCCTTCTGCAGACCTGCCAGCCGGTCGTCCCACCAGGCGCTTTCATCGTCCGCCCAATGCTGCCAGAATGCTTCACGGCCCCGGCGCATCCCTTGCGCCGCCAGCCAGGCCATGGCCGCCGCCAGCACGATTGTCAGCAATATCTTCCCCGAAAGCTGCGGATTTTTCCAATGGTGTTCGGTGGCAAAGCGCGATTGCGCGGCGATCAGCGCCATCAACGTGATTGCAATGACGGCGTCGGCTGGAATATGCATGTCAAAATCCACCACGCAGTGAAGAAGGAGGGTCAGGAGTCCCAGGCATGCGCCCAGCAAAAACGCCGATCTGTCGCTCTTTTGCCCGGCCCCGCCCTCCAAGTCGGCCTGGCGAAGAACGGGCCAGGTTTTCCAGGCGCCGTAACACAGCAAAGCGCAGGCCGCCCCGACGATGGCCAGTCCGGTGAATCCCCAATCAGCCAGCGTATTGAGATACTCGTTGTGCGCATAGCCGATCCGTCTTTGCATCGTGCCCGGCCGGTAACGGGCAAACTCGGAGTCAAAATGCCCCGGGCCGCCGCCCCACAATGGATGATCTTCAAAAATATGGATGGCAACCGGCCAGTAACCGAGGCGGCCGTCCACCAAATGGCCGGAGGAGAAAGTCCGCTCAAAGCGCACCCGCACCGCGTCAAATTCCGCGGCAAAAACGACGGCCACGACGGCAAACACGGCCAGAATGCCCAGCACGGCCAGCCAATAACCCCGCTGATAAAGGAGCGCCAAACAAAAGACGAACAAGGTTGCGCTTACGGCAAGGATGCCGCCGCGTGACAGGGTGATGCCAATGCCAGCCAGCATCGCCAGGGCGCAGTAGCCGAACACAACTTTCATGGGGTGGCTGAAGCGGCTCATCAGCATGTAAGACAGGGCCAACGGAACCATCATCCCCAGAAAACCGGCCAGATGATCCCCGTTGATGTAGGTCCCGCTGGGGCGGAACACGGAAACCCGCGGGACACCCCAAATGGTCGGATAGCGGGTGGCGTATTGAAAGATCCCGTCCCAGGACAACGCCATCCCCAGCAGGATTAGACAGAGGACGATGAGGGTGGCGGCTCCGCGCCGGTGGAAATTATTAATAATAACGAAAAATAACGATGCATAGACGATGACCTGGATAAACTCCTGCCGCGCCGCATATTCAATCTGAACGAAGCGGTATCGAGCCAGCGCATAGAGCACAAATATGAAAACCGCCCAGCATACCGGCGGCCAGAGCAGGCGGAAGGATTGTTGCGCCCAGAGACGCACCACCCACAGTCCCAGCGCCACAATGGTCAATCCTTGAATGACCAAAAACGAGAAAGCCGGGATGCCGCCGAAGGCCAGCGGCCCCCACAGCACAGTGAGCAGCACGGCCCCGAGGATGCCTCTCTCGCAAAAGACATCCAGCCGCTCGCGCAGCCAGCTCTGCGCCGGCCCATTCGCCTTGTCCTGTCCAACAAGCACCACTCAGCTCAGAATCTCCCGCGGATCGGTGATGTGGCCGGTCAGGGCGCTCGCGGCAACTGTGGCGGGCGACGCCAAAAAAACCTGTGACTCTTTGTGCCCCATCCGTCCCGGGAAATTCCGATTGGTCGCGCTGATGCACTTCAACGGGGCGTTCATGCGCCCAAAAGTGTCCACCGGACCGCCCAGGCACGCAGCGCACCCGGCATTTTCCGTCATTTGCACGCCAGCGTCGGTCAAAATCTGCCAGATGGTTTTGTCACCCCAGCGGGCCGTTTGCAAGTCGTGGACGATTTCCGGCGTGGCCGGCACTCCAAATGTGTCTATGACGACCTTCTTGCCGCGCAATACGCGGGCAAATTCGATGAAGTCGCTCGTCTTGCCCCCGGTGCAGGAGCCGACGTAGGCCCGGTCCAATTGCGTGCCGGACATTTCCTTGGCCAGCTTGCGTTCCCCGGGGTTGGGATGACAGGCAACAATCGGTTCGAGCGCGGACAAATCGACCGTCAATTCATAGACGAACGTTTCCTTCCGGTCGCGTTCGACCGGTTGATAAGTTTGCTTGGTGCCGTTGAGCTTGCAGCGCTGGTCCACAGCCGCCTGGGTTTGGTCGTCAAACTCAAAGATCGCATTCTTGCCCCCGGCTTCAATGGCCATGTTGGCAATCGTCATGCGGTCATCCATCGTTAGATGCTGGATGCCCGAGCCGTCGAACTGAAGGGCGCGGTAGGTTGCGCCGTCAAAACCAATTTCGCCGATGCAATGCAGGATGATGTCCTTGGCCATGACGCCGGGTTGCAGTTTGCCTTCAAGACGGAAATGCATCGTCTCCGGGACCTTCAACAGCAACTTGCCCGTGCCCATGACGAAGCCGGCGTCCGTGTTGCCGATGCCCGTGGCAAATTCGTTGAATGCGCCCGCCATGCAGGTGTGGGAATCGGTGCCGAAAAGTATTTCCCCCGGCCGGGTGTGGCCCTTTTGGGGCAGGGCGGTGTGGCACACGCCCGCGTAATGCGACCCGTACTGCCGCTGCAATATGCCTTTGGCCGGATCGAATTTCCACGTGCCGTTGGCATCATCGATCACATCGTAAAAGTAAGGCAGGTTCTGTTCGCGCACGAAATCGCGCAGAATGTCCACGTTGCGATTGGATTTGGAATCGGTGGTGAAAATGTAGTGATCGGGCATGATGACCACCTTGTTGCGGTCCCACACTTTGGCCTGGGGGCCGAATTCGCGCTTGAAAACGCCAATCGTGCCAGGCCCGCACACATCGTGCGTCATCAGGATATCGGTTTGGACCCAGATATTGTCGCCGGCTTTGGCCTTCTTCTTGCCGGCGGCCCGGGCCATAATTTTCTCAGTTAACGTCATAAAACCATCCACAGGCTACCCGACCCCGCCTTGCATCGCAACCCTGAATGGTTTGGGGCAAGCCCACCGGGCGCAAGTCAGCTTTTGGCAGGGTCGCCTCGCCGAGGCGACCTTGGACGGCTCGGCGAGCCGTCCCCACCTCGGATTGAGCCTGCTTTGTCAAAAGCTGAATTGCGCCCAAGCCCACCTTTCATTGTCACCATCGGCGAGGCCCCAACCAGACTTGCCGGTGCCGGGCGACATGGATAAAAATAAAGCGGCGCTGGCAGGCCGGTTGGACCAAAAATGACCCTAAAGCCCAAAACACCGACGGTTTACGTGAAATGATCAACAACCAAGAGATGGTGCAGCGAGCCATCCGAGAGGACGTCAGCATTGTGCCGTACGATTCTCGCTGGCCGGAGTGGTTCCGGCGCGAGGCGGACCATCTGCGCTCATCGGTTCCGTCTCCGCTCATCCTGCGCATCGAACACTTTGGCAGTACTGCCGTTCAGGGACTTGCCGCCAAGCCGATTGTGGACATGCTCGTTCAAGTGAGCAGCCTGCGGGCAGCCCGAAGCAAGATTGTCCCGATCCTGGAGGCGCAGGGCTACGAATACTTTTGGCGTCCCAGCTTCGGAGACGACACCCCTCCGTGGTATGCGTTCTTTATCAGGCGCAACGAGCGGGGCATCCGCACGCATCACATTCATATGGTGACCTGTGGGCGGGCGTTTCGCGGGCATTGGGACCGCCTGCTCTTTCGCGACTATCTCATTGCCCACCCGGAAGCCGCACGTGCCTACGCGCGGATCAAGAGAGACCTTGCAGCCGCACATCCGAATGATCGCGTCGCCTACACCAACGGCAAGACAGAGTTCATTCAGGAAATCATGACCCGGGCCGGGAAGTCCAAATGAAGTCAGAGGAACCCATGATTACGATCGTCCAAATCCGTGAGTGGCCAGCGGCGGCCATTGAGGAACTTCTCGCCGAGAGCGAGCAGGAGGGCTTCCGTTTTGTCAGGCGAGCGAAAGAAGAATGGCTGTCCGGAGCGAATACATTTTCGAAAGAAGGCGAGGCGCTCTTTGGCGTTCTTGCCGGCGATCACCTCCTGGCCATAGGGGGCATCAATCGTGGATCCGCAAGTCAAGGTCGCTTGCGCCGCTTTTATGTGCGTAGCGAAGAAAGAAGAAGGGGAATTGGCAGGTTGTTGGCGCAGCATCTGCTCGCTTTTGCAAGCCGCTATTACTCGCGGGTCGGCCTTCGTTGCGACACGGAGGCCGCGGACCGGTTTTATCGCGCCGTCGGGTTCAGCCGGACAAATTCGGTTCCGGGCGTGACTCATGTGATCGAACTGAAGAAGGAGCCGGGCCGAGGCAGCAATCCGTGAGGCTAACCGCCGCGAGGAGGGCCGTTTGCCACGCGAGTTTGTTAGTTGGCTTTATTCTGTTACAGTACGGGTGAAACGATGCTGTTGCGCGCGGTCATGGAGGAAACGACATGAAAGTGGAATACGACGGACAAACGGACACTCTCACGATCACGCTCCGCGAAGCGCGCATCCGGGAGAGTGGCGAGGCTCGCCGCGGTGTCATCGCCGACTTCGGATATGATGGCGGGGGGGTGCGGTTTGAGGTGCTGGACGCTTCGAAAGCGGTGGGCCGCACGCGGGAGATGCAATTTGCGCTCGCCGGGGAAGTTTGACCGCAGGATGAACAGGGTAATCGGGAGTCAAAGGGCGGAACGAATCGCGCGCACGAGGAACTCAAACAGGAGACGCGATGCGTGGCGGATTGGCGTGGGCATTCCGCCTCAAACCTTGCTGAAATGGAAACCATGAATTATGCTGGCCGGATGGCTGATTTCCTCACAAAGTCCCAGCGTTCCGCGCTCATGGCTTGCGTTAAAGGGAAGGGCAATAAAGCAACGGAGCTTCGCCTTGTGACCATTTTTCGACAACACGGCATCAAAGGATGGCGCCGACAGTATCCCATATCAGGAAACCCAGATTTCGCTTTTGCCAAAGTGAAGTTGGCGATTTTCGTGGACGGTTGTTTCTGGCACGGCTGTCCCCGGCATTGTCGCCATCCTACTTCCAATGTGTCGTTTTGGCGGCGCAAGATTGAAGGCAACCGCTCTCGCGACAAGTTGGTAGTCGCACGGCTCCGCCAGGAAGGATGGAAGGCATTGCGTATCTGGGAACATTCGCTAAGCCGACCACAGAAGATAATCAATCGGCTCGAGAAGACGCTAAGAATGAGGATTCCGTGCGGTGGATGCGAAGCCGCCAAGCTTCTCTTGCTTCCTCGCTCCAAAAAGGTTAAAAAGCACAGAAATGGACACGATTGAACTATTTGCAGGCGGAGGCGGCTTGGCTCTCGGCCTGCACGAGGCGGGTTTTTCGCCGGTTGCAGTCGTTGAGAGAGACCATGACTCATGCAAGGTTTTGACCGAGAATTGGCAGCGCACGATGCAATCAAAGGTCAAAGTTTTTGAGTCTGACGTGCGACGCATCGATTTCTCCCCCTGGCAAGACCGTGTGGACTTGGTTTCAGGTGGACCACCCTGCCAACCCTTCTCGATTGGCGGCAAGCATCAAGGTTACAATGACGAACGGGACATGTTCCCGCACGCTATAAGCGTCGTCAGGGAGGTCAGACCCAAGGCATTCATATTCGAAAACGTTCGAGGGCTCCTACGCAAGTCGTTCGCCAAATATTTTGGATACATTATCCTTCAACTTCAATATCCTGAAGTAGTTCGACGCAGCAACCAAATGTGGGAAGAACACCTCGCATCGCTCGAAGAACACCACACAGCAGGTCGTGCATACGGCCTCCATTACAGGGTCGTATTCCAAAAGGTCAACGCCGCTGACTATGGTGTTCCACAACAAAGGGAGCGTGTCGTGATCGTCGGGTTCAGGTCTGATATTCAGGAGCCATGGAGCTTTCCGTTACAAACGCACGCGCGAGACATGCTTGAGGCCGCCAAATGGGTGACGGGCAGTTACTGGGACGAGCACCAAATTCCGCGTAGCAAACGACAACAGCCGTCTGTCGGTATAATCGACAGGCTTTCGCGTGCTGAGACTCTGCCATTTGCGCTACGTTGGCGAACAGTCAGGGATGCACTTTCCGGCCTTCCCGATCCCACAGCGCCCGAGGCTTGCCGCATTTCGAACCACAGATTCCAGCCGGGGGCCCGCCAATATCCAGGCCATACTGGAAGCGTGTTGGACTGGCCTGGCAAGACTCTCAAAGCTGGGGACCATGGGGTTCCGGGCGGCGAAAACATGCTTTGCTTTGCAAATGGTTCTGTCCGCTACTTTACAGTCCGTGAAAGCGCGCGCCTGCAAACTTTCCCTGACTGGTATGCGTTCCCCAGTTCATGGACAGAGAGCATGCGCCAAATAGGCAACGCCGTTCCCGTGGCCTTAGCCCGCGTAATTGCAGCAAGCGTTGCAACCACGTTGCAGAAACGTCACCGCCGTTGATCCCGGAACCAATGACTGAAAGCCCTGAACCTTATAATCCGCTCGATAAGGATCATCTTGCCGAGAGCATAGCTCGTGAGTTTTTTAAAGGTGATCTACATCCTCTTCCGCCGACAAAGACTTTCGCTGGCGCTGGAATCTACGCAATCTACTACGGCGGCGATTATCCATTGTATGCTGACATATCGGCATCGCTTAGAAACTACCACAGTAGTCGGGAGCGGGGCAAAAGATCATTCGAAATCAAGCAGCCGATCCCAATCTATATCGGCAAGTCCGATCCGCCAGGAAGTCGTAAAGGGCTTTTTGCCGCTCCTCCAGAGGAGGATGTCAATCAGCTGCTAACCGCAAGACCGAGACATATCAGGCTCTGGGCTCGCTTGAAGAAACACAGTGCTTCGATCTCGCTTACAAAAAACTTAAAACTGGAAGACTTCAAGTGCCGATATATGCTTGTTGACGAAATCTGGGTGGCATTAGGCGAAGCCCGCTTGGTCGCACTATTCCAACCGGTATGGAATGTCCTGATTGAAGGTTTCGGCAGCAATGTCGAGGGGAGCGGCCGCGAAAGGACAGCGCGCTCCGTTTGGGACATTTTGCATCCAGGAAGGAAGGAAACACTGGGGATTCAAGTGGCAAAAGAGAATGAAGCCAAAATCGTAGTTGACCTTCGAACAGCCAAGAGTCTGGATAAACTTGCGGTCGCAATCAGGATGCACTTTGACGCCAAACGACAATTTGCCAAAAAATGGAAGGTCCGTGACAAGCTGACCTCCGTGAAGGAAGACGAATCAGGCGTTGACACAGAATAGGACGGCGACCAGACCACCTTTGGCGGGATGGCTCACATGATCCCTTATCCGGCGAAATTACCCACTGTCGGATGGAAATGCGTAACAATTGACAATGAATAATTCGCCGACGGGGCAATCTTGACTTTGGCGGGGATTTGCCAAAGCTTTGGGCCAGAGGCATGAGCATCAATCAGGATTCCATCGAACAGCTTCGCATCAAGCGCGGGCCGGAAGGGAAGGGTTCCTCTTATTCCTGGCTGGCCGCGGTTGTCCTCGTCGCGGTGATTTTCGCGGGTGCGGCGGTTTGGTGGCATGGTCGCACGGACGGCATCGAGATTCAAACCGTCGCGGCGCGTCAACTTGGCGGCGGCGGGGCCGATCACACGATCCTGAATGCTTCCGGTTATGTCACGGCCCGGCGGGAGGCGACTGTTTCCGCCAAGGTCACGGGCAAAGTCACCGAGGTGTTGATCGAAGAAGGAATGAAGGTCAAGCAAGGCCAGGTGCTGGCCCGGCTGGACGATTCCAATATCAGGACCAGCCTGGACGTTGCGGAGGCCGAATTGCGGTCCACCCGTCTCACCCTCGAAGAAACGCGCGCCCAACTCAAACAAGCCGACCTCGAATTCGCGCGCGACACCGAGCTGGCCAAGTCCAAGTTCATCTCGCCCTCCGATCTGGACAAGGCCGAATCCGACGCCATGACGTTGCGGGCGCGCGTCATCCGCCAGCAACAGGACATCACGACTTCGGAACGCCAGGTGGCGCTCTGGCAACAGCAGATTGAGGACATGGTCATCCGCGCGCCCTTCGACGGGGTGATCACCACCAAGAACGCGCAACCCGGCGAGATGATTTCCCCCATATCCGCCGGCGGCGGGTTCACGCGAACGGGCATTGGCACGGTGGTCGATATGAACTCGCTCGAGATTGAATTGGATGTCAACGAGAATTACATCAATCGCGTCGAGCCGGCCCAACCGGCCGAGGCGACCCTGGACGCCTATCCCGATTGGAAAATCCCCTGCAAGGTCATCGCCATCATCCCCACGGCGGACCGCCAGAAATCGACGGTCAAAGTGCGCGTTGGTTTTGACCAGCTCGACCCGCGTATTCTGCCTGACATGTCGGTCAAAGTGGCCTTTCGCGAGACGGCCGCCGCGCCCGTCGCCGTCACCCGCGCCGTCCTCGTTCCCAAAAGCGCCCTGCTGAGCCAGGACGGCCACGATGTCGTCTTTGTCGCCCGGGACGGCCGCGTCGAACGCCGCGCCGTCACCGTCAGCGACACGCAGGGGGACGACTCGGTGTTGAGCGCGGGAGTGAGCGCGGGCGAAATAATTGTTGTCAATCCGCCGTCCACCCTGAAGGACGGGGCGCCGGTAAAGGAGAAAAAATCATGAGCGAAAGTCAAACAACCGATGGTGCCCTGGTGCGGGTGGAGCGCGTTGAAAAAGTGTTCCATCGCGGCTCCGAAGACATCCATGTGCTGTCGGACTTGAGCCTTGAAGTTCCGGCGCGCGAATTCCTCGCTTTGATGGGGCCGTCGGGATCGGGCAAGAGCACGCTGCTCAATTTGATCGGCGGATTGGACCGCCCCACCAAAGGAACGGTCACAGTGGGCGGCGAGCGCGTGGACGAGCTGTCCGACCGGGAACTGGCCCATTGGCGGGCGCGGCATGTCGGTTTCATCTTCCAGCTTTACAACCTGATGCCCGTGCTTAACGCAGAACAAAACGTGGAACTCCCGCTCCTCCTCACCCATCTTTCCAAGGCCGAGCGCAGAGAACACGTCCGGGCCGCGCTCGATGTTGTTGGGTTGTCCAATCGCGCCAAACATTTTCCCCGCACGCTTTCCGGCGGCGAACAACAACGGGTGGGAATCGCGCGCGGCATTGTGACCGACCCCACCATCCTCCTGTGCGACGAGCCGACGGGCGATCTTGATCGCAAGGCCGGCGACGGCATCCTTGATCTGTTGCAGGCGCTCAATCGCGAACACGGCAAGACCATCATCATGGTCACGCACGATCCCCATGCTTCCAAGCGCGCCGCGCGAACCGTTTATCTGGACAAAGGCCAGCTCGGCAACGAACCGCTGCAATGAAATTCGCCCATCTCATTTGGTGCAATCTCAAGCGCAAGAAGCTGCGGACGTTCCTGACGCTGCTCTCCATTCTGGTTGCCTTCGTTTTGTTTGGCATGCTCATGGCCATCAAACAGGCCCTTTCCGGCGGCGTGCAATTGGCGGGGGCCGACCGGCTGATGGTGCGCGACAAGGTTTCCATCATCCAGTTCCTGCCCGTGAGTTACAAGGCGCGCATGGAGCGGATCCCGGGCGTCGCACTTGCCACCCATCAAACGTGGTTCGGCGGCGTCTATCAGGACCCGAAAAACTTTTTCATGCAGAACCCGGTCATTCCCGGGGAATTCCTCGAGATGCATCCCGAATTCATCCTTCCACCGGAACAGAAAAAGGCCTGGCTCCAAACCCGCACCGGCGCGATTGTCGGGCGGAAAACCGCCGATCGTTTCCATTGGAAAATTGGCGGCAAGGTCCCCATTAAATCCGCGATTTTCCCCAAGGACGGCGGCGATGGCGTTTGGGTGTTCGACATCGTCGGCATCTTCGAGGGCCGGGAGAAAGGCACGGACACCACCCCGATGTTTTTCCGCTACGATTATTTCGACGAAGCGCGTTCCTCCTGGGCCAAAGGGCAGGTCGGCTGGTACACCATCCGCGTCCAGGACCCGGCGAAAGCGGCCGAAATCGCGAAACGAGTTGACCAGGAATTTGCCAACTCATCCTCGGAAACCAAGACCGAACCGGAGGGCGCGTTTCTCCAGGGCTGGGCCAGCCAGATCTGCAACATCACCCTGATTGTCAGCTCCATTTTGGGCGCGGTCTTTTTCACCATGCTGCTCGTCTCCGGCAACACCATGTCGCAATCCGTGCGCGAGCGGACGGGGGAATTGGGTGTGCAGAAGGCCATCGGCTTCACCAACGCCCAAATCGTTTCGCTCGTCCTCGCCGAATCCTGCCTCCTCACCACCCTCGGCGCAGTGCTGGGTCTCGGGCTGGCCTGGATGCTGACCTCGCGCGGCGATCCCACCGGCGGTCTTTTGCCGTTGTTCTATCTGCCCGTGCCCGATTTGTTTATCGGCCTGGGCATCAGCCTGGTCCTCGGGGTGGCGACGGGATTTTTTCCCGCTCTCGGAGCCATGCGGCTGCGGGTGGCCGACGCTTTAAGGAGAATGTAGCATGGCCGGCCCCATCAATTGGCTTTTGCAAATCGTTTCCATCGCCAGATTCGGGTTGCTCAGCATTCCCCGCCGGCGCGGCGCGGTTGTGGCCACGGTCTTTGGCATTGCCGGCGTGGTGACGGTCCTGGTCGGCGTCCTTTCCATTGCAGCCGGCTTCGAGCGGGCCATGGCCGTATCCGGCTCGCCGGACACGGCGATTGTGCTGCGCAGCGGGGCCGACAGCGAAATGGTCAGCGGCCTCGGACGCGACGAAACCCGCGTCATCGCCGACTCCCCCGGCGTGGCGCATTCCGCCGAAGGCCCGCTTTCCTCCGCCGAACTTTTCGTCATCATCGACATCCCAAAACGTTCCAGCGGATCGGATGCCAACGTCCCTCTGCGCGGCGTCGAGCGCGCCGCCTTCCAGGTCCACGACAACTTCAAGATCATCCGCGGCAGAATGTTTGACTGGGGCAAGGACGAAGTGGTGGTCGGCACCGGCGCCGCGGAGGAATTCGACGGGCTTGAAGTCGGAAGCACCATCAAAGTCGGGCGCGCCCAATGGCCCGTGGTCGGAATCTTTACCGCCAACGGCGGGGTGGCGGAATCGGAAATCTGGACTGGCGCCACCGTGCTCCAGGAAACCTACCATCGCGGCGACAGCTTCCAATCCGTCCAAGCCAAACTGATTTCCCCCGGCGCGTATGAGCAATTCAGGGATGCGCTCACCTCGAACCCGCAATTAAACGTCAAAGTCCAGCGACAAACCGATTATTATTTTGAGCGATCTGAAACAATGTCGCGTCTCATCACAACCCTGGGATTTCTCATCGCGTTTCTCATGGCCATCGGGGCCGTGTTCGGTGCTTTGAACACCATGTACAGCAGCGTATCCACCCGCACCCGGGAAATCGGGACCCTGCGCGCGCTGGGTTTCGGCGCAGGGGCGGTGGTGGTGGCTCTGATGATTGAATCGCTGGTCCTGGCCCTGATTGGCGGCGTGCTGGGCGGCAGCGTGGCCTATTTCGCCTTCAACGGATTTCACACCTCGACCATGAATTTTCAAAGCTTCAGCCAGGTGGCCTTTGCCTTCCGCGTCACGCCGCAATTATTGCTTAGGGGCATTATTTGGGCCGCCGCCATTGGGCTGATCGGCGGCCTGCTCCCCGCCATCCGCGCCGCCCGCCTGCCCATCGCCACCGCCCTCCGCGAACTGTGACCGGAATTGGGGCATGATCCCTTTTGCGGCGAAATTTCGCACTGTTGGATGGAAAGGCATTATATGAAACGAACTATCTTAATCCTGGCGGGTCTGGCAGCCATCGGCGGTCTGGGCATTTATTACACGACACAACACGCGCCTCAGGCCGCGCCTGCGGTGGCTGAACCCGCGGCTGACGCCGTAACGACGGAGGCCCCGAAACCCAAGCCGGCCCATATGGCGCAACACGAGCCACGTCCCGAATCCACCGCCTCCAATCAAGCCTCCAGCGCCCCGCCGCCGGGGAGCGTGGAAGCGATTGCGTTCATGGCGAACATTGACAAACTGGTGTCGCCGCACGGCAGTTTTGCGGAGAAGCAGGCGATTTGGAAGCAGTTGACGGATTCAGGCCGTCTGGCTGACGCCGCGGCGGAATTGGAAAAACTCATGGCCTCGGACCCGAGCAACGCCATGTATCCGGCGGAACTCGGCCAGGCCTATCTCAAGCTGTGTGCCACGACCACGGACATTCGGGCCCAGGCCGTTTGGGCGATGAACGCCGACATGGATTTTGACACCGCGCTGAACCTGGACCCGTCGAATTGGGAGGCGCGCTTTACCAAGGCGGTGGCAATGACTTACTGGCCTGAGAACTTGAACAAAGGCCCTGAGGTGATTGACCAATTCAACACCTTGATCGCACAGCAGGAACAGCAACCACCCCAACCGCAGTACGCGGCCGCCTATGAATGGCTCGGCAAGCAATACCAGAAAACCGGCCAGACTGCATCCGCCCAGCAAGTTTGGCAGCGCGGCGCGGCGCTCTACCCGGACAATCAACGGCTGCAAAACCTGCTCGCGGCGTCCGCGTCGGCGCAGCAGTAATGAGCTTTCAACCGGGGCCTAAAATGACTAACCTCCCCCATAATATGAAACCCGCGTCAGACAGCACAGGAGGCAGCCGCGAAGAGTCGCTTTTTGAATCCGCCCTGGCTCTGCCGCCCGAACAACGCGGCGCTTATCTTGACACGCAATGCGGAGCGGATGCGGCCTTGCATCGGCGCGTGGCGGCATTGCTCGAGGCCTACGGGCGATCGGACGGTTTCCTGGAGGCGCCGCCGGAGGCAGTCGGTCCGGCGGGCACGTTGCTGGCTGGTGCGCCGCCCGCGGAAAATCCGGGCGACATCATCGGTCGCTACAAAATCCGCGAGAAGCTGGGCGAAGGCGGCTGTGGCGTGGTATATGTGGCCGACCAGTCAGAACCCGTGCGCCGGCGGGTGGCGCTGAAAGTCATCAAGCTGGGAATGGACACGCGCACGGTGATAGCGCGGTTCGAGGCTGAACGCCAGGCGCTGGCCATGATGGACCATCCCAACATCGCCAGGGTTTTGGACGCGGGCACGACCGCCGCCGGCCGGCCCTACTTCGTCATGGAACTGGTGCGCGGCATCAAGATCACTGAATACTGCGACCAGAACAATCTGGACACCGGGGAACGCATCCGCTTGTTCATCCAGGTTTGCCACGCGGTGCAACATGCCCATCAAAAGGGCATCATCCATCGCGATCTCAAGCCGTCCAACATCCTGGTCACCCTGCACGACGGCATCCCCGTGCCGAAGGTGATTGATTTTGGGATCGCCAAGGCGACGGAAGGCCGTCTGACCGACCAGACGATCTATACGCAATTATATGAATTTATAGGCACCCCGGCCTACATCAGCCCGGAACAGGCCGAGATGAGCGAGCTGGACATCGACACCCGCACCGATATTTACAGCCTGGGGGTGCTGCTCTACGAATTGTTCACCGGCAAAACACCGTTCGATTCGCAGGAACTTCTCCGGTCCGGCCTCGACGAGATGCGGCGGACGATTCGGGAGAAGGAGCCCCTCTCGCCCTCGACACGCTTAAGCTCAATGGCCGATGCGGATCTGACCACGACTGCCAAACGCCGCCGGGCCGAAGCGCCGCGCCTGGTGCATTTCATCAAGGGCGATTTGGATTGGATCGTGATGAAGGCGCTGGAAAAGGACCGCACGCGGCGTTTTGAAACCGCCAACGGGCTTGCGGCGGACTTGCAACGGTTCCTCGACAACGAACCAGTGGAAGCGCGCCCGCCGAGTAATGTATATCGTTTCCAGAAGTTGGTGCGGCGAAACAAAATGGCGTTCGCAACGGTGTCCGGGATTGTGGCGGCGCTGGCCCTGGGGCTGGTCGTGGCTCTGAATCTGTACGTCAAAGAGAAGGCGGCTTTGCGCCGGGCGCTCCAGGCCGAACAGGAGGAAGCGGGCCTGCGCAAACAGGCGGAGAGAGGGTTGGAGATTGAGCGCAAGGCGCTGGCAGGCGCGGAACTCGGACAGAAACTGTGGCGGGCGGGCGTGCTCATGAGCGAGGACCACATGGACCAAGCCGAGGAAGTGATGAAGGGGGTTCCACCCATTCCTGAAAGCGCCGCCATTTATTACGCCTTGGGAATGTGTCACGCTCGTTGGGGAAGGCTGGACAGAGCCATCACCAACTACGCCAAATGCGCCACCGTCCAACCAACCAACGATTTGGGCTTTCACTGTCTGCTGCCGCTGCTGGCTCAGGCTGGGCGCACCAATGAGTTCGAAACGTGGCGGCACAAGGCCCTGAACCAATTCGCGTCCACGACCGAGCCGGAGGCCGCCGAGCGGATGGCTTTGGATTGCCTGATCCTGGCGGCGCCGGACGATGTCGCGCAACGCGCAGTAAAAATACTTGACAATACCGCGGCCACGCCTCCCCGGCCCCTGGCCGAACTGGCCAGGGGACTGGCGGAGTACCGCCAGGGAAAATTTGCCCCGGCCGCCGCGCGCCTCGAAAGAACGGCCAATTTCCTGACCAACACCAATGCGGCGATGCAGGCGCGGCTGATCCTGGCCATGGCTCGCAGCAAGCTGGGCATGGCCGACAACACCCCGCTCCCCGATGATGACCAATTCTCGCTCACTGGCGGGGCCTGGAACGAACAAATGACCTCCCTGTTGTTCACCCGTGAGGCGCGGGGCGTCACTGTCAAATGAACGAAGTCACCCAACTGCTCCAGGCCATCGAAAAGGGCGATGCCACCAGCGCCGACGAACTGCTGCCCCTGGTTTATGAGGAACTGCGAAAGCTGGCCGCCTCCAAGATGGCCCGCGAAGCGCCGGGACAAACTTTGCAGCCGACCGCGCTGGTGCATGAAGCCTGGCTGCGGCTGGCGGGGGCCGACGCCCCGCACTTCAACGGACGCGCGCATTTTTTTGGGGCGGCGGCGGAAGCGATGCGCCGCATTCTGATCGATCGCGCGCGACGCAAGGCGGCCCGGCGCCACGGTGGCGGCCAACAGCGCGTGGACATTGACGAAATGGAAATCGCCGCGCCCGCCCGGGATAACGAGCTTCTGGCGGTCAACGACGCGCTGGACAAATTCGCCGCGTTGGACGCGCGCAAGGCGGAGTTGGTGAAATTGCGTTTCTTTGCCGGATTGACCCTGGAGCAGGCCGCGGGGGTGCTGGGCGTTTCCGAGCCAACCGCCAAGCGGTGGTGGGCCTACGCCCGGGCCTGGCTTTTTGAAGAATGCAAGACGAGTGTATCGGCTCAGAGATAACCCACGTTCGCGTTCTAATCACTTTCTCTATCCGCTTGACAACTCGGCCTGATGCCGGGGAGAGTCAAATCGTGGAATCCGTGAAATGAATTACGAATTGACCGAACATGCCCGCGATGCCTTGCAAGAACGGAGGATACCCGTGGAATGGATGGAGCGCGTGATCGCCAATCCTGCGTTGGTCAAATCCGGCGTCGAGGATGCGACAGTGGAGAGCCGGTTTGCGAAGATTCCGGAGCATGGGGACCGGGTGTTGCGCGTGGTAATAAACAAGACGGTTGTCCCGGAACGGGTTGTGAGTGTATATTTTGACCGTACGATGAAAGGCAAATTATGAGATTGAAGATCGATCGTGAAGCCGACGCGCTTTATCTCCGCCTGGACGACTCGCCCATCATGGAGTCCGAAGAGGTGTCCCCTGGAGTCGTCCTGGACTTCAACGCGCAAAATCAGGTGGTGGGCGTCGAGATGCTCAACCTTTCCAAACGCGCGCCCGGCCTTAATCTCAAGGAACTCCAATTCCAAACGGCGTGATTATTTAAAGTCATTGGGCCGCATAGCCTGCCAACCCCCGGCGCCCCGTGGGATGACGCATGTCACTTTCGAGCGAAAGGCTTGTCAGATTGTCCAAACAAGGCAACCATGTTGGGCAGAAAATGAATTTCAGGATGCGATTGTATAAGCCGGCTTTGCTGATGCTGGCGGCCGTCTTGTTTTGCGCCGTGGCGCAAATGCAGACGAGGCTCAACGCCGACCGGAAGGAGCTGGGTTTGACCCGCATGGACCCGCTGGAGAATGCGCCCCCCGTGCTGGCGTTCACCACCGTGGCGCTGGGCGGGTTCCGCGGGCTGATCGCCAATGCCCTTTGGATTCGCCTGAATGACCTGCAACTGGAGGACAAGTATTTCGAAATGGTGCAGCTCGCCGATTGGATCACCAAGCTCCAGCCGCACATGGCGGCGGTCTGGCAATTCCAGGCCTGGAACATGGCCTACAACATCTCGGTCAAATTCAAGGACTACGAGGACCGCTGGCGTTGGGTGAAGCGCGGCATTGAATTGCTGCGCGACAACGGCCTGCGTTACAACCCCGATAAGACGCCCATGTATCGCGACCTTTCCTGGATCTTTCAGCACAAAATCGGGGCCTACCTCGATGACGCGCACATGCTTTACAAGCTGCGTTTGGCGCAGGAAATGCAAGAAGTGCTGGGCGGACGGCCGGATTTCAAGCAATTGCTCAACCCCACCACCCCGGAGTGGAAGGAGCGGGTGCGCAAGCTGCGCGAAGTTTACAAGATGGACCCAAAAATTGTGCAACAGGTCGATGAGGAATACGGGCCGTTTGACTGGCGTTTGCCGGACGCCCACGCCGTCTATTGGGCCGAAGTGGGCCGCATCCACGGCCGGCCGGAGGAGCAGGAAACACTGCGCCGCTCAGTCTATCAGAGCCTGCAAGCGATGGGCATCCGCGGCGGAGCGCTCGACAAGTCCCTCACGAACATCACCGCGCAGAATTTCATACTTTGGCCCAACCTGGACCAGATCCCAACCATCAGCGGTGTTTACTTGAAAATGCTTGAGGAGGAGAAGAAACATCCCATAGGACTGCAAGAGAACATCGAGACGGCCCACAAGAATTTTCTCAGGCAGGCGGTTTATTTGCTCTACGAGGACGGACGTGAGAAAGAGGCGCAACATTGGTTCGACTACATGAAAGCCAACTACCCGAACGCCCTCATCCCTGCGGAGAAAAACATGAGCATGGAGGATTATGCAGTGAGCCAGATCGCAACTGATATCCACGAAACGGACATGAATAAAATCGAGGCCAGCATTCTGGGGATGCTGGACCATGGATACGTTTTCCTGATCCGGGACAACAACGAACAGGCGGCCAACTACATGAACATGGCGAAAAAAATCTGGACCTATTACGCGCTGAAAACCAATGGCGCGGCGCAGGAGCGCGTGGGCTTGAAGCCGATGGCGCAATTGAAACAATTCGCATTGAAGAAGCTCCTGGATCCGCAAACCGGCCTGCCACCGCAGGCGGCCGCCATCCTGCGCACCAAATTGGGGTTGCCGCCGCCCGAAGCGACTCCGCCCGCGCCCGTCCCGCCCGCCCCGGCGGGGACTTAGCCGGTGCGGAACGAAATCCGGGCGATTAAATCGCGTCCAAAACTGTTTTGCAGCCGCTCCAGGATTTCCCGGCGGCGATAGCGCACGATCTCATCCAGCCACACACTGCTGTCCACCGTGACAAACAAAGTGCCTTTGCGAATGCCGGTGGGCTGGGCGTGGACCACGATCGTGGGGTCGATCTGATGATTCCAAACTTTGAGGATCTCCGTTTCCGCCTGGCGGACATCCATGCGCAACCCCGACAGGACGCGCGGCATGATCTCCGCCGCGGGGTGCGCCGAGGGTTGTCGCGCCCTGTCCGCCGCGCTCGAATCCCAGCCCCGCCATTGTGCCAGCGCCCGTTGCCGGGCGGTCGGCGCAGGCGCGGTGCGCCGGTAAGTTCGATATGGGAACGTGAGGTTCACCTCCGCACCGTAGCAGGGACGGGCGCGGCATTCAACCGCAAAGGATTTTCATGCAATGGATTTTCATTGCCCGTCCTCCCGTTCCCGGTTAAAACCGCCGTGACCATGACGACGGGCAATCTCATCAAGGACCTCCCAAAAAATCAACGGCCGCGCGAACGCCTGGCCGAATTGGGCGTGGATGCGCCCAGCCACGCTGAATTGATCGCCATTCTTTTGCGCACCGGCATGAAGGGCCGGTCGGCAGTCGAAATCGCCGGCCAATTGATCCAGCAATACCAGTCACTCGATGCCCTGTCCCGCGCCTCGCTGGATGAATTGGAATCCGTCAAAGGCATTGGCCCCGCCAAGGCCGTCACCTTGAAGGCCGCCTTTACGCTGGCCCGGCGCCTGGCCCGGGAACTGCAAGGAGAAGCTCCTTTGCTGGACTGTCCGGAAAGGATCGCCGATTATTTGCGCGAGGAAAATCGGGCCTACACCGTTGAACAATTCCAGGCCGTCCTCCTCAACACGAGGCGCAAACTCATCGGCGTGGAGCTTATTTCCCACGGCATTCTTGATTCGCTCCTGGTCCATCCCCGCGAGGTTTTCAAGCGTGCCATCGCCGCCAACGCCTCGGCCATGGTCCTGGTCCACAACCATCCCAGCGGCGACCCCACCCCTTCCGAGGCGGACATCCGGACGACCCGCGATCTCATCCGCGCCGGCCAGCTTTTAAAAATCGAAGTGCTCGATCACATCATTCTCGGCCGGCGCACCGCTGAAAACGGCCGGGATTACGCCTCGTTGCGTGAACTGGGCTTTTTCAACACCTGAGAAAAAATGATCCACCCCACCGCCATCATTCATCCCGAAGCGCAACTGGACCCGGGCGTCGAGGTCGGGCCTTATGCCGTGATCGACAGTCGCGTTTCCATGGGGCCGGGCTGCCGCGTCGGGCCGCACGTCTATCTGACCGGCCACACGCGCATCGGGGCCAACAACCGCTTTTACGCCGGGTGCGTGGTGGGCGAGGCCCCGCAGGATGTCAAATACAAGGATGAGCCGACGGAATTGCGCATGGGCGACAACAACCTGGTGCGCGAGGGCGCCACGGTGCATCGCTCCGCCAAAGTGGGCGAGGCCACCGTCATCGGCTCGCACAATTTTCTCATGGTCAATTCCCACGTCGGACACAACGCGGTGTTGGGCGACCACGTCATTTTGGCCAACGGCGCCCTGCTGGCCGGGCACGTCGAAGTCGGCGATCGCGCCTTTATTTCCGGCAATTGCCTGGTCCATCAATTCGTGCGCGTCGGCACCCTGGCCATCATGCAGGGTGGCTCGGCCATCAGCCGGGATTTGCCGCCTTACACCGTGGCCCGCTGGGGCAATGGCATGTGCGGGTTGAATGCCATCGGCTTGCGCCGCGCCGGCCTGACCGCGGAGGAACGATTGGAATTGAAGAAGCTCTATCACCGCCTCTTTCGCTCCGCGGAAAACCTGTCCGACGCCGTGTCCGGGGCCAGGCAGGAATTCACCAGCGCCCCCGCCCGGGTCCTGCTGGATTTTGTCGCCTCCGCCAAACGCGGCGTCTGCCGGGACGCCAGCAGGATGGCCAGGGGCGGGGAAAAAATTGATGAAGGGAACATTGACTAAATCCTCCCGCCGGGTGCAAAGTTTTCCAACTTTGAGCCGTAACATTTAAAGTCTCCAACATTATGCCGCCAAAAACCGAAAAAGCCCCCGCCGCCGATGCCAAATCCGCTGATCCGAAAATTGCCGCCACCCGGCAGCGCGATCTGGAAGCGGCCATTTCCTCCATCACCAAGGCGTACGGCGACGGCAGCATCATGCGGCTGGGCGATGCCCGCGCCAAAACCGGCATCGAATTCATCCCCACCGGCGCCCTGTCCGTAGACCTGGCCCTGGGCGTCGGCGGCGTGCCGCGCGGGCGGGTGGTTGAGATTTTCGGCCCGGAATCATCGGGCAAAACCACCCTCATGCTCCACGTCATCGCCAATGCGCAGAAGGCCGGCGGCCTGGCCGCATTCATCGACGCCGAGCACGCCCTGGACCCCGGCTACGCCAAAAAACTCGGCGTCAATTTGGACGAATTGCTGGTCTCCCAGCCGGACAGCGGCGAGGAAGCCCTGAGCATTTGCGAGACCCTGGCCCGTTCCAATGCCCTGGACGTCATTGTAATTGACTCCGTCGCCGCCCTCGTCCCCAAGGCCGAGTTGGAAGGTGAAATGGGCATGGCCACCATGGGCATGCAGGCGCGCCTGATGAGCCAGGCCCTGCGCAAGCTCACCGCCGTTCTGGCCAAGTCCAAGACCACCTGCATTTTCACCAATCAACTGCGCGAAAAAGTCGGCGTCATGTTCGGCAACCCCGAAACCACCCCGGGCGGCAAGGCCCTCAAGTTTTACGCCAGCATCCGCATCGACATCCGCCGCCGCGACACGCTCAAGGACGCGGCCGGCGTGGCGGTGGGCAACGCGGTCAAGGTCAAGATCGTCAAGAATAAGGTTGCGCCGCCTTTCGCCGAGGCTGAGTTCGAAATCATTTACGACCACGGCATCAACAAGGAGGGGAGCATCATTGAAGTCGGCATCACTCATGGCGTGGTGGACAAAAAGGGCGCCTGGCTGCAATTCGAGGGCGAACTGATCGGGCAGGGCAAGGAAGCCGCCCGCCAGGCGCTGGCCGAGAAGCCGGAGCTGGCCCAAAAAATCGTCGCGGCCATCATGGCCAAGCGCAGCGCGGCGGCAGCGCCCGCCCAGGCCGCGTGATCCAAAATTGGCGCGACGAGAGTCGGAGGCTCCGCACGGGTAACACTTAACCTCGCTTACCCGCAGATTCGTCAGCCAGTGTCTGACCTTTTCTCCGAGTCAACCGGGTTGCGCAGAATTGGTCGGACACTGTCTGACGAATGCGCGCTGGTTCTGGCGAACCCGCTGGCATCCTTGTTTTAAGCGCCGTTTCGTTCTGGGAGATTTCCTTGAAAAACAGCCTCGGCAAACTTCCGTTGCCGCAGCCGCCCGCGCACTTTGTTCCCCTGCAACGCGAAAAACATCTTATCGCGCCGCTGGCACTGGATGAAGCCGCAATTGCACAGTTGAGCGCATTACCTGGGCTGCATCGCGACCCCTTCGACCGGATGTTGATCTGCCAGGCGAAAGCTCATGAGCTGACGCTTGCGTCCTCCGATTCTCTCGTGAGACAGTATCCTGTCGCGTTGCTTTGAATGTGGGAGGGGATGGTTTACTTCATCCCGTCCAATGCCAGATTGAGGCGCAGGACATTTACTCCGGGATCTCCCAGAAATCCGAGATCGGCCGGGTCTGCGTATTGGGGAATGAGCGCTTGGACATCCTCCACTTTCAACCCGCGCGCTTTGGCCACTCGGGCGGCTTGTATCCTGGCATTTTCCACACTGATGTGCGGGTCAAGGCCGCTGGCTGACGCGGTCACGGCATCGGCTGGCACCGGAGCGTTGGCCGCCAGTCCGTTTTGCTTCCGGTAGTCCAACACGTTTTGCTGGATCGTATCAGACAGTTTCTGCGAGGTTGGCCCCAAGTTGCTGCCGCTCGAGCTGAGCGAATCGTAGCCGTTGCCGGCGGCGGAGGGGCGCGGATGAAAATATTTGTCGGCGCTGAAATTCTGGCCGATCAAGGCAGAGCCAATCACCGTTCCTTTGGGGCCGGTGATCAGGCTGCCGTTGGCTTTGTTGGCGAAGAGCGCCTGGCCGATGCCGAAGACGATCAGCGGATAAATCCCGCAGCAGACAACAGCCAGGATCAGAATAGAGAAAATCGCCGCGCGCAGTTGTGTAAAAAACTCCTTCATAAATCAAATTAATCTCATGGCGGTGATAAGAACGTCGATGGCCTTGATGCCGAGAAAGGGAATGATCACGCCGCCCAGGCCGTAAATGAGCAGATTGCGCTGCAGGATGGCCAGGGCGCCGATCGGCTTGTACTTGACTCCGCGCAGGGCCAGGGGGATGAGCGCGATGATGATCAGCGCGTTAAAGATGATGGCGCTCAAAATCGCGCTTGTCGGGCTGCGCAGGCGCATGATGTTGAGCGGCGCGATGGCGGGAAAGGTCGTCATGAGCATGGCGGGAACAATGGCAAAATATTTGGCGACATCATTGGCGATGCTGAAGGTGGTGAGCGAACCGCGGGTGATGAGCAGTTGTTTGCCGATTTCGACAATCTCGATGAGCTTGGTGGGATTGCTGTCCAGATCGACCATGTTGCCGGCTTCGCGCGCGGCCTGGGTGCCGGTGTTCATGGCCACGCCGACGTCGGCCTGGGCCAGGGCGGGCGCGTCATTGGTGCCGTCTCCCGTCATGGCCACGAGGTGCCCGGCGGCCTGCTCTTCGCGGATGCGCTTGAGTTTCTGTTCCGGCGTGGCCTGGGCCATGAAATCGTCCACCCCGGCTTCGGCGGCGATGGCGGCGGCGGTCAATTGATTGTCGCCGGTGATCATGATGGTGCGGATGCCCATCTTGCGCAGGTGGACGAAGCGTTCCTTGATGCCGCCCTTGACCACGTCCTTCAATTGCACGACCCCAAGCACCTCGCGCCCCTCGGCCACCACCAACGGGGTGCCGCCCGAGCGGGAGATTTCTTCGACCGCGGCATTGACCTGCGGCGGAAACTTGCCCCCCGCTTGATCGACAAAGACGGAAACGGCCTGGGCGGCGCCTTTGCGGATGCTGCGCGCCGGTTGTCCGCCCACCGCTGGAAAATCGACGCCGCTCATCCGCGTTTGCGCGGTGAAGGCGACAAACCGGGCTTGGGTCGGCGCGATTTCACGGCCGCGCAGGTTGAATTGTTCCTTGGCCAACACCACAATCGAGCGGCCTTCCGGCGTTTCGTCGGCCAGCGACGCCAGTTGCGCGGCATCGGCCAGGCGGTCCGGCTTGACGGCGGGCGCGGGTATAAAAGCGGTGGCCATGCGGTTGCCCAGCGTGATCGTGCCGGTTTTGTCGAGCAGCAAAACATCCACGTCTCCCGCCGCTTCCACCGCGCGTCCGCTCATGGCGAGCACATTGCGGCGGGTCAGCCGGTCAATGCCGCTGATGCCGATGGCGCTGAGCAAGCCCCCGATGGTGGTCGGGATCAAACAGACCAGCAAGGCGACCAGCACCGGCACGGTAAACTCCGCGTTGGAGTAAATGCCGAACGGCTTGAGCGTCACGCAGACGAGCAGGAAAATGAAGGTCAACGCCGCCAGCAGAATGGTCAGCGCGATTTCGTTGGGTGTTTTCTGGCGTCTGGCCCCCTCCACCATGGCGATCATCCGGTCCAAAAACGTGTTGCCCTTTTCGGAGGTGATGCGGACAACGATGCGATCGCTCAAGACCCGCGTGCCGCCGGTCACCGCGCTGCGGTCGCCGCCGCTCTCGCGGATGACGGGCGCCGATTCACCCGTGATGGCTGCTTCATCGACGCTGGCAATGCCTTCCACCACGTCACCGTCCGCGGGGATGATGTCACCCGCTTCGCACACCACCAAATCGCCCTTCTGCAATTCCGTGGCCGGGACCGGTTCCTCCCGCTTGTCACGCAAGCGGCGGGCGATGGTTTCCTTGCGACTCTTGCGCAAGCTGTCGGCCTGCGCCTTGCCCCGCCCCTCGGCGACGGCTTCGGCAAAATTGGCAAACAGAACGGTGAACCACAGCCACAGCGCCAGTTGAAAAATAAAACCCCTGTCGGTCTTTGAGGTGAAAATGCCGACGGTGGTCAGCGCGGCCCCCACCATGGTGACGAACATGACCGGGTTCTTGACCATCAGCCGGGGATCAAGCTTCTTAAACGAATTGACCAGGGCCGGCCCGGCGATGTCCAAGTCAAATAGAGAAGGAGCCTTTTGCGTCATAGATTATAGAGTTTGCCCTGGAGGGTGAGGAAGTGCTCGACAATCGGTCCGAGGGTGAGGGCCGGCAGAAAATTCAAAGCGCCCACCAGCAATATGGTGCCGAGGACCAGCACCACAAATGTCCCGCCGGAAACGGGGAATGTCCCGGCGCTGGGCGGCGAAACCTTCTTTTGCACGAGCGACCCGGCCAGGGCCATGATGGGCACGATCATGAGGAAACGCCCCACGAGCATGGCCAGGCCCATGGTGGTGTTGTACCAGGGAGTATTGGCGTTCAACCCGGCGAACGCGCTGCCGTTGTTCCCGTTGGCGGAGCTAAAAGCGTAGAGGATCTCGCTTAAACCGTGCGGTCCCGCGTTGCTCCGGCCATCCAACCCCCATTTGCTGACCGAGGCCCAGGCGGCAAATCCCAGGATGGACACCGCCAGCACCAGCAGCGCCAGCATGGCCATCTTGACGTCGTAGGACTGGATTTTTTTGCCGAGATACTCCGGCGTGCGCCCCACCATCAAACCGGCGATGAACACCGCCAGCACCACGAACACCAACATGCCATACAGTCCCGCCCCCACACCGCCAATGATGATTTCCCCGAGCTGGATGTTGAACAGTGGCACGAACCCGCCCAGTGCGGTCAGGGAATCGTGCATCGTATTGACCGCCCCGCAGGAAGCGTCAGTCGTGACCGTGGTAAAAAGCGCGGAATTGAAAATGCCAAAGCGCACTTCCTTGCCTTCCATGTTGCCGCCCGCGGCGGCCACTCCCAAATGCTGGTGAATCGGATTGCCCGCCGCCTCCGCCCACCAGCAAAGCAGCACCCCGGCCAGGAACAGGACCATCATCGCCGCCCAAACGGACCAGCCGTGCGCCTGGTTTTTGCTCATGCGGCCAAGGTAATACGTCAGCCCGCTGCCAATGGCGAAAATAGATAGCATCTGGATGAAATTCGAAAGCGGGGTCGGATTCTCGAAGGGATGGGCGGCGTTGGCGTTGGTGTAGCCGCCCCCGTTGGTGCCCAGCATCTTGATGGCCACCTGCGAAGCCATGGGGCCTTGCGGAATGGTTTGCTCCTCCACCTTTTGATCGACCATGACCGGCACGTTCGTCATGATCGGCGCGCCTTTGGCGTCAACCTGCGGAGTGTCCACCATGACGGCAACGCCATTGGTCAAAACAGGCTGGCCTTTGGCATCCAGCTTGGGCACGGACAGGACCAATTGGATGTTCGTCGTCACGTTATTACCCTTGTCATCCGTTTTTTGAACCTGAATCGTGTAAGACTCCGTGAGTTTGGCTTTGGTGTAAGGTTTGAAGTTCTGGATCATTCCCTGCGACACCAGGAAGACAGCGAAAACGATGCAAATGGGCAGCAGCAGGTAGTAGGTCACGCGCACCAGATCAACCCAGAAATTGCCGATCGTTTTGGCCGATTGCCGCGTCACCGCTCGCACCAGCGCGGCCGCAATGGCAATGCCCGTCGCGGCCGAGGCGAAGTTATGGATGACCAGCGCCAGCATCTGCGAGAGATAGGACATGGTCGATTCGCCCGAGTAAGCCTGCCAGTTGGTATTGGTGGCGAAGCTGACGGCGGTGTTGAATGACAAATCGGGACTGAGATTGTCAAAACCCTGCGGGTTCAGCGGCAGATACTTTTGCAACCGCAGAATGGCATAGGTAAACAAACACCCAACCAGGCTGAAGAGCAGCATGGCAAAGGTGTAGTGCAGCCAGCCCTGCTCGCGCCGGGCATCCACGCCCATGATCCGGTAGGTCAGGCGTTCGCAGGGTCGGAGGATGGGGTCAAACCAGGTCTTGCCATCGGCATCCAGCACCTGGCAAAGATAGAGGCCCATCGGTTTGGTGATCGCCGCCAAAACAGCGACAAAACAGGCCAGTTGCAACCAATCAACAGCGCGCATAGTGGGCCTTAGAATTTCTCGGGCCAGACCATGGCCACGAACAGATACACAAAAAGCAGCAGGGAGATAACCCCGACAACAATATTTTCCATAATTTCAAGCTTTTTCAGATTTTTTCGCAAAAGCGGGCGTAGAGCGCCGCCAGCGCAAAAAATGCGGCCATCACCGCGATAAAGATCAAGTCATTCATAAGATTTCCGGCGCGCAACGCGCCTCATGCATTGCAACCATGCCATGGGACCGCCGCGGAAGTTAATTAAAATCCGGCTGTAAAATATTAAGAAAGTGTTAAAACGCCGGCTTGGAACGCCATTTCCGCCTTCTCTTTGCGGCTTTTTCCAGTTAAACAAGGGTCCATGGATGATGCGCGGAGGAAACGTCAGACCTGGCTGATCTGCCTGGGCCTGGCGTTGGCGGTCCTGGCGGCTTATGCGCCGGTCTGGAGCGCCGGATTTCTCACCTATGATGATCCCGCTTACGTCACCGCCAACCCGCACGTCCGGAGTGGCTTGAGTTGGGCCGGCCTCCTGTGGGCCTTTACGACGGGCGATGCCACAAATTGGCATCCACTGACCTGGATTTCGCACATGCTGGATTTTCAGCTCTACGGCATGAATCCCGCCGGCCACCATCTCACCAGTCTGCTTTTGCATCTTGCAAATTCCATCCTCCTTTTTCTGCTTCTCCAGCGCATGACAAAAGCGATGTGGTCCAGCGCGATGGTCGCGGGCTTGTTCGCCCTTCATCCGATGCACGTCGAGTCGGTCGCCTGGGTGTCCGAACGCAAGGATGTTTTGAGCACGTTGTTTTGGATGCTGGCGGTCGGGGCCTACGTCCGCTACGTGGAGAATTCCACCGCGAAGAACCCGAAGACCAAAACCTTTTACATCGGGTCAGTCGTCTTGTTCGGCTTGGGGCTGTTGGCCAAGCCGATGCTGGTCTCGCTGCCCTTCATTTTACTCCTTCTTGACTACTGGCCCTTGCAACGACTCCGCCCGCCCGCCGTCCGGTTGCTGGCGGAAAAGATTCCATGGTTCATTTTGGCGGCTACGTCGTGCATCGTTACGTTCTGGGCGCAAAATCGCGGCGGCGCGGTGGTGTCGCTGGCCAGCGTGCCGCTGGCGGTGCGCTTGGAGAACGTTCCGGTCACTTACGCGCGTTACCTCGGAAAAACCTTCTGGCCGGCCGATCTGGCTGTATATTATCCGCTTCCCCGCCAATGGCCGGTTTGGGAAGTGGCTTGCGCCACCGCTCTCCTGGCGCTCACAACGGCTTGGGCGATTTGGCGCGTCCGCGCGCAACAGTATTTGGCTGTGGGCTGGCTGTGGTTTCTGGGAATGTTGGTGCCCGTCATTGGGTTGGTTCACGTCGGCGCCCAGTCCATGGCCGACCGCTACGATTATGTCCCCAGCGTCGGACTGTTTATCATGATCCTCTGGGCTGCCCGTGAATGGCTCGCCCGGTTGGGCGCGCCAGCGTCGGCCATTTTGGCGGGGCTGGCCGCAGCCGGCTGCCTTATGGCGACCCGGATTCAGGCGCAGTATTGGAAGGACAGCGAAACCCTCTACCGCCACGCCCTTGGCGTGACGGAGCGTAACTGGGCCATGGAAAATGATCTGGGGAACCTTCTTCTCCAGGAAGGCCGCGGGGATGAGGCGCTGCCTCACTTGATTCGAGCCGTGGAGTTTGCCCCCGAATCCCCCCTGACCCATTTCAACCTGGGCAACGCGTTGCTGGCCAGGGGGAAAGTGGCCGGGGCGCTGAGTCAATTCGAGATTCAAGTCGCCCTCCAACCCAACGACGCTTTCCCTCAATACAACTTCGGCCTTGTTCTCCTGAATCACAGGTTGGCCGGTGATGCGATGCCCCATTTGGAAAAAGCCGTGCAAATGCGCCCTGAATCGGCCGATTACCATTTAAAGCTGGGCGACGCCTGCCGCCAGACGGGACGCGTGGCGGAGGCGATTGGCCAATATGAGAAAGCCCTGCAAATTCGCCCCCGCCACCTCCAGACCGCCTCCAACCTGGCCTGGCTGCTGGCCACCACCCCGGACGCTTCCCTCCGCGACGGCGCCAGGGCCGTGCAACTGGCCCGGCTCGCCGATCAGCTTTCAGGCGGTCAAGACCCGAAGACCCTCGGTGTTCTGGCCGCGGCCTACGCCGAGACGGGGGATTATTCCAAAGCCGCCGCCTCCGCAGAGCGCGCCTTGCAGTTGGCCGGCGCGGAGAGGGATTCCGCGCTGGCTGGCATTCTGCGCGCGCAACTGGCCGTTTATCGCACCGGTTCCCCATTTCGGGACTCTGTGAAATTAAACAACAATTTATGAACGACATACAGTGGAGGAGACGTCAAACTTGGCTGATCTCCCTTGGCCTGGCCTTGTCGGTCCTGGCGGCGTATGCGCCGGCCTTGCGCGCCGGATTTCTCACCTATGATGATCCCGCTTACGTCACCGCCAATCCGCATGTCCAGGGCGGTTTGAGTTGGGCGGCCCTCGGGTGGGCGCTGACCACGGGCCACGCCGGCAACTGGCATCCGCTTACCTGGATTTCCCACTTGCTGGATTTTCAACTTTACGGCATGAATCCCGCCGGCCATCACTTGACGAGCGTGGCGTTGCATGCGGTCAACTCGATTCTCCTGTTTCTGCTTCTTCAGCGCATGACAAGAGCGACCTGGCCCAGCGCGCTGGTGGCGGCCTTGTTCGCCCTTCATCCTTTGCGCGTCGAGTCGGTGGCCTGGGTGTCAGAACGCAAGGATGTGCTGGCCGGCTTTTTCTTCATGCTCACGCTTGGCGCCTATGCCCGCTACGCGGAGAATCCCAAATCTCAAACCTTAAATCTCAAATTCCATCACATCGGGTCCGTGGTTTTCTTTGCGCTCGGTCTGGCGGCAAAACCGATGCTGGTGACGCTACCCTTCGTTTTACTTCTGCTTGACTACTGGCCTTTGCAACGCCGCCAGGTCCCCCTCGCCGCGTTGGTTGCTGAAAAGACCCCCTGGTTCATTCTATCGGCTCTGTCCTGCGCGGTCACTTTTTTCGCGCAGCTCCAGGGCGGCGCGGTCATGCCGCTGGCCCGGCTGCCCTTCGGCATGCGCCTGGCCAACGCGCCCGTGGCTTGCGTGCGATACATCGGCAAGACCCTCTGGCCCGCGCATTTGGCGATTGCGTATCCCATGTTAAAATGGCCGGCCTGGGCCGTGGCCGGCGCCATCGCGCTCTTATTGCTGTTGTCGGCCTTGGCGCTGTGGCGCGTCCGCACCCGGCCCTGGCTTGCCGTGGGCTGGCTGTGGTTTTTGGGCACGCTGACCCCCGTCATCGGAGTGATTCAAGTTGGAATGCAATCCATGGCGGACCGCTACAGTTATCTCCCGGGCATTGGACTTTTGATCGCGATTGTTTGGACGGCGCGGGATTGGAGCGTCCGCCTGGCCCCGTGGGCGCGGGCGATTATTGGGGTGCTGGCCGTGGCCGTCTGCCTCATAATGACTGCGCGCCAGGCAGCCTTCTGGCAGAACGACCAAACCCTGTTTCTCCATGCCATCCAGGACTCAAAGGGAAACTTTGTCGCTTACGCCGGCCTGGGGGAATATGAGGGGACGCACGGGAACACCAACCTGGCCATCAGTCATTTGGAAACTTCGGTGCGGATCAATCCCAATTACCCCAACGCCAGAAATATCCTGGGCAGACTTCTTTTGATGGAAGGCCGGGAGGATGACGCGCTGACGGAGTTGCAAAAGGCCGTTTCCCTCGATCCCGCCCTGGCCGATGCCCGCTACAACCTCGGCTACGCCTTGCTGGCCAAGGGGCGCCTGGCCGGGGCCTTGGACCAGTTTCAGGCGCAGGTCAACTTGCAGCCCGCGGACTTCAAGGCGCAATACAACATGGGCGCCGTCCTGCTGCAAAACGGCCTGCCCCGGGACGCCATTCCGTTTCTGCGAAGGGCCGTCGAAATCAAACCGGCTGATGCCGCGGCGCATTACCTGTTGGGCAATGCGCTCTACCGCACGGGCGGCGGCGCGGAAGCGATCCGGCAATTTGAGATGACAATTCAGCTCAACCCGGACCACATCCAGGCCCGCAACGACCTCGCTTGGATTCTGGCCTGCCATCCCGACCCATCCTTTCGCGATGGCCCAAAGGCGGTGGTCCTGGCCTTGCGCGCCGATGAACTTTCCGGCGGACAAAATCCGGTGATCATTGGCACGCTGGCCGCCGCCTATGCCGAAGCCGGGAAATTTCCAGAGGCCGTCGCCGCTGGCGGCCGCGCCTGCCAGGCAGCCCTGGCCGAGACCAACAGCGCGCTGGCGGAGGCGCTGCAAAAGCGGCTGCGGCTCTACCAAGCCGGCTCGCCATGGAGAGACTCAACCGAAGGAAGAATTAAGAATTAAGAAGTATGATATCCATAATTCTTACTTTTCCATGATGTTCCTGTTGACGTCTTTGTAATAAATGTAGCTGGCCGGCGCCGGCCCCATGGCAACAAACCATTGCGGACAATAAGGGGCCATCCATATCACGTCCCCGGCCTGCACCGGATGCCAATCCGCGTCCAACCGGTAAACACCCTGTCCCGCCAGCATCAACAGGCCGTGTTCCATAATGTGCGTCTCAACCAGCGGCAGCGCCGCGCCGGGTTGAAAGGTGAAGATGTTGACCGCCATGTCGAAAGCGGGATGCGAAGGTAAAAGCGTCTTCAGGCGGGCGTCCTTGTTGCCCAGAAACGGCTTGCCGCCAACCGTCTTTTCATGGCCGGTGATGACGCCCGGTTTTTCATAACCCGCCAGAACCTGGAATTGTTTTTCGAAGACCAGCATTCGGGACCCGGCGCCGGGCTGGCTGAAATGAAAATCGGTTTCCGGCGGGAGATAAGCGAAGCTGCCCGCAACCATCCGGCATGATTTCCCGGCCAGCGTGGCGGCGCACCGGCCTTCGATGAAGTAGGCGAAGAATTCGTTCGCCCCGGTGTTGCCCCGGCCCTCGCCGTTCTTCTCGAAGGTGATTTGCCACTGGCAGAAATGCGCGCCCATCGCGGGCGAGATCTGCACTACGGGAACAGCATTGCGCCAGCCCGGCAGCCAGCTCGGCACGTAGCCGGCGGGCGTCCGCAAAGCGTAACGGCCTTTGATCACGTCGCGCGTATGTCCGTACAATTGATTCATGCCAGAGGATTAACAGAGCCGGCCCATTTTGTCGCTGCCAAATGATTCCAGCTTTTTCTTGAGTCATGGCCGATGAAAGGGGCGTCCCGCCTCGTAAAGGCGCAGCTCGTCTTTTAACTGTCGCTCCAACTCCGGCCGTCCCGCGGCTTGGGCCAGCGCGATGGCCTTTTGGGCGTTGCGCCGGGCGTCGTCAAATTGCCCGGCTTCGGCCAAGGCGGCGGCGAGAGTGCCGAGAACGACCGGGTTTTTTCCGCCGGCCAGTCCATTGGCACTCCGGGCCAGTTGCACCGCTTTGCCACCATCGCGCAACGACGCCTGGCCGCAAGTGGCCAGCAGCCAGGCCAGATTGTTTTGCACTTCCATGTCGGCTGGTTCGATGTGCAGCGCGCTTTGGAAATGGGCGATGGCCTGGTCCGCTCCGCCCTTTTGCAGAAACGCGTTGGCGAGGTTGACGTGGACTGACTCGCTGTCCGGAAGGATTTCGAGCGCCTTTAGGTAATGGGAAATCGCTTCGTCCACCCTCCCCTTATGGCGCAGAGCCGTTCCGAGGTTGTTGTGGGCTTCCGCGAAGTCGGGCTTGATTTGCAGCGCCATTTGGTAATGGGAAATGGCTTCATCAACCCTTCCCTTTTGGCCAAGGGTGTTGCCGAGGGTGTAATGCGCTTGCGCGAACCCCGGCTTGATTTTCAACGCCGCCTGAAACTGGACAATGGCTTCGTCCAATCTGCCCTTTTGGCCAAGCGCGAGGCCCAGGTTAAAGTGCGCTTCGGCGAAGCCGGGCCAGATCTTCAGCGCCTCCCGATCCTGGACAATGGCTTCGTCCACCCTTCCCGTTTGCAAGAAAGCGTTCCCGAGGTTGTTGTGCGCCTCCGCGTAGCCGGGCTTGATTTGCACCGCTCTTTGGAAACAGCGGATCGCTTCGTCCACCCGTCCCTCTTTCAAAATGGCGTTGCCGAGATTGTTGTCGGCCACATGGTTGCCTGTGGTGCAGGCCAGCGTGTGGTTCCACAATGTTTCACTGTCGCGCCAATACCCGGTCTGGCTTCGCGCGCAAAATATCAAGGCAACGAGGATAATCGCCGCCGATCCGCCCAGCGCGACGCGACGATATGGCCGGCCGGAACACAGGCTGGCCGCCGTCCATGTCAGCAGCAGATACAAACCGATCTGCGGCAAATAGGTCATGCGATCCGCGTGGGCAAATGAGCCTGCTTGCACAAAGCCGATCATCGGCGTCAACATTCCCAAATACCAAAGCCAGCCGGTCAAAAGCCAGCGGCGCTTCTGCTGAAAAGCCAAAACCCCGCCAGTAATCAGGGCCGGCACAAGCAGGGACAGGGATGTTGTCCAAAACGGATAACCCTTATCCGGCTGGGGATAAAAAACCGCCAGCCCTTCCGGCCAAACCATCTGGCGCAGATAGACCGCGCAGGAAACCATCGCATTGCCCAGGCGCGTAAGCATGGCCACATGGGCGCGGGCGGCGATGCCATTGCCAGCCGCCACAACCGTCATCGCGCACACCCCGGCGGCCGCCGCCAGCAGCGGAATCTTCTCCAGGATCAACCCCCAAAACTTTCGCGGCTGATCGAACCGGTTCAAGGGCCAGTAATCCAGCAGCAACAGCACAAACGGCAGCGTCACCACCGTCGGCTTGGAGAGCAGCGCCAAAGCAAAAAAAAACAGCGCCCCGCCGTAATAGAATTTGAAATTTGAAATTTGAAATTTGAGATTCTCCGCGTAACGGGCATAGGCGCCGAGCGTGAGCATGAAGAAAAACCCCGCCAGAACATCCTTGCGTTCCGCCACCCAGGCCACCGATTCCACCCGCAGCGGGTGGATGGCGAACACCGCCGCCACGAACGCGCTGCGCCACAGCGCGCCGGTCATTTGCCGCAAGACGAGAAACAGCAGGATGACCGAGGCGGTGTGCAACAGGACATTCGTGCAGTGATACCCGCCGGCATGGAGCCCGTGGATTTGATGATCCGCCATCAGCGAAAGCATGGTCAATGGATGGTACAAACCGCAGTCCAGATGGGTGAAAACCCGGGCAAGGCCCTCCAGGCTCAAACCGCCTGCAACCCTGGCGTTCTCATAAACATAGAGATCATCATCGTAATTGACGAATCCGAAGCTGGTGGTCTGCCCGAAAACGGCAATCGTGATTGCGGCCAGCCCCAGGCAGAGCGCCGCCACCCGCCAGCGTTGATCCCAACCGCCGGCACAAGCCGCGTTTATTGCCGGAGGTTGCTGGCCGATCATATTAAAATCCTGCCAGATAACCCCAACGCAACAAGCCGAAACGCTCGTGGCGCGGCGCATCTCCAATCCGTGGCGGCTTGAGCGGAAGCGGAAGTATGGGCTTAAAGGACGGGAGACCATCCAACCGGCGTTGCCTGATTTGCGGGCCTGGCTTTACACGTGTAGAAAATCAAACGGAAGAAGAAAAATGGACAAAGCTTCGTCCCCTTTGTCGATTCCTTCGTTTATTTGCTTCTGGCGCTCCAGGCAATACATGGCCTGTCCCGACTTGGCCTTCGCCGTAAACTTGGTGGGGATGTGGTCTGGCCCTCCAAAGCATATCTTGAGGTGGTCGCTTTTATGAGCCTGGATGATGCGGGAATGGCCGATGCGCAACCGCGGGCAGCCGTCCAAATCCCGGCTCCCCCACAAACATGCGGGGTTTGAGCGCTTGCGATCTGCTCCTTCCGGCCTGATGTTTCCATTCAGAACTCAGCTTGAAGATGTCCGAGATCACAAATGCCGGTTGCTTCGGGGCGCTTACAATTAAGTAACAACAATCGCCCCTGGCAGCGGGGTTCGCATGTGCAAGGAAGGGCTGGAAGGGGGTTGCGGCGGGGGGCGGGTTTCGTTACGTTCGTGGCATGAATTTCTCTGCGCTGGGGCAGTTTCCACAGTATCGCCCGCGACGGCTGCGGCAGTCGCCGGCATTGCGCCGCCTGGTGCGCGAGACCTCGCTGCGTGCCGGCCAGTTGGTTTTGCCTCTGTTCGCGCGCGCCGGCCGCAAGCTCCGCGAGCCGATCGGGTCCATGCCGGGGGTATTTCAGTTTTCTCCGGATGAGGTTGTCAAGACAGCGGCGGCGGCGCAGGCGGCGGGGGTGGCGGGGGTCATGCTCTTCGGGATTCCTGAACGGAAGGATGAACGGGCCTCGGGCGCTTACGCCGCCAAAGGAATCGTGCAGCAAACGTCGCGCCTGCTGAAAAAGGAACTGCCCGAGTTGCTGGTCTTTACGGATGTCTGCCTTTGCGAATACATGAGCCACGGCCATTGCGGCGTGATAGGCAGGAATAAAAGCCGGGGAGTCGATAATGACGCGACACTGGCGTTGCTGGCCCGCACCGCCCTGAGTCATGCCGAAGCGGGGGCGGACGTGGTCGCGCCGAGCGACATGATGGATGGCCGGGTGGCCGCCATCCGCCAGACTCTCGACGGGTACGGCTTTTCCGAAACGCCCATTCTTTCTTATGCGGCGAAATTTGCCTCGGCTTATTACGGCCCGTTTCGGGAGGCGGCCGAGTCCGCGCCGAAGTTCGGCGACCGGCGCGCGTATCAAATGGACGGAGCCAACGCCCTGGAGGCGTTGCGCGAAGTGGCCCTGGACATCCGGGAAGGGGCGGACATGGTGATGGTCAAGCCGGCCCTGGCGTATCTGGACATTTTGCACCGGGTCAAAATGGAATTCGGCCATCCGACGGCGGCTTACGCCGTCAGCGGGGAATACGCGATGATCAAAGCGGCGGGGGCCAAAGGCTGGATTGATGAACGGGCTGTCACGCTGGAGACGTTGCTGGCCATGCGGCGGGCCGGGGCGGATTTTATCATCACTTATTCGGCGACGGAAGCGGCGGGCTGGCTGACGGAGGCGTGACGAAGCTCAAATCGCGCCGGAATTGCGGAGCATGATGTAAAGCAACACGCAGACCGCGATGGCGACGACGATGATGACCGCGATGAAAATTTTTGTGCCGGTGTTGCTCTTTTTGGCGAAGCCCGTCTTATCGTAACTGATGGTGGTGGAAGGTTCCCCGCCCACTTTGACCCCTTGCGGGATGACCATGGTTTGCTGGGGCAGCTTCTTGCTCGAGGCAGGCTTGGCCCCGGCTTCCTCCAGGCGCATCTCGATCTGGCCCAAACGCAGAATCTGGCCGGGTTTCAAAGGGGCTTCGCCCGTTACCTGCTGCCCGTTGATAAAGGTGCCGTTGGTGGAATTCAGGTCGCGAATGACAATTTCGGTTCCCCGCAACAAAACTTCGCAATGATGGCTGGAAACCGAGCCTTCAGGAATGGGAAAAGTATTATCGTCCACGCGTCCGATGGTGGTTTTCTCCACCGTCAGCTCATGCGCCTTGCCCGTCAGTCCTTCGCTGAGAATTACAAGTCTTGCCATATCGGCGTGGATGATTATGTCCGATCAAAGCTGTAAGTCAAATTGTTTTCCTGTCAGATATTTGCGTCCGAAAGCGGGGAAACCCCTACGAACGGCGGACGCCGCGGCTTCAGGAAGTTTGAATCATGTCGCGAAATTGCGCGAATAACGGCGTGGAATCGTGCGGCCCCGGCGAAGCTTCAGGATGGTATTGCACGCAAAAGACCGGCTTGTGCTTGTGGTGCAGGCCCTCGACCGTCTGGTCGTTCAAGTTGATGCGGTCCACCTCGACCTCCGGCGGCAGGCTCTTGGGATCGACGGCGAAACCGTGGTTTTGCGAGGTGATTTCCACCCCGCCGGTGGCGAGGTTTTTGACCGGCTGATTGCCGCCGCGATGGCCGAACTTGAGTTTGAAAGTCTTCCCGCCAAGGGCCAGGCCCAGAATTTGATGGCCCAGGCAAATGCCAAAAATCGGCACGCCGGTCCGGATCAAACCGGACACGGCTTGCACGGCGTAATCCAGAATGGCGGGATCGCCCGGCCCGTTGGAAAGAAAAATGCCGGCGGGCTTGTACTGCATCGCCTGGGCCGCGGTGGTTGTCGCGGGCACGACCTGGACTTTGAAGCCGTGCTGGCGCAAGCGGCGCAAAATATTGTATTTCATCCCATAGTCATAGGCCACAATGGGAATGTCGGCGGGAGGCAAAGCGACGGGCGCGGCGACATTGTTGAAGCCGCGCGGCAACACGAACTGCCGGTATTGCGCGTCCTTGTCATCCCATGAGAACGGTTCCCGGTGCGTGACCATTTTTACGTAATCCTCGGCGCCCAGGCCGGGCCAGCTTTTGGCGCGGGCCACGGCCTCCTCCGCCGCGATGTCCACGGTGGAAATAAAGCCGTTGAGAACCCCGCGCACACGCAACTTTTTGGTCAGGGCGCGGGTGTCGATGCCTTGAATGGCCGGAATGCCGTTTTTCTCCAAATACTCGCCGAGCGGGAATTGCGCCCGCCAATTGCTGACCACGGGGGAAAGCTCGCGAATGACAAAGCCGGCGACATGTGGCCGCCAGGATTCGACATCCATTTCATTGACGCCGTAATTGCCGATAAGGGGATAAGTCATGGTGACGATCTGCCCCTTGTAAGAAGGATCGGTCAAAATCTCCTGGTAACCGGTCATGCTGGTGTTGAAACAGACCTCGCCGCAGGCTTGAGCGCGAGCGCCAAAACCGCGGCCAGGAAAGACCGAACCATCCTCGAGGGCTAAAATTGCATTCATCAATAACTCCGCCGCCAGCGGAATGTAGGGAGAAGCGCGGTGCGGTCAAGGCAAAAGACGCTGGAGCGTTAATAGCGGTCCACCGGGTCTATTAAGCTCTCGCTGCTGAAGCGCGCGCCGACGTTGTCGCTGTCCGATCCCAGGCCGTAGCGCGGGAAGGCCTTGAGGGAAAAAGTCAGAGCCACCGTGAAGTCCGTCGGCTGCCCCGGGCCTTCGGTGATGCGGAACAGGAGCGAGGCCGTCCAACTGCGCAAATCGCGATAAATCGAATAGACCTGCTGCTGCAGCCCGCCGTACTGGGCTTCGTATTGCTCCACGATGTGCGCCCCCCAGTTTTCATTCATCCGGTAATAGAGGCTGGCGTTGATGAAGTTGTGGCCGGGCAGGTTTTCTCCGGGGTAGGTCTGAAACTCCGGGTCATTGTTGATCAGGTAATCGTAACCAAGCGACAGGCTCCAAGCGGTGGAAGGTTGCACCACAATGTTCTCGATGGCTTCGCGCCAGCGATTGCTGACCATGTCGTAGCGGATCGCCGAGACGAAGGCCAGCCAGGAGCGGGGGCGGAATGCCAGATCCGAATAGAAATCCCCAAAGTGATGATTGGTGCCCGGATCCAGGTTCCAATCGGTGTAAAGCGCCCAGTTGACGAGGTTCTGGACGCCGGCGTCGCGTTTGGTCTGCAACAAGTTGCGCAGTATCAAGCGCAACACGTTGGTTCCGCCGATGGAGTCAATGTCGTTGTACTCGGGAAACTGGATGGGCAGCAGCCGCAGACTGGGCGATTGGTAATCAAATTGCGGCACCTGGTCGGGCGACCGTGTGGGCGCCGGAATATAGGAATACTGAATCTCCGGTTCAATGATGTGACGCAAATCATGCACGTCCAGAAGGCTGCTCTCCACGTCGTGGTAAACCCGGGAGGCCTTGAAGGAAACATCGACGCCGGTGCTCAAGGCGGCGCGCAATTGCTCGTTGGTCTGGACTTGCGGCCCGTAAACATCGCCGTAATACGTCAGGCGCCCGCCCACGTTGGGCGTGACGTTGAGCCATCCGAATAGTGTTTCGGGCATGGTGAACTGATGGAAGGTGTCCAGGCGCGACCCCGAGTAATCATGCGGAGGGAGATTGGTGGTTTTATAACCGGGGACGCCGGGGAACAGGTTCTCGTTGGTCAGGTAATAAAGCGAGCCGTTGGTGCTGGAAAACGCGCGCGTGAAATAGCCGACCGAGCTTTCGTTCTCATAATAAACGGGCGTTTCCCCCACTTCCTGGCGCAGGCCGGAGAGTTTGACATCCGGCAAACGTTCCACCGTTTCAAAGAAATCCACCAAACGCGGCTGGACCATGACGTCCAAATTGTAGTTGGGCCACACCTGGTCGCCCTCGGCGTAGGAAATCGGCTCGACGTTGGCGTTGTACTCGCCTTCATAAAAATCGCGCAGCACCAGCGGGTCGCTCTGATAATTGGCCACCACCCTGGCCGTCAAATTCGAGGTGGGCTGGACATCATAATAGAAAGTGGCGCGCTGGCGGTTTTCGCCCACGTCCGGCGCGTTCAGGCCATCTTCGTTCGGATGCTGGTCGTTGATGTAATAATAGCGGAAAGCGGCTTCGCCCCAGTTGCCCATGTGGAAGGCGAGGTCGGGGCCGGTGGCGACGCCGCGCTCCTCGCGCACGTCGAAGTGCAGGGTCCCGTCCAACATGCCGTTGCCGTACCAGTTATACGCGCTCAACAGATAGGGGCCGAAAATGCTGCGGTAGCCCGGGTCGAATTCCCAATTGTTCGGATGCTGTCCCAGGGAACGTTTGTAATATGGGAAATAAAACACCGGCGTGTTTCCCCAATAGAGCGTGGCCTGATGCGCCTCGAAATACTTCCCCAGCGCGATGGTGATCCGCTTGGCGTGGATCCGGTAGCCCGGCCGGGGAACATCGTCCGTCGTGATAATTGCATTGCTGGCGGTATAGACATTATTGCTGCCGCCGGCCAGTTGGGAGCCGGAGAGGGCGAACGGCTCCTGCAGCGACTTGAAGGCGCTGGCGCGAACATCGCCGGTCTTGAAATTGTAAATAAAATTGGTGCCGCGCCAAATGTGGCCGTGGTCGAGAATGGTCACGTCGCCTTCCGCCACCACGTCCCCTGTCAAATCACTCTCCACCGCGCTGTCCGACGTGATGACGGCCGTTTCGTTGCTGACCAGGACGCCGTTGCTGAAATAATTCGTGCTGCCCGCGGATTGGTAGGCGCTGTTGGTGTTCAGGCCGTGAACGATCGGCGGCGGGCCTTGCTGCGCTTGACAGACAAAGGCCACAACGGCAAACAGGAAAACCGCGCTGAGCGGACGCCGATCTTTCATCAATTGCGCAAGCTAAACAGAAGGCGGAGATACTGCCAAGGTAGATTTGCGGTCCTGTGCATTTATTTTTCCCGGAATTCCACCTCCGTGAAGCCCAATTCATGGAGCAAACCCGTCAACTCGACCCTGCCCTGGGCGGCGGCATCCGTCAGAATCCCGCTTTGCGCGGCGGCGCGGCGCAAATCCTCCACCGCCTGCATCCGGGCGGATTGCTCCAGATCCTTGTCAAAAACACGCAACAGCCCGGTGGACCGTTCCACCACTTCCGAGTGGCGGTCATCCAGATAAACGTCCGTGATGCGGGGCCGCGGCAGCACCACGCGGATTTTCTTCTCCGTGATCCGGATGTCCTCCGCCTTGAGCGAGCGCAAGTCGATCCCCGCCTTCACGATGCCATGCGCCACCAGCAGGACGCGATTGTCCCCGTACCATTTGGCGTCCTCATAAACGACGACCTTTTCCAGGACGTATTTGACTGTGACGAGCTGGCTGAGATTCTGCACCCGGGTGAGGAGGGTGGCGGAGTCAAAAGAAAGATTGCGCCCCAGCGGCAACCACCGCAGGCCGGCCACACCCAGCACCAGGCCCAGGGCAAAAAAAATCGCCAGGGCGGCCGCCGCCAGTGCCGCTTTCTTCAACATCCCCTGAGTGTAGAGCGTCCCCGCCGCGCGCAAAAGACAAAAGCCGGGCGCATCTTTTCATCGTTGTAGTGTCGGCATTGTGCGCCGATTCCGAGGCGTGAGCGCGAATCAGGCTTGAATTGGCGGGGCCACTCCGTCGCGCGCGCCAGGACCCGGCACTCGGCCCCCCCACCATCCCCCGGGCCTGCTTTTGCCAGCTCTCTTTGGTAAATCGGCCGCCGTGAAACCCCACAGCGCCCCGGTCACCTCAACGCGAGGGAAGTTTATTTGGAATCGGCGCGCTCATCTCGTGCGCGAAGACAAATAGGCGCATACCAAGCACAAAACGGTGATGGAGGCGACTCCAGTAATCAGCTTGATGCCATCCCCGGCTCCCATGGCAGATACGACCTGGACCGGGACAACGAAAAGGGCGATCAAGAGCAACAATGCCGGAATCGCACTCGGGCGGGCGGCATTGACCGTCCAGCCCATCCACTTCAGACCCTTTGGCACGATCACTCTTGGATCTGCCTTGCAATAGTAGAAACCCCACTTTCGATTGCGTGGGTCTTTCCTACAAGTTTCCATTTCTTCTCGTGTCATATTGCCTCCACCTGCTTAACCGTCACCGGGCGATTGAAAACCGGCCACTCCAAGGTGCTTTATTCATATCAGTTTTCTTGATCCAGGCAATATGCTTTTCATGAAGACGTTGGAGAGGTCATTTGGCATTTCCCCCTTCGCTCATTCCCGCTTGAGTCGGGCCGATTCTGCCTCACAATGGGCCGATGCCAGATCGCACCAAACACTTCCTCGTCACAGGCGGAGCCGGGTTCATTGGCTCTCATCTGGTCGAGCGATTGCTCGGTGAAGGCAAATCCGCCACCGTCATCGATGACCTTTCGACGGGGCGGTTGGAGAATCTGCAATCGGTTCGAGGGCATCCGGAGCTTACCATGATCCAGGCCAGGGTTTCCGAGTGCGGCAATCTGGCCGAAATGGCCCGGGAAAGCCGGGGGATATATCATCTGGCGGCGGCTGTCGGGGTGGAATTGGTCATGGAATCCGCCCTGCAAACGATCGAGAACAATTTGCGGGAGACGCAGTTGATGCTCGACGCGGCCAGCGCCGGCGGCGTGCCCATACTGCTGGCCTCGACCTCCGAAGTGTACGGCAAGAGCGCCAAGGCGGCTTTCTCGGAGGAGGACGATCTGCTCATTGGCTCGCCTCAATTGAGCCGGTGGAGCTATGCCTGTTCCAAGTTAATGAATGAGTTCCTGGCCCTGGCGCACAGCCGGGAGAAGAAAACCCCGGTTGTGATCGCGCGGCTTTTCAATACGGTGGGGCCTCGCCAAACCGGCCAATACGGCATGGTTCTGCCTCGATTCATCGAGGCGGCCGGCAAGGGCCAGCCCCTCAAAGTGTTCGGGGACGGCCGTCAGACGCGTTGCTTTTGTTATGTCGCGGACACCGTGGAAGCTCTGGTGCGATTACAGAATTGTCCCGCCGCCAAAGGGGGGATTTTCAATGTGGGCAGTTCCGAAGAAGTCAGCATTGGCCAACTGGCCGCGCTGGTCATCGGAACGTTGCGGTCCGCCTCGACCATTGAATACGTTCCCTATTCCAAGGCGTACGGGCCGGGCTTTGAAGACATGCTCCGGCGCAAACCGATCGTGGATAAGCTGGCGAAATATGTTGGTTTTCGGCCCGCCACATCTCTGCGCCAGATTGTGGAAATGACGGCCGCGTCCATCCAATAAAAAAGGCGCCCTTTCGGGCGCCTTCATCAAAAACCATCCAAGTCAGGCTAACTTACGGAAAAATCAGGTGAATATCACCGCTGGACACCGTGCCGCCCAAGGCGTCGAAGTATCCGGCATCTTCCGCGTTGGCCAACCAAGTTTTGCGAAGAGCAGCAGAAGTGGTTTGCTGTGTGCTGCCATCCCCCAGAAGCAAATTGCCGGCGCCTGAGATATTCCCTGCGGAATGCAATTTCGCCGACCAACCGATGCCTTGGTTGCCGTTTCCCCCGGTAGTTCCCCCGTCCAAAACAGAAGAACTGAACCAGCATCCATTGGTGTTGATCACTGCATCCGCGCCGCTGGCTCCGCTGGCCTCTGTCGTGCTTGAGCCGGCAATGCCGTAATTTTGATCCTGGGTCGGGTTATTAATGCTTCCAGCAACCATGGATCCACCGCACCCAAGATTTCGATCGCCACCCAACATGGATTGGGGCTGCGTATCAGCAGCGCCGATGCCTACAAAGTAAGAAACATTGGTGTTGTCGAATGAACCGGGGGTGGTAAGCGGACTGGGCCACGAGCCATTGCCGGGAGGCGGGAGAAGGTAGCTCTGCTGGGAATTTCCCCAATAAAAGTTCGTGTTGAAGTTCGCCCAGTCATCAGCGGGGCACATCAGAATCTTGGGCGACTGACCCAATTCATTCGCCATGAGGGCGTAAGGCAGCCAGGCGTTATGGGCTGCGCTTGTGGCGGCAGTCGCGGTGCCGTTGCCGACCGCTTCCAGACATCCTCCCAAGGCCTGCATCTGCTGCTGCGGGAACTTATCCCCGTTGTCGTTCTCCCAAATCCGGTAGCCCGTTCCGACCTGCTTCAAGTTATTGACGCAAGAAATGCGCTGCGCCTTTTGTTTGGCGCGCGCCAGCGCCGGCAACAGCATGCTGGCCAGAATGGCAATGATGGCGATGACAACTAACAGCTCGATGAGAGTGAAAGCTCCTATTTTTTTATTCCGTATGTTTTTCATAAATTTGTTCTACCTGCCAATGGAGCGCACACTGTTTTTCCGAACTGTCTGCCAGTGTTACTCGATTTGTTTTCGTACTTCAGCAAGGATGATGCCAAAGGCCAAAAAAAACCACTCCAAGGGCATTGTGCGACATTTCCTCTCCAATTCCCTGCAAAAAGCCTGCAAAATCTTCCATAAACCCCCTCGTGCGCGAAAATTCCACGCATCTTGCGTGAAAAAAACACGCGCTTTCTTCGTGAAATTTCACCCTTTTTCACCCAATCCAACCGATTTGCGGACCTGTGTCTTGAAATCTTCTATGCCCTGGTCGAAGGCCGCCGACATGGGCAGTGCCTTAACCTTCGGAACGCGCCGTTTGAATCTTTTGAGATTCTGTTCCGACGCCGTCTCATCCATCTTGTTGGCCACGACCAACCGGGGCTTCTTGAGCAATGCCGGATCGTACAGGTCCAGTTCCAGCAGCAATTGCTTGTAATCATCCCACGGATTGCGTCCGTCGGTTCCGGCCATGTCCAGCATCAGCACAATCAATTTGCAACGCTCAATATGCCTCAAAAACTCGTGCCCAAGCCCCACATTGCGGTGCGCCCCTTCAATCAGTCCCGGCACGTCGCACACCGTCAAACGCGAGTAATCCTTAAATTCAACGATCCCGACCTGCGGATGCAATGTGGTGAAAGGGTAAGGGGCGACTTTCGGGCGGGCTTGCGAGATCGCGGTCAAAAGCGTCGATTTGCCCGCATTTGGATACCCCACCAAACCAACATCCGCGATAATCCGCAATTCGAACAGGTAGTTCCCCTCCATGCCGGCCTCCCCCGGCTGGGCGAACCGCGGCGTTTGGCGCCGGGCGGTGGCGAAGTTGCGATTGCCCAAGCCGCCCCGGCCCCCTTTGCACATAACAAATTGCTGGCCGTTCTCGGTCAAGTCCGCCACCAACTCCTTATGGGTTTCCCCGCCCGCCACCGGCGCAGCCTCCTCTTCCAAATCAAGTTCGACAGCGCGTTCCGAGCCGGAGTGACGCAGCACCGGGCGACGGCTGGAACTGGCCAAAAGAATGGGCTGTTCCGGATCCTCCCCCGGCTCTGCCGTCGCGGCAGGCTCCGAAGAGGGAAGCCGCCAAACCACGGTCCCGCACGGCACTTTGACCACCAGATCCCTGCCAGCCGGCCCGTCCATACCTTTGCCCAGACCGGGTTTGCCGTCTTCGGCAATGAGCCGGGGAGTGTAGAACTGCGCCACCAGATTATTCAGATCATGGTCGGCTTGAAGAACGACGTTGCCGCCGCGCCCTCCGTTGCCGCCGCTCGGGCCGCCTTTGGGCCGGTAAGTCTCCCGGAGAAAGGCCACGCAGCCTTTGCCACCGTGCCCGGCGCGCCCATACACCTTCACTTCATCGACAAACATGATTTTGGAAAATCCGCACCGCAACAATTTATGAGGCCGTCAATAAAAAAGGCGAGGCCTTCCGCCTCGCCCTGCGCGTTTTGCCGCGAAAATCAATTCTTTCCAACGTCAGGCTTTTCAGCCTTGGGCCGCACGTTGATGCGGCGGCTTCCCTTGTCGAACAACACCTGCCCGTCCGTCAGCGCGAACAAAGTCCAGTCGCGTCCGGTGCCGACATTCTCGCCGGCCACAAATTTGGAGCCGCGTTGACGCACCAGGATGCTCCCGGCTGTGACTTGCTGCCCGCCAAATTCCTTGACCCCGAGCCGCTTGCTCACGCTGTCGCGCCCGTTGCGAACGCTGCCTTGACCTTTCTTATGTGCCATAAATTGTCCTTCTCTGCTACGCTTTGATTTCCTTTATTTTAACAACCGTCAACTCCTGGCGATGGCCCACCTTGTGGTGATAACCCTTGCGCCGTTTCATCTTAAACGCCACCGTTTTCACGCCGCGAATGTGTTTCACCACATCAGCCACCACCGAGGCCTGCCCGATGGCGGGCGCGCCGATGGTCGTTTTGCCTTCGTCTTTGCAAAACAGCACCCGGTCAAAAGTAAAACTTTGACCCGCCTCAGCCGCCAGACGTTCAACCTCAATGGTATCGCCTGCGCTCACCCGGTATTGCTTGCCGCCCGTCTCAATAATAGCATACATATATAAAACCTCAAAAAATTCTAAAAAACTCCAAAAGAGTCGGTTATTGCACCAAGACATCGGCTTGATGTCAACCTTTTCTTTAGCCCTATTTTTTCTGCGGGCAGGATTGCCCCTTCCTGAAGACTGCGGGGCCTATGGAAGGTGTTGCGCTGCTGGCCTTTGCTGAAGAATAACATCCAGATTTTTTTGGGCGATCGCCAATCCGGGCTTGATTTGGAGCGCCTTCCGGTAGAGTGCAATGGCGTCCTGCACTTTTCCCTTTTGGGAAAAAGCGTTGCCGAGGTTGACGCAGGCTTCCGCATCGTCTGGTTTGATTTGCAAGGCCCGTCGGCAGTGCGCGGCGGCCTCATCCACCCTGCCGGTTTGCAGAAGAGCATAGCCCAGATTGTCCTCGGCCTGCGCGAAGTCCGGCCTGATTTGCAGCGCAAGCCGGAACTGGGCGATGGCGTCCTGCACTTTTCCCTTTTGGAAAAAAGCGTTGCCGAGGTTGACGCAGGCTTCCACATCGTCTGGTTTAATTTGCAAGGCCCGCCGACAGTGGGTGATGGCCTCATCCACCTTGCCTGCTTGCAATAGAGCAAAACCGAGATTGTCCTCGGCTTCCGCAAAGTCCGGCCTGATTTGCAACGCCTGTCGGAAACACGCGATGGCTTCATCAACCTTTCCCGTTTGCAGAAGAGCGTTGCCGAGGTTGTTGCGGGCCTCGCCAAAATTTGGCCTGATTTCCAGCGCCTGTTGGAAACAGTTGATGGCGGCGTCCAATCTCCCCTTTTGCATGAGAACGACGCCGAGGTTGTCCTGGGCCAGGTCGTTATTCGTCGTGCAGGCCAGCGCGTCCGCCCACAGAGTTTCGCTGTTTTGCCAGTAGGCGGTTTGTTGCCAGGCGCAGACCATAAACAAGCTGATGATGCCGGCCACCAACCCCGCCTGCGCCGCACGACTCATCCGCCATTCCGCGACAAGCCACGTCGCCGCCAGCACCAAGCCGATGCCCGGCAGATAGGTGTAGCGATCGGCATGCCCCTGTTGGCCCACTTGGACGATTCCCAGCACGGGCAGCAGCATCACCACATACCAAATCCATCCGACCAACAGCCACGGCCGCCTCCGCCGTTGCCACACCACGGCGGCAGAAATGACGGCCAGCAGTGTCCCGGCCATGGCCGATTCCTGCACGGGCAGGCCCTGGTGTGGAAAAGGATAGAACACCGCCAGGCCCACCGGACAGACCATCTGGCACAGATAAACTTTGCAGCCCAGCAACGCGGTGACAAGGAGTGACGGCACTGAGACTGCCCCGGTCAATGGCATGGCTTCGCGCTGAGCCAACAGGGTGGCCGCGCAGGACGCAGCCGAAAGCGCGAACAAGGGCAGTTTTTCAAGCACCAGCCTTCCCGCTGGTTCCTTCCGTTGCAAAGGCCAGTAATCCAGCAACAGCAGCACCAAGGGCAGCGTCACCAGCATCGGCTTGCACATCAAGCCCAGGGCAAACAGGAGGATCACCAGCGCGTATCGAGCCGCCGACAGCGGGTTGCGCGCATGGCGGACATAAGCTCCAATAGTCAACATGAAAAACAATCCGCTGAGCACGTCCTTGCGCTCGGCCACCCAGGCCACCGATTCGACGCGCAAGGGATGGATGGCAAAAACAGCCGCGACAAAGGCGCTGCGCCACAGAGCGCCCGTCATTTGGCGAAGAACAAGGAAAAGCGCGATCACCGTCGCGCTGTGGAGGATGACATTGGTCAGATGATGCCCGGCGGGATGCAGTCCGTATAACTGGCAGTCCAGCATGTGGGAAATCCAGGTCAACGGGTGCCAGTTGGCCGCATGGCAGGAGAATGCCCAGACGATGCCCTTGAACGTCAGGCCCCCGGCAACCACCGGGTTCTCATATACATAAACATCGTCGTCGAAGTTAACGAATTCATGCCCCAGCGTCTGGCCGAAAACGGCGAACGTGATTGCGGCCAGGAAAAGACAGACCGCCGGCGCCTGCCACTGCTGCATTATCTGCCGCTTCATGCGGCTTGATGCTACTTTTTCCCCGCCCCAGTTCAAACGCCAAATCGTCCGGCCAAAATCTCACCAGCCATAGCGTACAGTGTAAGTGACGTTTTCCTCCGCATCCGGCTCCACCTCCACCCGGAATTCGATGATTTGGGCGTCCGTTTTGGCAAAGGTTTGCGACTTTTCCGTGATGTCCCACGACGGCCAGCGGTAAAGGTGTTCAACCACGCGGATTTCCACCGCCTCCTTCTTGTGATTGCGCAGCTTGATGGCGAACGATTCGTCCAGAAACTTCCGCCCGTTATCCAGATGGTGATTGGTCCGCCGACGTTCGCCGACCAGGTCGAAGGCGTTGCCGGTGGTGACGCGGATCACTTCATCGCGCGGCGTATGGTCGATGGTATTCTCGCCCGTGAACTCCATCTGGCCGTCGGCATCGCGGCGATAGAAGCGCAAGCGTCCCTTGGGCAGCGGGATGCCCAGATGGTTCGACGCCGAATTCATAAACTCGCGCATGACCCACACTTTGGGATTGGATTGGGTGCCGTAGTCGCGGTCATTGCGGATGTTTTCGGAATCCCAGCCATTGTAACGGTTGGGATCGATGCTCGCGCCATCATAGACATAAATTGGCCGTGACCGAATCCCGTCAGCCCGCACGAACTCAACTTGCTTGGTTTCGCGGTCCAGCAGGGTGGTGGCGCGTTCCAACGTGTAAAGATGATATTCGTCAAAGGCTTTCTCAGTGACGGGGGGCTGTCCCGCGGCCGAAGCGGGCAACATCATTTCACCAAACGCCCTGTTATACGTTTGGGGCTGGATTTTGTTGACGTCGCCGGCCATCAACTTGATTTTTGCATGTTGGAACGATTTGCCGGTTTGGTTGTCGATGGTGACCCAGCCGACCAGATCCAGCGCATCGCCCTTTTCCGGGGCCACCAGGTTGTAAGCCGCCTGCCAGCTCATGCCGCCGGTGATGTAACTCAGTTCGGCATCCAGCGCGCCGCTGCGGTCAGCGTTCAATTGCCAGGTCAACGTCGGTTTCAATATGCTGTCGTCAGGCAGGGTGGGGAAAAGCGGTTCGCCTGGAAGACTGAACAATAATTTGCCATTTATTTCGATAATGGGCTGGCCGCCTCCGCTGTTCGGAGAGGCATAGGCCATTTGTGACTGGTAATAATCCTGTCCGTATTGGTTGAACGCCTGCTGATGCGGCACATAGCCGCTGCGGATAATTTTGCCGCGAATGAATTCCTTTTTGCCCTGCGCGCCCTCCGGCTGGGTTTGGAATTCAATGGTTTTGCCTTCATAATAATTGAGCAGCAACGCCTGCGAGATCGGATCGGCCCGGAAGTTCTGCTCCAGGATTTGCAGGGCGCGTTGGCCCGTGGGATCGCGCAGCACGACGGAATCCGGTTCCAGATGCATGGTCGCCTCGTTGTAGCTGACGTCGTTGACGCCCGCTTTGAGGTTGAGGTGAATGGAATCGCGCACCACCGCGAAGTTTTGGTTGTAAATGGTCAAGGCGGGATCCGAGGCGAAAGCCGCTTGGGCCGCCAGGCAGCCAATCAAGGTCGGAATGAGCTTTTTCATATTGTCCTTATGCTAACCCCTGCCACCTCATTTTGTTTCAAAATCGTAAGTGCCGGAGCCGACTTCGAAGGTTGCCAGCGCGCGCGGCCAGCGGAGGGCCTTGACCCCGGGCGCCTTCCCGACCGGCCGCCCGCTCTCAAGGACGGTTGAAACATCCACCGCCGGCATGACCACAGTGGCGGTTGTATTGGCGGGAATTGTCACCTGGAGCTTGAAGTGCCGGCCGGATTTTCTCCAATGCGTTTCAATGGGGCCGTGGATGCTGTCATATCGGGTATCGGCAAAAGTGAGCTTGTCATCGGGTTGCGGTGCGATGCGGATGTGTTTGTAAGCCAGCCCGTCGCTTTGAATGCCCCCGATGTTCTCAACCATCCATTGATACACGGCTCCGAAGGAATAGTGCGCGAAGGAATTCATCTTCGGATCTTGAAAGCCCTTCTCCGGCGTCCAACCGTCCCAACGCTCCCAAATGCTCGTCGCGCCTTGCCGGATGGAAAAGCCCCAGGAAGGGAACGTGTCGTTATGGATCAACCGCCAGGCCACGTCGTTCCGGCCAATCCCCGCCAGGGCCGGCATCAGGCTCTTGGTGCCGACGAATCCGGTCGAGAGATGCCAGCCGCGGTTCTCGATCTTCTCCACCAGGAGTCGCGCGGCCTGTTGCCGCCGGTCCGGATCCAGCAAATCAAACGACAGCGCCAGCACGTAATCGGTCTGGCTGTCGCCCTGGATGCGACCGTCCGCTCCGACATAAGCGCGGTTGAAGGCCGCTTTGATTTTTTCGAACAGATCGTTGTACATGACAGCATCGTTGGTCCTGCCCAGCGCCGAGGCGATGCGGGCCATGAGCTTCGCGCTGTGGGCGAAGTAAGCCGTGCAGACGACTGTTTTGGGCGTGTCATCGTTGATGTTCAGCCAGTCGCCGTAGCAATGAAATTCCTTCGGCGGCAGAAAGCCGGGCGCGGAGCGGTTCTTGCAGAAATCGATGAACCGCGCCATGGACGCGTAATGCTTCTCCAGAACCCGCGTGTCGCCGTAGGCCTCATAGACCGTCCATGGACATATCACGCCCGCATCCGCCCAGGCCGGGCCTCCGTCGTTCTCTCCCTTGATGACCGGCGCCATCTTCGGGTACTCGCCATCCTGGCGCTGCGCGTCCTCGACATCCACCAGCCACTTGGTGAAAAACGCCTCCACATCCTCGTGCAGGGTGGCGGTCCGGACATAGACCTGCGCGTCACCCATCCATCCCAGGCGCTCGTCGCGTTGCGGGCAATCGGTCGGGACGTCGATGAAGTTGGCCTGTTGTGTCCAATAGGTGTTTTTGGCGAGTTGATTGAGCATCGCGTCCGAACATTCGAATTGGCCCGCATCCGTTGTGGCGCTGCTCAACGCCAGACCCGTGATGGTTTCCGTGGACGGGCGCTTCTTCAGTCCGGAGACCTCAACATACTGATAACCATGAAAAGTAAAGCGCGGCTCCCATATTTCCGTTCCCTTGCCCCGGCAGATGTAAGTATCCGTGGCCATGGCATTGCGCAGATTGGTGGTATAGATGCCGCCGTCAGGCTTCAGCCGCTCCGCAAAACGCAATGTGATCTTCCGGCCGGGTTCACCCTTGATCTTCAGCCGCGCCACCCCCGCAAAATTTTGCCCCATGTCGAACACATAAGCGCCAGGCCCGACTTTCGTGATGGATTTGGGTTTCAACTCCGCAAAGACCCGCACCGGCGGCCCCGGATGCGCCTGAAGCACCGGAGCCATTTCCGCCCCGGTCGCCACCGCGTCCCATTGCCCGTCGTCAAAGCCGGGTTCGGTCCATTTTTGCGCCAGCCGGGCGTCATAGGATTCGCCCATCTGAAAATCGGCCGAAGTTATCGGCCCTGTTGAAGCCTTCCAATCCGGCCCGCTGGCGATGATGTCATGGGAGCCGTCGGCGTAATCGATCTGTAATTGGACGCGCAAGCGAGGCTCCTTCCCGTAGCGGTCCCGCGTTTTGCCCCACGCCACGTAGCCGCTGTACCAGCCGTCCGCCAGGACCGCTGCCAAGGCGTTGCGGCCCTCCCGCAAAAGCTGCGTGACATCATAAGCGCGATAATGGACGCGCTTGGCATAATCCGTCCAGCCGGGGGTGAACCGGTCTTCACTGACCAGGCGGCCGTTGAGATGGAAATCGGCCAGCCCGAGAGCGGTGCCGTAAAGAACCGCCCGTTGGACTTTGTTGGTCACATTGAATTCTGTCCGCAGGCACGACGGTGGTGGCAAAAACGTCGGCTTGTGCTTCGCATCAGCCAACGGGGCCGTGTTGGTTTCCGCCTGGCGCATTTTATCATAACCAATCCACTTGCCCCGCCAATCTTTCTGATCCAGCAAGCCCATGGACCACATCGCCGGTTCGCTCCAATCCGAGGCGGTGCCGTCCCTGTCCCAAACCCGCGCCTTCCAATGACAAACCTGCGTCGAGGTCAGCGCCCTTCCTCCATAGACTATTGCCGTGGTGTCGTCCCCCGCCACTTTGCCGCTGTCCCAAAGATCCCCATTGTCATGCGCCAGGGCGGTCTCCGAGCCGGCCACCAACACCTGCCAGGCGGTCTGCCGCTCATCGCGCTGCTTCGAGGCCACCTGCCAGGACAAGCGCGGCGCCGTTTCATCGATGCCGGCCGGGTCGATCAGATACTCACAACGGAGCGCAACGGGCGTGAGCGGCGCGGCGGGGATGGAGCCGCCCGTCAAAGCGGCCAAAGATGTCAGTGCTAATAAACAGGCAATGCGTCTGGTGTTCATGATGCTGCGGGATATTTATCTCAATCGGCACTTTCCGCCGCCTGGCGCAATGCCAGGAACGCTTCTATTAAACCCTGGCTGACGGCACTGTCCGGCTCGTGAAGAACGAGGGTTTGGTATTGGTCGAGGAAATCCTTTCGCAGCCGGTGAAAAAGGTGCAGGAAATGCCGTAAGAATCCGATGCAATCAAGAATTGCGATTTCGACGCCGCCCGTTTCGTCATACTTGGAGCGGGCATATTCACGAACGTCGTCAGTCACGGATTCAGTCGTGACGAAGATGTAATTTTGAACGTGCCGACCATGCGCGGCAATTTTTTGGAGCGCGCGGTCAATGTCCCCTTGCTGCACGGCCTTGTTCTTCATTTCATAACTCGTCACGACTTTGTCATCGCCAAGGATCGTGATTTGAACGTCCCCGACTGCGCCGGTTTGTTCGTCGGCGGCGTTGTGGCCAGTAAGATTGAGCGCGTGCTCGCCGAGTCGTGTTTTCACGGCTTCATAGGCAGCAGCCACTATCAATACCAGCAAACGGCTTGAACTTTTGCAGCGTAAGTGCTGCTCGATCAAATTCACCGTGTCCTCGGATGACAACGGCAGTGCGTCCGCCACGCGACCAACGCCGGAGAGAAGTGTCTTGAGCCGTGATTTGCGCGCGTCACGGTCGAGCAACAGCAACCGGATGCACTCATTCAAAACGTCCTGTGCCGACACCCGGCCTGCGCGAACGTCGTCGAGAAGTTGCAGCGCACTCTGATACATCGCCATCGGACGCCCGACCAAAACAACCTTGGTCGTCAGCGTTTGATCCATGTTCCGCAGCGTCGGCGTCAGAAAAGCCGTCGTCGAATTACAGGGCAGGTTGTGTTTCGTGATGAAGTCACCGATGAATTGTTCATCATAACTGCGACCGGAGAAACAATCCTTGCCGCCGATTTTCGTGTAGGGCTTGCGTGGGTCAATTTCCGGGCGATGCACCTTCGCCAACATGCACGCCATGAGCAGCCGCACCCCGGCACGATTGCCGGGACAATTGACTGCCGCAATAATGCGTGCCTCAATCTCCTCATCGTGAATAAAGGAATGGCCAAGATTCTTTTGGGCGCGCTTTAGCGAAGCCTCAAGCAGTGGCGAACAGTTCTCCATGTGTGTGCCTGCCGTTGCGTTTGATTTTGTGCGGGTTGTAATTTGTCCAAAGCACCTCAACGCGCTTGTCCTTCGTGGAATGGTTCGTGCGGGCAAGCGAAACGGTCTTGTGCCACTTCGGTTCGGGATAAAGCTTGTCCACAATATTCGCCTGGTAATTTGAAAAAGCCACCATGCCCTGAACGGAATTCAAAACGTCCGCAAGATCGCGATGTTGCGCGTCGGTCATTTCAAGCCCGTAGGCTTTCGAGTCGCCGCGCGTCGAGTGGACATAAGGCGGATCGCAATAAAATAGCGTGGATGGCGAATCGTAAAGGCGGATGACGTTCACGGCTGGACGATTCTCGATTTGCACGCGAAGCAACCGCCCGGCCACCGCAGGCAAATCTTCCACTGCGCCCAGCCAACGGCTGATGACACCGCTCATGCCGGCGCGACTGGTGTTTTTACAGTTCGCCCAGCGACCAACTGTGGCTGTCTGCGCCAGCCCCGTGCGCACTTGCCGGGCGCGGACGTAAAACCGTCGGGCACGTTCTAGTGCCGACAGGTCGGGGCTGATTTCACAAGCCAGCGCAAATTCCTCGCGCGCGAATGGAGTCAATCCGATAGCCTCAATCAACCGTTCCTTTTCTTCCCGGAGAACACGGAAAAAATTTACCACCTCGCCGTCGAGATCGTTGAATGTTTCCACCGGCGACGGATCGCGATTGAGCAGCACCGCGCCGGAACCGGCAAACGGCTCGCAGTAATGATGACAATCGGGCAGCAGCGGCAGCAACCAATCGAGATGTGAAAATTTTCCGCCATACCAGCCGAAGGGGATGAGTTTCTTTTTTACCGTCAAACGAGCGATTGGCGGCGGAGTGATCCGCCCACCCCGGGAAACATCGCCGTTTTGCGGGGCTTCTGCGACTTCTTCGGTTATCTCAACATGTGCGACACTCGCAGGCATGGACGGATAATAAAGTGTTCGTTTCCTTGTGGCAATTATATCCGGTGAGTTCCACCATCTCCGAAGCTCTGGCTTGCGAAAAACTGTTTCCGCGCGAATCGCCTTTAATTTTAAGGCTCGCTGCGCGTCGTCAAGGTTGTGCCTGCGGCCTCCACCTGTGACTACGCTGGCTGCGCCAAAACCGGATGGCGATCAATAGCTCGACTGCACGCAGAAGAACTCCGGGCCGGAATTCGTTGGTGAAATGGCGATTTGCGCCGGTCCGTTGCTGCCGGGGATGGCGGAGCCGACGGGCAGCCAATCGACAAGGTTCGAAGAGCAATAGACCTGGTAACTAACCCCGGGAATGCCCTGCCAATTGAGGACGAGGTTTGTGGCATTGCCCGCGCCTGTCACGACTGGCGCCGCGGTCGGCAGCATAAGGTAATTTTGATTGGAGATGGAGGCGGAGACGCTGGTATAGGACAACGAGCTTGGCACGAACGCAAGAGTGCCCAGCGAGGGTGTCACGGTGAAGCTCGACCCCGGCACGAAGCCAAGGGCGTAATTCCCGTTGGTATCGGTGGTGGTGGAGGAAAGCCCGCCCGAGGGCTGGAGCAGAACACCCGTAACGGGCTGGCCGTTGGTATCCACGATGTTGCCCTGGATGACGGGCAAAGAAATGGTGAATGCTCCGGTGAACACCTGCGACATCGGATCGCCATAGAGGTCATTGATTCCGGGACCGACAGTCAACACGTAGTTGCCGACTGCCGTCTGCTGCGGGAAGCTGACGCCGTAGTTTGCCGAACTGAGCATCGAGATGGAGAACGACCCGGACGGCAAAAGACCGTTGGGTGTCGCCAGCGAGACGGCCGTTGCGGGGAACGAGTTCGGGTTCGGCGCGTCATTGAACCATAGTGTCACCGAGCTTACGCCGTTGCTGACGATTCCGACGGGCGAGTTGGAGATGACTTGCAACGGCGGAATGCTGTTCAAATAAACGGTGCCCTGGCCCCCGGTGGAATCGCCTTCGCCGCCGGAAGCGGCGGCAAGGCCGAAGAAGGCGTTCTCGCCGGAGTAGAGGGCGATGCGCCCGCCCGCTCCGCCGCCGCCGCCATAGAGTTCACCCACGCCGCCATCCGCGGCAAACTGGCCGCCGCCCGTCAATGCGGCGGCGGTCACCCAAATGCTGCCGCCGGAACCGCCGCCGGAGTCGTCCTGAAGACCCGGTTCACCGTTGGCACTGATCTTGCCATCGACGGTGAGAATGCCGCCGATGCTGAGGTGGAGGGCGCCGCCTCCTTGTGAACCGCCGTAAACCGGTCCACCGCCAAATCCGCCGCCGCTGCCATAGTCCACCGGCTGGAGGGCCGAGCCGTAACTGCCGCCGCCGGGGCCTGAGGCGGAATCTCCACCCGCGCCGCCATAGCCCGCGCCGCTTCCGTCTGCATCAACTGATTGTCCGGCGCCCGGGCCGCTGCCCTGAACGTATCCTTCTCCATCGACGAGGATGGCCCCGCCCGATTCGACATCGACATTGTTGAAGACTAACATATCGAGAGTCGATCGTCCCGACGAAACGGTCAACAGGCCGCCAGACGCGATGGTGAGGTTGTTCAATTGCGGGAAGCTCGTTTGCGGACAGACGCTCGCGCCGCATCCGATGGTAAGATTGAAAGGTTGCGAGGGCAAACCCAAGGCGCTGGACAAAGGTGTGTTGGTCCCGGTCGCTCCGCCATTTACCAAGAGCAATTGTCCAACCGACTGACTGTTGGCCTTCGTATAGATGGTGCCCGCGCCGCCGTACGCATATCCACCGCCGCCATAAGCCGTCGTCGCTCCCACAAGGTCGTCCGCAGTGTATCCGATGGAGATTCGTCCGCCACCGCCGCCGCCGCCCGAGCCGTCTGCCCCGCTGCCTCCGTTGGCGGTAATCGAGCCTGCGCCAGCCAGCGTGCCAACGGTCAGCCAGACGCTTCCGCCCGAGCCGCCACCGCCGGCGGCGCCCGAACCGTTGCCGCCGTTGGCGGAGATTGTCCCATCTGCTTCCAATGTGCCGTTCACTGTAAGGCGGATCGAGCCTCCGCCCGCGCCGCCCATGGAGGCTGGAAAGTTATTGTCGTAGCCGCCGCCACTGCCATTGAGCGTCGGTGACGTGATGGAACCATACACCGCTCCACTTGTGCCCGAAGTCACGGGGATGCTTGCGCCATAACCCCCATAGCCTGCGCCACCACACTGTCCTCCGCTGTTGTTGGGACGCCCCGCGCCGATGCCCAAGCCGGCGGCGGACCCGGAAGCGTCAGTAACAATCCCGCCGCCCATTTGAACCGTCGCATTCCCGGAGACCGTGAGACTCACGAGGCCGGGATTGTTGTTACCTGAAATGGGGTTTGCCTTAAGCCAGGCGTTGGAAGTGACCAAGAGACTGGCAAAAGTCTGCGGCGGGTTTGGCAGGTAGCCAAGTGCGCCGTTGCTCAAGATTACGGATGTGGAAGAGGAGAGCGACTGGATTGGTGTGCCGGCTCCGATTTGTCCGCCGTTGTTCAGAATAAGTTGTCCGCTTTGTCCCGAGGTCTGGATGTATAATGTGCCCGCACCGCCCCAATTTGCGCCGCCACCGCCGTATGCGGAAATCACGCCGGTAAACAGGTCCGTTATAGGATAGATGGCGATGCAACCTCCTGCGCCGCCGCCGCCAATCAAGCCGGATCCGCTGCCGCCATTGGCCGTAATCGAGCCTGCGCCGGACAGCGTGCCGGGCGTGAGCCAGATGCTCCCGCCTGAGCCGCCGCCGCCGCCGAAACCGCCGCCATTGCCGCCATTGGCGGAAATGGTTCCATCCACTTGCAGCAGGCCGGTCACAGTAAGACGGAACGCGCCGCCGCCACGTCCTCCCACCGAGTAAACCTCAAACGTCCCGCCGCCGCTGCCGAGCATGTCAGGTGATGTTTGACTATCATAAGCGGCACCACCCACGGCGGAATTCGTTATGCTGCTTCCGCCGTTGCCGCCATGACCCGCCCCACTGCAAGGATAGGACGGAACCGCATAGTAATGCCCCGGGCCGCTGCCCTGGCCTGCGGCATAACCGCAAGAATCGGCGATAATACCACCCCCCGCCTGGATGGTTGCGCTCGAGAATGTCATTGATACGGAGGTGGATGTATTGCTCGCCTGCAACCAGCTATTGGAACTGATCAGCACATTGCCCAGGGTCAATGAGGAGCCGGACAACCCCACCGCGCCACCGCGCAAGGTCAGGTCCGTCGTGCTGGAGGATGTCAGGGGCGTGGCAGGCCCGGAAAGTCCGCCCCCATCCAAAATGAGCTGGGAATTCCTGCCGGGAACCTGAATGATGGTCGGGCCTGTGCCGCCCCGGTTTGCTCCGCCACCGCCATAAGCGGTGACGGTTCCGGCAAAGGAATTATTGTTGCAGGGGATGTAGATCATGCCGCCGCCACCCCCGCCGCCCAAACCATCGACCCCGTTGCCGCCATTGGCAGCGATCGAACCCGCGCCGGACAATGTGCCGACTGCAAGCCAGATGCTCCCGCCTGCGCCGCCTCCTCCGCTGATACCGGAGCCATTGCCGCCGTTGGCGGATATGGTGCCGTCCACTTCCAGTGTGCCGGTCACGTTAAGCCGGGCGACCCCTCCGCCGGCCCCCCCCAAAGACGAACCTGAATAAGTGCCTCCCCCGCTGCCCGGGTCGATGGGCGATGTCATGTAATCATACGTGGCTCCGCCTGCGGCGTAGTTTCCAAAGCTGTTGCCACCATAGGAGCCATGCCCGGCGCCGCTGCAATAATTGGTTGCTCCGCCGTCTATTGGTTCGTAGGTGTGTCCCGCGCCTGGACCCGCGGCCGCCGCATAACCCGCGAAGTCCGCCACGATCCCGCCGCCAGCCTGGATGGTGGCGTTTCCAGAAAACGAAAAAGTCAAGCTACCAGCCGGGGTATAAATGTTGAAATAAGGAGCCAGCCAGCCATTTGAACGCAGATACAGATTGGCAAAGCTGACGGACGACGATGCCGACCCGATCGCGCCGCCGCGCACGATCAAATCCGTGGAGTAGGCCGATTGCACCGGCGTGGTCGCGCCGACGTTTCCACCGTTGTCCAGAATGAGTTGATTCGTTCCGGCGAATTGCATGAGAACAGTTCCCGCCCCGCCCCAATGGCCGCCGCCGCCGCCATGGGCCGAAATCGTCCCTGCGAACAGGTTTGCTGCGGGATTGATCTCGATACGGCCGCCACCGCCACCGCCGCCAATTGAGTTCGCGCCATTACCGCCGTTGGCCGTGATGGAGCCGGAGCCGAGCAAAGTGCCGCCTGTCAAGCAGATGCTTCCGCCTGAGCCGCCGCCGCCGCCAGAGAATTGCCCTGCGCCACCGTTGGCCGCTATTGTTCCGTCAACTTGCACGATGCCGCTCAAACTGGTAATTTGAATGGCCCCGCCGCCATTGCCGCCGACAGAATACGGCAACCCCGTGCCGCCACTGCTGCCAAATGCGGTGGGAGTGACTTGGGAAGCATAGGCCGTTCCGCCGATGGCATTCGTGGGAATACCGGCGGCGCCGTTGCCGCCGTACCCGCCGCCGCCGCAAGGATAAAGGCCCGTGTCGTAAGCAATGCCAGCCCCGGGACCTGCATTCCCATAATAGTATCCCGCTCTGTTGGCGAGCAAGCCGCCGCCCGGCTCGATTGTAATGGCCCCTGCCGCAGTGAGGTTCAGAATCGTAAGCGAACTGGCCAGCACAAAACCGTTGGAAGCGATGGTCAGATTCCCGACGGTCCACGCGCCTGACGGGAGGACGTTCGCTCCCCCTTGAACGACCACGTTATTGGTGGAGTTATTAATGGCAACCGACGTGTTGCCTCCAGATTGTCCGCCGTTATCAACCACCAAAACTCCATTTTGCCCCGCCAACTGAATATAGACGGTCCCCGCCCCGCCTATGTTCGCCCCGGTCCCGCCATAAGCGCTCGTCGAGCCCGTGAAACTGACAGAACCGCATTGAACCGCAATGCGCCCGCCACCACCGCCGCCGCCATGGGTCGGGTCGCCGCTGCCGCCATTGGCGCTAATTGCGCCGGACCCGGAGAGCGTAAGCCCGGTGAGCCAGATACTGCCGCCCGATCCGCCGCCGGCACGGGCGTTGGTGCCGTTGGCGCCGTTGGCCGAGATCGTGCCGTTGACGATCATATTCCCGCCTGCCGTAATTTGTATCAGCCCGCCTCCCGAGCCGCCGGCGCCCGCATAGCTCGATCCACCGCCGCTGCCCAGATTCGCCGGCTGGGTAAAGGAACCGTAAGTGACGCCGCCCACTGCGTTGCTGGAACTCACCCCGCCAATCCCCCCATAACCTCCGCCGCTGCCGTCCCAATAACTTCCAACGCTGCTCCGACCGGGGCCGGTGCCCAGTCCGCCGCCGTTGCCGATTCCGTTTGCATTGATCGCTCCCCCCGTGTCCACCTCGACATTATTGCTGACGGACAAAGCAAGACCCGCAGGCACCGCCGGGAACTGCGACTCGTAACTCACTAGGACAGTCGCGCCGTCTGGAATGCTCGAGTTGGTCGTTCGTTCCAAGCCGGTCAGATTGTTGTTGGTGCTGAACAGCAAATAATCCACGCCGTTGCTGTAATCGATTGTTCCAGTGGAATCAGTCACCGCAACCGTGGCGGTGATGACGTTGGAATTGAGCAAAGTCACCGGATTGGTGCCGCTCAGGACCTGGGATTCATTCGTAACAAAGAGCAGATTCAAAATGCTGCCGGTTGGGGAATACGAGTGCGTCAGCACCCCGCCTGCCGCCACCTGCACGCTGGCAAAAGTGTGCGGGCCGTCCACCGTCAACGTGCAATTGGTGACGACAATGGCCGTCCCGTCATAATACGTGTTGCCCACGGCAATGGCTGTGTTGTTGGTAAAGGTTGTCGCGAGCGCGGGAACGCCGGCCAGGGCGACGACGGCGGCCAGTAATGCGCGGCAAGTCCGGGAAAAGACAGAATGATTCCATGTTGTTTTCATAAAAATCTTCATTATCCTGGCTTCAGCGAATCTTCTATCCCCTTCTGCTGTCCATGTCAATAGTTATTTCGATTTTACTCCCAAGGATTTAGACCATCAACCGGGCTGGACTTTAGACTAGGGATCAGGATCGACAGGTGTTCAAGTCCTTTTGACCGGACGCCTGCCATGGTGGCAATCGCCGCAAGCCACGGTGTGGATGTTGTGTAAGCTCGCGGTGGAAAGGAAGGTGGTGTCCATCTTTTCGACATCCAGCCCGCAATGCGAATCAGATGGATGACAGCCGGCGCAGGACGCCTTGGCGGAGTTGGAGTGGGATGAGTGGCAATCCAGGCAGCTCAATCCTTCATGCACCCCGCATGGCGTGCGGTCATCCTCGGTGCCTGGCTCGCGGAAGGCGTTGGGGGCGTGGCACTGTGCGCAGAGCCGCTGTCGCGGATCCGTTGAGACTTTGACGGGTTGGCCGCCCCGGGTGATGGGCGCAATCGGCAGCAGATCGGCGGAAAATGAAGCCTTCTCGTGCCGGACATAGAGTTGGGCCGATTTAAACCCGGCGGCCGGCGTGTGAACTTGATGGCAGGCCAGGCACGGGATGACCGGCTGGCCGGCTTTGGCGGGATCCTTCAGCGCCCAGGGGCCGGTGGTGGAGACGGGCGCCACCAGGTCTTCGATGTTCCCGTCAAAAAACATCCCGTGGCAGCGCAAACAGTCGGGCGCAAGCTGTTCCTTCCGGTTTTGCGAGCTGTCAATAAATATTTTTCCGTAGCCGGCCGCGTGGCGGCTGCCCTGCCAGTCGGCAAAGCTCTGCGGATGGCAGCGGCCGCACGCCTCCTGCAGGGCCAGCACGTTCTCCTCCGTCAGGCGGATGGGCTGGTCCGGCGACCTCCGGAAATGCTGCACCACGCGCCGAACGTGCGCGCGCAGGGCATGGACGTCGAGCGTGAGCGAGCCTCCGTGGCAGTTGCGGCAGTGGAGGGTGCGATGGGACGAGGTTGACCAGGCAGAGTGGACGCCGGTCATCTCGTGACAGGAGGCGCAGGTGTTGTCGGGATTGCCGAAATGAAACCACCCCAGGCTGCCCACGACGGAGGCCAACAGAAACACGGCGGTGAAAAGTACGGCGGCGCAGATGATTTTCGACCGGCGGGCGAGGCTCATCGGAACCTGCCCCCACTCCAGCCGGCCTTGATGTAATCCGAAACCCAGTAGGCCAGGGCCATGATGGTCAGGACGGGGTTGAAGCCGCCGTTGGTGACGTGCAGGCTGCCGTCGGCAATGAACAGGTTGTCAATTTGATGGACCTGGCCGAAGCGGTTCGTAACGGATATTTTCGGGTCATTACCCATCCGGCATGTCCCGGCTTGATGCTGGCCGCCGCTCAGCCAGAGGCCCGGGCCGTTGCGCCAGACGCGGGTCGCCCCCGTTTCCCTGACAATGGCCTCGGCTTTCCTGGACAGGAAATCACCCGTTTGCAGATCGTGAGAATGGCGCGTGCCCGAAAGGCGGCAGACGGGAATGCCCCAAGCGTCCTTGACCGCCGGATCAACGCTGACGCGCGCGGTGAAATTGGGCATTTCCTGAATGGGGCCGACAACGCGGACCAGGCGCTTGTAGTAACGGCGCTGGAAATCCTTGTGCGCCTTCCCCCAGCGCGCTTCGCCGGGCGGGCGATCGCTGCAAAACTTGTAAGGCAGATCAATAAATTCGTTGGCCAGCATGCCGCCGCCGACCAACCCCGGATTGCCGTGGTTGTAATCAGAAATGGCAACGGTGGCGCCCGGTCCGGCCTCCTCGTAAGTTTCCTCCTCGTGCAAACCGCACGCGCCCACATAGCAGTGGCCCTGAAGATTTCGGCCCACCCAATCGTTGTTGTTGCCCGCGCCGTTCGGAAACAGCTTCGACTTGGAGTTCAGCAGCAGGCGCGCTGTTTCGGTGGCCGACGCCGAAACGATTACCAAGTCGGCTGGTTGTTCCTGGGCGCGGTTGTCGGCGTCGAAGTAACGGACCCCGCGCGCGCGCCCGCCGTCGTCCACCATGATTTCCGCCGCAACGCATCCGGTGCGGACCTGGCAGTTGCCGGTGGCCAGGGCGATGGGGAGAACGGTGTTGTGGCTGCCGGCTTTGGCATTGACGGGGCAGGTGAAGCCGACGCAGTAGCGCATGTGGATGCAGGCCGGCCGGCCATTGTAGGGCACGGAATTGCGCAGCATCGGGATCGGGAAAGGATGAAGGCCCATGCGCGTTTCAGTCTCGGCGATGAGCCGGCCCTCCTTGTTGTAGGGGAAGGCGGGCATGGGGAACGGCTTCTTGCGCGAGCCGCAGAACGGGTTGTTCGAGTAATCGCCCGCCACGCCCATCTCATACTCCGCCTTCTCGTAATAAGGTTCCAAATCGTCGTAGCTGACCGGCCAATCCTCCAGAGTGGAATCCTTGACCTCGCCATAGGTGGAGCGGAGCCGAAAATCCTGCGGCATAAAACGCCAGGCCATCGCGCCGTAACTGGCCGTGCCGCCGCCCACGCAGCCCGCGTTGTTGCCGTAGTCGCCTTCGCTGGGCAGGACGGTGCGGGCCGCGCCGCCAGGACTGACGAAAACGCGCCGATAACGCCGGTCGTCGGGGCCAAAGGGGTTGCCGAGGGCCGGGGTGCGCTGCGACCAAAGTTCGTCGTCGTTGTGTTCGTCGTATTGCGGCCAGCCGCCGCGCTCGAGCAACACCACACTCAGCCCGGCCACGGCCAGTTCCTTGGCCGCGATGCCGCCTCCGGCGCCTGCGCCGACGATGACGGCATTAACCTTGGGTAATGACATGGTGGGGTGGCTCAGCTTTCTTTGTCGTGGACATTCCGGCCCACCAAATTCGGATAAGCCAGGCCAAGCATGCGATAGCTGGCATAACCACGATTGCCGCCATGGCGGGGACTGCCGTAGAACCCCTGCCGGGTGTGGTCGAGCACCAGATTAAAAAAATCCTGCTGTGACGTGCCGGGCCAGAGTTCCGCCGGCGCTTTGCCGGCCTCGATCATGCGCAAGACGTCGGTCTGTTTCTCAAAGGGAAGTCCTTCAAAGCCAGCCTTGAAAAGTTGCAGACACGTCTGGCGAAAGGATGCAAGTCCCAGACGGTAACTTTGCTGGTGCCGCACAAATGGACCCGCCATCTGACGGTCAATATAGTAAATCACGCCAGCGTCCGTGGCGCCGGGAGTGTCGTCGCGCGGGATGATCTGTTCGCAGATCGCGATCAACAGGCTGGCCTCGGCCTCCGAGAAAAATCGATATGGAGCAGGCGGCGTGCGTCCCCAATGGGCTATGCCGGCGGAAGCGCCGACGCCGACCGCCGCGCCCAGCGTGCCCACTGCGGCCAGTTTCAGCGCCGTGCGCCGCGACACGCGGGCCGGCTCTGCCGCGGCCGTGGCCTCTGGATTCTCCGGGTTCACTAGTGCCTTGCATTCTTTCAACTCCCCGGCCCCGCGTCAATTCGCAAAACCCGCCCATTTTTTAACGCAACATTTAACCCCTCGGAAGCTCTGGGTCAGCGTGAATTCGAACAGGGAGGAACAGTCCAACCACGCCTCTTGCCTCCTGCTCCAAAGTGTTGCTGGACAAAATTCCGTCGAATGGGAAAATGAGCCATGCATAAGCTTCGCTGGGGCATTCTGAGCACAGCCGACATCGCCCGGCAAAATTGGCGCGCCATTCGTGACAGTGGGAATTCAGTTGTCACCGCCGTCGCCAGCCGCGATGTCGCGCGCAGCCGCAAATTCATTGACAACTGCCAGCGCAATGTCCCCGCTGAAATGACCCCCGCCGCCCTCGGCTCTTATGAGGCTTTGCTCGCCTCCAAGGACGTGGACGCCGTTTATATTCCGTTGCCCACCGGGTTGCGCAAGGAGTGGGTGTTGCGCGCCGCCGCCGCGGGCAAGCATGTTCTGTGCGAAAAACCGTGCGGCCTCAATCTGGCCGATGTTCGCGAGATGACCGATGCCTGCCAAAAGAACCGCGTGCAATTCATGGACGGCGTCATGTTCATGCACAATCCCCGTCTGCGCCGCATGCGCGAGGTTCTCGACGACGGCAAAGCCGTTGGCCCGATCAGGCGCGTTATGTCCATCTTCACTTTTGCAGGCAGCGAGGCTTTCTTTGGCGGCAACATCCGTGTTCACGGCGGGCTGGAGCCGACCGGGTGCCTCGGGGACATCGGCTGGTATTGCATCCGTTTCGCGCTCTGGGCCATGAAGTGGCAGGCGCCCCGCGAAGTCACTGGCAGGATTCTCTCCGTCTGCGGCAACCGCCCCTCCGCCACGCCGGCCGATTTTTCCGGAGAAATGATTTTCGCCGATGGCGCGTCGTCGGGTTTTTACTGTTCATTCCGCTCCCCATTTCAGAATTGGGCCCATGTCAGCGGCGTAAACGGATGGCTGGGGCTGGCCGATTACGCTCATGCGTCCAGCAAACACGAGCCTTCGTTCGAGGTCAACGGCGCCGTGGAGCGGGTCAAGTGTTGCGACTGCGCCGGCCAACACACCGACAGCCTCGCCCCGGCCCAGGACTCGCAAATGTTCCGCAACTTCGCCCTGCAAGTTGGCGCCGGAAAACTCAATCCCGACTGGCCCATGTGGGCCTTGAAAACGCAGCAAGTCGTGGACGCATGCCACGATTCCGCCCTGCACGGTAGCCGGGCTGTTTCGCTGGCGTAAACTTCAGAGATGCGCTCAAGCCGGCCTTCCGCCTTATTTCTTGTCTTGGCCTCTGTCTTTGATCTGCACACCCAGCTTTCGCTGAAGCGCCGTTATGACAATCTCCGACGCCGCCTCAAGGCTGATTGCCCCTGTATTGATGGTTAAGTCGTGGCTCAGAGGGTCAGCCACGTTTTTTCCGCCGAAATGGCGACGGGCCAACCTCACCCGCTCGCGATCGATTCTTTCGATTTCAACCCGGGCCGCATCCGGACTCAGGCGCGCTTTGTCGGCGATCCGTTGGACGCGAGCCTCAATCGGCGCAATTGCCCTCACATTCAAACCGAATTGTCCGGGCAAAAGGTACTTTGCGGCGTGGCCGACGATGATCACGTCTCCCTGGTGGCCCAGTGTGAGCACAACTTGCTTCAAATAGTCCAAATAGCCGGATGTGCTCATCCCCTTGGGGGCCAGCAATTGGACAATAATCTCCTGGATCGCCTTTTGATCACGCTCATCCAAGCTCTCGATCAATTCGCGGCTCACATGCGCCTTTTTGGCAATTTCATCCACGATTTTATCGTCGAAGACCTGCCAGCCCAATCGGTCTCCGACCAGTTGCGCAATCGAGTTTCCGCCGGCGCCCTTCTCGCGGGAAATGAGCAAGTAGGGTCCAAAGGACAGGCTGCCTTCCTTGCCCCGCCCCGGTCGCTGCTCGCGATTGTCCGGGCCTTTTTCCAGGATTTCGTTGGCTTGAAAAGCGGCGATTTGCCTTCTGATATAATCTTCGATGTCAATCATAACTATTGTTTGTAATTTCCCCGCGGCACATCACTTAAAACGCCGGTCACATCCGGTCCCGACTTTGTGCCCTCAAATCTTGAACAACTTCAAACGGAATGCAAGCCGGCGCCCGTGTCAACCGCGCCCCACTTCCAATTCCGAACCTCCGGCAGATCCTGGCCGTATTTGTCGATGTACTCCTTGTGCTCGACCAGTTTGTCCCGTAAAAGCTGCTTGAGATGGATGCCCTTTTCGCGCGCCTGCGGCACGCGGTCAATTGTGTCCATCACGAGGTGGAACCGGTCCATGTCATTCAGCACCGTCATGTCGAAAGGCGTGGTGATGGTCCCCTCCTCCTTGTAGCCGCGAACGTGGATGTTGTCGTGGTTGGCACGGCGGTAGGTCAGGCGGTGGATCAACCACGGATAGGCGTGAAACGCAAAGATAACCGGCTTGTCTATGGTGAAGAGTTCGTCGAAATCCACATCGCTCAAGCCGTGCGGGTGCTCCGATTGCGGCTCGAGCTTGAACAGGTCAACGACGTTGACCACCCGGATCTTCAAATCGGGCAGATGCCGCCGCATAATGGACACGGCGGCCAGCGTCTCCAGTGTCGGCACGTCGCCGCAGCAGGCCATCACCACGTCGGGCTCAACTGCCGGGTCGGTGCCGGCCCATTCCCAAATGCCAATGCCCTCCGCGCAATGTTTGACAGCGGCGTCCATCGCCAGCCACTGCGGCGCGGGGTGCTTGCCCGCCACCACGACGTTGACGTAATGGCGGCTGCGCAGGCAATGGTCCATGACCGAGAGCAGGCAATTGGCGTCCGGCGGCAGATAGACGCGAACGACTTCAGCCTTCTTATTGACAACGTGGTCGATGAAGCCGGGGTCCTGGTGGGTGAAGCCGTTGTGGTCCTGGCGCCAGACGTGCGAGGCCAGCAAGTAGTTTAACGAGGCGATTTTCCGCCGCCACGGCAGGCCCGCGGTGACCTTGAGCCACTTGGCGTGCTGATTGAACATCGAGTCAACAATATGGATGAACGCTTCGTAGCAGTTGAAAAGCCCGTGCCGCCCGGTCAGCAGGTAACCCTCCAGCCACCCCTCGCATTGGTGCTCGCTCAGCATTTCCATCACGCGCCCGTCGGACGCGAGAAACTCGTCGTTGGGCGCCGTGGCGGCTTCCCATTGCCGCCGGGTCACTTCAAAGAGGCTCTCCAGGCCGTTGGAAAGCGTCTCGTCTGGGCCAAAGACCCGGAAATTCCGCTGCTCGTTGTTCAGCTTTGCCGCGTCGCGCAGGAAAGGTCCGAGGACATGCGTGTCGCCGATGCCAGGCGTTCCGGGCGCGGGCACGGCGGCGGCGTAGTTGCGAAAATCCGGCATCCGCAGATCACGGAGCAGCATGCCCCCGTTGGCATGGGGATTCGCGCCCATGCGCCTTTCGCCTCTGGGGGCAAGCTCGGCCAAATCCGGTTTAAGTCGGCCCCGCTCATCGAAAAGTTCCTGAGGCCGGTAACTCCGCAGCCAGTCTTCGAGCAGCTTGAGGTGTTCGGGATGGGTGGCCGGGTCGGAAAGCGGCACCTGGTGCGAGCGGAATGTGCCTTCAATCTGCAAGCCATCGACCCATTTCGGACCGGTCCAGCCCTTGGGCGAGTTGAGCACAATCATCGGCCAGCGCGGACGGTCGGGGTTGCCGTGGACGCGGGCGTCTTGCTGAATTTTTTTGATTTGCTCGACGGCGGTGTCGAGCGTGGTTGCCATTGCCTCGTGCATCAGCGCCGGCTCGTGGCCCTCGACGAAATAGGGCGTCCACCCGTAACCGCGGAGCAACTGCTCCAATTCCTCGCGCGTGATGCGGGCGAGGATCGTTGGGTTGGAAATTTTGTAGCCGTTGAGATGCAGGATCGGCAGCACCGCGCCGTCAGTGGCCGGATTGAGGAACTTGTTGGAATGCCAGGCTGTGGCCAGCGGCCCCGTTTCCGCCTCGCCATCGCCCACAACGCAGGCGACGACGAGTTCGGGATTGTCGAACACCGCCCCGAACGAGTGGCTGAGCGAATAGCCCAATTCGCCGCCTTCGTGGATCGAGCCCGGCGTCTCCGGCGCGGCATGGCTGGGGATGCCGCCGGGAAACGAAAACTGAACGAAGAGCTTCCGCAGCCCTTCCTCATCCTGGCAGATGTTGGGATACACCTCGCTATAAGTGCCCTCCAGATAGGTGTTGCCCACGACCGCCGGGCCGCCGTGTCCGGGGCCGGAGACGTAAATCATGTTGAGATCGTATTTTTTGATGACCCGGTTCAAATGGACGTAAATGAAGTTCTGCCCTGGCGTCGTCCCCCAGTGGCCCAGCAGCATGTGTTTGACATCCGCCAGCGTCAGCGGCCGTTTCAGCAGCGGATTGTCATAGAGATAAATCTGGCCGACGGACAGATAGTTGGCGGCGCGCCAGTATGCATCCATTTTTTGCAGCAATTCGGGCATCAATGTGTTTGTTTTCATGGTTCATTCCTTTCTCTGCCCTGCCTTGAGAATACGGCAGACCGTGCGCGCAATCATGAGTTCCTCGTCCGTGCGGATGACGCGCACGGGGACGCGGCCCCCCTGGGTGGAAATCACGGGCGCATTTTCCGCGTTGCGCGATGCATCCAATGCGATGCCCAGGAAGTCCAGCCCCTCGCAAATCCGCGCGCGAATCGGCGGCGCATTCTCGCCGATCCCTCCCGCGAAGACAAGCGTGTCCAATCCGCCCAGGGCGGCGGCAAAGGAGCCGATCCACTTTTTGGCCTGATAACAAAACAACGCCACCGCTTCAGCGGCCCGCGCGTCCTTCGCCTCGCGATCGAGCAAGTCCCGCATGTCCGGGCTGGTTTCCGAGATTCCGAGCAGCCCGGACTGGTGGTTGACCATCTCATAGAATTGTTTGCCGGTCATCTGCTCCGTTCGCTCCAGATAGGGCGCCAGACCGGGGTCCAAATCGCCGCTACGGGTGCTCATCACCAGCCCCGCCGTCGGGGTGAAGCCCATGCTTGTGTCAATACTTTTACCATCAAGCACCGCCGCCAAGCTGGCGCCGTTGCCGAGATGGGCCAGGATCACGCGGCCCTCCGCCGCCGCCGGGTCGCCCAGACGCGCCAGTTCTTCCATCAGATAGGCATAGGACAGACCGTGAAAACCATAGCGCTGAATTCCTTTGGCGTCGAAACGCCGCGGAATGGGAAGAAGTTTGGCCACGCGCGGCATGGTCTGGTGAAACGCCGTGTCGAAGCACGCCACTTGGGGCAGCTTCGGATGGCGCTGGCGAAACGCTTCGATCAATTCAATCTCGCGGGGCAGATGATCCGGGTCATAGGGCCGCAGCCGGTGCAGTTCAGCCAGCAATTCCGGAGTGACAATCTCCGGCTCGGTGTGCTTCATGCCATGTACTACGCGGTGGCCCACAGCCCGGACGGAGGCGAAGCCTTCCTGCTTTTCGAGCCAATCAATGAGGGAGTGCGCCGCCGACTTGTGATCGGGCCCGGCCAGGCTGCGGCTCTCCTGCTTGGAGTCCGCGGAGTTCTTGAACGCCAGGTTTGTCCCGTCCACACCGATGCGGTCCACCTTGCCAGAAAGGCCCCGCTGCAATGGCTCGCCGGCCTGATAGAGCGCGAATTTGATGCTCGACGAACCGCCGTTGATGGTCAGCACGGAATCCATACCAGCCCGTACTCAACCATAGCTGGTCTTTTATATCAAATCACGAATCCAAGCCTAATTGGGCCAGACCCAGTCGCCGTCCGCATTCGACTTGCCGCGCACGCCGCCGTTGTCCCGCCCAGTCCAGCCGATGGAGTAAAGAAGAAATGTGCCGTCAGCGGCGCGGCCATAGTGGGGAGGCTGGCCGCCGATGACATCGTGGGGAATCTTGTCGATGAACTGCGGGATGAGAGCGTCGAGGGTTTCCGGATATTCGCCGTGCGCCAGTTGGTAACGTTCCAAGGCGCAGGCGACGAGCCCTTGATTGACCTCTGTTTGATTGAGGGCGGTTGTTTGACATGCCGCGCCAAAATGAGGAGCCATCCGGCTGGCAACAAATGCATAGGGAGTCCAATGGGAAAAGACTGAGTCAGCCTTGCTGCTGAGAGCATTAATTCTGTCGGGAAAAGCGATTTGGCCGGCAGCATCCAGGCCTATTTCGATTTTGGTATCGAGATCGACGCTGGTGACGATGTTTTGATAGACCCAGCCGCGCGGGATCAATTTGGCAAAAACCGAACCTTCCAACGCCGTCCACGAATTGGTTCTGCGACTGGAGAAACTGTTGAACACTTTCTCAATTTGCGCTGTAGTCGCGGTTTCAAGGTATCGGCTTGTATATACCGCTTGCGTTTCGAAGGACTGCTTCACCGGTTGCAGTAGATTAATTGATTTGAGTTGCCCTTCAAGCGCAGCCAATTGCGGCTCGCGCCAGGCTTGCATGCGCATGCCGTCGGCAATGGTATTCATGTAGAGTCCAGTCACCGCCACTTCAACCATCGACGCCACCAGCATCATCGGCTTCATCTCGGACATAAGGCGGCGGCTCTCATGCAGGAGCGTCACGTCGCGTAGCGCTTCACCGGGCTGGCCCAACATTAAATGACATTGCGCCCGCGCCCCCAGCGTTTGTGCGAAGGCCCGGATTGTAACGAAGTTTGGAATGGGAACTTCAAAAGGGTCCGTGTAATCGCCCTCCATCCGCAACGAGGGACGTTGCAATGCCTCGTGGATAATCGCGAACTCCTCTTCAAACTGGTCGCTCCACTTCAGGAATTCTGCCGCCGTCTCAGGCGCAACCATCGTTACCTTGTAGGAACCGTCGCCCTCAGGTTCAACTTGGATTTTCTCGGCTTCTGGAATGTGGTTGTTGGCAATGGGTTTGGGCAGGAATTGCAATAACTCTTCCTTTGTGGGCGCAGTTTGGCACTGCAAGAAGATTTGTGCCGGTAAAATTTCCTTCGGCTGGCGCAGCATGATGTCGAAAGCGGCCGGAGACACGACCATCGGACCGAGGGCGTCCTTGATCAACCGCGCCACTGTTTCATTTGTCCGCGGGCTTCCCCATTGTAACACTGCGGAACCGCTGTCTCTTGGGAGGCTTGCCCCCGGTAGGCCTATAGTTAGCCTGGCAATGGTCAGGCGTGCGTTTCCATTTCCCGGATACACCAGTTTCTTGGACAGTTCCGTCCCGCCGTGCCGCCCCGGAAACCATTTTTGCATCTCCGCCACTCCGAAGACGTTATCCTTCTCCGGCACGGGGGCGGGAATGTAGTCGGCCCAATTGAAATCGACGCCCTGGGCTTCCAACTCGTGCTTGCATTTTTCCCAAGCTCGTTTGCCGCGCCAGAGTTCCTCGGTGTAAATAAGGCCGATTAAGGTCACAAAGATGCCGAGGCCGACCAAACTGCGCCGCAGGACGCGCCAACACTTTGTTTGGGGAGGGTTCATAGTCATTGCGAGTCAAACAATTTTCCAATCCCGTTCCCGTTCGCTACGCGGACGGGGAAGAATGGCCGGCGTGGCGGGAACGGCGAGGGTGGGTTGAGTCAGTTCGGCCAGCACGCGATTCTGTTCTTCCCAAGCCTGAATCATGTCCTGCGTCGAAGACGGACTTGCCCCGGCCTCGATCATCCGGTGCTCTGACAATTGTCCGTTGACGGCCAGCATCACCAACCAAAGCGCCGCCATGCCGGCCCACGCGTAACGGCTGGGCCGGATCAATTCGACCCACACCATGCTGATTCTTAATCTTAATCGTAATCCCTGAGGATTAGGAACTGATGATGATGTCCGCGCCTCCTCCTGGACAGCCCTGGCCCAGCGCATTCGCGTAGCGGGAGTGGCTTCGATGGGAGACAACTGTTTTTCCCAGCCCGCCAACGGCTCGATCACCGCCCTGATCTCGCCGTAATAACTCCGGCATTCCTGACACCCGGCAAGGTGGCTTTCCAACTCAATCTTCTCTTCCTCCTTCAACGCGCCGCTGGCCAGAAGCGAAATCTCCGGGCGGCGGCGGCAACGATTCCAAGTCCAATTCATATCCGTGTATCTCCTCTTGTCTCGGAAAGGTTCATTTTCATTCCGCGCAATTTTTCCAAAGCGTGATGCAACCGTGATTTGACCGTTCCCACCGGGAGGCCCAGCACGCGCGCCATATCCGCCAACGACGCGTCCTCGAAGAATCGCAGCAGGATGATCCGTCGATGCTTTTCCGGCAGTCGCCCGACGCAGGCGCGCAGACGGGCGGAAGTTTCGTTGCGGGCCGCGCCTTCCGCCGGTGAAGGTTCCGGCGAAGGAATTCTTTCCTGCATTGCCACAACATCGTCGCGCCGAAAAACAGGCAGCCAGGCCAGCGCCACCGGTCTGGAACGCGCGCGGCGCCTCCATTTTTGGTGGCGGTGCAGCAGAATCGCGTAAAGCCAGGTCGAAAATCGGCAACTCTCATCGTAGCGCGCCAGACTTTTCCAGGCCTCGACGAGTGTTTCGGCAACGAGGTCTTCCGCGGCGCTGATGTCACCCGACAGCGCGGCCGCCTGCCGCAGCAAGCGGGTTTGCAATGGCTCCGTCAAACGGCAAAACACCTGCGCATCCCCGGCGCGCGCGCGTGCGAGAGATTCTCCGGCATCAATTATTTCGACCCGGTCATCCGTAATATCCATCCATGTATCAATCCCCGCCGCGCCCGGAAAGGATCAAAGTCTTGTAATCTTTTTCATAATCTTAATCTTAATCTTAATCGCAATCTTCTTTTCCGGAGGATTGGGATTAGGATTATGATTGGGAGCTGAATTAAGAGTTGATGAAAGAAGCGCCGCCAGATTCCGTCCCCGCGCCAGGCGAGGCGAGCAAGCGCCTCCTGCCCTGGCTGGTGGCCATGGCGTTTTTCATGGAGTCGCTCGACACGACGATCCTGAACACCGCCGTGCCCGCCATTGCGCAGGCCCTCGGCGTTGTGCCGCTCAGCATGAAGTCCGTCCTGGCCAGCTACAGCTTGAGCCTGGCGGTGTTCATCCCGGTCAGCGGCTGGGTGGCGGACCGGTTTGGCACACGCCGGGTTTTTGCGTTCGCCATCGGCTTGTTTACGCTGGGTTCAATCCTATGCGGCCTTTGCAGCAACATCCATCTGCTCGTCGCCTGCCGTATTCTTCAAGGCGGCGGCGGGGCCATGATGGTGCCGGTGGGGCGGCTGACTTTGGTGCGGGCATTCGCCAAATCCGAACTCGTCCGCGTGATGAGCTTTGTGGTCATCCCGGCCCTCATCGGCCCGTTGCTCGGACCGTTTGTCGGGGGTTTGATTGTGGGATATTTCCCCTGGCGCGTAATCTTTTTTCTTAACATCCCGATTGGACTGCTCGGGTTGTATATGGTTTATCGGCATCTGCCGGATTACCGCGCCGAGAGCGTGCCTCCGCTAGACTTCATCGGAATGGTCCTTTTTGGATCCGGCATCGCGCTGCTGTCGTATGTGCTCGAGGTGTTCGGCGAACACAGCATGAGCGGGCGGGAAATAGCGGGGCTGCTGGCCCTGGCGCTGTTGCTCCTCGCCACCTATGCCAGACACGCCATGCAAACCGCCTTTCCCCTGTTGCGCCTGGCGCTGTTCCGCCTCCGCACGCTTCGCGCCGCCGTGCTGGGCGGCTTCGTGACCCGCATCGGCATCGGTGGCATCCCCTTCCTTTTTCCGCTGCTTTACCAGGTTGGCCTCGGCTTCACTCCCGTTCAATCCGGCCTGCTCATGATGCCGCAAGCCGCGGCGTCCATCGGCTTGAAATTGACCGTGACGGGCATTCTGACACGCTTCGGCTATCGGGCCATATTGATTTCCAACACCGTCGTCATTGGGCTTTTCATACTGCTCTTTGCCACCATCGGGACAGCCACGCCGGTCTGGCTGATCGTGGTGGAATCCTTCTGTTACGGGTTCTTTGCCTCGCTGCAATATTCGAGCATGAACACGTTGGTTTATGCCGACGTCACGGAAGAGGAGACCAGCAATGCCAGCACCATCTTTAGCACCTTGCAACAACTGGCCATCAGCTTTGGCGTGGCCTCATCCTCGCTGGCCGTGGCGCTGTTCATACCCGACCGATTTCATTCCAGCGCGCCGGAAATGATCCACGGCATTCACCGGGCTTTCCTGGTCCTTGGCGGCTGGACCATTCTGGCCGCAATCACTTTCAGGGAATTGAGACCCGGAGACGGCGCCTCAGTCGCCGGTCCCAAGGGCGCGTTGCCGGCGGGGTGAAATCCCAATCGCCTTTTGAGTTGGCAAATAAAACTCGAAAACCCCACCGATTCCCTGTATTGTACAGAAAGTGCAAGAAGAGAAACAACTGCCAATGAAAGTGGTGGGACGCCAGGGCGAAGCCAGGGTGGACGTCATCACCTTTGACCCGATGCAAAGGGCGGCTCAAGTCCTGCGGCAGGGCTGCCCATTTGTTCCGAAGGGTGTGTGGCGTTTCAAAAGTTTCGAGGAAGCAGACCAATGGACGATGAAAATGTTAACCCGGCCCCGGAACCGCGTGTCCCAACAATAGATGATTTGCTTTTGCTGTGCCGGCTGCTGAATGAAGCCGGCGCGCAATACATCGTCATCGGCGGGTGGGCCGTCATCCAGCATGGTTTCGGAAGAGCGACCGGCGACATTGATTTGCTGGTGGATGCGTCTCCGGCAAACTTCGCCAAAATACAAAAAGCGATGCTCGCTTTGCCCGATGGCGCTGTGCGGGAGGTGCAGCCGGGCGATTTGGACAAATATGCTGTCATCCGGGTGGGCGATGAATTTGTGGTTGATTTGATGAAGGCGGCCTGCGGCATCGAGTATGCGGAAGCGAGCAAATCCATTGCGTGGATGATGGTTCGAGAAGTGAAGATTCCCTTTGCCAGTCCCGAACTGCTTTTGCGGTTGAAGCAAACCCACCGCGACAAAGACGCCATGGATCGGGCCTATTTGCGCGAACTGCTAAGAAAGCAAGGAACGCAAGATTGAGCGTGAGGTTGTGCCCCCTCCGCGCGACGAAGTTGCCCTGCGCTCCTGGGCGAAGCAACTGGGTCTCAAACAAGGTACGGAAGAATGGCTTAAATTCTTCGATTACGCCGCCGTGGATTCCGGGCGGATTCCCGATTACGTCCTCAAAGATGAAAAGCTTGTGGCCCAATTGCCCACCTTCTTCCGCACAATCTCCGGGCAGAAACCGTCGCGGGAAGATTTGGAAAAACTTGTGGAGCTTATCCGAAGCGTCAACCGACCTTGAACGACCCGCGCAAATTTAAAGCGCCCTACAATCCCAAAGAGCGTATCTGGCAGGAAGCCGACCGATTGCGAGCCTCGCACCCGGCGGGCCGGGAACTGCCCGTAAAAGTCCTCGATCTTGCCGAATTCGACCTGCATCTCGATCTTGTTCCAGTGATCCCCTTCATTCATTCCAATTAAGATTACGAGGGAAAGGCCGGTAAACCTTGACACTTCATCCAACATATACTATCCATGTGGATAGTATATGACTGCGCCGACCCCCGCCCAGCAACGCGTGCTGGATTTCATCCAAAGTGAAGTCCAGGCCGGAAGACCCACCCCAACTTTGCGGGAGATTGCCCGCCGTTTCGGCTTTCGCAGCCATCGGGCGGCGGCGTGCCATTTGGAAGCGCTCAAACGGAAAGGACACCTCGAGTCCGAACGCCGCAAGGCCCGCTCCCTGCGCCTCACTTCCCCGCTGGCCAGGCTCCGCCGCCAGATCATGGACATCCCGTTGTTCGGTTCCATTCCGGCCGGTCTGGCGCAAAATCGCGAGCAGGAGGCCGGGGGTTGCATTTCGGTGGACGTCCAGAGCATTGGATTCACGCCCACCCGGAACACATTTGCGTTGCGGGTGACGGGCGATTCCATGATTGGCCGGCACATCTGCGACGGCGACATCGTGGTGCTGGAACACGGGCCGGAGCCGCGTTCGGGGCAGATCGTGGCCGCCCTCATTGACCGCAAGAGCACGCTCAAGACCTTCGTGTTGAAAAATGGAAAGCCGTTTCTCAGGGCCGAAAATCCCCGGTATCCCGACCTTGTGCCGTCGGACGATCTGATGATCCAGGGCGTGTTTCGCTCACTCATCCGGAAGGCGCGCGAATGAATTATGCGGTCTATCGTTCATCTTGACGCGGACGCTTTCTTCGCGGCGGTCGAACAGGCGTCCGATGTGAAGTTGCGCGGCAAACCGGTGGCGGTCGGGGGCGAGAAGCGCGGCATCATTGCGTCGGCTTCCTATGAGGCGCGGCAATTCGGCGTCTATACACCGATGCCGACGGCGCGGGCGCGCAAGCTTTGCCCGGGGCTGATTGTTCTGCCGGGCGATTTCGAGCGTTACGAGCAGTTCTCAAACTGGATGTTCGGCTATTGCTACGATTTTACGCCCGACGTGGAGCAGACGTCGATTGATGAAGGCTACTTCGACCTGTCCGCGGCGCAAAAATCGCCGGTGGAAATTGCCCTGGCGGTGCGCAAGGCCATCGGACAAAAACTCAAAATCATCGTCAGCGAAGGCATCGGGACGAACAAGCTGGTCAGCGCGGTCGGATCGAAACTGACCAAACCCGCCGCGTTCAATAAAATCCCGCCCGGCGGCGAGGCGGCGTTTCTGCGTCCGCTGCCCAACCAATGGCTTCCCGGCGTGGGGCCAAAGACCAGCGCGCGCCTCAATGCGGCCGGCCTGGCGCGCATCGGCCACGTGGCGGCGACGCCGTTGGACATGCTGGAATTGCTGCTCGGCAACCAGGCCTTCGGCATCCGGCAGTTCGCGCAGGGAATCGACGAGCGCCCGCTGATTCCCGCGCAGGAACCGCAAAAATCGTTCAGCCGCCAGGAGACTTTCGCCGGCGACATCACCGACGAGGAATATGCCGAAGCCACTTTGCGCCGCATGGCGGACCATCTTTTTGCAAAGGTGCGCGAGGAAGGCCGCAGCATCCGGACCCTTCAGGTCCGCGTGCGCTACAACGACATGACGGAAGATCAGGTGAGCGAAAGCCTCCTGGAGCCAACCGACCTGGAGACCGGCGTGTATGGCCGCTTGCGCGCCATGCTGCGCGCGGCCTGGAGGCGGCGGGTCAGTTTGCGCCTGGTCTCGCTCAAGCTGTCCAATGTCTATGACAACCGCTTTTCCGGCGAACTGCCGCTCGAAGCCGCGGCGCAACGGCGGGAGGCTCACGCCAGACTGGCGGCCGCGATTGATGAACTCCGCAAAGCCAGGGGACATTCGGTGATTTTGCGGGGACACGACTTTGTGCTGAAGGATGAAGGCGGAAGGATGAAGGAAGAAACCTTCGCGCGCGGACAGGCTGGTCTTACTTCATCCTTCAGCCTTCATCCTTCAACCTTGGCTTACGTTCCGTTGCGCGCGCACAGTCATTATTCGTTTCTCGATTCCACGCTGTCGCCCGCGGCCATTGTCGCGCTGGCAAAGCGGCATGGCCTGTCCGCCGTCGCGCTCACGGACACGGGCAACCTGCACGGCGCGGTCGAGTTCGTGCAGGCGGCAAAGCTGGCGGGCCTCAAGCCGGTCCTCGGCACGGAACTGCGCGTGGACGGCAAGTTGCTGCTGCTCTACGTTGAGTCGGCCCGCGGCTGGCGCAATCTTTGCCGGCTGCTTTCAAAAAAGGCGGAAGGCGGAAGACAGAATGATGAAGGCAGCGTTGCCGGGCAACAGCGCGCTCCCGTTCCTTTTGCCTTCTTCCTTCGTCATGCCGCCTTTCTCGACGGGCTGATCGCCGTCAGCGAGGATGCGCGGCTGGCGGCGCTGTTTCCACAGCGATTCTACAGCGTTGCCCAGGAGCGGCAGACGCCCGGGAAATGGCCGGCCGCGGCCTGTCCCGCCATTCATTACGCCACACCGGATGACCGCCGGAAATACGACATCGTCCAGAGCATTCGCACGCTGACCCTGCTGCAACAGGAACACCCCGAAAAACAGCGCGGCGGCCAATGGCATTTCCCGATCCCCGCTGAAATGGCGGCGGCCTGCCGGGAGCATCCCGACTGGCTGCGGCATTCCCGGGAAATCGCCGGGCGCTGCAACTTCGACCTGCCCTTTGGCAAACCGCAATTCCCCGCCTTCACGCCGCCGGACGGTTCGCCATCCGGCGATTTCCTGCGGCGGCTGGTTCTGGAAGGTCTGGGGAAACGCTACGGCTCCCGCGCGGACCGGTTCCACCCGCAAGTGATGGAGGAACTCGGCATTATCAACGAGGTCGGTTACGAGGAATATTTCCTCATCACCTGGGATTTTCTCCAGGAATGCCGCCGGCGCGGCATCGGCTGGATCACCCACGGCAGCGCGGCGGATTCGCTGGTCTGTTATTGCCTGGGCATCAGCGGCGTTTGCCCGGTGCGCTTCGACCTTTATTTTCGCCGCTTCCTCAACAAGGAGCGGATGGCGCTGCATAAACTGCCCGACATCGACATTGATTTCGCGCACGACCTGAAAGACGACGTGGTGAAGATCCTCTTCGAGAAATACGGCCCCGATCATTGCGCGGCAGTCGGCGGTTTTTCAACCTTCCAGGCCCGCAGCGCCTTTGCGGAGGCGGCGAAAGTTCTGGGCGTGGCGGAACGCGAAGTGAGGAAATTTACCAGCCATTTTCCGTGGAGTTTCGGCGGCGGCTGGGTGCCGGATGAACCGTCGCCCGGCGGCGGCGCGGGTTTGATGGAGCTGCTGCGGGCCAGTCCCGAGAACCGCGATCTGCCGCTGGACGAGGAACCTTACCGGACGGCGTTGCAAATGGCCGAGCACCTCGATGGCGCGCCGCGTTATCCCAAGATGCACCCCTGCGGCCTTGTCCTGTCGCGCCAGCCGATGCACGAACTGACGCCGACTTTCATCGCCAACAAAGGCTGCGCCACAACGCACTTTGACATGGATGCCGTGGAGGCCGTTGGTTTGGTGAAGATGGACATTCTCGCCCAGGGCGGCCTGGCGGCCTTGCGCGACACGAAGGCCATGCTGGACAAGCGCGGGATCGAACTGGACCTGGACCGCTGCGTGGCGCGGAACAAATCCGACGGCCGGCTGCTGCTCGGCGACCCGCAAGCGCCCGAGCCGTGGCGCGACGCGCAGGTGTGGGAGATGATTGCCGGCGGCGGGGCGCGGGCGGTGCATCATATCGAATCGCCGGCCATGACCGGCCTCTGCCGCATGAGCAACGTGCGCGAGATCGACGGCCTGATCGCCATCGTCAGCGTCATCCGGCCCGGCGCGGCCAACGAAGGCAAGAAGCGGGCCTTCACCCGGCGTTATCAAGGGCTGGAGCCGGTGACTTATCCGCACCCATCGCTGGAAGCGTGTTTGCGGAGCACTTACGGGCTGGTGGTCTATGAGGAACACATCCTCCAACTGTGCGAGGCCTTTGCCGGCCTGGACCCGGGCCGCGCCGACCTGCTCCGGCGCGCGCTCAACAAACAAAAGCGCAACGTCATCGGGGAAATTCGCGGCGAATTCTTCAAATCGGCGCTGGCGCGCGGCCATTCGCCAGAAAAAACCGCCGAAGTGTGGGAACTGGCCGCCGGCTTTGCCGGTTACGCCTTCTGCAAGGCCCACAGCACGGCTTACGGGGTCGAGGCTTATCAATCCGCATGGCTCAAACGCCATTTTCCCGCCGAATTCATGGCCGCCGTGCTGACCAATGGCAAGGGCTTCTACCATCCCATCGTCTATGTGCTCGAATGCCACCGGCTCGGATTGAAGCTCCTGCCGCCGTCCGTCAATGAACCCGGACCGGCCTTTGTGCCGCGGGGCAATTGCATCCGCGTCCCCTTGACGCGTGTGAAAGGCCTCTCCAACCGCACAATAGATGCGATGCTCGCGGCGCGCGGGCGCGGGCCGTTCACTTCCCTGGAGGATTTCTTTCACCGCGCCGCCCCTGCGGGAGGGGAACTGGAAGCGATGCTGCGCGCCGGGGCCTTCGATGAGTTCGGTGAAACCCGCACCCGCCAGTTCTGGGAAGCGCAACGCCTGCAAAAGTCCGAATGCAGAAGTCAGAATGCGGAATTCAATTTCGGCCGCGCCGCCGATCCTGTTTCATCCTTCTTCCTGCAAAATTCGTCCTTTCTTCACGAGCCGGCCCGCCGCGAACGCCTGCAAGCGGAAACGGAGTTGTTCGGCTTTGCCGTCAGCGGACATCCCCTCGAATTGTTCGACGACGTGGCGTGGGACACCTATTGCCCCGTCAATCGCCTCGGGGAATTCGCCGGTGAAACGGTCACCGCCTGCGGCCTCGTTGTGGAGCAGCGCACCCATCACCAGATCACGGGCGAAGCGATGAAGTTTCTTACGCTGGCCGATTGGACCGGCATGGTCGAAACCGAGCTTTTCGCGCAGACCTACAAGAACTATGGCCTGGCGACGGTGCGCTATCCGGTATTGGAGGTGAAGGCGCGCGTCGAGCCGTTCGAGAACGGGCGGGGGTTTTCACTCCGCGTCCTGAGCGCGGGCAAGCCAAGACTCAGGGAAATTAAAAAGTAAAAGGCATCCGCCGTCGCCGAAGCGGCTATGGCGGATGCCTTCTTAATTCTGCCTTCTTAATTCTTGATTTTCTTCAGCGACCGGCGAATCATCGCCAGAGTGCCCATTCCCATCAACACGCAAGTTGTCGGTTCGGGAACCACACTGTACTCGGACGCAACAGTGCCGAAAGTCGTGCCAGGGGATGTGGCAGAGTCATAATATGAGACTCCATCCCACGGTTGATAATGACCATTTGACTCCGGCGCCCAACCGGTATTGTCCAATACGCCATAAGCAGATTGGCCGCCTGGAGAATCGAACGATGACACAACGTCGAAGTAGAAACTGCTGCCGGCGCTCAAACCAAGGCTGCTTAACGGTGTCGTGATTGTGGCGTAAGTATTCCCAACACCGCCGGCAAAGAACGTCCCTGCGCCTCCCGACCAACCGCCGCTATAGGTGAATGCAGTGGCGCCGTTGGCTCCCGACCAGGTGTTAATCAAGGCGTTTTCACCGGTGCTGATGCCCGTGGCGGGGCCCCAAGGGTTGGCGAACCCTGTATATCCGCTGCCGCCCTGGCCAACTTGCTGAATCTCAATCATGTAATTGATGTAGGCATCCATCGGCTGCGTGGAATTGATGGTGAAACTGATATTATTCGCATCGTTGTTGACAACAACGCTGCTAATGCCGGCGCCGTCGCCCAAGCCGCCGTTGGCGTCGCCAGTGCCGGCAAATATCTCTTGGGCTGTCGCGGGCAGGGTGGCCAGCGTCAACAGGCCCAGCACAGGAATAACATAATGGATGGTTTTCATAGTTTTAATCAAGTTTATGGCTGTTTATCGCATCGATTATGCCATAAAGCAGGAATTTGCACAGCCTCACAAGTGTATGGTTTTTTGCCTGGCCGGGTCAGCGAACTGAAGCACCGGCAGGACAGGCTGGGATGCCCTCCCCCCCTCCTTAACTCTTTGTCCGCCATGGACTTGGCGAGGGCGGATGCCTTGTTAATTCTTACTCTTCTTCAAAACTGGCCTTCCTTCTCCTTAAACAGGATGTTGAACGTTGTCAGCGAACCGTAACAGCGGGTCACGTATTGCTGCATCTCAACCTTTTCGCCGTCGCCGAGCAAGGGATGACTGTTAATTTTTTGCTCAAGGACGCGCAACTGATTGCGAACGCCGACCAGCTTGTGGAAAAAGATTTCCAGCGGAATCTCCTTGGTCTGCAAAGCCGGATCAGAGGGATGCAGGACCATTTTACCCTTCTGCCAGCGCGCCCCCAACTCGCCCACCACCGCGTTGGGAGACTCGAACCCCAAACGGCTCAGCGTGGATTCAACGGCCGAGTCGATGAATTGTTTCAGTGGCACGGTCAGCCCGTCCACCCTGGCGGTTGCCTCCGCCGGCGCCACCTCCGCCAACTCCGGGTCCACCGTGCGCAGCACATTGTCAAATCGAATTGAGGCATCGACATTGGTTATCTTTTCCACCACGCCCGCCCCGTATTGCGGATGAACAACCTTCATCCCGACGATTAAATCTTGAAGTTTCATAATCGCACATCATCGGTTGCTTCCTGTATATTGGGCAAGACCAAGATTGGGATGCGAATGACATTTATGAACGCCGATTTTCTAAAGGCCCGCCCCGACGGAGTGCATCTGGCGGTCAAACTCCAGCCGCGCGCGTCGAAAAACGAAATCGGAAGCCCGCTGGGGCCGGAATTGAAAATCAAGGTGACTGCGCCCCCGGTGGATGCCGCCGCCAATCAGGCCTTGGTTGATCTACTGGCGAAAAAACTCGATTGCGCGCGCGGCGCGGTCCAAATCATCCGTGGCGCCACCTCGCGCCATAAAACAATCTGGATCGGCGGCCTGACTGCCGGCGAAGTGCTGCAAAAACTTTTCCAGCCGTGAGGCCGGCTAAGGCGGTGGACATAAATAAAGCTGGCAAGATGCCGCCGGGATTTTGCCGCCCAGCGAGGCCTGAACGAGGCGCATATCCGCGGCGATCTGCAACGAGTCAACAACGAAGCTGGGCGGTAAAAGACCAAGGCAGATTGCCACCTTTTTTATTTATTTCCACCGCCTAAATGGCCGCCGATTTCGACCCGTAACACAGGCGCATCCACACCAGCCAGAGGGACGCGCAGAGAGCCAGTCCGGCGGCCGCGTTCCACAAGGCGAGGGCGACGGACAGGCCATAGACGATTGGCGCGACGGCATACGCCGTGCGAACGCGCGCCAGTGTCGCATCGGTGACGTCCGGTTTGACGAGCCGCCGCTTCCAGATGATGGAGGCGAGCAACGCGTTCCAACTGAGGCTGATGAAAAAGAATGTTGCGCAATAGAACATGGCGGCGGCGTTGGCCGCGGAAGTGCCAAGGTGCCGCGCCAGCACCTTCGTCGGGAACGGCACAAAGGTCACCACGAGCAGCACGCCGCCGTTGGCGTACAGCAAGGGGTAATCCACGTGCCGCACCAGGCCAATCAGTTCGTGGTGGTTGATCCACATGATGAGCACCACGACAAAGCTGATGCAGAAGGCGACCAGCGACGGCCACAAAGCCCGAAGCTCGCCCAGAAGAATGGCGTTGTTCGTGGACGCATCCCGATTGGGAATTTGGAATTCAAGGACGAGCAATGTGAGCGCGATGCCGAACACGCCATCGCTGAAGGCCTCCAGTCGTTCCGTTCCTTTGGTCATAAGGATTGCAGCAGAACCAACCTTGACCGGCGCCGCTGGATTCGCAAGCCGATTTTCTTCACGGCTGGTGGCGTTGCTCCCATCTACCGGGAACTGACGGGGCAAATTTCTCCATCCAACCTATCCTGGTTACATTGACAAATACTCAGACTTTTGTATATTAATAACATGAAAATAACGGTCGATATATCAGAAAATGATCTGAAGGACGTCATGCGGTTTTCGGGTGAAAAAAAGAAAGGCCCGGCCATCGTCAAGTTTGTCGCCACCGAACTCATGTTGCGCCGCCGCCGCCAGCTTTCGGACGAGGTCATGGCGGGAAAGTTCCGCGTCGAATTTCCTGACTGGGAAGAATCACGCAAACGGGAGCGGGAGGAAAATCCATGGAATACCTAGTGGACACTTGCGTGTGGATTGACCACCTCCGCCCCGGCACTCCACCCAAATGCCGTCGGGTCGCCTACGAAGTCGTCAATCATCCGGCGGCTGTGGTTTGCGAACCCGTCTGGTTTGAATTACTCCGCCAGTGTCCGAAGCCTGAGCGGGCGGGAATCGAAAGGCGGTTGCTGACGCTGCCGATGCTCCCGACTCCCGCCGACTTGTGGCGGAAGGCAACCCTCTTCGGGCAGCAATGCCGGGATACTGGCGTTCAGGCGGGTTTCGCTGATCTCATCATCGCCGCCGTTTGTCAGCACCATGAGGCAACGCTGATTACGTTTGACAGCCATTTTCGGCTTCTTGCGGACGTGATCGGGTTTGAAACAGAGTTGCTGCAACGGCCTGCCTGAAACCATCCCGCTTGACGTGCCGGGCGGTTTGTCCCCAATATCCAACCGGGCAGACGCCCCGATTTTATGAACTTGGACCATCTTTATTCTCATCTGACCATCAAAACAAACGCCAAGCTGGCCTTGCTCGTCCTGGACGGATTGGGCGACATCGCCACCAAGGAGCAGAATTATCTCACGCCGCTCGAAGCCGCCGTCACGCCCAACCTCGACCGCCTGGCCAGGGACGGCGCACAGGGTCGCATGATCCCGGTCGCGCCCGGCATCACTCCGGGCAGCGGCCCCGGCCATCTCGGGTTGTTTGGTTATGATCCGCTGGAATATCAAGTCGGCCGCGGCGTGATCGAGGCCCTCGGCTTGGGCCTTGAACTCAAGGCGGGCGACATCGCCGCGCGGGCCAATTTTTGCTCGCTCAACGAAAAGGGCATTGTGACCGACCGCCGCGCCGGCCGCATCGAAACAAAACTCACCGAGGAACTGTGTGCGTTGCTCTCGCGCAAGATCAAAAAAGCGGAAGATGCGCAAGTCATCATCAAGCCGGGCAAAGGCCACCGTTTTGTCGTCATTTTCCGCGGCAAGGGGCTGGAAGGCCCGTTGACCGACGCCGACCCCAACCGGGAGGGATTGCCCGTGCCTGCGGTTGAGCCGACGGACCCAAAATCAGCCGCGCAAAAGAAAACCGCCGCCGTGATCACCGACTTTTTCCGCCAGGCCCTGCCTGCGCTGGCCGGCAAAAAGCCCGCCAACGGCTTCCTCTTGCGCGGCATCGCCCATCAGCCGGAAATACCAACCTTCGAGCAGCGTTACGGCCTCAAGCCCGCCTGCCTGGCCATTTATCCGATGTACAAAGGCCTGGCCCAGCTCGTGGGCATGAAAAAGATCGAGGGGCCGCAAACGATTGCCCAGCAATTCCAGCGCTGCCTCGCCGAATACGACAACTATAATTATTTCTTCGTCCACCACAAATACACCGACATGTACGGCGAGGACGGCAACTTTGAAGCGAAGAAAAAGGCCATTGAAGAGTTCGACGCCGCGCTGCCCATCCTGCTGCAGAAGCGCCCTGACGTGATCGCCATCACCGGCGACCATTCCACGCCCTGCGCGCTCAAGGGCCATTCGTGGCATCCGCAGCCGGTCCTGCTCTGGTCCGCTTGCAGCGGCTCGGACAAATTGCAGCGGTTCACCGAAACCGGCGCCAACATCGGCTCGCTCGGTGTTTTTGAAGCGAAGTATTTGATCCGCCTCATGCAGGCCAACGCGCGGATGTTTGACAAATTCGGCGCCTGACCGCTAATCCAGTCCGCAAGCCAGCCGCGCGCGGGCCAGGACTGCTGTGGCCAGCGCCTTGGCTTTAACCGCGCTGTCCTTGAGCACCTGTTCCACGTAATCCCGGTTGGCCGCCAACTCCGCCCGCTTGCCCCGGGCCGCGGCGAAGTAATTCCAATATTGCTCGAAGAGCGTCTTTTTCAGATCGCCATAACCCAACCCTCCGGCCCGCAGGCGCTCCTCGTAATCCCTGGCCGTTCCGGCGTCCGCCACCAGCTTCAGCAACTGGATGGCCAGGTTCTTGTCCGCATCCTGTTTTGGTTCCTGCGGCGTGCGGCTGTCCATCACCAGGCCCATGATTTTTTTGCGCAAAGGCTTCTCCTCGCCGAATATCTCAATCGTGTTCCCGTAACTCTTGCTCATCTTCTGGCCGTCCAGGCCCGGCACCACCGCCGTCTCCTCGCGGATTTTCGGCTCGGGCAAAACAAACGTCTGCCCGTAGGCTTCGTTGAACTTGATGGCAATGTCCCGCGTGACCTCGACGTGCTGCTTCTGGTCGCGCCCCACCGGCACGATGTTCGAATCGTAAATCAAAATATCGGCCGCCATCAGCACCGGATAAGCCAGCAAGCCGTGATTGGGCGAAAGGCCGCGCGCGATTTTGTCCTTGTAGCTGTGGCACCGTTCCAGCAGGCCCATCGGCGTGACGGTGGTCAGAATCCAGGAAAGCTCCGTCACCTCTGGCACATCGGATTGCCGGAACAAAAGCGCCTTCTTCGGGTCCAGCCCGCAGGCCAGAAAATCCAGCGCCACGTCCCAGGAATTGCTCCGCCGCTGCGCCGCGTCAAACAGCGACGTCATCGAATGATAATTGGCGATGAAATAAAAAGCTTCGCCCTGCTCCTGCAACTCGATGGCCGGCTTCATCATGCCGAAGTAGTTTCCCAAGTGCAGCGTCCCTGAAGGTTGGATTCCGGATAAAATTCGCATCACCCCAGTTAACCAAATCCCCGCCGCCTTAACAAGTTTAAGCCATCCCAAAGCGGAGTGCCTGTCCTACTCGGAGCCGTGCCGGCAAAGGCTTTCCGGCAAGGCGGTCAACTCGTTCTCCGCGCCGTCGGGTTTCCAGACCACGCGGCCGTCCTTCCGGAGGCGGACAATCACTCCACGCAATGACCCCCGCAAAGTCTTCACGCGGTCGCCAGTCTTCCAATCAGCGGCTTCGGAAAGCGAGTCAACTATGCCTGCCATTGCTTCCCGGTCAAGCACTCCGGCAATGTAATGCGCGAAAGACGAAGAAATTTCCCGTTTGCGCGCCGGTGGAAGATCGCTGTATATGGCCAGTGCAAGCTCGCGCCCAATGGTGGCAAACGTATTGCCGTTGAAGAAAAGAAATGGGGCGCGGCGATGCTGTTGTTTCAGGTAGTCGAGCGTTTCGAGAAGACTCAAGGCGAGCGTTCTTTGAGTTTCCCAGCTTTCCGCGCACGCCTGATGAGTTTCTGAGTTAAGTCCATGCTGTGCTCGACCTCTTTCGCACGCTCCTCGGTTGATGCTGACGACAGACTGCCAACCCCAGTTTTTGATAAAAGCGGCTCTGGTTTGAAGCGATGAACCGATTCCGCCGCCGCCTGGCGGATGTCCTCCGCCGTCAGGTGCTCCAGCAGGTCCAATCGCAGTTTCATCGGTCATAAAGTACCACAGTTGTCATTGGTGGGCAACTTTGACTTCATCCATATCGGTGATTTTCCGCAAAACGCGAGGCATGTCAATTCCACCCCGCGCCATCAGGCGGCAGATTGCTGTTTTCCCTTGTCGCCCGGCTTCTCTTCCGCCGCCCGTGCGGCATAGTCAGCCAGCCATTGTTGCGACTCGTTCCGCAACGTTTCGCGTTCCTCCTTTTTCAACCCGCGCGGGTCGAAACGAAGGCTGCGGTGCAGATGAAAAATCCGGCGCAGCCGGTTCGAATCTGGAAAGGCCAGTTCCAATCGTTGCTGCCAGGAGAGCAAAGGCTCATTGAAGAGGCGGGACAACTGGCTGGCCTCCAATTGCCGGTCGATCAGATATAACTCCGAATCCAGCCCGGGCCATGTTGGCCCCTGGCCGGCCCCTCCCGTTGCCTCGGCCGGCGGTTGACGCCGGCGCGTGAACACAATCCGCCCGATCAAATACAGAATCATGGGAATCAACAACCACGTCGTATATTGAGCGTAGGATGTTTTGTTCCAGCGCCATTTTGAGAATTGGAAATACAGATTCGACAGAGCGTCGGAGGCGGGTTCCCACCAGGATTGTCGTGATGCCAGCGTCCTGTCCCGCGCTCCGGGGGTCGTGTCGATTTCCTCCCACATCCCTTTGCCGCTGCTGTTGGTGAGATAGGCCAGCGCCCAGGCGTGGGCATCCCGCGCCCGCACCAAGTAGGTGTCCCCGTGCCGCGCGGACTCCCGCACCAGATATCCGGTGGCATAGCGCGCCGGCACGCCGGCCTGGCGCAATAAAAGCACTGTGGCCGTGGCAAAATATTCGCAATGACCCGCCTTCATTCGTGTCAGAAAAAAACGCAGAGGGTCGCGATGCGGCGGGACATACACATTCAATGAATAACTGAACTGATTCTCAAAAAAACGCTCAATGGCCCGAATCTTTTGCCGGTCCGTTGCCATGCCCGCCAGCTTCAGATCCCACGCTACGTGTTCCAGCGTCGGTTTCTCCACCTCTGGCACCATCTTGTCCCGCTCAGACGGCGGCGAATCAATGGACCGGCCCGGGCCATAAAAAGCCCGCATTTCCAGCAACCCGGGTCCGTTATCCATCCATGTCACGCCCAGGCGATTGGTGGTCACGTTCGCCGGCCCGTTGTCGAGCGCAATTTCAAAAGTCCCATGGGGGATGGGCAACATTCCTTTGCCGTTCTGGTAATAACAGGCGATCTGCACTTCGCTGGAGAACTTGTTGGTCGGCAGCAGGGCATAACTGTCGTTGCTTCCAGGACCGGGCTTGAAAAAAGCATTGTTGCTGGCCGACCAAGTGCCCCGCCTGTAGGAATCCCAAGTTGCTTCGCGCAGCAGGGACGGGATGAATCCCCCGGACGCAGGATGCAAGCGCAGCACAATTTTGCCCGACTGTGCGATCCGTCCGGGGGAAAAGATTCGCGTCTGGCGTTCCTGGGCATCCGGCGCGGGGCGGAAAAGGTCCGCCAGCCAGGTCCCCAACGCGGTCTCCATGGCATTCTGCATGGAACGCAATTCCCTGTGGCTGAATTCCCCGGCGGATGCGGCCACCGTCAGCAGCACCACCCAGGTGGTCAACGACACGCGCCGGGGGCGGTTGCTGGTCAGGGCCAGCGCGACCAGCAGGGCCACACCCGGATAAAAGAAACTGTTCGGCTGTTGTGCGGCGCTCGTCCCCAGAAGGCACAAGGCGAAGTAGCAGTAAGACACATTATATGATTTGGGCGCAGTCCGGTCCGCCGAGGCGCGACGGAGCAGCCACCAGAAAACACTCAGGGGCATCGTGGGGCGGTTCCCATAGGTTTGGGCCAGCATGACTGGGCAGAAGCAAACCGGCAGCCACTGCGCCAGCTCGAAAAGCAAAAGCCCCCGGTTCTCCACCGTCGAATACAGGAGCAGCGCCGCCCCCACAACCAAGGCCCAGCACAAGTCGGAAATGCGATTCAAGTCGGCGTCGGAGAATTCCCAGCGGGCGCGAGTCAAGCGGGCGGCCTCCATCGCCACCGCCAGCAGGGCACCCCAAAGCAGCTGGCCGTTTTCCCAGCCCCAGAAGAGCAAGGCGCCGCCCATGAGCAGGGGGGGGGTTCTCATATTGCCGCCAATTTCTCCGCGATGCGCCCCGCCGGCAGTGCGTAAAAATTCTGCGGCTGCGCCGCCATCGGCCCGGGCGGCAGTTCCTGGTCGTCAGGGGTCACGACAAAGACGCGCAACGGCACGCCGCGCGACATCATCGCGCTGACCAAACGCTGGCGGGGCGCGTCCCATCGCAGGAAAACGCAGAGGCACCCGCTCAAATCCGGGGCGTGAGTCAGCACCAATCCCTCCAGAGCGCAAAAATTCTTCCCCTCGCACACCTCCACCGAGGCCAGCACCTCCAGCACCTGGTCGGTATGACCCACGCCGCGTCCGCTGGTAAAGCAATACGCCTGCGGGCCGACGAACATCAAGTCGAGCAACGAATCCTGGTTCTGGACGGTGTAGGCCAGCGACGCCGCGATCGAGACCGCTTCCTCAAAAAGCGCCTGCTCTGCCGGTCCGCCGAAAGTATCCAGGACCAGCGCGTGCCGCACGAAATATTCGTCCTGATATTCTTTGACAATGGGTTTGCCCAGCTTGGCAAAACTTTTCCAATGCATCCGGCGCAACGGATCGCCCGGCCGGTATTCCCGCAACGCCACAAACTCCTCGGATTCCCCGACCGATGACGCCATCGAAACTCCGCCCAATTGATATTTCATCGAGCCGGGCAGGTCGAAGGCCGGCATCGGATAGCGCTTGGGCAAAATCATCACCAATTGCCGCCCGGGGATCTTGCGCAGGGTGCGAAACAGGCCAAAGGGGTCCGGGCAGGCCACCGTCGTTCCGGTCAGGCGCAGCGGGCCGCGCCGCAACGGCGTGAACTCCATCTCCAGCGAGCATTCCGTCCCGCCCGGCAGGTCCGGCAGCGCCTGCTCCGGGATTTGCGCGCGCCGGTTGCGTTTTATCAACCATCGCCAGCGGTAAATGCCGTAGGTGCGGTCCCACCAGTTGCGCGTCTCCTCCCCCGGCTCCGGGGTCGAGGCAAATTCGTGAAAGGTCGGGCGCGGGTCCGGCAATTCCTCGATGAGGCGCAAGGCGCGCGCCGCCCGCCTGGAAAGGTTCCGCGCCACGATCCGGTAACGCAACCGCTCGCCCGCCGCCCCGAATTTCGGCAGCGTCCGTTGCAGCGACAATTTGGGCCGTCCAAAAGGCGTGCACGCCGCGCTGGCCAGCAGCACGCAGCAGAGCAGGGCAAAGGTCTTGTAGCATTGCGAGGCGTTGATGTCCGCCCCTAACGTGGCCGCCGCAACCGTCCCGCCCAACACCAGCCAACCCGCCGGCGTCACCCGCCGGTTAAAACGATGCGTGATGGAGGCGAAAGTGTGATAATTGTGGTAGAGGTAGTGTTTGAAAAAAGTTTCCCGGTGGGTCAGCAAACGTCTGGAGGCAAACCACCGGTGATCCCATGCTTTGATCCTCTGTCGCAATGGCGCAACCATACAGTCCGGCTCCGCGGCTCAAACCGGCACCGGCACTTTTTTGACAACTTCCTCCACCACCTGGCGCGCCGTGATGCCGGAAAACTTCGCTTGCGGCTCCAGCACCAGCCGGTGCGCCATGACCGGCGTCGCGATCTCCTGCACGTGCTCCGGGCTGACAAATTCCTGGCCGTCGAACAGCGCCAGCGCCTGCGCCGTTTTCATCAGGGCAATCGAGGCCCGCGGGCTGGCGCCCAGCACCACGCCCGGCGCCGTGCGCGTTGCCCCCGCCAGTTTCACCACGTAATGCTTCAGTTCCTCGCTCATGCGGATGCTCTGCGCCCCGGCCCGCAACCGCATCACGTCCATCATCGTCGCGCACGCCTGCACTCCTTCAACCGGATGCCGGCTGGCCTGCGCCGTCAACACCGCCACTTCGTCCAAGGGACTGATGTAACCCAGGTCAAACTGCATGGCGAACCGGTCCATCTGCGCTTCCGGCAACGGATACGTCCCGCGAAATTCAATCGGGTTCTGCGTCGCAATCACAAAGAACAGATGCGTCAGCGTCCGCCTCTCCCCATCGACGCTCACCTGGTTCTCCGCCATCGCCTCCAACAGCGCCGATTGCGTTCGCGGGGAGGCGCGGTTGATTTCATCCGCCAGCAAAATGTTGCTGAAGACCGGCCCTTCGTGAAAAGAAAACGTCTGGTCGCGCTGGTTGAAGACCGAGACCCCCAGGATGTCCGACGGCAGCAGGTCCGGCGTGAATTGAATGCGTTTGAAACCGGCGTCAACGGAGCGGGCCAGCGCCTTGGCCAGCGTCGTCTTGCCCGTCCCCGGATAATCCTCCAGCAGCACATGCCCTCCACTGGCCAGAGCGGCCAGCAAAAGGCGCGTCGAAACGGCCTGGCCATGCATGACCGTTCCGATGTTGGCGGAGATTCTCTGGTAGATCATCCGCGCGTCGGCCAAAGTGGAATCCAATGGCGCGCCGGGCGGCGATAATGGCTTGGGAATACCTTTGGCGGCGCCCGCCGCTTTCAGCAGACTAGCGGCGGCAGTTTCCAACAATGTAGCGGTTTGCTTCACACCATATAGGATTCGTCAATTAATCAGTTTCCCTTGAGTCGCGCTGATTGGCAAGTGGTTTAACTGGAAGTGGTTTAACTGGAAGCTGGAAGGGGGCACAGTTCTGCTTTTGGACCCTGGTCAACATCGATGGACCACGAACGACAATCCATGGGAAAATGCCGAATGAATAATGCGTAATGACCGGTAAATATCCAAAATGACGAATTGGAAGGCGCAGGATTCCAAACCCCGAAAATCCTCGAAAAACTATAAAATCCTTTCTACCTGTTTAATTGGAAGATGTTGGCTGGCAACGGGTTGCGATTGAAAAAGAGGCCAATATTTATTTCGCACTTTTTTACGCTTCCTCCCTGCTGCGCCCGTTTATGATTGAACTGCGTGATAAGCTCCGGCATTATCAAATCGGCTTATGCCAAACCCGCTGAACAATTCCGGCGCGCTGCCGGGGGAAGCTGACACCTGCCGAAAATTTATCGTGCCGAAGCTCCAGGCTGCGGGCTGGGACTCCGACCCGCATTCCATCGCCGAGCAACGCAGCTTTACCGATGGCCGAATCATCGTGCGCGGCAGCAAGGCCGAACGGAAAAAGAAAAAGCGCGCGGATTATCTGCTCCGTTACACCCGCGATTTTCCAATCGCCGTCACCGAGGCCAAAGCCGAATATAAAAAAGCCGCCGATGGTTTGCAGCAGGCAAAGGAATACGCGGAAATTCTCGACCTGAAATTTGCCTACGCCACCAACGGCAAGGAAATCATCGAATTCGACTTCATAACCGGCATTGAGCGCGTCATTGAAACTTTTCCATCACCCGGCGAACTGTGGCTCCGCCTGCGGGCTGTCAAAAAATTAACTGACGACACCGTTGCCGACCGCTTCCTCACACCGGCCAATCTGACCTCCGGCAAAGAACCGCGCTATTATCAGCGGATTGCGATTGACCGCGCCGTGCAGGCGATTTTGCAAGGCCGGAAGCGCGTGCTGCTGACAATGGCCACCGGCACCGGTAAAACCGATGTCGCCTTTCAAATCTGCTGGAAGCTGTGGTTTTCCAAGTGGAATGCCAAGAACGACCCGACGCGAAAACCGCGCATATTATATTTGGCTGACCGCAATTTCCTCGTGAATGACCCGAAGGACAAAATTTTCTCGGCCTTCGGCGATGCCCGGCATAAAATCGAAGGTGGACTGGTGGTCCACAGCCGTGAGCTTTATTTCGCCACCTACCAATCCATTGCAAAGGACGAGCGCCGCCCCGGCCTGTACAAGGAATTCGCGCCGGATTTCTTCGATCTCATCATCGTGGACGAGTGCCATCGCGGCAGCGCCAAGGAAGATTCCAACTGGCGCGAAATTCTTGAATATTTCCAGCCTGCCTATCAGCTCGGCATGACCGCCACGCCGTTGCGCGATGAAAACCGGGACACCTACCTTTATTTTGGCAATCCCGTTTATACCTACAGTCTCAAGCAGGGCATTGATGACGGATTTCTGGCACCCTACCGCGTGCATCGCATCGTTACGCAATGGGATGCTGCCGGTTCACGGAGCGGCTCTACCAGGCCCGACAGCAGGCGCGCTCGGTCCCGCCCCGACCGAGTTTCAGCAGGGCCAACCGGAAGCCGTCCGGCCCGGCGTCCAATCCGTCCTATCGATCCAGTTCTGTGCCTCCGGAGAAAAGCGCAGCTCCCCCAAAACCGCCCATCCAAAAATGAGCAAGCAATGGCCAAGGGTCAAAATTGGTGATGCTTTGACAGAGCGGCGAGAAACGCCGTCTGTTGACGATCTCGCGCTTGGCCTTGTTCGGATCGTCTCGAAAATCAGTTTTGACACTGGACGTATTGAGTTGCGCACCGAATCGGAAACGAACACGGGAATGATTTTGGCACGGCCCGGCGACTTGGTAATATCGGGTATCAATGCTGCGAAAGGCGCGATTGCGATTTATGGGCCGGAAAACAGTGAACCCATCGCTGCGACGATTCACTACGGCGCATTCACACCGAAACCAGACCGAGCCGACCTGAAGTTTCTCTGGTGGTTTTTCCGCAGCCAGGTTTTCCGCGAACTGCTAAACGAACACGTGCCCGGCGGGATCAAGACGGAGCTTAAATCAAAACGGTTTTTGCCAATACCAATTCCGTTGCCGCCGTTGGCGGAGCAGCGGCGGGTAGTGGCGCGGATTGAGTCACTGGCCACCCAAATTCACGAAGCCCGCACCCTCCGCCAGCAAGCCGCCGAAGAAGGCGAGGCGTTGCTTGTATCCTTTCGACGGGCAGCGTTCGGCGAATCTTCGCAACCCGATTGGATTCCTCTCAGCAACTATCTCGAAGGCATTGTGAACGGAAAGAGTCCGGCAACTGAGGGACGGCGAGCGGCCTCAGACGAATGGGCCGTGCTCAAAGTCGGTGCGGTGTCCTTCGGTGTCTTCGATGACCAAGCGAACAAGGCACTTCCCGTTTCATATGCAGTGCCTCCGTCTATGGAGGTGCGCACTGGCGATTTCATCATGAGCCGCGCCAACACGGTTGAGTTAGTCGGCGCGTGCGCATTAGTGCGGAAGACACGCCCAAAGCTGATGCTCAGCGACAAAACATTTCGATTCGTTTTCCGAGAACCTCGCAAGATTGTGCCGGAATATCTGGAGCAAGTTTTGAAATCGCCACCATTGCGGGAACAAATTGAGCGCGGCGCCTCGGGCACTTCGCCGACGATGAAGAACATTTCTAAGGAGAAAGTTCTAGCACTGCGCCTTCCGCCATTTGCGCTCGCCGAGCAGCGCCGGATCGTGGCCGAGTTGGACGCGTTGCAGTCGGAGGTGGACGCGCTGAAGCGCCTGCAAGCCGAGACCGCCGCCGAACTGGATGCCTTGCTGCCCGCCATCCTCGACCGCGCCTTCAAAGGAGAATTATAAGATTCTCAAGCTGTCCAATTCCCGTCTGACAATGGATAATGGACAATGAGGAAGGCAAAGTTCGACGGAGCGCAAGAGGAGGCTCCGCAGGAGCGTCGCCCTACCGTCCTCTCCCCGCTTGGCGGGGCGAGGGGATGCCATGGATGCACCGGCGCTGTGGTGGATTTCGAGCCTCAGGCTCGACTCTACACCTGGCAATCAGCGGCGGGAGGCCGCGCGGCAGCGCAGCCCTGCCGGAGGAGGGCTGTCAATCGAATGGATAAATCATTTAA
>Ga0224555_1000138_pt1 | contig 101855 bp, 96 predicted proteins | sample 714S23034metaG_FD_180687 | JGI IMG/M metagenome (GOLD analysis project Ga0224555, IMG submission 180687) | Peat soil microbial communities from Stordalen Mire, Sweden - 717 S2 30-34 | ecosystem: Environmental > Terrestrial > Soil > Wetlands > Peat | place: Sweden: Norrbotten County, Stordalen... | reverse complement strand
TTGCTCAAACGCACGTTGCCGCGCTGCACCGGCAATGCATCCTTGATCCGCTCATACTGCGCTTCCGTGATCTCCATCCACAAACATTAACACAGATTAGCCGTAGTGTGAACACGCCCTAGTTAGTGGAGAGCGCTCCTGTCCAAGTACCCGCCTATGCACGGCCTTTTGTAACAGTTTTGTAAGGTGGCGCACATAGCTGTTCTGGCCCTGTATCCTCGAATCTGCTCACACTTTTTCGTATCGTGGGGCAACGCTTTACCTGGATAGAGAGTCAAATGGCGCCCAAGTTCCCGATCCCCGCACAATCTCTGCACGCAGCCCTGAAAACCAGGGTTGCTGGGTACTTCGATGAGGCGGGGCTCGCGAGCAAAGGAAACGGCCAACTGTACGCCAAGGCTGCCGTCGTTGTGGGCGGCATGATCGGCCTCTACATCCATCTGGTCTTCTTTACTCCGGCGTGGTACTTCGCGTTGCCGGAGTGCGTGCTGCTGGGCCTGTTCATCACCGGCACGGGCTTCAACGTGATGCATGACGGCAGCCATGGCAGCTTCAGTTCGCGCACCTGGATGAACACGCTGGCCGGCGGCACGCTGGAGTGCCTGGGCGGCAGCTCATACATCTGGAAGGTGAAGCACTGCATGATCCACCACAGCTTTACCAACGTGGAGGGCGTGGACGACGACATCAACGTTGGCTACCTGATGCGCGTGAACGAGCACCAGCGCAGGCTTGGGATGCACCGCTTTCAACACCTCTACTGCTGGTTTCTGTACATGACGGTCTACATCCTCTGGGTGTTCCAGGTGGATTATCAGAGGTACTTCACCGGACGGGTCGGGCCGGTGCCCATGCCCAGGATGAAACTTGCCGATCACATTCAGTTCTGGGTGGGGAAGATTGTCAACGCGGGTCTCTATCTCGCGATTCCGATCTACCGGCTGGGAGTTGCGCACGCGCTGATTGGTTTGAGCGTTACCATGGCCGCCGCAGGCGTGGCGCTGACCGTGGTCTTCCAACTGGCCCATACGGTCGAGGGGCCGGAGTTTCCGTTGCCCGCAATGCCGGAGAACTTGCTTCCGGATGAGTTCGCAATGCACCAGATTGCGACGACCGCCGACTTCGCGACCAGGAACCGGATGATCACCTGGATGGTGGGCGGGCTGAATTTCCAGATCGAACACCATCTGTTTCCGAGGATTGCCCATGTGCATTACCCGGAGATCAGCAAGGTCGTGCGCCAGGTCTGCGAGGAGCGCAACATCGCGTACGTGGAGCATACGACGTTCCGTAAGGCGGTGGCGGCGCACGCCCGGCATCTGCGCGCCATGGGGAGTGTGTCCGAGGCGGCCACGCCGAACCCTATTTCGGCTGAAGTTTGCGTCCCTATCCCCATGGTCGAAACGACATAGCGCAAGCGAACTGCCTGCTGGCTTCTCGAAGTCCAATTCCGCGCATCCGACCCAAAGTGCATTTTCCTGACCCGCATCCCCGACGCCGGGAGTACGCTGGCTCCGAGTCAAATTTTTCTATTGGGGTCTACGATGCGCCGAAACATGATAGCTGCGTCGGTCTTATTCCTTACGGTCGCTGCACGCGCCCAGGTGGCTGTGTATGTGACCTCATCCTCGGCCCACCTGTCGAATGTGGCGGCGGGCGAAGTCGCGCTGCCCACGCCGCCCAACGGACCGGGCGGCTATCAGGAGCAGTACGCCACCTTCTGGGCTTCGGGTATTGGCGGTGGGGTGACATTGAATTTTCTTTCTCTCGGTCCGGTGAAGATGGGCTTCGATTTCCGCGGCTCCACGCGTCCAGGCACACCGGGTGCGGACACGGGCATGGCTGGCCTCAAGGTTGGTTTCAACCTGCCAGTCATCCACATCAAGCCCTACATTCAGGCCTCCGGCGGCTACGTGGGATCGCGCGCCGTCGATCCTGCCGACCTCGGAACGTTCAGCAACAAGTATCTCGCGTGGGAGATTCTTGGCGGCATCGACTATCCCCTGGTCAAGGTGCTGGATCTGCGCGTGATTGAGTTCGGAGGTGGAACCGGCATGAGCCTGCCTGGGAGTGCGGGCGGCCCGAACATCCCGCTGTTTACGATCAACACCGGCGTGGTGTTGCACTTCTAGACCGGGCCATTGCGCCGCGAGGCCTGCGCTGGACGTTCGCAGATCTCCGCGGAGCCTCGCTGCGGGAATCCATCTAAAATGGGACAGAGGGCGACGCCAGGATGAAGCGGATTCGTTACACCAAATTCACGGGTGACCTGGCCTCGTCCTTCGGGCTGGAGGACCTGATGCAGGCGCTGTCGGACTTCCTGCTGGATTCCGGCTACCAGGACCCGTATGCGCAGTTCTCCGAGTTGAACAACCAGACGATGGAGAACCTGCGCGAGGCGATCCGGCAGGCGCTGGAATCGGGCGAGCTGTTCGACGAGGAATCGCAGGAGAAGTTCGATGAGCTGTCGGCGGACCAGGTGGAAGAGCTGATGGACCAGATCATCGAGAAGATGCAGGAGCAGAACTTCATCAACGCCGAACAGCCCGAGGAAGGGCAAGGGCGACAAGGGGAAGGCAACGGCGAGGCGCGCTTCGAAGTGACAGACAAGAGCATGGACTTCCTGGGCTACAGGGCGCTGCGCGAGTTGCTGGGGCCGCTGGGGAAATCCAACATCGGGCGGCACGACACGCGGCACGAGGCCGCCGGCGTGGAGACCAACGGAAGCTCCAAGGTCTACGAGTTCGGCGACACGCTGAACCTGGACATCACGGCGACATTGAGTTCGGTGTTCGCGCGCGAGGGCATACGCACGGCGGTTGAGGGCGAAGAGCACACGCCGCTGAACATTGAGTACAGCGACGTCCACGTGCACCAGTCGGACTACGAGTCGTCGTGCGCCACGGTGGTGCTGCTGGACTGCTCGCACTCGATGATCCTGTACGGCGAGGACCGATTTACGCCGGCGAAGCGCGTGGCGATGGCGCTGTCGCACTTGATTCGGACGCAGTTTCCGGGTGATACGCTGAACCTGGTGCTGTTCCACGATACGGCGGAAGAGATTCCGGTGAGCCAGCTTTCGCGGGTCAAGGTTGGCCCGCATTACACCAACACACGCGAAGGGCTGCGGCTGGCGCAGCGGATTCTGGCGCGGCAGACCAAGGACATGAAGCAGATTGTAATGATCACGGACGGCAAGCCGAGTGCGCTGACGCTGCCGGACGGGCGGATTTACAAGAACGCTTTCGGGCTGGACCCGCTGGTGATTGCGGAGACGCTGGAAGAGGTGAGCCGGTGCAAGCGATCGAACATCATGATCAACACGTTCATGCTGGCGTCGGACTTTTCCCTGGTGCAGTTCGTGCAGCAGGTGAGCGCAATGTGCCGGGGCAAGGCGTATTTCACGACGCCGCAGACGCTGGGGAATTATCTGCTGATGGACTTCATGTCGCGGCGGATGAAGACGGTTCACTAAGCTCGCATTGCAAGGATTAGCTTTGCTGTAGTGACCACCTGGCCGACGTGGCGCTGGGTGTGGTCGGCGCAGTGGACGAGGAGACCTCCGAGAGTGGTGGGCAGCTCGGCGCGGCCTACGGTGCGGGCGGCGCCGTAGTGGTCCGGGGAGAAGGCGCGGATGCGGGCGGCGGACGCATGCAGCGCGGCGCGGAATTCGGCGAGGAGTGAATCGCGCGTGGCTCCGCTGTCCAGTTCGGCGCGAAGCGCGGCTTTTTGCGTGGCGTCGAGTTGGGTGCCTTCGGCGTAGCTGAGCAGGCGGTCGAGGCTGCGCGCGATGTGGCGGAGATGGAATGCCAGCGGCGGCAGGCCAAAGGGGCGCGCGTTGAATTCAGCGTCGGTGAGGGTGGCACACCATTTTGCGACGTCTTCATCGGCCAGTTCCAGCCCGTGGAGCACGGCGCGGGCTGCGGCGTCGACATCGGTGTGGGTTCCGCGGAGCCACGGTTCTTGTGTATCGCGCTGGATATCGCCCATGGTTACAATCCCTTCCGCGCGCGGAAGGCGCGCACTACTACGGTTACATCTTGGTGCTTGCCGTCGACGGCGTCGTTCATGGTTTGGATGTCCTCGGCGCTGACCTTGTCGGCCAGTCTATCCATTGCGGTCTGGAGTTCGGGATGGCGCGTGAGCGAGTCTTCACGGACCAGGGGGACGGCTTCGTAGGGGGGAAAGAAGTGGCGATCGTCCTCTAAGACCGTAAGCCCCAATGCTCGAATGGGGCCGTCGGTGGAGTTGCCAGCGACCATGTCGACCTGATGGTTGGCGAGCGCGCGATAGAGCAGGCCGAGGTCCATGGTGCGGGGAGGGCCGGCGAAGTGGAGGTTGTAGGCGGCGGAGAGGCCGGGCAAGCCGTCAGGGCGCGACTCGAATTCGTAGCCGACGCCGAGGCGAAGCTGGGAGGCGATGCGGGCGGCGTCGGAGATGGTGCGGAGGTTGAGGCGGCGGGCGTCGTCGGCGCGCATGACCATGGCGAAGGTGTCCTCGAAGCCGAGCGGCGGGGCAACACTTACGTGATACTTGGTGGCATAGAGAGAGCGGACGGTGGCGAGGACGCTGGCGGGGTCGCGTTGGCCGGGCGGCGGGAGGGGTTGCTTGAGGATCGCAGTGAGGGCGGTGCCGGTGTACTCGACGTAGGCATCGATGCGGCCGCTGGCGAGGGCCTGCTGGCAGATGTAGCTGCCGGCGAGATAGAAGCGGCGGTCGACCCGCTGGGGGTGGCCTTCGGCCGCGTAGGCGGATTCGATCTCCTGCGCGAGGAGTTCGCCGAGGACGACCTGCTCGGTGAAGTTTTTTGCGCCAATGGTGATGCGGGAGGAGCGGGGTGGAGCACAGGAGCAGAGGAGCAGCAAAAGGCAGCAAGTCAGCGAGTCAGCAACTCGGCGCGGCTTCATCGGCGTGGCCATGTACATCGTCCATCCTCCCTCCCCCCTATCGATTTCTGCAAGATCTAGAAACGAAACGACTTAATGCCTATGATCATGTAAACAGAAGGCTTAGCGTAAACCATTCTTATCGTTTGACTTAGTGCTTCCAGAATGATAATTTAGCGCGCAAGATCCAGAAAACAGATTAGTTAACTGTAAGTCGTTGTTATGATGTGACTTATTTTCCACGATTTCCCCACCTGAGTTGAGGGAGACACAATCCTGAGGCTGGTGGATTCTTGTTCTAGCTCTGCTTCCATTATACGTTGGGCGTCAAGGGGCTTCGGCGTCACTTTTTCGGCGAACCGCCGAAGCCGGGTGTCGTCGGAATTGGAGAGAGCATTACCCCATCTGGAGTTATTTTGGGGCTAAATACTCCCGCAGTGAGGTCTCGGCCGAGAGAACGGAAGGCGATGCGCTTTTCCCGAACATCGCGTCGTTTGGCGTCGTTTTCGAACCAATTGAAAAGCCACCGACCGGAGTCTACGGCCTTCTGAGCCTTTCCATGCTCGCCCGGGCCGATCCTGTAGCCACCGTGTACGATCTTGTGCCTAAGATCACGTGTCTCCTTGAGAGTCTTGAGCGATGTCGTAGGTGCATTGCGACCGGTTAGCTTCTGGTACCTCTTGACCCGTTCATCAAAGCGCATTCTGGTGTCTTTCAGAAACTTCTCCGCTGCTGGCTTTCCGCTGGCTGCCTCCACGGCTTTTCCAGCGACAGCCTCTACGATTACTTCGATTGCCGTCGCGACGCGCCGGACTGCGCCGGAGTAATCTCCCCTCTCCATGAGATTCAATGCATCCAGCAGTTCAAATTCGCCGGCGGTGGCGACGAGCGAGATCTGATTTCGAAGGACATTTGCATCGATGAGCTTGTATACCTCCGGCTCCTGCGACATATCTAGGGACTTAAATATGACCGGTTTGCCATCCCAATCTCTATAGCTAACAAGCGTGGAGGTCTTCGAGTGCCCATCTCTTTCGATGCACCAATGCGGCACATCCCAAGGGGAGACCTCAAAAGCGAAGTAGTCGTAGGTAGAAAGACGGTACGCTCTTATAAGCGCGTTGATGACCGGAATGTGGGCTCTGCAGAGCTCCGAAAAGTATAGCTTTGCTTCGTTCACCCGGGGTATTTCTCCTTCGCCCGCAGCGTTCCAGACGTCCTCGTTGCACCTGCTCTCCACCTTCAGGTAGGTCTTGCACTTTCGCCACATATACGGCCCGCCGGGGCGTGTGGCCATCGCTTCCTTAACCGATGGAGGAAGGTCCTCATCTTTTTTGCGGGGGCCGCAATACCCCACCGACGCCCGGGAGTCGGTGCACTCTCCGAAGAAAAGCTGGTAGTAGTTATCGTGGATGGAGAATTGGAATTCGTGGCCTTCATATGTGACGGCCATCGTCGTGTTGTCCACCATGAGCCAGAACGGAAGCTCTGTCCAAAGGCGAACCTTGATCCAAGGCGCATCCCAGTTCAGGCGATCTCCAATTGTGTAGTGTTCTGGAATTTGCGTGGTGGCGTTTGGTAGCTGTGTTTTCCCCGCCGCTCTCAGCGATGTCATGCGAAGCTCCCTACTTCACAGTGTATTGCGGACCCATGACCAAACATCCGGAGGCGCCCGGTCGTGCGCCGGATTAGTACCGAGAAATGCGTTTCTCGTGAGCCATTCCCGGATTGTGAACAACTCGGGAGTTGCGTCGGTTATTAGCCGAGTCCACGCACGGAGTTTCTAGGGTCTCGACTCAGCGGCGGACGGCAACTTTGTGTTCGAGGAAGCCGAGGGTGGCGTCGGCGGCGAGGGCGAGGAGGGCGGCGGGGATGGCGCCGGCGAGGACGAGCGAGTTGTCGACGGAGGCGACGCCGCGGAAGATGAGCTCGCCGAGGCCGCCGGCGCCGATGGCCGCGGCGATGGTCGCGACGCCGACGCAGGTGACGGTGGCTATGCGCAGGCCGGCGAGGATGACCGAGGCGGCGAGGGGTAGCTCGACCTTGGTGAGGCGCTGCCAGGAGGTCATGCCGAGGGCGCGGGCGACGTCCTCGAGCGCGGGATCGACGCTGCGAATGCCGGCGTAGGTGTTGCGCAGGATGGGAAGCAGGGCGTAGCCGGTGAGGGCGAGGATGGCCAGGCGCGCGGCGTTCTCGCCAAGCCACGGCACGGGAAGCAGGAGGCCGAAGAGCGCGAGCGAGGGGATGGTCTGGATGATATTGGCGACGGCGATGACGGGCTTTGCGAGCCGTTCGTGCCGGGTTAAGAGCACGCCCAGCGGAAGGCCGATAGCGGCGGCGAGCAGCATGGCGCTGAGCGTGAGCCACAGATGCTCGAAGGTGAGGCGGGCGATCTCCCAGCCGTTTGCTTGCAGGAATTGATTCATCTACGACAACTCCCCGTTCTTTGGTGGCAGCGTTGGAATGTGACCTCAGCGGCTAAAGCCGCAACTCAAATGCATCGTTTACGGCACGGCTGAAGCCGTGCCCTTAACGAAACGGACTAATTCAAATCCTATGAAGCAGTGCCCTTACGCAAAACAACCACTCTCAGTATCCTTCCGCCCGGGTCTACGGATCGGTCGCGCGGTGGACGGCGTTCACGTAACCGCGAACGTGATGGTTTTGGGAGTGCAGGACGTCGGTTGCGGCGAGATCGGCTACGACTTCGCCAGCCTCCAGGAAGATGACGCGCTGGGCGAGGTAGAGGGCTTCGTCGAGGTCGTGGGTTACGAGGAGCACGGTCTTGCCGACGCGGGCAAGCAGGTCGCGCAGCATGGTCTGCATCTCGGCGCGGGTGAGGGGGTCGAGGGCGCCGAAGGGCTCGTCCATCAGCAGGGCGCCGGGGTCGGCGGCGAGGGCGCGGGCCAGGCCGACGCGCTGGCGTTGGCCTCCGGAGAGTTGCCAGGGGTAGCGGGCGCGAAACTCGGCGAAGTCGAGGCTGGCCGAATCAAGGCCGACAAGGGCGAGGACCTCGGCTGTGCGGCGGAGCTTTTCGGCGGGCGGGGTGTTGGCGAGTTCGAGAGCGAGGCCGGCGTTGCGCTCGACGGTCATATGGGGAAAGAGGCCCGTCTCCTGGATGACGTAGCCGATACTGCGGCGCAGCTCCAGCGGATCGTGATCGAGCGTGGATTTGCCGCCGACCAGCACCGCGCCTGAGGTTGGGAGGACGAGAGCGTTTACCATGCGGAGCAGGGTGGTCTTGCCGCTGCCGCTGCGGCCAAGGATGGCCGTGGTGGTGCCCGTTTGCAGTTGCAGGCTGATGTTGTGGATCAGACCGCGGCCGTCCGGCAGCGCATAGCTCACACCCGCGAATTCAACGCCGGTCTCGGCCATATCGCCTGCTCGTTCAGGATGCTGTGCTTCGGACTACTCGGTCTCCGCCGGCTCGGTTTCGGCGGCGGATTCTTCGCCAGCGGTAGTGACCGGCAGCGTGCCGGGATGGCCCTTGACGCGCACCACGGTGATCTTCTCGAAGCCTTCCTTGAAGGTGGGCGGGCGCAGGCGCTCGGCCATCTTGTGCATTACCTCGTCGGTCACCTGGCGGTCGCGCTTGGAGTTGCGCTCCAGGCAGACGGAGAGGGGGACATCGAAAAAGACCGCCTGGACCTCGTAGCCGAAGCTCTTGGCCATCTTGATCCACTGCTTGCGCTCGTGCGGGCTCAGGTTGGTGGCGTCTACGTAGTTCCACGGCATCTTGGCGATGAGCCGGGCGCGCAGCAGACTGCGCAGGGTGGAGAAGACCAAACCCTGGTAGCGCTGCTCGGTGATGTCGTCGAAGAGGATCGAGCGCAGCAGGTCGCTGGAGAGCGGGGTTACGCCGCGGCGCTTGTACCAGGTGGTCTTTCCGGAGCCCGGAAGGCCAATAGCCAGAACGACATAGCCGCGCGGCTCCTTGGGCGACACACTGGTCTGTTCGGCCGGAGGCGTGCCCAGCGAGTCCGGCTGTGTTTCCACCACCATCCTCTTTTCCGGTGCGGGAGGCGGGGCCGGTGCAGCGCCGGACTTGGTGGCGTTGGCGGGCGCGGAGGACCTGGCCGGAGCATTGATTTTGCCGGCTGCCGGTTGCCGCTCGGGCCCACGCTCAACCAATGGTTCCGGATACGAAGGTCTTAGCGGAGCCGGTTGGTTGGAGGGCAGCTCCTGCCCGCTTTTACCCGTGGATTCCGATTCGTTCGGACCACGTCGGGAACGTCTTCTCATGAGGTCGCGCATCCAATCGCGCATATTGCGCATAGGTCGCTTGTAACACAGTGCGAGAGCCGTCGCAAATCGCCGGGCCCTGTCCGCACCCAGGGCGATACTGCGCGCGAATTTCCTGCGGGTTTTGCCTGCTGCGTAGCATGTGATTCAGATCACACAACACTCCTGCGCGCGTTGCGCGGCCCCAACCCGGGTGCTAGCATCGAATTGACGACCAAAACACAGATTTCATCAATCACAGGACGAGCTTCGACTCCCACCGCTGGAAGCGACCGCACAATCCTCACCGAGCAACACCACAGGAGCAGGCACGATTATGGCAGTAAAAGTTGGCATCAACGGCTTCGGCCGCATCGGACGCAACGTATTCCGCAGTGCAATCGGCAACCCGGACATCGAGTTTGTGGCTGTCAATGACCTCACCACGCCGGCGACGCTGGCCCACCTGCTGAAGTACGACTCGATTTTGGGCAACCTGAAGAACGAAGTCACCCATGGCGCGGACTTCATCGCCGTGGATGGCAAGCAGATGAAGGTTTTCGCCGAGAAGGACCCGGCCAAGCTGGATTGGGCCTCGGTGGGTGCCGAGATCGTGGTTGAGTCGACCGGCTTCTTCACCGACGCGACCAAGGCGAAGGCGCATCTCGGATCGACGGTCAAGAAGGTGATTATTTCGGCCCCGGCCACCAACGAGGACATCACGATCGTGCTTGGCGTCAATGAGTCGAAGTACGACGCGGCGAAGGACAACGTCATCTCCAACGCGAGCTGCACGACCAACTGCCTGGCGCCGGTGGTGAAGGTGCTGAACGACACGTTCGGCATTGCCAGCGGCATCATGACCACGATCCACAGCTACACCAACGACCAGGTGATTCTGGACACGCCGCACAAGGACCTGCGCCGTGCCCGCGCTGCCGCGCTGAGCATGATTCCCAGCTCGACGGGAGCTGCGAAAGCGTTGAAGCTGGTCATTCCCGAGATGGCGGGCAAGCTGGACGGCTTCGCGATCCGCGTGCCGACGCCGAATGTCTCGGTGGTCGATTTGACGTTCGTAGCGGAGAAACCGATCACGGTTGCCGCGATCAATGAGGCGATGAAGGCGGCTGCGGAAGGTCCGCTGAAGGGGATCCTGGGCTACACCGAGGAGGAGCTGGTGAGCTCGGACTTCAAGGGCAACCCGCTCTCCAGCGTCCTCGACTCGAAACTGACCAAGGTGGTCGGCAACACCGGCAAGGTCATCGCCTGGTACGACAACGAGTGGGGCTACTCCAGCCGGGTGAAGGACCTGATTCTATTCCTGGTGAAGAAGGGCCTGTAAGTCCGAAGGCTCAAAGCGCCCGACGCGGATGTATTGCGTCGGGCGCTTGCCCTTTTAAGTGGTTGATAGAAGACAGACTCCGGACACTTCGTCCGCCTCTGCCCCATCGCGGATAGGTAGCTGTACTCCCGTATAATGGAGGCAGACGATGCTATGGACAAGACCCTCCGCAAATTCACCAGTCACGAAGAGGCTCGGGCGGAAACCTACCGCTACTGGCACACTCGTCCCGACTCCGAGATATTCGAGGAGATCTGGAAGATGAGCCGGGACGCCTATCGCGAGTGGTACCGCATGAAAGGTATCGTGCCGCATGGAGAAGGATCAGCGCGATCTTTTACTCGCATTCAACGAACAACAAGTTAAGTTTTTGGTCGTCGGTGGATATGCCCTTGGCCGCTACACGGAACCCCGTGTCACCAAGGACCTGGACATCTTCGTAGAGATCTCCGAAGACAATGCACAGCGCGTGTTCGCTGCACTTGCCGCCTACGGAGCTCCGCTCGCTGGCTATACGCCGAAGGACTTTCAAGATCCATACTCGGGTTATCAGTTCGGCTTCCCACCCAGCCAAATCGACATCATCTTCGCCATCAGCGCTGTTTCGTTCGAAGAAGCTTGGCAGGATAGCGTCCCCGGACAAACCGGGGATGGCATTCCAGTCCGCTACATCTCGCTTGAACACTTCATCCGCAACAAGGAGGCCGCCGGAAGGCTACAGGACCTGGCCGACGCGGCAGCATTGAAAGCCGCAGTCGCGGCAAACTCGAAGCCCACAGAGCCGGAAGGGGAGTAGCCGCAGACTGGGACAGAAACATGTCTCTGGGGCTAAAGCCCGTATTGATTTTGCGTCCCGTGTGCCGGGACTGAAGTCTCGGCCTATCTCAGAGGCGAGTTTTTCCGCAGCCTATACGGCCGAACTTTCCGCAGCCCATACAGCCGAGGCTTACTGCGACAGGACCACCTGCTGGCCTTCCTTTAGTCCGCTGACGATTTCGGTCATTGAGCCGTTTGACAGCCCGACCTTTACCGGGACGGTGCGATAGCCGTCCTTCTGCTTTCTGTCGGGGAGCTGAACCGTTGCGTTCTTCTGGTTGTCGTAGCTGACGGCACCTTCCGGAACCGTCAGGACGCCCTTGTGCTCGTCGAGCAGGATCTCGGCGTTGGCGGTCATGTTGGCCTTGAGCTCGCCGCCGGGGTTATCGATGGAGACGCGCACCTCGAAGGTGGTGACGTTGTCTTTCTCCACGCCCAGCGGGGCGATCTTGGTCACCTTGCCGGTGAAGAAGCGATCGCGAAAGCTCTCCACCTTGATGCGCGCCGGCTGGCCCATGTAGACGTGGGCGATGTCGGCTTCGTCCACCTTGCCCTGCACATAGACCTGGTTGATGTCGCCCTCGGTCATCACCAGCGTCGCGGTTGAGCCGAGCACCAGAATGGAGCTGACCGCATCGCCGATCTCCACGTCGCGAGACAGGATGACGCCGTCCATCGGTGCGACGATGGTGGTGTAGCTGAGCTGCTCCTCCAGTTGCTTGAGGCTGGCCTGGCTCTGCAGCACCTGGGCGCGCGCCTGCTTCAGTTTGGCGGTGTCCACGCCGATCTGGGCCCTGGCCGAATCGCGGCGGGTGAGCGCCGCAAGGTAATCCTTGTTGGTATCGTCCAGCGCTTGCTGGCTAACCAGGCCTTCCCTCTTCATCTCCTGATTGCGATCCAGCGTGGCCTTGTACATGGGCAGATCCGGCGCTGCGGCGTTCACCTTGTCCTGCTCGATGTTCGCGTCGAATGAGGTTACGTTGGCCTCGGCGGAAGCAAGTTGCGCGCGCTGCGCGTCCACCTGGGCGAGAATCTCCTGCTGGTCGAGTTGCGCCAGGGGTTGGCCCTTCGTCACCTTATTGTTGATGTCGACGTAGAGCTTTTCGACGATTCCAGAGGCTTTGCTCTTCACCTCGACCTTGGTGATGGGCTGAATCTTCCCGGTCGCGATCACGGACCGCGCCACGTCGCCTCGCGTCACTTTCGCGATGCGATTGGGGTCGATGGAAGCACCGTTGACCAGCCGCGCCAGCCCGAATCCCGCCCCCGCCAGAACCAGCACCACAATCACGCCCAGCCAAATCCAGAACCGCTTGCTTTTTCGCGACGCAACCACCAAAACCTCCCCAAATATGCGAAGAAAGCCGCGGCTGTCCCAGGCGCAGATAAACCGATGCAATACCCTGGGGCGCCAGCCTACCACTGTCGTTCGCTGCTTCAGTTTACGCAATCCGGCGACGTTCCGTTCCATCGCGGCGATGCTTCCTGCGGGAACGGAAGAGGAAGCCGCCGCGTATCATTCCGTTGAGCGCTCTATTTTGCGTTCCCAGTGCGCTATGCAGAGTTTTTCCGACATTCTCGGCCAGGTCTTCCGCGCCATCGCGGCCAACAAGCTGCGCACGTTCCTGACCATGTTCGGGATCGCCTGGGGGGTAGGTTCGCTGCTGGTGCTGGTGGGGCTGGGCGAAGGCTTCCGATCCGGGCAGCACCGCCAGATGTCGACGTTGGGCAACGACATCATCATGATGTTCAACGGCACGATTCCCGCGGTGGCCAACCAGCACACGGGAATGCGTCCGTACGAGTTGACGCTGGGCGACGAGGCAGCGTTGCGCCGGCTGCCGGAGTTGCGCGCGACCACGGTGGAACTGGCGCGGTCGGACCTGTACGAAGTAAGCGAGTGGAGCAACACGTCCAGCCGGGTGATGGGAGTCGAACCTAACTATGCCACCGTCAAGTTCCTTCCCCTGGGGCAAGGCCGTTTTCTGGACGACAACGATGAGGCCGACCGGCGGCGCGTCGCCTTTCTGGGGTCGAAGGGCGCGACGCTGCTGTTTCCGGGCAGGCCCATGCTGGGCCAGACCATTACCATCAACGGGACGACGTTCACCGTGATCGGTGTGGCGACGAAGATCAGCCGCGGCACCAACGATAACAACGACCAGCGAATCTACATTCCCATCACTACTATGCAGGAGCTGTTTGCGTTGAAGGGCGACAATGTTCCGCGCGATGCACTGACGTCGATCCAGTTCCAGCCGACTCATCGGGGCGATTCGGTGGCCGCGCTGGCCGCGGCCGATCGCGTCATTGCCGAGCGGCATGGCTTCGATCCGTCGCTGACGGACGCCTTCGAGCAGTTTGACTCCATTGAAGAAGAGAGAATGATCGGGGCAATCTTCAATGCGATGGATATCTTTCTGGGCGGCGTGGGGATCGTTACGCTGGGATTGGGCGCGGTGGGCATCATCAACATCATGCTGGTCTCCGTGACGGAGCGGACGCGCGAGATTGGCGTGCTGAAGGCAATCGGGGCAACCAAGCGCAGTATCGTAGCGCAGTTCTTCTGGGAAGGACTGCTGCTGACCGGCATCAGCGGGTTGATTGGGATTGCGGTGTCGGCGGGTTTCATGTGGGTGCTGCAACAGGCCCTCACCGACAAGATGCCGGGTTTCGATCCGCCGCGGTTGGTGCCGTGGTCGGCGGCGCTGGCCCTGGGGACGCTGGTGCTATGCGGCATAGCTGCCGGCCTCTATCCGGCGATGAAGGCAGCAGAGTTGGACCCCGTGGAAGCCCTGAGGCGAGAGTAGAGTGAGCGAGGAAGAGGACGGCCATGCTTAGAGACATCCTCGGTCAGGCGTGGGAGGCGATGCTCTACAATCGCCGCCGCACCATCATCACTGTGATCGGTATGGCCTGGGGCGTTGCCACGGTGGTGCTGCTGCTGGCTTATGGAGCAGGCTTCAGCCGCGCTTTCGAGGCTATCTTCGAGGAGTTTGGCACCCGTACCATCGGCAGCTTTCCGGGCCGGACCAGCCAACAGGCGGGCGGAGATAAAGCCGGCGTGCGCGTGCGCTTCACGCTGGACGATGTAGACCGGGTCGCGGCCGCCGTTCCTGGAATCGGCCGCATCTCGCCGGCGGCATACATGGACGTGCCGGTGCAGAACGATCTGCACACCTACACCTGGAGCGTGAATGGAGTGCTGCCGGTGTATCAGGACATCATGAAGCTGGATACGAGCGAGGGCCGATTCTTCAGTGGCGCCGAGAACCAGCAGCGCGCCCATGTCTGCGTGATCGGTTCGGAGGCGAAGACCAAGCTCTTCTCCGGCGGCTGGGCGCTGGGCGAGAGCATTCGGCTGGGTGGCGAGGCGTTTACCATCATCGGCGTGCTCGAACCCAAGATGCAGGAGAGCGATGACGATATCAACCGCCAGGTATATGTCCCTTTCACTACCATGGGCGATCTGAAGGACACGGAATATATCGACGCCATCTGGTTCAGCTACACGGGCGACAACGAACTGGCCGAGAAAGCCCTGCGCGAGACTCTGGCGGCGACGCATCATTTCAGCCCCTCCGACCACAACGCAGTCTACGTGGCGAACCTGATGACCGAGTTGCGCCAGTTCAAGATCCTCTCGCTGGCGCTGCAGGTGCTGCTGTCGCTGGTGGGGGCGCTCACGATGGGCATCGCAGGCATCGGCTTGATGAACATCATGCTGGTTGCCGTGCAGCAGCGCACGCGCGAGATCGGCATTGAGAAGGCGCTGGGGGCGCGCCGGAGCCATATCCTGCTGCAGTTTCTGGCGGAGGCGATGGCCATTACCGGAGTGGGGGGCGCGTGCGGGATCGCGCTCGCCTACCTGATCTCCGTGCTGGTGGGACGGATCACGTTCTACAGTGCTTTGGCGCAGCATGCCGAAGCCGCGGACATCCGCCTGCTGATTTCGCCGGCATCTGTGCTCGTGTCCACAGCGATCCTCGGCTTGGTCGGACTGTTTAGCGGCATGATACCCGCCATCCGCGCAGCCAACCTGGACCCGATCGAAGCACTGCACTACGAGTAGAGGGGCGGCGGAGACCGCGTTGTGAGCTATTTTGCGAATGATGAGCGACAGCCGGCCAGGATAGAGCGGACACCCTTCGGGTTTCGTGGGGATGGTTCGGGGGACGGCCGCTCGAGCGTTGCGGTAAGCGAGTCCATGGGAAGGGGTGGGCTGTAGAGGTAGCCTTGCGCGATGTTGCAGCCGAGGTGGGAAAGAGCTTCCGCCTGGTCGCGATGTTCGACGCCTTCCGCGGAGACGTCCATGCCGATGCTGTGGGCCAGATGCACGATCAGTTGCACGATTTCAGTGTGCACGTAGCTCATGCTCATGCGCTGGACGAAGTACCGATCGATCTTGACCAGGTCGACGGGGTATGCGGCAAGATAGTTGAGCGCGGAGTAGCCGGTGCCGAAGTCGTCGAACGCGATCCTGACGCCGAGAGCGCGGATGGCCTGGAAGAGCGCTCCAATGCGCATCGAATCCATGAGAAAAATGCTCTCGGTAATCTCAAGCTGCAGGAGTTGAGGAGCGATGCCAGTTTGCCGGAGGATGTCCGCGAGGTCCGCGATAAATGCCGGTTCGTCCAACTGACGTGCAGAGACGTTGACGCTGACCAGCAGGTCGCTGCGGGAGAACTGCTGCAGACGGCGGAGGCCGTTGCAGGCCTGTCGCAACGCCCACAAGCCCATAACGACGATGAGTCCTGTTTCTTCGGCGAGCGGGATAAACTCTGCCGGGTTGAGGAGGCCGCGTTCCGGATGGTGCCAGCGCATCAGCGCCTCGGCCCCCTGCATCGAGTGGTCGCGAGTGTCGATCAGCGGCTGGTAATAAAGCTCGAGTTCGTTGTGAGCGATGGCTGACTGGAGTTGCTGGGTCGGGGTGGTGAGAGCGTGAAGTACTGCGCCGTTGACAGCCATTATAGGAAGCTCGGATCTGGCCAGGTTCGCCTTTTGGCTACGTTCGTTGATCGTATCGGCAAGACAATGACGGCTTTGTTACAAGTGGTTCAGGTTAGTTAGTTATGGGCGCAGCTTTCGAGCGCACTCATGTTGGGAATCGTAAGCATCGAGCCGTTGAAGGCTACCAGGCGACGGTGCTTGAAGGTGCCGAGGGTGCGGGTAACGGTCTCGCGGGACGCGCCGATGAACTCGCCGATCTGCTCGTGGGTGAGGTGGAAGCGGAAACGAGTTCCATGCTCGGTGGGCTGGCCGTTCTCGCTCATGTCCAGCAGCAGGCGGGCAAGTTTCTCCGGGGCGGAGGACGAGAGGCCGACCGTGCGCAACTGGTCGCAGACCATGGTGTATTGCAGGCTGACTTCTTCGGTGACCAGTTTGTAGACCTCGGGATGACGGCGGAGGAAGTCGCGGAACTCGGGGCCTGAGATGTGGGTGATCTTCGCGGGCGAAAGTGTCTCGGCAGTCGTCTCACATTTCGTTTCGAACAGCGACGAGGAAAGGCTGAGCACTTCGCCCGCCCGGGCAACGCGGAGGCTGAGCCGCTTGCCGCCGCTGGAGTTCATGGAGAGCCGTACCAGCCCCTCGCGCACCACGAACACGGCGGTCGCTTCCTGCTTCTCGTTGAAGAGAATATCGCCCGCCTCATAGCTGGTGGGGGTGCGGATCGAGGTGAGATCCGCAAGCGCAGCGGGCGAAAGCTTTTGCAGGAATCCGCCGGCTCGTGGGGTGCGGCAGGTGGCTTTGCTTGCGGGTTCTTGGGCGGTGTGCATGGCTTGCTCCTTAAGAGTTGGGTTCGCTTTCGCGGGTTACTTCTTCAGCAAGGTATTGGGTCCACGGCGTGCCGGTTATCAGTGCAGCCGCGGTTTGCGAGTGGATTTTGTGAAGTATGCGGATGCCGTTTGCATCGGCGTAGGTCGCGTTGCGGAGGTCGATCGACAGTTTTCGCGTTCCGATGGATGGCGCAAGGGTCGACCAGGTTCGGTCGAGCTCAGTGGCCCACGGTCCGGTGATGCGCCCTTCCAGGATGACCGCGATCGATGCTGCGTTTTCTTCGATTGTGATTCGTAACGCCATGCCAGGGATAAGGCACGGCGCGTGCCAAACCATGGCGCGCCCGAACGGGGCAAGCGCAGGTATTTGATGGAAAGGGGTTTATCGAAGCATGGGGAGCGGAATGTGCGGGCGTCACGAAGCGCAAGTGACGAAGTGACGATGACGGGATTTCGTCACGTCGACTTCATATAGTCACTTCGCTCGATGCCGAGCTTCTTGATTTTGGAGTTCAGGGTGGTGCGTTTTAGGCCGAGCCGGGCGGCTGCGCCGGTAGGTCCGCCGATCTGACCCTGGGCCTCGCGCAGCACGCGCAGGATGTGTTCGCGCTCGGCAGCCTGGAGGGTTGGGTTATCCCAGTCCTGGTCACCTTGTGCTTCCTGGGTCTCGAGTTCCGCGAGGGGAACGAAGAGCACCGGGCCGCGGGTGAGGATGACGGCGCGCTCGAGGAAATTTTCCAACTCGCGAATATTGCCGGGCCACTTCCAGCGAACCAGCGCGGCCATGGTCCCCTCGGGGATGGTCTCGATGCGCTTGCCCATGCGCCGGCTGTGGGCTTCGACGAAGTGGCGAACCAGGATGGGAATGTCGCCGGTGCGTTCGCGGAGCGGCGGAGCGAAGACGGGGAAGACCTTGAGCCGGTAGTAGAGATCGCTGCGGAACTGCTTGTCGGCAACCATCTGGGCGAGATCGCGGTTGGTGGCGGCGACGAGGCGGACGTTTACGGGGATGGGCCGGCTGCCGCCGAGACGCTCGATCTCCTTTTCCTGGAGCGCGCGCAGAAGTTTGGGCTGCAGGTCAAGCGGAAGCTCGCCGACTTCGTCGAGGAAGAGCGTACCTTCGTGGGCGAGTTCGAGGCGGCCGATTTTGCGCGCGATGGCGCCGGTGAACGCGCCTTTCTCGTGGCCGAAGAGTTCGCTCTCAATCAGGCCGGCAGGGATGGCGGCGCAGTTGATCTTGATAAAGGTGCGGTCGCTGCGGGGGCTGAGCCGGTGAATGGCGCGCGCGAGCAGTTCCTTGCCGGTCCCGGTTTCGCCCTGGATGAGGACGGTGGCGTCGGTGGGAGCTACAGTTTCAATCTCGCGGAGGACGAGGCGCAGGCCCTTGCTTTCGCCGACGACATCGTCAAAGCGCCGTTCGAGGTTGATCTCCTCTTCGAGATATCGCTTCTCCTGGCCGAGACGGTCGCGCAACTCCTGAATCTGGCGGAAGGCAATCGCGTTGTTGACGGCCATGGCCACCTGGTCGGCCATCTGGACGAGAACTTCAGCCTCGCGCTGGGAGAAGGTAGACTCCAGGCGGCTGGCGATCATCATGGTGCCGATGACTTCGCCGCGGTGGATCAGCGGTACCCAGCAGCCGGATTGCATGCCGATGGAGGTTAGGTGGCGAATCGTCTCGGTGGCGAAGGGAGAACCCTCCATGCGCTCGACGAAGACCGGCTCGCGGGTGCGAAAGGCCTGGCCGGCGGGCGAATTCTCCAGGGGAAGGCGCACCTCTCCGCGTTGGGTCCCATGCTCGTCGGCGCTGAGGAAGTTCGCGATGAGCTGGTCGGTGGCGGGATCAAAGAGGGCCAGGGTGGCGGCATCGTGGGGAATGAGCTCGCCGACGCTGGCGGAGATGGCGCCGAGCAGCTTGCGCACATCCATATTGGCCAAGAGCGCGGTCGAGAGCTGCAGCATCATCGCCTCTTCGGCGCGCTTGCGGTCGGTAAGGTCGCGGGTGACCTTGGCGTAGCCGGTGATTGCGCCGGAGGAGTCGCGAATGGCGGTGAGGATGATGTCGGCCCAGAAGCGCGAGCCGTCCTTGCGCGTGCGCCAGGCCTGCTCCTCGATGCGTCCGCGCGCGGCGGCAAGGCGCAGCAACTCGGCCGGCCGGCCGCGATCGATATCTTCCTGGATGAAGAAGCGCGAGAAATGCTTGCCGAGAATCTCGTCCGCCGTGTAGCCCTTGATGCGTTCGCCGCCTGGGTTCCAGGTGACAATGTTTCCGTCGCGGTCAAGAAGATAGAGCGCGTAGTCGCGGACACTCTCGATGATGGAGCGCAACTGCTGGTCGTTGAGGCGCAGGGCTTCCAGTGCCGCGCGCTGCTCGGTCACGTCGCGTACAAAGCTCAGTACCATGGGACCGAAGACCGTGTCGATCGGCTTGAGCATGATGTCGACCGGGAACTCGGCGCCGTCCTTGCGCAGGGCGAAGAGGTTCATGGCAGCGCCCATCTGCCGCGTGCGGGGATGGGCGGAGTAGTTCTCCCGGTGACTGGGATGGCGGGTGCGGAAACGAGCGGGAACGAGGCTGTCGATGGGCAGCCCGATTAGCTCGGAGGGTTCGTAGCCGAAGAGTTCCGCGGTGCGCGCGTTGGCGGCGCGGATGATGCCCTCCGCGTCTGTGACCAGGATTGCGTCGGGAGAGAGGTTGAAGAGACTCTCGGACGCGAATTGAGCAAACTCCGCCGGCGCGGCTTCTCGTGGCGCCGGCTTTTCGGATTCCGACCAGTCGAATGGCGTCATGATTGAACCGGCGATGATGCAATGCCGGGTACGAGATCGGAGGGGGCCATGGGCATATTGCGCAGGCGCTCTCCAGTGGCGGCGAAGATGGCGTTGCCGACAGCGGGGGCGAGCCCGACGAGGCCGGTTTCGCCGGCGCCGGCGGGGGCAATGTCCTTGCGGTCGACGAGGACGATCTCGACCTGGGGCGTGTCCGAGAAGCGGGGAAGGCGATAGCTCTCGAAGTGCGGGTTGAGGATGCGGCCGTCGGAGAACCGGATGGCTTCGAACAGCGCGCCGCCGATGCCCTGAACGATGGCGCCCATGTTCTGGTTGCGCAGGCCGTCGGGATTGACGACGGCGCCGGACTCCCAGGCGCTGACGACGCGGACGATGTGTACCTTTTTGTTTGCGGGATCGATGGCGACCTCGGCACAGGTGGCGACATGGCCGCCCTTTTCCATTCCGCAGGCGAGGCCGAATCCGCGGGTCGGCGTGGACTTGCCCGGGGCCCAGCCGAACTTGTCGGCGGCAGCGTTGAGGACGGCGAGCAGGCGCGGCTCGGTGAGGTTCTGGTGGCGGAAGGTGAGCGGATCCATACCGACGGCGTGGGCGAGCTCGTCCATGAAGCACTCGCGGGCGAAGTGGTTGGCGGTGGATGCGAGCGCGCGGTAGGAGCCTATGCGCAGCGGCGATTTGGACGCGTGGTATTCGGTAACAGGATTGGCTACGTTATAGGGCGTGGGCAGGCCGGCGTTGCCGGAGTTGTAGTTGTGATGTTCCCAGGAGACGAGGGTGCCATCGTGCTGGACGGAGGCCTTGAGTTCCATCAGGCCGGCGGGACGGAAGTAGGCCCAGGTGAACTCCTCTTCGCGGGTCCAGACGAGCCGGACGGGCGCACCGGCGCCTTTAGCGAGGCGCGCAGCTTCAACGGCTGCGTCGCCGGTGTGCTTGCCGCCGTAGCCTGCGCCCATGTCGGGCTGAATGACGCGGACCTTGCTGGGGTCGAGGTGGAAGGCGGCGACCAGTTCGTCCTTGACGCCAAAGGGGCGCTGCGTGCCGGTCCAGACGGTGAGTTTTCCGGTCGAGTCCCATTGGGCGACGGCGGCGCGGGGTTCGAGCGGGGCGTGCGCGATGTACTGGACGGTGTAGGACTGGGCGAGTTCGATAGCGTCAGCAGACGCTGGAGCTGCCGCGGCCGCGGCGGGTTGGGAGGCCGCGTTCGAGCGCGTGCCGCCGCGTGGCGCTTCGGAGTTGCTCTTGAGGTAGTCGAAGATGTTCTGGTTGGAGGGCTGCGAAGGGACGGTCCACTTGGCCTTGATGGCGGCGAGAGCTGCCTCGGCGGTCCAGGCGTCGGGGGCGACGACGCCGATAAAGTCGCCGTCGCGGACGAGCTTGACGCCGGGCATCTTCTCTGCGGCGGAGGTGTCGATGGAGTCGACGGTGGCGTTGTAGCCGGTGGCGCGGAGAACCTTGCCGAACATCATGCCGGGGAGGGTGATGTCCGATGGATACTGGTGCTTTCCGGTTACAAAATCGCGGCCATTGGCCTTGGGAACGGGCGTGCCGGCGACCTTCCAGTCCTTCGGGGCGAGCAGCGGGGCGCTGGCGGAGACGGTGGTGACGAGCTTTTCGCCGCGGGTGAGCTGGCCGTAGGTGAGCGACTGGTTGGCGTTGGGCGCGGTGACTTTTCCGTCGGCGACGATGAGGGCCGCGGCGTCGCAGCTCCACTGCTTGGCGGCCATTTCGACCAGGGCCTGGCGGGCGGCGGCAGCCATAGTGCGCAGGCGCGGGCCCATCTGCGGCGTGGACTGGCTGCCGAAGGTGCCCATGTCGTAGGGTGTGAGGTCGGTGTCGCCCATGACCATGGTGATGGCGTCGAAGGGGACCATGAGCTCGTCGGCGACCTGCTGCGCGAGGGAGGTGCGAATGTTCTGGCCGACCTCGACCTTGCCGGTGAAGACGGAGATGCGGTTGTCGGCGGCGATGTGGATCCAGGCGGAGACGTCGCTGGGCACCTGCTGGCGGCCGCCACCGAAGCCGCGGCCGGATTCCTGCGCGAGTGCGGACTCGCCGGTGAGGCAGACGAGCAGGCCTCCGCCGAAGAGTTGGAGGAAGGTGCGGCGGTCGAGCGCAAAACAGCGGGGAGCGTTGCTGGGATCGGGCAGCGTGATTTCGGGAGCGTCGGCGAGGAGGGTGCTCATCGGGCGGCTCCTTTCTCCGAGGAGTGCGTCGCGGCGAGCGCAGATGCGTGCTGGACGGCGGCGATGATGCGGGGGTAGGTGCCGCAGCGGCAGACGTTGCCGTTCATGCTGGAGACGATCTGGGCTTCGGTGGGATGGGGCGTTACGTTGAGCATGGCGGTGGCGCGCATGATCATGCCGGAGGTGCAGTAGCCGCACTGAAAGGCGCCTTCGTCGAGGAAGGCCTGCTGCACTGCGGTGAGCTGGCCGTGCTGGGCGTCCGGCGCGAGGCCTTCGATGGTGGTGATCTTCGCACCCGCGGCTTCGGACATGAGCGTCTGGCAGGACTTGACGGCGTGCCCGTCGAGCAGGACGGTGCAGGCGCCGCACTCGCCCTCGCCGCAGCCGTACTTGGTTCCGGTAAGCGAGAGGCGGTTGCGAAGGACGGAGAGAAGGGTCTCGTCGCCGGGCGCATCGACGGGCAGGTCGACGCCGTTGATATGCAAGGTCAAAGTACTCATCCTGGACCCCCAATGTGCCCCGGCGTGGCTCCAAGTTTCCCTAAAGAAAGTCGAGGCGAGCATTGGCAGTAGGATACGCCAACGGCGCATGGGTTGTATCCAAGGCCCTCGGAGCCACGAGAGCGTTTCCGGGGTGAGGATTACCGTCGACCCTTGCTTTGGCGAGAAGGAGGCGCGGCGTGGTGTTGTTCCACGCGGGGCGCGGCCGGGCGGACGTAGGGATGCGCGTAGGGATGCACGTAGGCGCCGCGGTTGACATAGGTGCGCACCCAGGGCCGGTGGTCGATGAGGAGCGTGTGCGCGCCCCAGCCGAAGCCGGCGCCGAACCAGCCGAAGCGTCCGAAGGAGACGCCGAGGGTGACCGCGGGACCGAAGCGGATTGCTCCACCGATGAAGAAGCCGGGGCGCGGCGGTCCGAAGACGATGAGCGGATCGTAGATCGGGACGTAAAAGAGGTAGGGGTTGAAGGGCTGGATTTCGACGTATCCACCCTGATCGATGACATCGATGTCGGAGTTGGAGGCGAGGTAGCCGTAGCTGTCGGCCTGGCGGCGCAGACGCTGGACGGCGTCCATGACGTCTTCGCGCTGGACCAGGACGGCGTTGCCAAGTTGGCCGGTCCAGTCGGGGTCGCGGGCCATCATGTCGAGCACGGACGGGAAGGGAAGCAGGGCGAGGACGCTGGGATCCCAGGGCAGGTTGTCGGCGGTGATGGCGGCGCTCAGGGCGTCGCCGTGGAGATAACTGTGCTGGTCGGCCCACTTGGCGGCGTCGGCGATCTCGTCCCAGTAGGTGGCTGCGGTGAGGGTCTGGGCGAGCAGCGGGTCAGGATAGAGGGCGATGCGGTTGACGAGCTGGTCGAGCTGCTGGGGCGGGAGCGGCGCGGGCTGGCCCTGCTGCGCAATCTGGTTGTAGTCGGGCGGGACGGGCGGCTGGCCCTGGTCGGGCGCGGAATACTGAGGCTGCTGGGCGTCCGGCGGCGGCGCAGAGGGCGGCTGGCGGACGATGGGCGCCTGGGCGAGGGCGAGCGTGCTGAAGGCAAAGGCGATGGCGGCCGAAAGAGACCTTCCGAAAGCGTTCATTGTTTCCCCGTTAAGGCCTCAAGCGGGCCAGTCTTTCTTCCGTGCGGTTGGATGCCGCATGCATTGAAGTAGACGCGAAATCAGCGGGGAAGTTGTGGAGATTACAATCCGGTGAGGTGGAGGTGAGACAGGGAATGGAGATCAAGCGAGTTGGGGCGCAGGCTTCGGTGAAGGGGCCGGCGGAGTGGTTTACGGGGACGGTGCGGGTCGATCCGCTGTTTCAGGCGCCGGAGCCGGCGCTGGTGCAGGGGGCGAGCGTGACGTTCGAGCCGGGAGCGCGGACGGCGTGGCATACGCATCCGCTGGGACAGACGCTGATTGTGACGGCGGGGTGTGGATGGGCCCAGCGGATGGGCGGGCCGGTGGAGGAGATTCGGCCGGGGGATGTGGTGTGGTTTCCGCCAGGGGAGAAGCACTGGCATGGGGCGACGCGGACGACGGGCATGACGCACATCGCGGTGCAGGAAAAGCTGGATGGGAAGGTGGTGGATTGGATGGAGCAGGTGAGCGAGGAGGAGTATCGGGGGTAGGGTTGACCCCTTAGGGTGCGGGGGTGGGTTTGGGCTTGCGGTGGAAGAGGGCCTGGGAGATGTCGGGGTAGAACTCGTTGGCGAGGAGTTGGACGAGGCCTTCGGCGAGGTCGATGGAGCCGCGCTGGAGGGTGAGGCCGAAGCCGCGGTTGGCGGCGGGATAGTAGGCGTTGGAGATGGCGCCGGCGACGAAGTTGCCGCCGATGTTGGAGGTATTGAACTGCCAGTTGCCATTGTCGCCGCGACAGCGCACGGCGGCGAGCAGCGAGTAGCCGAGGCGGCGGCGGAACCCGCCGTGGCCGAGGCGGAAGTAGCGCGGGTCCTGATGCAGGAGGGAGGGAAGGATGCCTTCGCTCCAGAGTTCGCCGTCGAAATCGTCGGCGTAGGAGGCGCCGAAGCGCTTGGCGTAGCCGGAGAAGCCGGAGCCATAGGCGGGGAACTCATTCTGCTGCTGTTCCAGTGCCGCGTCCAGTGCCGAGGTGGCAAAGTCGAAGGGATCGACGCCGTCGGCGAGGGCGAGGCGGAACTTCTGGCCGGAGGAGAGCGGGACGGCGTGGCCATTGAAGACTGCGGTGAAGGCAGGCACGACGCCGAGCATGCGCTGCTGCTTTTCCTGCTTAAGCTCGCGCTCGGCCTGGGCGTGGCGGTCTTCGGGGGTGGTGGAGGGCTGGGGCGCGCCGGGTGCTGCGGCAGGATTGGTTGCGGGAGCGGGCGGGGTGGTCGAGGAGGTGGCTGGGGCCTGGGCGGTGAGACCGATTGCGGCGGCGGTTAGGAGCGCGAGGAGGCTGAGGGTGCGGAGAAGGAGCATCTTGCTGTATATGGTGCCTGAATTAGATGAAGTCTGGCTGAAGGCACCAGCGCTGCGCGGGTCATTGGCGGAGGTGCTGGCCGGCGGTTTGCAGGGCGGCGAGGAGCAGGCCGGCGCGGCGGAGGTCGATCCGGTCGGCGGCGATGAGGGCGATGAGCTGACTGAGGGAGCGCTGGAGTTCGTCGCGGGTGGTGGGAAGCGGGAGGGTGAAGGACTGGCGGGCGAGGCGGCGGGCGCGGATGCTGGCGCGACGCTGGCTGCGGCTGGGGGCATGCGGGCGGGTGGGGTGATGGTAGTAGCAGAAGGACTGGCCGCGGAGGGCGGGCGAGCCGCAGGGGTGGGTGGGCGCGGCATCGGTCGCAGGGAAGACGTGGCTGCAAAGGGTGCGGATTTCCTGGTTCTGGTTGGGCTGGGTTGAGCGGTGCATTGGGATACCCCCTCCCCCGGGGTACTTTTTCTGGCAAAGTCTAGTAGCGGCTGGGCTTAGGCTTTTGTATATACTCGGTATATACCCCGATGTATATATTTCCCGTAAGGCTTGCCGGGTTAAATGCGAAAGCCCGGCAGAGTGCCGGGCTACTGAATAAACTTCTCCTAAGTTAAGTATACGGGGTAGTGTCAAGGATTTGGCTGTGGGAAACGGGGGAAGTGATTGAAACAGTTGCTAGTTGTTAGTTGTTAGTTGTTAGTTGGAGGCGGGCGCGACCGCGTTCCTTCACCGATTTTGCCAGCTCCTGCAGGGATTCTTCGGTCAGCTCACGGCCTTCGCCGCGGGCCAGGGAGGCGCGGGCGTCGGCGAGGGTGGCGAGGAAGGCGATGCGGCCACGCTCGCGCTCTTCCGAGAGGGCGAGGGCTTCGGCGACCGCCTCTTCTTCGCTGCGCAGGCGTCCATCCGCCAAGGCTAGCTTGATGAAGGCTTGCTGGTCGGCGGTGAGGGTGACTTCCATAGGTACAGGGTACGAGTTTGTGAGTGGGGGCGCAATGTTGATTCTGGTGCGGCCCCACTCAAGCGCGATGAGACTGCGCATGGATGAGGCACCCGTGTTGGGTGGGCCACCCGCCCGTGCCCTTAACGAGACGGGCGATCCATTTTGCTTTACTGGGTTTGGACAATGGCTTAGTCTGCGGGTATGGATTATTCGCAGATCATCACGATGGAGCCGGGGAAGCGGAGCGGCAAGCCGTGCATTCGCGGTCTGCGGATTACGGTTGGGGATGTGCTCGGATACCTGGCATCGGGGATGACGCATAAGGAGATCCTGCGCGATTTCCCGTACCTGACGGAAGAGGACATTCTAGCGTGCCTGGCGTTTGCGGCCGACCGTGAGCGGAAGTCAGAGACGCTGGTGGCGTGAAGCTATCCGGGCGAAGAGTAGAATTGTGTGAGGAGAAACGCGATGGCCTCGCATGCGATCCAACCCGATGAATCTCAGACTCCGCGGCTTTCTGCCGAGGAAGGGTGGGACCTGATCCTGCGGTCTTTTGGGAGCGGGAAAGAGCTCTATGCGGAATATGGCGGGGGCGAGGCCTGGCTGCGTGCGGAACGCGAGTCCTGGAGTGAGGAGCAGCCTGGATAGTGCGTTGCTACCTTGATTCGATGGTCTGGATTTACCTCTTCGAAGGAAATCCTCAATTCGGCACTGCGGCACAATCGATTTTGACCGGCATTCGGGCGGGTGGGCACACGCTGCTCACGAGTAATTTCCTGCTTGGCGAGATTCTGGTGGAACCCATTCGGAAGAACGATACGTTCCGTGTGGCGTCTTATCGTCGGATGCTGGTGGAGACGTCCGCGGTTGAGGTTGTGCCGTTCACGGCCGAGACGGCGGTGCAATTCGCTACGATTCGAGCCGGGAACAGGACGACTTCGCCCGATGCGCTCCATCTGGCGCTGGCGGCGAGCGGGAGGGCGGACGTGTTGGTCACGGGAGACGGACGATTGACCAAGTTGTCTATTTCGGGGATTGGCCGGATTGTCGACCTGACCTATCGAGTGCCGTAGCCCGCAGTAGGTCTGGGGTTTGAGGCGCATGGAGGGCGGGCGTGTCCCGGGGGAGACCCAAGGAGACCCAAGGCTAAAGCCTTGGGCTACCAGCCTTGGGCTACGAGCCCCTTGTTTCTCGGTGGCTGGGGGTGCCCGGGAGACCCAAGGAGACCCAAGGAGACCCAAGGAGACCCAAGGCTAAAGCCTTGGGCTACCAGCCTTGGGCTACCAGCCTTGGGCTACCAGCCCGGGCCTATCTCAGAAGCAAAAGCGACGACGGAGAGAGTGTGCTCCGTGAGTGTGGTGGTGCGGCCGGTCGTGGTCAGGTGCGCGTAACGGTGAAACACCCAAGATGGACATCGACCCCACCCATGCGCGATGAGGCTGCGCATGAGTGGGGCACGCGGCCCGTTGCGATACCCCACCCTGTCGCCCAGAAAACGGCGACAAGGATGGGGCACCCCCAGGAGTATGTGGTCGACACGATTCAACAGCGAAAGGCTGGGCCACCCGCCGATGGCCCGCCGCTACGTTACCTTACGCGCGGGAGTAGGTGCATGGCCCATACGGGCTGTGCCAGATGAGTTGATCGCCGGCCATGGTGTAGGAAATAGAGCCGCCAGGGCCTGGGATAAAGATATTGGGCAGTTCTACGACATAGGAGATCATTGCCGGCCCTCCGGAGATTCCCTTGTCGTTCCAGGTTTCCGAGGTATTGGAGGTGAAGGTCATTTTGGTGGAGACGCCGCAGACCTTGGGCCCGGTTCCGTCGACCGCCAACTGCCAGGTACCGATCATCGGGTTCGAGGGAGTTGACTTGCAGCCTGTCGCCGAGGGCAGGGCGGAGAGCAGGAAGAAGAAGATTGCGCCGGCGATCAGCCGCCGGGTTGCGAATGGCCGGGATGAGCCGGGGAGTTTCAATCGGTTCAAGAAGGTGCCGCCTGTCTTTGACGAGGATTTTTCAACTGAGGTGATTCCACGAACGGTAGCAGAGGGGATGATGGGGGGCAAGAAGAATCGGGTTTGGTGGCGGCGAATCGAGAGCGTTCCCGGGGGCTGAAGCCCCTTGTTTCTCGGTGGCCGGTGGTGCCCGGACTGAAGTCCGGGCCTATCTCAGAGGCAAAAGCGATGGATGGAGGGAGGGTACTCCGTGGGTGTGGTGGTGCGACCCAGTCGTGGTCAGGTGCGCGTAACGGGTCAGACAGCCGAGATGGAAATCGACCCCATTCATGCGCGATGCGGGGCCGGATCGAAGTCGGACCCCACCCAATGAAACCGTCATGAATGGGGCACCCAAGATGGTTTATGGGTGGGCCACCCGCCGGAGGAGCTTCACGGGTTTGAGGGTATCAGGGGTGGTTGACGAGATCGGTTAGAAAAGATCGGTTTCCAGGCCAGCGATGAAGGGAAGTCCGGGGACGGCCAACTTATGGAGGCGGCGGTCGTGGGTGAGGAAGAGATCGACGCCTGAGGTTGCGGCGATGGAGAGGTGGAGGGCATCGAGCGCTTTCACTCCATGATGGGCGCGGAGTTCGGCGAATAGGCGGATGGCTTGCGGGGTGTATGGGAGCATCGTGACTTGGTCCGAGTCGAAGAACGCTTGGATGGCAGTTGCGGCAGCCGGGTCGTTTGCTTTGACGGGGCCGACCATGAGTTCGCCGAGGACGAAGAGGCTGCTGCAGAGGGTGTCTGACCTCTGCAGCATGGTTTGGTGGATTTGTTGAACGCGCTGGCTTAGCTTGTTGTTGCTTTCGAGCCAGTAGGCGTAGAGCATCGTGTCCCAGTAGATACGCCTCATCTATCCCAGCTTTCGGATTCGCGGCGATGGAAGGCTTCGGCTCCGCCCAGTTTCTGGTAGGCGGATTTCATGATTCCTTGAAGGCTGAGAAAGGTATCGGCGGAGTTTGCCGGAGGAGTGCTGCCGCCTTCTGATGATGATCCTGAGTCAGTGGCTTCGTTTGGTTCCAGCACGAACGTGAACGTTACGGTGGAACTGAGCTTTGGTCCTTGTCGGGACTGGAGGCGAACCCGGTTGCTCTTTGCGAATTTCGGCGACCCCATAGCACCGCAGATGATCGGATAGCGATTCGACGAAAGGATGTTCCGCTCTTCGAGCAATTTGCCGAGTTTTCCTGTGTGGATGGTGACGGTACGTTCGCCCTGTTTACGGGCGGGTTCGATAAACTGCTGAGCGACGAAACGACGTACACGGTCGGTTGCTCCATAGTCTGGCATGGTTGATACCTCCTATCTGGAAAAACGATAGCAAGATTGATATTGCAGTGTCAAGTCTGCAATGTTTATTGCAAGAGCGGTCCGTGAACCGGGATCTATTGACCGCACCCGTGCGCGATGGGATCGCGGATGAACGGGGTGGCCGGGTTCAGACGAACCGCTCGAAGGCGAACTCCTTTGAATTTGCCGTCAGCTCTTCGAGCGCCGTCTGGTTAAATGCAAAGCCGCTGAAATCTGTATAGGTGTGTGCGGTCAGACTCAGCGCTTCGGTCGCTATTTGAAGTACCTTGCGTAACGCTCCCTGCGCATATTCGCAGGCATCTTGATGGATTAGCGTTTTTCGGAGAAGGTCGGGCATCGGGGCGGGATGTTGATACCCAGCCGGCTTCATGTATTCCTCCCAGATATACGGCCATTCGCGGGGAATGAACCTGTAAAATCCGCCGTCCTTACCTCGAAGTACCGAGGACCGAAAAGGGCCGTCACCGAGATGGGCTGCTTTATTTCGCAGAAGTCTCATATACGGTAGCCAGTCCGACTCTGGTGGGGCGCAGTGAACAAGGGGGCGCAGTTTTTTTATGGAGTGCGTCAAGGTAAACGTCTCGTGGCGTTGCGATCAGGCTTGGCTGCTGGTATGTGTCCTTGAGCCAAGCCTCGATAGAGGCGAACTGAGAACGGCCGACCTCCAAATTCTTGATTGCCCCTTGGCTGAACATCGCAATCAGCTCCGATAACGAGTCGAGGCTGGCGTTTAGTGACATTAGTAAGCTTCGAAACGCTTCAGTCGCCTTCTTGCCGTTTGCTTCGGACTTTTCTCTGGTCCAGGTTGGATCGTCAGTGTGCCTGCCCGGATAGTAGGTTTCCTTCTCCGCTTCAAGGAATTTCTTTGTGTCGGAATCTGCATCAGTAAGCGATCCGAGCAGGCTCTTCATCATCAACCCAAAATAGCTGAAAAGAATGTTGTCTCCATCTCTTAGAAACGGTGGCGCGGATCCAAATGATAGGTAGTTAGCCCTTCGATAAAGGTCAAATAAGGGCAACGGAATCAGGCCTGAATCCCTTGCAGTAATCCAGCTTGTTTCGGGTTCGTTCAGGACAAACGGAGCCATTAAGACTCCGGCTGGGTTCAGTTCACAGTCTTCAATCTTCATGGCGAAATGTATTCCTTCCCCTAGCTGAAGAGGAATTCTTTGGTGCGGAGGTCGCGGATGGTGTCGCGGAGTTTTACCGCTTTTTCGAATTCGAATTTTTTGGCGGCTTCGCGCATGTCGGATTCGAGGTTGGCGATGTAGGTGTCGAGTTCGGCCTGGGTGGCGAAGTCGGGGAGCGCAACGGCCAAGTCGGTGAGGTCGGCGTAGTCGGCGGACAGGATGCCAGCGAGGGTCATTTCTGCACCATGTGTTAGCGGGCGGATGATGGACATGGGCGTGATGCCGTTTTCCTGGTTGTAGATTTCCTGCTTAGCCCGTCTTCTATCCGTTTCGTCGATGGCGCGCTGCATGGAGTCGGTCATCTTGTCGGCGTATAAGATTGCCCGACCCTCTATATGGCGAGCAGCGCGGCCGATGGTTTGGATCAAGGAGCCCTGGGAGCGGAGGAAGCCTTCCTTGTCTGCGTCGAGGATGGCGACGAGCGAGACTTCGGGGAGGTCGAGGCCTTCGCGGAGGAGGTTGATGCCGATGAGGACGTCGTACTCGCCGCGGCGGAGCGAGCGCAGGAGCTTGATGCGTTCGAGGGTCTCGATTTCGGAGTGCATGTAGCGGCAGCGGACGCCGACTTCGGTGTAGTAGTTGGCGAGGTCCTCGGACATGCGCTTGGTGAGGGTGGTGACGAGGACGCGCTGGTTGATGGCGGCGCGGGTGCGGATTTCGGCGAGGAGGTCGTCGATCTGGCCCTTGACGGGGCGGATTTCTACTTGCGGGTCGATGAGGCCGGTGGGGCGAATGATTTGTTCGACGACGACGCCGGCGGCTTTGGTGAGTTCGTAGGGGCCGGGGGTGGCGGAGACGTAGACGATCTGGCCGGTGCGGGACTCGAACTCCTCGAACTTGAGGGGGCGGTTGTCCATGGCGGAGGGGAGGCGGAAGCCGTAGTCGACGAGGTTCTGCTTGCGGGAGCGGTCGCCGTGCCACATGCCGTGGAGCTGGGGGACGGTGACGTGGGACTCGTCGATGAAGAGGAGGTAGTCGCGGGGGAAGTAGTCGAGCAGGGTGGGCGGAGGCTCGCCGGGAAGACGGCCGGAGAAGTGGCGGGAGTAGTTTTCGATGCCGTGGCAGTAGCCGACGGACTTGATCATTTCGAGGTCGAATCTTGTTCGTTGATGAATGCGCTGGGATTCGACCAGGCGGCCTTCCTTCTCGAGGTAGGTCTCCCATTCGCCGAGCTCGGCGAGGATGGAGTCGGCGGCGGCGGCTTTGCGTTCGGGCTGGACGACATAATGGGACTTTGGATAGATGGGCAGGCGCGAGTATTTCTGGCGGACGGTGCCGAAGAGAGGGTCGATCTGGGCGAGGGAGTCGATCTCGTCGCCGAAGAGCTCGATGCGGTAGGCGTTCTCGTCGTAGGTGGGGTAGACCTCGATGATGTCGCCGCGAACGCGGAAGGTGCCGCGGCGGAAGTCGACGTCGTTGCGGTCGTAGAGGATTTCGACGAGGCGGCGGGTGATGTCCTCGCGCTTGATCTTCTGGCCGCGCTCGAGCAGGAGGAGCATGCCGTAGTAGGCTTCAGGGCTGCCGAGGCCGTAGATGCAGGAGACGGAGGAGACGATGATGCAGTCGCGGCGTTCGAAGAGGGACCGGGTGGCGGAGAGGCGGAGCTTGTCGAGCTCCTCGTTGATGGTGGCTTCCTTCTCGATGAAGAGGTCGCCGGCGGGGATGTAGGCTTCGGGCTGGTAGTAGTCGTAGTAGGAGACGAAGTACTCGACGGCGTTGGTGGGGAAGAAGGATTTGAACTCGTGGTAGAGCTGGGCGGCGAGGGTCTTGTTGTGCGCGAGGATGAGGGCGGGGCGCTGGACGGCCTCGATGATCTTGGCCATGGTGAAGGTTTTGCCGGAGCCGGTGACGCCGAGCAGGACCTGGTCCTTCTCGCCGGCGGCGAGACCGGCGACGAGTTCGCCGATGGCTCGGGGCTGGTCGCCCTGGGGCTGGTAGGTGGTGGCGAGCTGGAAGTCCATCTCTATAGGATAGCTAAGGACAGGTTCGAGGTTCGAGGTACGTGGTACGAGGTTCGAGGGAAAAACAGAGCAACTTGCGGGGGTGGGTGTGGGAGCTGGGACGGAATTGTGGCTGGTGCGGCATGGGGAGACCCAGTGGAGCGCGGAGGGACGGCATACCAGCCGGACCGATCTTCCGCTGACCGAGCGTGGGCGGGAACGGGCGGCGGCGCTGGGGAAGTTTCTGGCGGGAACGAAGTTTGCGGCGGTGCTGCGGAGCCCGATGCGGCGGGCGCGGGAGACGTGCGAGATTGCGGGGTTCGGCGACGTGGCCGTGGTGGACGACGGGCTGCGGGAGTGGGACTACGGCGTGTATGAGGGCCGGACCACGGATGAGATTCAGGCGGAGATTCCGGGGTGGAGTGTGTGGAACGATCCGATTGTGGGCGGGGAGACGGTGGAGCAGGTGGGGGCGCGGGCGGATGGGGTGATTGCGCGGGCGCTGGCGGCGGCCTCATCCGCCTACAGCGGACCCACATTTCAGAATCGAGACCCTTCGGCAGGCTCAGGGCAAGTTGTGGGGCACCCAGATGCCGCGGTGAATGTGGCGCTGTTTGGTCATGCGCATATTTTGCGGATTCTGGCGGCGCGGTGGATTGGGCTGGAGGCGCGGGGTGGGGAGCTGTTTGCGCTGGAGACGGGGAGCGTGAGCGTGCTGGGGTGGGAGCGGGAGACAAGGGTGATTCTGAGGTGGAATCGCGGGTTTGAGGAGTAAAACAAACTCGGCCCGGCGGCAGTCTGGGGATGGGATGCCGCGCGGTTTTTGACGCGTACTATGTTTGCATGGAGGATCGTCGCACCCTCGCATTCATCCCCCTGGCAGCGTTGATTGCGATTTCCCCTTTCATTTTCCATGGACCGTCGTGCGGCCACGACTTTGAATTTCACTTGCGCAACTGGCTCGAAGTGGGTTCGCAGTGGAGACAGGGCATACTGCTGCCGCGGTGGGATTTCACCGCCGCGTGGAATTCCGGCGAACCTCGATTTGTGTTTTATCCGCCCATTTCATGGATCGTGGGGGCGCTGCTAGGACTTATTCTGCCCTGGGTTGCCGTGCCCATTGTCTTTATCTGGATGGCACTGACGGGTTGCGGATTGACCATGTACCGTCTTGCCCGTGAATGGACGTCGTCAGGCAATGCTCTGATCGCGGCCTGCTTCTACATGGTTCATCCCTACATGCTGTTCACGTTTTACGAGCGCGCTGCCTATGCTGAGCTGCTTGCAGCGGCATGGATTCCGCTGGTCCTGCTGTCGGTTCTGCGTCCGCGGATCACACTGCCGGGGATTGCCATTCCGATTTGTTTGCTGTGGCTGACGAATGCGCCCGCCGCGGTAATGGGCAGCTACGCTCTTGCCCTTTTCGGGCTGGTTCGGGTCGTTTTGAATTGTCGCGGGCCGCAGGGTTTCAAGGCTGCTCTCCGGGAGGGGGCAACCGTCGCTGCAGGGGCTGCCCTAGGTATCGGATGTGCAGCCTTCTATGTCGTTCCCGCGACCGTGGAACAGAGCTGGGTCAGAATCAGCATGCCGTTCCTCAGGGGCGTTCGTTACCAGGACAATCTGCTTTTCGGTCACATTGGAGATCCGGCTCACGATGCCATTCTTCGCAGCGCATCCCTTTGCGGGGTGAGCCTTGTCGCATTCGCTTTGGTCGCCATGACGGTCGCGTACGGCCGAGAGCAAGCGACGCAGCTTGCAGGGCATGAAGGCAACGCGCGTCGCCGGGCCATCGTGTCCCTGGGCCTCGTCACTTGCTGCATCGCATTCCTGCTGACTTCACCCAGCGCGATTCTGTGGAGGCATTTGCCTAAGCTGCTGTTTCTGCAGTTTCCCTGGCGGTTTTGCGCGGTCCTGGGGACGACGTCGGCTGCATTGCTGGCGCTGGCTCTGGGTCGAACGAGGCTTCACCCTGTGGCCGCGGTAGCAATTAGTTTCAGCTTGACGCTGGCACTGACCCTGGGCGGTAACGCCTGCTTCCGGCAGGTATGCTTCTCGTCCTTCGATGTCGCGGGAATTGTGGACAGTTTCTGGAATGGGGGGCGCTATGACTACACGGATGAATATCCCCCGGTTGGAGCTGACGGAGAGAAGCTGCAACACTCCAACCCGAGCTTCTGGCTGGCAAGGAGCCCGGCGAATTCGGCTCCGGTAGGTGCCGGCAGCGATTATTCCGTTGCACTGAGCCGCCGACTCGAGTTCACGGTTACAACCCCTGTGCCGGCGTTCGTCGTGCTCAGCCTTCGCGACTATCCCGCGTGGAGAATCACGATCAACGGAAGATCCGCCGGTGCGCGGCCGCACCGAGACGACGGTCTCATCGTGCTGCCTGTCGCCGGCGGCATTTCACACATTGGCATTACTTATGTGAATGCTCACGACAGTTTGGCGGGTTGGATCGTGACGAGCGTATCAGCAATTGTGCTGCTGTTTATCTGGCGCAGGCAGCGTGAGCGTGCTGGGGTGGGAGCGGGAGACAAGGGCGATCGAAAGGTGGAACCGGGGGTTTGAGGAGTAAGGTTCTAGCTATTAGCCTTTAGCTTTTAGCAATTGTGGAGTGGAGGAAAATGAGGTCTGGGACCGTGCGGCTGCAGACTTGAGGCATACCCCAGGGGTTAGAACCCGGTTCTGGTGCGGGTTTTGAGAGGGCCAAGCCTGAAGGCTTGGCTTACCTAGAAGCGGTTGCTGGGAACTTGTGCAGAGAGATGAGGGTGAGAATGCTTTGGCGAGTGCGACTGACGATTGCGGCTGCGATGTTTGGTGTAGTGTGCGGGGCGCAGGCGCAGGCGGGGAAGGGCGTGGCGTTTCAGCGGGCGGAGCATTTGCGGCGGGGAGTGAATCTGAGCAGTTTCTATGCGCAGACGCGGGACTTGTCGCAGGCGCGGCTGGATGCGTATATGTCGGAGGGGGACATGCGGGCGCTGAAGGCGATGGGGTTCGACCATGTGCGGCTGAGCATCAACCCGGCGTTGCTGATTGCCAATCCGAAGACGGGGACGCTGCGGCCGGCGGCGATGGCGCAACTGGACAAGACGGTCGAGCAGTTGACGGACGCGGGGCTGAACGTGATTCTGGACATCCACGCGGAGGAGGACTGGAAGGCGGCGCTGCTGCACGGGGACGAAGGCGCGGCGAGTTTATTCGCATTTTGGGAACAATTTGCGGGGCACTATGCGAAGACCGATCCGGAGCGGGTATTCTTCGAGATCCTGAATGAGCCGTCGATGGACGACATGTACCGCTGGGAGGGGATTCAGGACCGCGCGGTGGCGGCGATCCGGAGCGTGGCGCCGCGGCACACGATCATTGCGACGGCGGCGGCGTGGGGGCATCAGGACGGGCTGCTGGCGATGGAGCCGGTGCGCGACGACAACGTGATCTATACGTTTCACGATTACGACCCGATGTGGTTTACACACCAGGGTGCGACCTGGTCGACGGCGGCGTGGGCGTTTACGCACGGGGTTCCGTATCCTTCGACGCCGGAGAATATCCAGGCGGTGCTGAGCGAGGAGCCGGATGAGCGGGTGAGGCTGCAACTGGAGCGGTACGGCGAGGACCGGTGGGGCCCGCAGCGAGTGGAGGCGGAGATTGCGGCGGTGGCGCAGTGGGCCGAGGAGCGCGGCGTGCCGCTGTATTGTGGGGAGTTTGGGGCGTTCAAGGACCACGCAGATCCGGCGATGCGGGCGGCGTGGATCAACGACACGCGCACGTCGCTGGAGCGGCACCAGATTGGCTGGGCGATGTGGGACTATGACGGCAACTTCGGGCTGGCGGTGAAGGGCAGCGGTGGGATCGTGGTGGACCAGGATGTGCTGCGGGCACTGGGGATGGGGAAATAGTGGTTAGTGGATAGTGGTCAGTAAGTGGTCAGTTGGCAGCGCATCGTGAGGCAGCCGGTAGAATTGCTGTATGGTCCCTCGGTTGTTGGTGTTTGATCTGGATGGCACGTTGATTGATTCGCGGGAAGACCTGTCGAACTCAGTGAATGCGATGCTGGCGCACCTGGGCAAGCCGGAGTTGCCGCACGCGGTGATTGCGGGCTACATCGGCGATGGGGTGAGCATGCTGGTGCGGCGGGCGCTGGGCGATCCGGAGGGCGATGTTCACGACGAGAAGTATGTGGATGAGGCGGGCAAGTTTTTTCTGGATTACTACCGCATTCACAAGCTGGACTTCACCACCGTGTACGACGGCGTGGTTGCGGCGCTGGACGCGATTCGCGCGGATTATCCAGGGATTGCGATGGCGGTGTTGACCAACAAGCCGGTGCGGCCGTCGCGCGATATCTGCGCGCACTTCGGGTTGGACCGGTACTTCTTCCAAAACTACGGGGGCAACAGCTTTCACACCAAGAAGCCCGATCCGACGGGGCTGCTCGAGTTAATGGCGGAGGCTTCGGCGTTCGATGCCGAGGCTGTGCCGATTGGGCCTGGGGAGACGGTGATGATTGGCGACTCGGATGTGGATGTGCTGACGGCGCGGAACTGCGGGGCGTGGGCGATTGGGTGCGCCTATGGAATGGCCCCGCATAGTCTTGCGGCGGCGGTGCCGGATGGGCTGGCAAACGGGCCGGCGGAGTGGCCGGGGACGCTGCGCGCGATGGCTGGGGCGGCGCTGGTCCGCTGAACCGACCCGACCTTTGGGTGACGGTCTGTGGATCGCGGGAATATGGTTGTGATGGGTGGCCGTACTAGCCCCTGTATTTTTCATACTTTACCGCTATGTCGCTTGGGCGAAAGTTATGTGATCCGTATCACAGGCAATGGGTATTTTTACGTTCTACTCTTGGTGCAACTCGAACAAGAGTTCGGCGAACGACTAGCGGTTACCGGACAACTGAGTTTGGACTGCTGGTTCCGCGGAGGATTGAATGAAGCGTTTCATATTTTTCATAGCGTTGATCGCATTACTACCCGTGCTTTCGCGGCCAGGGTACGCTGCGGGTGGGACGAAGCAGGCAGCCGTGGCGCAGAAGGCCGAGGCTGCGAACCCCGCCGATTTCGTCGGCTCGGAAGTATGCGAGACCTGCCACGCCGAGGTGGCCAAGAAGTTCGAGAACAACCCGCACAACAAGATCACCTTGACGCATGGTGCGGGGACGGCTTGCGAGAGCTGCCACGGACCAGGGAAGGCCCACGTCGAGGGTGGCGGCGATGTGACCAAGATCAAGCAACTCGCCAAACTGACTCCGGCGCAGGTGAGTGAGACCTGCCTGGGCTGCCACGCGGGGACGCATCCCAACTTCGCGCGCGCTCCGCATGCCAAGGCAGGGGTGGGCTGCACAAGCTGCCACAGCATCCATGCCGGGGACACTGAGGACAAGCTGCTGAAGGCCTCCCAGCCGCAGCTCTGCTATCAGTGCCACACCGACATCAAGCCATCGTTCGATATGCCGTTCCATCACAAGGTGAATGAAGGCCTGGTTAAGTGCACTGACTGCCATGACGTTCACGGGACCTTCAACGCCAATAACGTGAAGTCGACGGCCGACCAGAACATGATCTGCACCAAGTGCCATGCCGAGGTGCGCGGACCGTGGGTGTTCGAGCATGCCGCGGTCAAGGGCGAGGGATGCATGGCGTGCCATACTCCGCACGGCTCGCAGAATCCGCGGCTGCTGAATGTTGCCAACATCAATCAGCTCTGCAACCAGTGCCACAGCCCAGTTGCAGCGGCTACGGTCCACGGGATCAACGCAGGATCGGCCGACCGGCCGCCGTGCATCAACTGCCACACCATGATCCATGGTTCCAACCTCAATCCGGCTTTCATCCGGTAATGAAGTTCGCAGCGCCGTCCGGCGAATACCGGGCGGCGCGGCACAGATCATGCAGCAACGGTTACGCAGATTCAGAGATTTTGAAGCAGCAGAGTTTATCAAGTGAGGCTTGAGATGATGAAGATCGATCGGTTTTCTGGGCTGCCCATCATGGGAGTGGCCGTTGCACTGATGATGGCGGGCACAGCGGTGGCGCAGACTCCGACGCCGGATGGAGCGCCGGTGGTCCAGAACGGATTTGTGATCCATAACACGGTGGATCTGGGCGGCCACATGGTTGGCGTAACCGGCAGTGGGTCGATGTATGACACGCTGGTGAATGTTCATTCCGGGCCGCGGGTGCTGGGCCAGACGTTCACGATGCACGCGGTGCAAGGCACGAAGCACGGGCTATTCGACGATCTGACGGCCTACAGCGCCGGCTTTGGCGGGGATCCGAACAACTTCGCCAAGATGGACATCTCCAAGGGCAAGCTGTACGAGTTCTCGGGCCTGTTCCGCCGCGACCGGCAGTACTTTGACTACGACCTGTTGGACAGTCCGAACGTGCCGGTGGAGAACATCCCGTACGGTCAGGTTGCCGGGGTCCCGTCAGCGCAGACCTTGCCGTATCAGCATCTGTACGATTCGGGGATGATGTTCAACACGGTGCGCAGAATGCTGGACACCAATCTGACGATCCTGCCACTGTCGAAGGTGACGTTCCGCGTGGCGTACTCGCATGGCATTTTCCAGGGTCCGAGCACGATGACCAACCGCTCGATCGGCAAATACGACCAGTTGCTGGATATGTATCAGCGCAACGGCACGGATGACTTCACGGGCGCGATCGACTGGAAGCCCTGGCAGCACACCAAGCTGACGTATGAGGAGCAAGTCGACCATTACAAGGCGGATTCCTGGCTGACGCTGGCTCCGAGCGACTTTATTGCGCAAGAGGCGGACGGAACGCCGGTCGCGCTGGGCAACTACGACGCGCTGCTGAGCGCCACAGCGCTGGCTCCGTACACGACTGCTGCCTGCAACACGAGCAGCATGAAGACTTACTCTGGTTCGGGCAGTACTCTTACCTACACGATCTTCTCAGCCCCGCAAACCCCCGGAGGATTGCCCATCATTGATCCGGCGTGCGATGTGACCACGAGTTACCGACGCGTGCAGCCGACCCGCGTGATTTACCCGACCGAGATGTTCCGCTTCCAGAGCACGGACGTCAAGAACGTCTCGCTGAACGGCGACATTCGCTACTCGGTAGGGAACAGCCACATGCCCAACTCTTACGAGAACTATACCGGCCTGAATGGAGCGACCCGGTCGTCGACGATTACCGGGAGTGGGATCGCGCAGAGGCGGGTTCTCGCGTTCGATTACGGCATGGTCTGGAACGCGACGAAGACGATCAGCCTGGAGGACCAGGTGACCTACTCCAATATTCACCAGCCCGGCAACCTTACCCTCGCAGGTTTCACTTTGACCGAGCCCACGACCGCGGGCAGCGAGACCATCAACTACGGGGGCACGCTTACGACGGGAGCCGCATCCTACCCCACCGGCAATTCGGCTGGCATTATGTACGCCTACTTCGGCCAGACGTGGCTAATCAACAATGCGACGATCAACTGGGATGCTTCGTCCCGCGCGACCATGGCACTGACCTATCGCTACCAAACGCACGACGTTGTCCAGACCAGCGGAACCGGTCCGATGGAGAACCTTATCAGCGTGGACGAGAATGCCGGAATTCTGAATGTTGCGCTGCGGCCCACCAACCGCTGGGACATCAACGGCACGGCGGAGATTCAATACAATGACAACGCCTTCACGCCGATGACTCCGCGGCAGTTGCAGCACTACCGGGTGCACACCATGTACCGGCCGAAGCCCTGGGCAACGATTTCCGGCGCCTTCAACGACCTGGAACGGCACAACAATACGAACAATACGGGCACTCCTGCCGCGGATGGACCGCTGCAGCACATGGACCACACCCGGATCGTAAGTCTGGGCGCGGCGCTGACGCCGAACGAGCACTACGGGTTCGACTTCAACTACTCGTACACGGACGTGTACATTACCACCAATGCCTGCTTCGCAAGCGGCGCGGGCGCCACTGCCACGAATCCTCCGAATTACGTAGGCGTGGCCTCGGGGAGCACAGGGGCGCCAAACCTCTGCCCGAACCTGCTGACCGACTGGGGTCCGGTGAAGGACTTCATGGATGCACCGACGCAGTACGCGTCCATGGCGCTGACGCTGTCGCCGTCGAAGGCGTTTCATTCCGATATTGGGTATCGCATCAGCGCGGTGAGCGGGAACCAGTTCTTCAACGATGCGCAGGAAGTAAACGGATCGTTGCAGTCTGCGTACCAGTCGCCGTTTGTGAATCTGGCGTGGACGGTGAAGCCGGGATGGGTTTGGCGGGCTGAATACAATTACTATGGCTACGGCGAGGGCGGCCCCTCCGGCGCACCTCTCTGCAGCACCACAACAGCTGCGTCGGCAACGATCGTTCCCTGCAACTCTTCGACGTTGGCCGGTCTTCCGACCGGTCTGACAGAACCGTCCGCGGGTCTGACCGCACCGCGGAACTTCCACGCGAACAATGTGACCCTGGCGATGCACTACGAGTTCTGACCGCAGGGAAACGCATCCAACGAATGAGACAAGACGAACGCAAAGAAAACCAGGAGATTGCCAATGAAGATCAGGACCGGAATTATGCTTGCCGCGATGGTGGCGGCCCCGATGACAACCGCGTTTGCCCAGTCGGGCGCGGACACCTACAAGGCCAAGTGCTTGATGTGCCACGCGGCGGACGGGACGGCCAGCGGCCCCGCGGGCAAGTCGCTGAACGTGCCATCGTTCAAGGCGAGCAAGCAGACGGAAGCCGAGATGATTGCGGAGACCAAGGCCGGAAAAGGGAAGATGCCGGCGTTTGCGGGCAAACTGACGGACGCGCAGATCAAGGATGCAGTCGCCTACGTTCGCACCCTGCAGAAGTAGCAGACCGGCATGAGTTGGCTGTGGCCGGGCCGATTGGGTTCAGGAGAGCGTGACGGCTTTCCTCTCTCCTGAGGAATCGGATCCGGCCGGGGTGCGGAGGCGGGAAAACGTCCGTCTCCGCCCGCAGGCTCCTCCGGTACGCGTGGCTGCTTCCCGGCTTTACGAGTGTCTGCAACAGGATTTTGCGCTAGCGAGTTGTGGCATGGCCGGGCGAGTCGATTTGCGCCCGCGGGGAAGTGTTGCGTTATGAACGTGGATCGATGTAAGGCTGAGGCGTCCGGAGTTGGTTTGGGTTCGATGACTCTGGCAGCATTTGCAGTTTTGCTAGTGACGAGTTTTCCCGGGGCCGTGCGCGCGCAGACAGACTGCCTGGGGTGCCACGGGGACAAGACCCTGCAGGACGCTTCGGGGCAAAGCGTCGGTGTGGATGGAGACAAGTTCCACGCGAGCATCCACGGCAGCCTAGCGTGCAGCGATTGCCATACTTCAATCAAGGAATATCCGCATCCGGACAAGCTGGAGGCGGTGAAGTGCGAGACCTGTCACGCCGATCAGGCTGCGGCGATCGGCGGCAGCATTCATGCGAAGGCGAGCGCGCATCCCTGCACCAGCTGCCATGGCGACGCCCACTCGATTTATCCCAAGGACAATCCGAAGTCGGCGGTGTATCCGCTGAACATTCCCAAGACATGCGGCACGTGTCATGCGAACGAAGCGCTGGCGAAGAAGTACGGCCTGCAGAATGTCTATGCGACCTACATGGACTCCATCCATGGGTACGCGGTAAGTAAAGAGGGGTTGCTGGTGGCGGCGAACTGCATGAGCTGCCACGGCTCGCACAACATTCTGAGCCACAAGGACCCGAAGAGCACGGTGGCACGCGCGAATATTCCGAACACCTGCGGGGCGTGTCACGGGGGTGTGAAGGACGAGTATCTTTCGGGGATTCACGGCAAGTCGCTGGCAGAGGGCAATCAGAAGGTGCCGGTGTGCACGGACTGCCATACGGCGCATGCGATCCTGCAGCCGACCGAGGCGGATTTCCGCATGCAGTCGACGCCGATCTGCGGGTCGTGCCACAAGGACCAACTGGCGACGTATCGGGACACCTTCCACTCGCAACTGGGGCTGCTGGGCGGCTATGTGGAGACGGCGCGGTGCTGGGACTGCCACGGGGCCCACGGGGTCCTGCCGGCGTCGGATCCGGCGTCGCCGGTGAACAAGGCCAACCTGATCAAGACCTGCGGCCGGTGCCATGCGGACGCGAATTTGAGCTTTGTGCAGTATCAGCCGCACGCAAATCCGCACAATCGCAAGCTGAATCCGGCGCTGTATTTTGTGCGGTTCTTCATGAACCTGCTGTTGTGGAGCGTGCTGAGTTTCTTCGCGCTGCACACGCTGTTGTGGTTTATTCGCGCGAAAAAGGAACAGGGCAAGAGCGGGCCGGCAGCGGAGGCGAAACATGACTGAAGAGACAGGAACAGTACACCCAGAGCAGCCGGTGAGCGGCGGGCAGGCCGGCCAACTACCAGAGAAGTTCTATGTGCGGTTCACGCTGGCGCAACGATACCTGCACGCGATCCTGTTCACTTCGTTTCTGGGGCTGGCGGCGACGGGTTTGCCGATGCGGTTTAGCGACAACGCAGCGGCGCGGCATCTGGCGAGCGCGGTCGGCGGCTTCGGGGCGATCCTGTTCTTCCATAAATTCTGCGCGATCATTTTGACGCTGGCCTTTCTGTATCACCTGAAGGACATCGTGACCCGGGTGGTGGTGCACAAGGAGAAGGGACTGCTGTGGGGGCCGAACTCGATGGTGGCGAACTGGAAGGACGTTCAGGACCTGATTGGGCACCTGCGCTGGTTTGTGGGGCTGGGGCCCAAGCCGAAGTTCGATCGCTTTGCATACTGGGAGAAGTTCGATTACTGGGCGGTCTTCTGGGGCATGATCGTGATTGGTTTTTCAGGATATGCGATGTGGTTTGCGCCATTTTTCGCGAAGTTCCTGCCGGGCTGGGCGCTGAACGCGGTGCTGGTGGTGCACGGCGAGGAAGCGCTGCTGGCCATCCTGTTTATCTTCTCGATTCACTTCGTCAACACGCATCTGCGCCCGGGAAGTTTTCCGATGGATATGGTGATCTTTACGGGCAAAGAGACGGAAGAGGAGTTCGAGAAGAAGCGGACGCTGGAGTATGAGCGGCTGGCCAAAGAGGGGAAGCTGGAAGCACGGGTTGGGGACAAGCCGGTATATTGGTGGGTGAATTTCGCCAAGGTGATTGGCTTTACGGCTATTCTGATCGGGTTGGTTCTGCTGGTGCTGACGTTGATCGGCTACTTCGGAACGCCATAAAACATTTTTCGAGGTCTGCATGTCTCAGTTCAGCAGGTTGGAGAAGAGCCTTCGCCCGATTCTTTTCTTCGGGAACAATTGGATAAGCCTGATCGGCGGGGCGCTGACGACGGCATCGGCATTTGTGCTGATCGGCTTCTGGGTGGTGGCCATCTTCGGCCACAGCGGTTCCAACAACCCGTACGTCGGCATCGTGATCGACCTGTTCCTGCCGGGGCTGTTTATCCTGGGACTGGTTCTGATTCCGGCCGGCATGTGGCTGCGGTGGAAGCAGCTGAAGGCGGCGGGCGAAGTGCCGTTGGTGTATCCGGCACTCGATCTGAAGGACCCGTTCTTTCGCCGCGGGATTGAAGTGGTGCTTGCGGCCACGTTCATCAACTTCGTGATTGTGGGGACGGCGAGCTATCGCGGCATCTCGTACATGGATTCGCCGAACTTCTGCGGGCAGACGTGCCATGTGATGGCGCCGCAGTGGACCGCCTACCAGGTGTCGCCGCACTCGCATGTGGCGTGCGTGGAGTGCCACATCGGCGCGGGCATCTCCGCGGCCGTACACGCCAAGGTGGATGGCACGAAGCAACTGGTGGAGGTGACGCTGCACACCTATCCAAGCCCGGTGCTGGCTCCGCTTTCGGAACTGCGGCCGGCGCGCGCGACCTGTGAGGAATGCCACTCGCCGACCCACTTTGTGGGCGAGAAGCTGCTGGTGGAGACGATGTACGGCGACGATGAGAAGAACTCGATGACGCACAACGTGCTGGCGCTGCACCTGGGCGGAGTGGATTCGCTGTCGCACCTGAGCGGCATTCACGGACACCATCTGGATCAATACGAGTATGTGGCCACCGACTCGACCGACCAGAACATCATTGCCGTGAGCAAGCACAATCCGGATGGGTCGATTACCCAGTTTGTGAGTTCCGACTGGAAGGGGCCGATCCAGGGCGTGACGCGGCAGATGGACTGCATGGATTGCCACAACCAGGCGACCCATATCTTTCAGACGGCGGAGGACGCGATCGACGAGTCGATGCAGGTGGGCAGCCCCAATCCGGCGCTTCCGTTTGCGCACAAGCAGGGGCTGGAGCTGATTCAGGCGCAATATGGCTCGCAGGCGGAGGCGGCCACCAAGATTACCGCGGGACTCGACGACTTCTATCTCACGCAGTACCCGGCGGTGTGGAGCGGGCAGCGGGGCGCGGTGGACGCGGCTGCGAAGAGCCTGGTGGCGATCTACCAGCGGAATGTGTTCCCGGAGATGAAGGTGACCTGGGGGACGTATCCCAATGGGATGGGGCATAGTGCGCCGGGGCACAATCCGTCGCCGGGATGCTTCCGCTGCCATGACGGGAACCATACGTCGAAGGACGGCAAGACGATTACCAACGACTGCAGCGTGTGCCACAACCTGCTGGCGAGCGACGAGGCGAATCCGAAGCAGTTGTCGGATTTGGGGATGCAGCAGTAGGGGCGGGCACGCGGGGAAAGCGACCTCAGGGGCTAAAGCCCCTTTTCAAGGTGTGACTTTACGGCACGGCTGAAGCCGTGCCCTTAAGCAAGACCAAATAGCAAAACCAAATACAGAGATTCTGACTCTTCGAGTCAGAATGACGACTCGAGAGTTCGGGCGGAATGCGGTTAGCGCTGCGCGAGTTCGTCGCGCATGGCTTCCATCTCGGCGAGGGCGTGCTGATTGCGAGTGCGGTTGGCGGCGGCGATGCCGGCGTGGAGGCGGGCCAGGGCTTCCTCGGTGCGGCCGAGGGTGACGAAGGTCTGCGCGGACATCTGGTAGGCGGGAACGTAGTCGGGATTGTGCTCGATGCAGGCGGCGAACTCGCTGAGGGCGGCGTCGGGATGGCCCTGGGCGATGTGCTCCATGGCGAGGCCGTAGCGGGCGAAGGCGTTGGCGGGATCGAGCTGGAGGATTTCGTTGAGCGCGGCTAGCTTGTCCATGGGTTGATTCTAGTGGCTGGCTCGAAAGAACAGCGAACCACGGATTGACACGGACAAGAACGGATAAAGAGAACTACTTAATTGTCTTGTCTTATCCGTGATCATCCTTGTCAATCCGTGGTTGCGCTGGTTTTGGGATTTAGAATGATGGGATGAGTGACGACAAGGTTGGGTCGCGGAAGGTGGCGGAGTCGCAGGCGGAGCGGAGCGAGATCATCTTTCCGGCGGACTCGAATGCGCTGGGGAATTTGTTTGGCGGACGGCTGATGCAGTTTATCGACCTGGTGGGGGCGGTGGCGGCGGTGCGGCACTGCCGGGCGATCGTGGTGTCGGCTTCGATGGACCACCTTGATTTTGTCGCGCCGGTGCATGTGGGCGACCTGCTGATTCTGAAGGCGAGCGTAAACCGGGCGTTCCGCACCAGCATGGAGGTTGGAGTGCGGGCCATGGTGGAGGATGCGCGCGGGCAGACGCTGCGGCACGTGTCCTCGGCGTACGTGACGTATGTTGCGGTCGATCGGGAGGGAAAGCCGATCCCGGTGCCGTGCGTGGTCCCGGAGACGGAACACGAGAAGCGGCGGTTTGCAGACGCGGGGCGGAGGCGGGAGATGCGGGCGGGTGAAACGAAGCGGGCGAGGGATGTGAGGGCGGCGCTGGGGGCTGGGTGGCACGTGTAGTTGCTAGTTGTTAGTTGCTAGTTGTTAGTGAAGGCAAGAGCAAGGACCAGTGCGGGGATTCTTCGCTCCGGTCAGAATGACAAGAGATATTTCTTGAGGTGAAGTGGATGGGACATACGGGACATGGGGCGGCGCAGATGCCGCAGCCGCAGCCGTTGCCGGGCGTGGCGCACGTGGTGGCGGTGGGCAGCGGCAAGGGCGGCGTGGGCAAGACCACGGTGGCGGTGAACCTGGCGGTGGCGCTGGGCAAGCTGGGCTACAAGGTGGGGCTGCTCGACGCGGACATCTATGGGCCGAACGTGCCGATGATGCTGGGGCAGACGCGGCAGCCGAACATTGTGGACGGCGACCGGATTGGGCCGCTGCTGGCGCATGGGGTGAAGTTTATTTCGGTGGGGCTGATTGCGCCGGGCGACAAGCCGATGGTGATGCGCGGGCCGATGCTGCACCAGATCATCCGGCAGTTCCTGCAGCAGGTGGCGTGGGGCGAGCTGGATTTTCTGATCGTCGACCTGCCTCCCGGGACGGGCGATGTGGTGATCTCGCTGGTGCAGACGGTGCCGCTGACCGGGGCAATCGTGGTGTCGACGCCGAGCGATGTGAGTTTGCAGGACGCGCGGAAGGCAGTCGAGATGTTTCACCAGGTGAAGGTGGAGGTGATTGGCATCGTCGAGAACATGAGCCACTTCACGTGCCCGCACTGCCAGCAGGTGATCGATATTTTTTCCAGCGGCGGGGCGGAACGGATGGCGCAGCAGTTCGGGCTGGAGTTCCTGGGAGCGCTGGAACTCGATCCGGCGATCCGGTCGGGCGGCGACCGCGGGCTGCCGGTGACGCTGGCGGGAGAAGAGAGCGTGATCGCCAAGCCGTTCTTCGAGGTGGCGCGGAAGGTGGCGGACAGGGCGAAGGAGATTGCGGGGGCGAGCGAGGAGATTCTGGAGATCTCGTAGGGCTAGGAACTCGGTATCGCGTGCCAGGTGCAAGATTCGAGGGAGGATAGTCCGCGCAATCTCGGCTGAGGTTGACGGATGGAATAAAATAGGTAGAGAGGTGGTGTGCGTGGCGGAGGCGGAGCGGATAACGGCGCGGCAGCGGGCGATCCTGACGGCCGTCGTCGAAAGCTATATTGAGACGGGCGAGCCGGTAGGTTCGGGGACGGTTGCGGGGACGATGGCGCGGTTGCAGGCGGGTGGAGGCCAGGGGGCGGGGCTGAGCTCGGCGACGGTGCGGAACGAGATGGTGGAGCTGGCCAACGAGGGGCTGCTGGAGCAGCCACACACGTCGGCGGGACGGGTGCCGACGGCGCGGGCGTTCCGGATGTACGTGGACCACTTGAGCGGGGTGAGCGGGCGGACGGCTGGCGGGCCGGCGAGCGGGGCTATCAGTGGAGCGAGGGGATTGATCCAGTCGCAGATTGATTCGAGCTTTGCGGGAGTGAGCGGGACGCAGGCGATGCTGGAGCGGACGAGCCATGTGCTGGCGACGGTATCGAGCGGAGTGGGCGTGGCCGTGGCCCTGGTGGCGGGCGGAGACACGCTGGAGCATGTGCATTTTTCGCGGCTCGGCCAGGGGCGGGTGCTGGCGGTGGTGGTGACGAGTTCGGGGCTGGTGCGGGACCGGATGCTGACGCTGGAGGTGGATGTCACGGAACGGGAGTTGGAGGCGGCGGCGAACTTCCTGAATGAGCACTTTCGCGGATGGAGCATCGAGCGGGTGCGGGCGGAGATTGGCACGCTGGTGGAGCGGGAGCGGAGCGAGTATCAGCGGCTGCTGACTTCGGTGGAGGAGTTGTGGGCCGGGGCCGTGCCGGAGGGTTTCGGGGTGCAGACGGTGTATGTGGAGGGCGTTGCCAACCTGCTGGGGAACAGCGCGGTCGGGAGCGTGGAAGATGTGGCGCGACTGAAGGAACTGCTGGCGGCGCTGGAGGCGAAGCAGAGGCTGGTGGAGCTGCTGGATGCGTATATCGATGCGAAGCAGGAGTCGGTGCGGGTGATCTTCGACCTGGAGGAACACGCGCCGGAGATGGCAGGGCTGGTGCTGATTGCGGCGCCGGCGCGGATGGCGGGCGACGGGCGGGGAACGGTTGGGGTGATCGGGCCGAAACGCATTCATTACGAGAACACCATGAATGCGGTGAGCTATATTGCGCAGGTGTTTGAGAGGATGCTGCATCCAAGTGCGTAATACCAGGCGCCAGGCGATAAGGGCGAGACAAAAGAAGAAGCAGATTCCCTTCGGGAATGACAAACAAAGGGCTAAAGCAGATTCCCTTCGGGAATGACAAACAAAGCGCTAAAGCAGATTCCCTTCGGGAATGACAAACAAAGGGCTAAAGCAGATTCCCTTCGGGAATGACAAACAAGGGGCTAAAGCAGATTCCCTTCGGGAATGACAAACAAAGGGCTCCAAGGGCAGGTGATTGAGAGGGTGAGATGGCGAGGCAATGGGGCAAAGTCGCGGGATGGGGCGGAATCGGCAACAATAAGAATGAAGGTTCGAGGAGGAGTGGCGAGGGGATGGTAGAGGACACAATGGTGAAGGAAGCGGAAGAGAAGGCGCTGCCGGCGGAGGCTACGGAGGAGCAGACGCCTGCTGCCGGGGAGGGAAGCGCCGAGGCGCTGAAGACTGAGCTGGAGCAGGTGCGCGGCGAGCGGGACCAGTTGCTGGACCGGCTGGCGCGGCTGCAGGCGGAGTTTGAGAACACGCGGCGGCGCGAGGTGAAGGAGCGGCAGGATGTGCGGGACTACGCGGTGCAGAACGCGGTGGGGCCGTTCCTGGGAGTGATGGACAACTTCCAACTGGCGCTGAAATCGGATGGCACGCTGGAGCAACTGAAGGCGGGGGTGGAGCTGATCCTGAAGCAGATGGAAGAGGCGCTGAAAGGGCTGCATGTGCAGCCGGTGGAGACGGTGGGGACGCAGTTCGACCCCAGAATCCACGAGGCGCTGGGCAGCATTGAGACGACGGAATCTCCGGACCACCAGGTGCTGGAAGAGATACGGCGGGGATACAAGATCCGCGAGAAGTTGTTGCGTCCGGCGCTGGTGCGGATTGCGGCGAATAAGGCAGTGGTTAGTGAGTGAAGCAGTTGTTAGTTGCTGGTTGTCAGTTGTCAGTAAAGGCAACCGCAACGACAAGTGCAGAAGCAGATTCCCTTCGGGAATGACAAACAAAAGGGACCAAGCAAGGGAAAAGCAGATTCGCTTCGGGAATGACAAACAAAAGGGACCAAGCAAGAGCGGAGACTTTCATAAGAGATGAGTGCGACGGCAAACGTGACCAAAGTTGATTTTTACGAGGTGTTGCAGGTTTCGCGGGATGCGAGCGACCAGGAGCTGAAGGCCAACTATCGCAAGCTGGCGATGTTGTACCATCCGGACCGCAACCCGAACAATCCGGAGGCGGAGGAGAAGTTCAAGGAGTGCAGCGAGGCGTACGCGGTGCTGAGCGACCCGGAGAAGCGCGCGGCCTACGATCGCTACGGCCATGCGGCGTTCCAAAACGGCGGGGCGGGCGCGGGGAACCCGTTCCAGGGCGCGGGATTCCAGGGCGATCTGGGGGACATCTTCGGCGATCTGTTCGGCGAGATGTTCAACATGGGCGGAAGCCGGCGGGCAACGCGGGTGCAGCGCGGGCGCGACCTGCGCTACGACCTGACGCTGGAGTTCGAGGAGGCGGTCTTCGGGATCGAGAAGGAGATCAGCATCCGGCGGCTGGAGGCGTGCGCCGACTGCAGCGGGACGGGCAGCGCGAACGGCAAGGCCCCGGCGACCTGCTCGCAGTGCGGCGGGCGCGGACAGGTGCGGTTCCAGCAGGGATTCTTCTCGGTGGCGAAGACCTGCGCGCGCTGCAATGGGACGGGGACGACGATCAGCGATCCGTGCCCGGGATGCCGCGGCGAGGGATTGCAGGCGAAGAAGCACGCCATCCTGGTGAAGGTGCCGGCGGGGGTAGAGCAGGACACGCGCATTCGCTACCAGGGCGAGGGCGAGGCGGGACGGTTTGGCGGGCCGGCGGGCGATCTGTACGTGGTGCTGAGCGTGAAGGCGCACAAATTCTTCGAGCGCGATGGCGACGACCTGCACTGCGTGATGCCGATTTCGTTTCCGCAGGCGGCGCTGGGAACAGAGTTGCAGATCGAGACGCTGGAAGGGCCGGCGACGATCAAGATTCCTGAAGGGACGCAGAACGGGCGCCAGTTCAAGCTGCGGAGCAAAGGTGTGCCGCACCTGAATGAACATGGCAAGGGCGATTTGATTGTGGAGGTGAGGGTGGCTACGCCGCAAAAGCTGACCAAGGCGCAGAAGGAGCTGCTGCGGCAGTTGAGCGAGACCATGCAGGTGGAGAATACGCCGACGAGCAGAGGATTGTTCGAGAAGATGAAGGATATGTTTTCTTAGGTTCGAGGTTCGAGGTTCGAGGTTCGAGGTTCGAGGTTCGAGGTTCGAGGTTCGAGGGACCAGGGACCAGGGACCAGGGCGGCGGGGCGAGATGCTCGGCTGCCCTTTTTGCTTTTGGGGTGAGAGGAGGAAAGGGCGAATCGCAGAGACCACAGAGTACAAGGAGAGGGCACAGAGGGAGTCGGGGTGGGTCGAGGCTGGCGAGGGTGGTTTTCAGGAGGTGGGATCAAGCTGTGCGCTGGCGATGGCGATGGCGGCGATGGCGGCGGTTTCGGCGCGGAGGATGCGGGGGCCGAGGGTGACGTGGGTCCAGTTGTGAGTGGTGAAGAGGGACATTTCTTCGGGGGTCCAGCCGCCTTCGGGGCCGATGGCGAGGGCTAGTTGCAGGTTGTCAGTTGCAGGTTGCAGGTTGAAAGACACGCGTTGCAATGCGGCGGCGAGGGTGAGGGATTGCTCGGTTTCGCTGAGGAGGATGCGGAGGGGCGCGGTTTCGCGGGCGAGGGCGGCGGCGAGCGGGGCGGGGTCGGCGATTTGGGGGATGTCGGTGCGGCGGGATTGCTTGGAGGACTCGAGCGCGATGCGGCGCCAGCGGTCGGCTCGTTTGGGCGCGGCGAGGGCGAGGTGTTTCTCGGTGCGGCGGGCGAGGATGGGGGTGATACGGGCGACGCCGAGCTCGGTGGCCTTCTCGATGGCCCACTCGAAGCGATCGAACTTGAAGACGGCGAGCAGGAGGTGGATGGGGAGGGCGGCGTCGGACGAGAGCTCTTCGTGGAGGGTGAAGGCGACTTCGGCGTCTTGCTCCGCGCTCGCGGCGCGGACGGAGGTGATTTCGGCGCGATGGAGGAAGCCGTTGGCGACGATGTCGAATACCTGGCCAGGCTGGGCGCGGAGGACGCGGGCGAGGTGGGCGGCCTGCTCGCCGGTGAGCGCGGCGCGGGTGGGATGGCCGGATTGGGGGGACCAGGTGTCGGCGATCCAGCGGCGTCTCATAAGGCAGTTGTCAGTTCTCAGTTGTCAGTTTTCAGTAGGAGCAAAGACAAGAGGCAAATACAGGTGCGAGATCAGGGTTTGGGGATGGTTACGGTGAGCGGTTCCTGATGGTAGAAGGTGATGGTGACGGAGTAGGACTTGCGGTTGTTCCAGTCGGGCTCGGCGACGGGGAAGTGGAGCATCACCATGCCTTCGGCGTGGTCGCCGGGCGGGATGGTGGTCTCGCGGGCCAGTGGGGGGCCGGAGAGTGGCTTGAGCGCGGGGAAGGTGACGTACATGCCGTCGAGGTCGTTCTTTCCGATAGCGCTGGAGGTGGCGGGCTCGACGGAGTCGTCGGTCGGGGTGAGGGCCCCGGTGATGTCGTCGATGGTGAGGGGGATCTTGAGGCGATTGTCGATGTGGACGGTGGCGAGGACGTAGAGGTCGTCCTGGGCCTGGTCTTCGTGGCCGACGACCCTGGAGAGGGACTTGAAGACAGTGTGCTCGGGCAGGACGGCGGTGTGGGTGATGGCGATGTCGGCGATGCGGTGCGGCCTGAGATAGATGTAAGAGAAGATGCCACCGATGATGACAAAGGCAATGAGCAGGGGGGCCAGGAAGCTGCGGCGTTCAGATTGCGAGAATGTGAGTTCCGACATGGGAGTCAAGGATAGCAAGGAAGTGTGGCGGGTTGCGGTGGTCAGTTTTTGTCGGCCGATGCGGTGACGTCGGTCTGCACGAAGTACTCGTCGATGAGGACCGCGAGCAGGGCGGCGGTGGGGACGGCGACGAGGGCCCCGACGATGCCGGCGAGTTCAGTGCCGGCGATGAGGGCGATGAGGACGGTGAGACCCATGAGGTTGACGCTCTGGCGCATGATGCGGGGGATGAGGTAGGCGTTCTCGATGTTGATGTAGACGAGGTAGAAGATGAAGACGCCGGCCATCTTGGTCCAGGAATCGAGCGCGGCCACGAGGCCGACCAGCAGGATGGTGATGACTCCTCCGGCGATGGGGACGATGTTCATGAGGCCCATGAGGACGCCGAGCAGGAAGAAGTAGCGGACGTGCAGAATGGCGAAGACCGCGGTGCTGGTGACGCCGAGGATGAGCATGAGAAGGCCCTGGCCGAAGAGCCACTTGCTCATGCGGACCTCGGCGCGGTAGAGGGTGACGGCGAGGCGGAGGCGGCTTTCCACGGAGAGGAGCGACATGAACCAGCCGTAGGCGTACTCGCCTTCGAGCATGAAGTAGACGCAGAGGACGAGGGCGGCGAGCAGGTCGAAGATGCTGCCCACCCAATTGGGAAAGGAGGTGAAGAGGTATTCGGCGGTGGCGGAGGCGGCGTTCTCAGCCCTCTCGGCGACGGCGCCGACGCCGAGGCTGTCGGCGAGCGGGAGACGCTCGAGGCGGGCCTCGATTACGGGTATGCGGTTGGGCAGATCGCTGGCGAACTGGTGGAGATCGCGAACGACGGGGGGAAGGCCGACGGTGAAGAAGGTTGCGATGGCGAGAATGGCGATGGAGAGCAGAAGCGCGATGGCGAGGCCACGGGGGATGTGGCGCCCACCGCGCAGTTGGACGCGCATGATGGCGCTGACGGCGGGCATGAGGACTACGGCGAAGAGCGCGCTGACGTAGACGAGCAGGAGAACCTCGCGCAGACGCCACGCCAGCGCCAGCGCGACGATGATGCCGAAGGCGAAGAGGATGTGGCCGCGGATGGCGCTGCGGGTGAGTTCGTTCTCGGGTGCTGAGGGCGGCAGGGCTTTCTCCTAAGTACTGAGATGCGTTTGCATCACTTTACACCCGGGGTAAAGGACAAATACTGAGATTCTGACCCTAACGGGTCAGAATGACGAACGTGGGCGGGGACGAACGTGGGCGGGGACGAACGTGGGCGGGGACGAACGTGGGCGGGGACACCGCGGCTAGAGCCCGCTGCTGCTCCGGCGGGGTGGGGAGGCGTGCAGGCGGGCGAGCAGCGCGGTGACGGTTTCTTCCGTGGAGAGCGAGGCGGTGGAGATGGTGTGGTGGGCGAGACGGCGGTAGATGGGCTGGCGCGCGAGAAAGCGCGCCTCGGCGGCGGCGGGGTCGGTCAAGATCGGGCGGGCTTGCGCAGGCGGGACGGGTGCGGCCGTTGCAGGTGCGGCCGATGCGGGTGCGGGGTTGAGTGCCTGCATCATGCAGCGGTCGAAGAGGGTGGCGAAGGGGGCGTCGAGGAAGATGGTTGCGGTGGCGGGGGTCTGCTCGATGAGCAGGCGGTTGGTAAGGGATTCGGGGGTGCCTCCGCCGAGAGCGAGGACGATGTTGCTGCGGCCGAGGGACGCGGCGAGGGCCTGGGACTCCAACTGGCGGAAGTGGGCTTCGCCGTGGGCGGCGAAGATGGAGGGGACCGCGAGGCCGGTGCGGGATTCGATCGAGGCGTCGAGGTCGAGGAAATCCCAGCCGAGGCGGGCAGCGAGCAGACGGCCGACGGTGGTCTTGCCGGCGCCCATAAAACCGGTGAGGACGATACGGCGGAGATGGGCGGGCAGGATCAAGGGGTTGGCAGGCTCGGCGGTCTGGCTTGCGCTGGGGTCGGCGGTCTGGACCTTCATAACGGCTCCTTTGAATATAACGACAAAAGCGAGAAGCAGATTCCCTTCGGGAATGACAAGCAAAGGGCTAAAGCAGATTCCCTTCGGGAATGACAAGCAAAGGGCTAAAGCAGATTCCCTTCGGGAATGACAAGCAAAGGGCAAAACAAAGCCGCGACCTTTGCGGGGTCGCGGCTGAGTGGAAGTGGCGGATGCTCTAAAGGATTCTTATCGATTCAGAGATGCTCGCACAGCCTGCTGACCCGCTCCCTGCCAGCAAAAGCAGGGATAGGTAAAGTAGCCGAACTGGAACGAGCGCAGATTCATCCTGAAAGTGAGATTACAACGGGCGGGAAAGGGGTGGCAAGGAATTAATCCATTTCCCAGAGCTGCTCCTCACCGTCCTGACCGGAGCTGAGCGCGGATTCTTCGCGGAGTTTGCTCTGGATGTTGGCCCAGACCTTTTCGCTGGGATCGGCGACAGGCTCGAAGAGGCTGCGGGCGGTTTCGGCGATGGTTTCCAGGTCGCTGACGAGGGCGGCGCAGTCGGGGTTGCGGGCGAGAAACTTTTGCAGGCGAGGGTCCTGGCTGACCTTGCCGTCGCCGGTGGCGAAGAGTTCCGGGAGATACTGCTCGAACTCTTCGGGTTTGAGGTCGTCGAAGTTGATTCCGCCTGGCTCGCTCATTTTGCGCCCTCCGTGGACACGTCCGGCGAGGGCGACCCGTTGGGGTGACGGAGCAGTTCGCGCAGCCTGAGGCGGGCCTTGTGCAGTTGAGACTTGCTGTTGCCGGTCGAGCAGTCGAGCATGGTGGCGATCTCATTATGCTCAAATCCCTCGACATCGTGAAGGACAAAGACCATGCGGTAGCCGGGGGGCAATGAGGCGACGGCGCGCTCGAGCGAGACGCGATCGACCGAACCGGCGAGGACGGGGTCGCGGCTGCCGAAGTCGCGCTTGGGCGCATCCTCCTCGGAGGGGTTGATGGTCTCCTCCAGGGAGACGAGGTTGAGGCCTTTCTTGCGGAGTTGCATGAGGACGAGGTTGACGGTGAGGCGATGCAGCCAGGTGGAAAAGGCGGACTCTCCGCGGAAGCTGCCGATCTTGCGGAAGAGGTGCAGGAACGCCTCCTGGGTCATGTCTTCGGCCTCGGAGACGTTGCCGAGCATGCGCAGGCAGAGGGTGTAGACGCGGCGCTTGTGCAGCGCGTACAGCCGGGAGAAGGCCTCGGCGTCACCGTTCTTGGCGGCCTCGATGGCTTCGGCCTCCCCGGCGATGGGCGGGTTGCGCTTGAATAGCCCAGGGTTTGGTTTTGCGGGTGGACCTTGCGTCATCAGCTGGCCTTCGCAGTTCATTGGGTTTGGCTCCGGGGTTGCAGGTCGCCGGACTCTCGCCTGATTCAAGCGTATCGCATGTGCCGGGATTCGTGTTTTTGTCCACCTAGAGAGTAGGAGTTTGCGAAGGGGGAAAAGGTTGTGTTGAATCGCCCACATTGCCGGCAAAGGTCGAGGGTTTTCATAGGGATGAGGATGCGGGCCAAGACTCAGGAGCCGATAAAGCGCGCGTAGAGGGAGCGCGCGACCGCGATGTCGGTGGTGCCCTGAACAATGGCGCGGCCGTCGGCGAAGAGGGTGAAGGTGTGGGGACCGCGGCGGAAGCGGAGCAGGAGGTCGTTGGAGCGGAGGTCTTGAATGTCGGCGTGCGCGGCGAGGCGGGCGCGGAGGGCGGCGAAGTCGACGGGGCGGTGGTGCTCGTGGATCTGGACGGAGTCGCGGCCGCAGAGGGTGATGTGGGCGCGGTCCTGGCCGGCGAGGTGAGTGAAGATGCGCTGGCCGCAGACCTCGCAGCCGGGGCGAGGCGTGCCGGCGGCGATCTCGGAGCGATCTAAGTATCCGTTGCTCGCGGCCGTATGCCCGCTGCTGGTGGCCGCTGCGCCGGAGCCTGCGGGGTTCCAGAGGTCGAAGGAGAGTAGCGTGCGGCGCATGAGGTGGGGCTGGCCGGTGAGGAACTTGAGCGCCTCGGTGACCTGAATGGAGGCGGCGAGGTTGACGGCGGTGGAGAGAATGCCGGCGGTGTCGCAGGTGTCGACATTGCCGGTGGGCGGCTTGGGAAAGATGCAGGCGAGACAGGCGGTGGGAGAAACAGTGGTAAGTGGTAAGTGGTCAGTGGTAAGAGAAGGCGCGGGGAGGATATTCATGGTGGCGGCGTAGGCGCCGATGGCGGCGGCGTAGATCCAGGGCTTGCCCTGCTGGACGGCGAAGTCGTTGATGAGGTAGCGGGTCTCGAAGTTGTCGGTGGCGTCGAGGAGGATGTCGGCCCCGGCGAGCAGTTCGGCGATGTTGCCGGGGACGAGGTCGGCGATGCGGGCGTGGACGGTGACGCCGGAGTTGAACTGGGCGATGTGGCGGCGGGCGGCCTCGGCCTTGGGCAGGCCCTCGCGGGCGTCGGCCTCGTCGAAGAGGACCTGGCGCTGCAGGTTGGAGGGCTCGACGAAGTCGCGGTCGATGAGGGTGAGGGTGCCTACGCCGGCGCGGGCGAGCAGCGAGGCGGAGGCAGCGCCCATGGCACCGCAGCCGACGATGGCGACGTGCGCCCGGGCGAGCCGCTGCTGGCCGGCGACGCCGATGGGGGCGAAGAGAACCTGGCGGGAGTAGCGGTCAGTATCCGTGATGGGCGAGATTTCTTCCGGCCCGGCCGGGGCGTCCGCCTGGGCGGGTTCATTTAAGGGCATCTTAGTTCGTAGTATAGGGAATTGTGGCGAGGGCTTCGCGAGAGCTTCGAGCGTCACCTATGCCGGCGTCTGTCCTGGTTTCTCTCCGGGCATGTCACCAGGCATTCGGGATTTGAGTCAAACCCAGGTGGGGACGTGCCGTTCAGGGAACCACACATTAGGAGATGACCTTCGCGACCAATAGGATTATGTAAGGATCGAGGGCCGAGGGTTCGCAGGGGCAAAGGGGAAATCTTGTTGGGTGTTTCACTTGACACAACGACTGGCGGAGCGACCGCGCAGCATCTGGACGCGATGGGTGGGCGCGCGATGGGGTGGGCCCCCGGGTGGGCGCTGCGGTTGGTGGTTGCGAGCCTGATGGTGTGGCTGGGATTCTGGGGAGTGGCGGGAGCGGGCGCCCAGGCGACGCCCAGCTCGACCGTGCCTGCAGCCGAAGCGGGACAGGCGGCCCCGGCGGCGAAGGCGAGCCTGGCGGCGTGGAAGGGGCTGCGCGTCGCGAAGGTGGAGTTTCAGGGTGTGATCTTCGATGCCATGGACCCGCTGCCGGAGCAGCTTCCGCAGCAGGCGGGCGAGCCGCTGGACCCGGCGAAGGTGACGGCGAGCATGAGGAGGCTGTTCACTACGGGCAAGTATCGCGACATCAGCGTGGCGGGCAGGCGCGAGGGCGGCGGGGTGACGCTGATCTATGTGGGGACGCCGCGGTACTTCGTTGGCCGGGTGACGATTGCGGGAGTGAAAGAGGAACGGCTGGCCTCGCTGCTGGAGTACGCGACCAAGCTGCAACCGGGGGCGGCGTTCAGCGAGGCCATGATTGCGGCGGGCAGGGATGGAGTGCGGCAGGCGCTGGAGAGCAGCGGATACTTCCAGGCGACGATTACCCCGGCGACCACGGTGGACGAGGCCGGCAGCCAGGTGAATGCGACCTACACGGTGAACATCGGACCGCAGGCGCGGGTGGGCCTGATCACGCTGGAGGGGAAAGACCCGGGGCTCACGGTGGAGGAGGTGCGCAAGAAGGGAAAACTGAAGCAGGGCAGCAAGGTGAATCGCGACACGGTGAGCAACGCGCTGACCAAACTGCGCTCACAGTATCAGAAGAAGGACCGGCTGGAGGCGACCACGTCGCTGCGCCAGCAGACATACAACGAACCGCGCAAGCAGGTGGACTACGACTTCAACGCGAACCAGGGGCCGCTGGTGAAGGTGGTGGTTGATGGAGCCAGTTTTTCGACCGGCCGCCTGAAGCTGCTGGTGCCGATCTACGAAGAAGGAACGATCGACAACGATCTGCTGAACGAGGGGACGTACAACATCAAGGATTATCTGTTTCAGGAAGGCTACTTCGACGCGACGGTCGCGGTGAAGCTGGTGGGGGAGGGGTCGCCGTCGGAGAGCGTGGTGTTCAGCGTCGACAAAGGCAAGAAGCACAAGGTTGGCTTGGTGACGATCGCGGGCAACAAGTACTTCGACGCCGACCTGTTGAAGGAGCGGATGCAGGTGCAGAAGGCGGACGCCTATCTGCGCAATGGGCGCTATTCGCCGGCGTTGATGAAGGCGGATGAGAATTCGATCCTGACGCTGTACCGGGCGAACGGATTCAACAACGCGACGATCACAGCTTCCACGAAGGACATCGACACGTCGAAGTCGGGGAAGAAGATGAAGGTGGGGGAGATCGCGGTGGTGGTGACGGTGCAGGAGGGCCCGCAGCAGAAGTTCGGCACGGTGACGCTGACCGGAGTGGCGGACAGCCGGCTGAAGGACGTGAAGGCGCTGCTGAACTCGCAGGAGGGCCAGCCCTACTCGCTGATTACGCTGTCGGGCGACCGGGACGCGATGTTTGGCTACTACCTGAGCCACGGCTTTGCGCAGGCCAAGGTGGAAGTGAAGCAGCAGGCCGAGAACGGCAACGCGGAGAAGATGAATGTTGCGCTGAATGTGACCGAGGGCCAGCAGGTGTTCGTGAACCAGGTGCTGCTCTCGGGGATTGGACACACCCGGCCGGTGGTGGTGGCCAGGCGGGTGGAGGTGCACGCAGGCGATCCGCTGGACCAGAGCGCGTTGCTGGATACGCAGCGCAAACTCTACGACCTGGCGCTGTTCAACGAAGTGAATGCCGCGGTGCAGAACCCCGACGGCGACAATCTGCGGAAGAACGTGTTGCTGCAACTGACCGAGGCACGGCGCTGGGACGTGACCTACGGGTTCGGCTTCGAGGCGGAGACGGGCACGCCGCAGGAAGGCGTGATCAACCCGGCGTCGGCGATTCTGCTGGGGCTTTCGCCGAGTGCGACGTACTCGCAGAACGGGAAGACCGGGGTGAGTCCGAGAATTGCGCTGGATGTGAGCCGCATCGATCTGCGTGGAACGGACAACTCGCTGACGCTGCATTCGACGTACGGGTTGCTGGAAGAGGTGGCGAACCTGACGTTTCAGAACCCGCACTTCTTCGGCAAGCCGAACCTGACCACCAGCGTATCGGGCGGCTACTCGAATGTGCAGAACATTTCGACGTTCCAGGCATCGACGCTGCAGGGAGACTATCGCATTACCGAAAAGGTGAGGCGGGCGGACACGATCATCTATAACTTCGAGTTCCGCCGGGTGGCGGTGAACCCGGCGACGCTGCAGGTGTCGGCAAACCTGATCCCGCTGCTCTCGCAACCGGTGCGCGTGGGCGGCCCGGGTCTTACCTGGTTTCATGACACGAGGGACCCGAGCCCGCTGGATGCACAGCGCGGGTCGTACACGTCGGTGCAGGAGTTTTTCGCGTCGTCGAAGTTCGGTTCGGAGGCAAACTTCAACCGCGCGGACGTGACCAACTCGACGTACTACGTGTTCGGCAAACACAAGTATGTGCTGGCGCGAAATACGCGGATGGGATTTGAAACCACTTTTGGCATAAACCCGAACGTAGGCAGTGCAAGCTGCGTTACGAATTATCAGCCGGCGGTTCCAGCCGGGAGCGCTGCGGTCAACCTGCTGGAGACCAACCCGAGCTGCAATGCGGTGCCTCTGCCGGAGCGCCTGTATGCCGGCGGCGCGACGTCGCACCGCGGGTTCGGGATTAACGATGCGGGGCCGCGCGATTTGCAAACGGGCTACCCGGTGGGCGGCAATGCGGTGTTCGTGAACACCACGGAATTACGTTTGCCTGCGCCTACGCTTCCATTTGTCGGGGACAGCTTGAGTTTCGTCGTCTTTCACGACATGGGAAACGCGTTCACGCATATTTCGGATATGTTTCCCAGTTTCACGCATTATCATCAGCCCGACCAGTCGACCTGCGCCAACGTGTCGAACTCATTCGGAACTTGCAACTTCAATTACTATTCGCACGCGGTAGGGCTGGGGGCGCGGTACAAGACGGCGGTCGGCCCGATTCGCGTCGATTTTAGCTGGAACCTGAATCCGCCGGTGTATCCGGTGATCTACGACTTCAACGGCGCAGCGCCGTATGAAGGGCAGGCGAGCCACTTCAACTTCTTCTTCAGCATCGGACAGGCCTTCTGAGCATGAGTGCGACGAGATATGGACGGGCGATCGATGCAGGACTGGCGGCCGCGCTGGCGCTGGCGATGCTGACGGCGCCTGCCGATGCGCGGCAGATAGTGCATGGTCCCGCGCCGGTGGTTGCGCCAGTGCAGCTGAATGCGCCGCCGGCCGCGAACGCGGGAGGGCAGGTGACGCTGGACCGGGTGGTTGCGATCGTCAACGGCGACCTGATCCTGGAGAGCGATGTGGATGCGGAGGAGCGCTTTGCGGAGTTTCAGCCGTTCAGCGAGCCGAAGCCGGCTTCGCGGGAGGAATTGATCGACCGCCTGATCGATCGTGCCGTGATCCTGCAGCAGATGGCGCTGCAGCCGCAGCCGCCGATCCCGGATGTGCGGGTCGATGGCGAACTGGCGACGCTGCGGAAGAGCATTGCCAAGTGCGCGGCCTACCACTGCGAGATGGAAGCGGGGTGGGAGAAGTTCGTTGCCGACCAGGGGTTCACGATCGACGAGGTGAGCGAGCGCTGGCGGGAGCGCATGCAGGTGCTCGAGTTCATCGAGGACCGGTTCCGCATGGGGATTCGCATTGAGCAGGCGGACATCGACGACTACTACAAGAACACGATGATTCCGGCATACGAGAAAGAGAAGGCGACGCCCCCGGCAGAGGCGACGATTGCGGACCGCATCCAGGAGATATTGTTGCAGGAGCGGGTGAACAAGCTGCTGGACGATTGGCTGACCGCGTTGCGCGCGCAGGGCAGTGTGCGCATTATGAAGCCCGGAGAGGAGGCGCCATGAGCACGGACGACAACCAACCCGATGGCGTCGACCAGCCCGGCGGCGAGGCCCGCTTGCCGGTGCGCACGCCTGCGGAGCCGGTGAAGAAGCGCAGCATGGCCTTCCATGTGAGCCGGGCGATGGCATGGCTGATTGGCGGCGTGCTGGCGCTGTTGATTGTGGTAGTGGGCGGCTTTGCGTGGTACACGACTACGGACGACTTCCAGTGGCGCGTGGGCCGTGAGATTGTGTCGGTGCTGGAGGGCGCGACCGGCGGGCGGGTGGAGGTGCACGGCGTCAAGTTCAGCCTGTGGCACCTGGCGATGGAGGCGGACGGCCTGGTGATTCACGGACTGGAAGGGCCGGGCGAAGCGCCGTACCTCGCAGCGGACAAGATCGAGTTGCGGGTGGGGATTTCGAGCTTCTTCTCGCACGCGTCCGGCGTCGGGGTTAAGTCGCATGTGCGGCTGAAGCTGCTGCGGGTGGAGCATCCGCAGGTGCACCTGATCGTCGACAAGGACGGCAAGACCAACCAGCCGGTGCCGAAGCATCCGATGACGAGCACGGAACCATTGCAGGACACGCTGCTCGACCTGCGCGCGAAAGAGGCGGAGGTGGTGAATGGGGTTGCGCTGTTGAATGACAAGGCGATCCCGTTCGACCTGGCGGCACGCGATCTGAATGCCGAGGTGCAATACCTGAAGGCGACCGATCGCTACGGAATCACGATCGATGTGAGCGACCTGCGGACGAAGATGGACAAGGAGCCGGAGGCGCAATCGAAGCTTCATCTCGACGCCGAACTGGGACGCGATACGGCGGTACTGAAGGTGCTGGAATTCGATTCGGGCAAGGCGTCGGTGCTGCACGCGACGGGGACGCTGAACCATTTTGCGCAGCCTGAGTGGCAGATTGCGGCGAACGGAACGCTGGAGCTGAAGCAACTCTCCGTGCTGACGGCGACGGAAGGGCTGACGGGCGGCACGATGGAACTGGCGCTGAATGGGCATAGCTGCGTGGTGTCGCCGGCAGCGGCGCAGAAGCGGCCTCGCTTCTCGCTGCATCCCGAGACACCTGCGAAGCCGGGTGCGAGCCCGGTGACACGAGACCCGGAGTGCAAGGCGGGTTACCTGTTCCTGGGCAGCGCGAAGCTGCACAAAGCCGGCTACGATATCCCAAATGTGCGGCTGCACGATGTGGAGGGGAGCGCGAAGCTGCACATCACGCCCAGCGAGCTGCTGCTGACCGAGATGGTGGGATTCCTTCCCGGAGGCGGAAGCGCTGCGGGCGACTTGCGCATCGTGAATTGGCTGGGTGAGGCGCCAGCGGTCGCGGCGGTGTCGGCCACCACTGCGGCCGCGGTGAGCACCGCAAACAAGACCGCGGCCTCCATGGGTTCGAAGGCCTCGGCGCATATGCCGACAGTGCCCGCGGCCTCTGCGTATCACGCGTACCTGGTGGCGACGGTGAATGCGATTCCGCTGCGCACCATTATGGAAACCACGGAGACGGGCGGCTATGGGGACCTCGGCTTTGACACTGCGGTGACCGGCCCGGTGAACGTGGAGTGGGGCGAGCCGGATGCGAATGTTGGGGACACGGTGGTGGTGGATGGGGACATCAAATTCCGGCCGACCGGCGTAGCGCGCGCAGGGGCGCTGAACAACATCCCCATGACCGGCGAGGCAGTCGCACGCTACGACGGCAAGAGGGAGGTGGTGAACATCCAGCATGTGATTCTGCTGACGCCACAGTCTTCAACCGAGGTAAGTGGCGTGCTGGGAGTGAACCTGGGCGACCCGCTGACCGATCTGAAGGCGGACATGACGGTGCGCGATTTGGGCGAGTTCGATCAGTTGCTGCACACGCTCGACTTCGAGGCGAATGGCAAGAAGGGAACCGCAGCGGTGCCGGTGGTGCTGCACGGCGCGGTGGTGTTCCACGGTACGGTGACGGGGCGGGCGGCCGATCTGGATTGGAAGGGCCACGTGCAGGGCACAGCGCTTGAAGTGAAGCTGGGCACGGAACTGGACACGCTGGTCGACTCGGTGGTGGCGGATGCGGAGTTCTCCTATGATGGCGGATTGCTGGTTGCCAGTTCGACGATCACGCGCGGGACTGCCGTGCTGAATGTTGCGGGGAACATGAAGCCGCGCAGGGAGCTTTCGCGCAAAGGCGCCGCGACCTACGTGTGGGACGAGGGCACGGGCGTAAATGCGACGGTGCAGCTTGCCAATGCGAGCGTCGCAGATCTGCTGCAGATTGCCGGGCAGCAACAGAAGATTCCGGTGACAGGCACGATTGCGGTGAGCGCAAAGACGTCGGGGACATTGGGAGACCTGAACGGGAGCGGGAGAGTGTCGCTCGCCAAGGGGGTTGCGTACGGAGAGCCGTACGACTCGGCGGTAGCGAATCTGTCGGTGCACGGGCAGGATTTTGAGGCCAGCCAGGTCGCGCTGTCGCTGCATGGGGCGCATATCGGCGGCAGCGGCGGATACGACCTGCAGACGAAGCATCTGCGCGGGCACATTGAGGGCGACAAGCTGGTGTTGTCGAAGTTTCAGACGTTTGCGAAGGCGAGGCCTGACGCGGACGCAACGCTGACACTGGTGGCGGACGCGAACGGCACGATGGAGCAGCCGGGATTGAAGGCGACCGCGAAGCTGGGCAATGTCACGGTGGGCGGCAAAGCGCTGGGGGACATTGTGGCAGACGTGCATAGCGAGGCGAACACGCTGGTTTATACGGCGCAGTCGACGCTGATCGGCGCGAAGGTGGATGGGTCGGGGCAGACGCGGCTGACCGGCGACTACGATACACAGGCCAAGCTGAATTTTTCGGGGCTGGACATCGGCACGGTGATTGCGATGTTCAGTTCGGCGAATGTGAAGGCGCAGTCGTCCATTAGCGGAACGATTACGGTGAATGGGCCGCTGCGGACGCCGGTTGGCCTGGGCGGCACCGCGGAACTGAACGATTTCGACGTGAAGCTGCAGGGAGTCGAGCTGAAGAGCGCGGGTCCGCTGCGGGTGAGCCTGAAGAATGGACTGGCGACGCTGGACCAGGTACACATCACCGGGCAGGACACGGACCTGCAGGCGAGCGGCACGGTGCAGGCGTTTGGCGCGACCGGCAAGAACGGCGGCAAGCTGGATGTAAAGGCCAACGGAAGCGTGAGCATGGCGATTGTGCACACGTTCGATCCCGATATTCTCTCGAACGGGAAGGTTGAGTTCACGATTGCAGCGGGCGGGCAGGTGAATAGCCCTTCGCTAACCGGCAAGGTGCAGTTCGACAACGTGAACGCGGCGATGGACGGAGTCCCGAACGGGCTCAGCGCGCTGAACGGGACGCTGGTGTTCAACGAAGATCGGCTGCAGGTGGAGAGCCTGACCGCGATGACAGGCGGCGGCCAGATCAAGATTGGCGGCTTCCTGACCTACAAGAACGGCGTTTATGCGAACCTGACGGCGACCGGAGACGTAGTGCGGGTGCGGCTGTATGGATTGAGCACGACGGCGAACACGAACCTGACGCTGCAGGGCAGTCCGCAGAGCATGCTGCTGAGCGGGAATGTGCTGATTACGCGCTTTGGGGTTGGGCCTGAGGTGGACTTTGCGGCGTTCTCGTCGCTGGGCGGAGTGAGCACGCCGCCGCAGCCCAACGCCGCTTCGAACAAGATCAGCCTGGACGTGCACGTGACCAGCTCGCCGCAACTGGACTTCCAGAACACCTTCGCCAAGCTGGTGGGCACGGTGGACCTGACGGTGCGCGGCACGGTTGCCGAGCCATCCATTCTGGGGCGCATCCAGATCACCGACGGCAGCGCGACCTTTGCCGGCACCAAGTACCAGTTGCAGCGCGGAGATATATATTTCAGCAATCCGGTGCGGATCGACCCGACCATCGATATCAACGCGACCGCGCGCGTGGAAACCTACGACGTTACGGTGGGGCTGCAAGGCACGATGAGCAACCTGAAGCCGACCTACCGGTCCGAACCTCCGCTAAGCGAGGCGGACATCTTTGCGCTGCTGGCGCTGGGGCGCACCCAGGAAGAGGCGCAGCTCTACCAGGAGCAGGAGGTGCAGCAGGGCGCGAATCCGACCAGCAGCGCCCTGCTGGGCGGCGCGCTGAACGCAACGGTCAGCAACCGCGTGGGCAAGCTGTTTGGCGGAGGCACGGTGAAGATCGATCCGGCGTTTGTGGGGACGCTGGGCAACTCGACGGCGCGCATTACGGTGCAGAAGCAGCTCTCGCGACAGCTCTCTGTCACTTTTGCGACCAATGTGAACTCCACGGCGCAACAACTGCTGCAGGCACAGTACGATCTGACTCCCAATGTGTCGCTGGTAGTGGCGCGCGACGAGTCGGGTGTGTTCAGCGTGGTCTACAAGATACGCAGGCGGTACCGGTAGGGGGAGCCGCAGTTGGAGAATCTGCTGCGAAAACATTGATCCCTCCGGCGGAGATCCGCGTCCAATACACTGGCATCGGAGTCTGCATCCTGGGTTGGGTTGGGGTGGAGTTCTCCGTTGGGAAGGAGGATCGAATGTTTAAATTCAGAAGCCTGTTGGCCGCAGGCGTCGCGGTACTCAGCGCATCGCTCTGGTTTGGAGTTGGAGCGAGAACGGCGAAGGCGGACGCCGGCGGTATCGACGCAGATGTCCATAAGGCGCTGGACAACAAGAAGTTCGCGAATGTGACTGCGTCGCTGCATGGACCCGAGGTCGTGCTTACCGGGACCGTCGACACCTATGCGGCCAAGTTGGAAGCGGACAACCGCGTCCACCATGTGAAGGGAGTGAAGGGGGTCGACAACGAGATTCGAGTGGCCGGGCCGACGGTCGAGGATGTGGAACTGCGCGCGAAGTTGGCGAAGGCGCTGACCTACGACCGAGTGGGATACGGGACGACACCCTTCAATTCCCTCACCATCGGCGTGCATGACGGCGTGGTGACGCTGGGCGGCACGGTCTATGGACCACCGGACAAGGATTCCGCGCTGGGCCTGGTGGGCAACACTCCCGGAGTCAAGGACATCATCGACAACATCGAGGTAGCGCCGGTATCGCCGATGGACGACCGGCTGCGTCTGGAACTGGCGCGCGTGATCTACGGGACGCCGCAGTTGCAGAAGTACGCGCTGGACCCGGCGAAGCCCATCCGGATTACCGTGGTCAACGGCAATGTCACGCTGACCGGGGTGGTCGACAGCAAGATGGATCACGACGTCGCGGGGATTCGCGCGAATACCGTTCCCGGAGTCTTCAAGGTGGTCAACGATCTGCAGGTTGCGGGGCCGGAGGCTGGAAAATAGCGGGCGGCGCGCGGGCAGGCGCGATTGTGCGGGCTAGGTTTAGCTGCGGGTGCGGTGCGGCGATTCTTCCCTTAAGATGGAAGCATGGCGAATGCGTGGAAGAGCACGGGCCTGACGCTGGAAATGATCAAGTGGGAACACTCGATCTTCGCGTTGCCGTTCGCGCTGACGGGCGCGGTGCTGGCGGCGGGCGGGTGGCCGCGGCTGCCGGTGCTGGGGTGGATCGTGGTGTGCATGGTTTCGGCGCGCTCGGCGGCGATGGCCTTCAATCGGCTGGTGGACGCGCGGCTGGATGCGGCCAATCCGCGCACCGCCATGCGCGCGCTGCCGGCGGGAAGACTGAGCGCGGGGTTCGTCGCGGGGTTCGTCGCCGTCTCGGCAGGTGTCTTCCTGCTGGGCGCGGGGATGCTGAACCGGCTGACGCTGGTGCTGGCGCCGGTGGTGCTGGCGATCATCCTGGCCTATAGCTACATGAAGCGGCTGACGCGCTGGTCGCACCTGGTGCTGGGGCTGTCGCTCGGCATGGCGCCATCGGCGGCGTGGATCGCGGTGCGCGGCTCCTACGATGTGCGCATCCTAGTGCTTACGGTGGCGGTGCTGCTGTGGGTTGCGGGCTTCGACGTTTTGTACGCATGCCAGGACTTTGAACACGACCGCGCGGCGGGCTTGAACAGCGTGCCCCAGGCGTTCGGGCTGACGGCGGCCTTCTGGATTGCGCGGGCGATGCACGTGGGGATGCTGTTGATGCTGCTGTGGCTGGTGCGGCTGTTCGGGCTGGGTCCGCTGGCCTACGCGGGAGTGGGTACGGTAGCGGCGCTGCTGCTGTACGAACACAGCATCGTTTCGCCGGGCGACCTGCGGAGGATGAATGCGGCGTTCTTTACGCTGAATGGATTGATTTCGATTGCCTTCTTCGGCTTCTTCGCGGCGGATGTTCTGCTGCACAAATAAAGGGCCCACGCGAGGTGAGCCCCCTCTTAGAAGTGAGAGACAGGTGGGTGCGAAGCCGGCCCGACTATGCGGTACGCTTGTGCTGGAGTTTGATGTCTTCCGCTTTTGCGTTGACCGAATCCTTTACGTTCTGGGCGGTTGAGGTGATCTTGGCGCGAACGTCGTGTTTGTGGGCGTCGGCGCGGGTGCGGGCATCGGCCGCGGCGGCGCCGGCAGCGTCTTTTGCGTTGCCCCAAGCCTCGCGGACGGTGCCTTTTACCTGATCGGCGGTTCCCGAGTTGGCGAGTTTGTCATTCCCGATTGCTTCGCCGACGGACTGCTTGACCCTGCCCTTGAGCTGATCGAATTTTCCTTCTGTGGTGTCACGATTCATAGCCGCACTCCTGTTGTTGTCTGCTGTTTGGCGCCGCACAGGTCCAGAATGAGCCCACGGCGGAGCGATTGAACTGGTTAGAGCGCGCGTCTGCCTGAGAGTAAATTGAAGATGGCAAGGATGACGGCGATCACGAGTAGGGCGTAGATCCAATTGCCGAGGGTGTAGCCGCTGACGACGCCGAGCAGCCACAGGATGAGCAAAATGATAGTGATTGTCCAAAGCATCTTTTTCTCCTCCTTAGTTCCGTACGGCCGTGTTTTCAGCCATGGGCCTCAAGAAAAACTTGCCGCGGCCTTCCATGTGGTAAGTTGCGTGTTACCGGGTTGAGGTTGCCAATTGAGACGTAGAAGCGGATTCGCGAAAGGTTGCCTGAGCGGGGGGAGTTTGTGAAAGTTGCGATTCAGGGCGAGTTGGGATCGAACAGCCACATGGCGGCGCTGGCGATGCTGGAAGATGTTGCCGGTGCGCCGGGTGCGGGATTGGAGATTGCCGCGTGCGCGACCTCGGCGGAGGTGTTTGAGCGCGTGGTGTCGGGCGCGGTGGACGGGGCAGTGCTGCCGATCGAGAACAGCCTGCACGGGCCGGTGGCGGAGCACTACGATCTGCTGCTGGCGCAGCCGGTGCGGATCGCGCGCGAGAGCCTGCTGCGAGTACGCCACAACCTGATCGTGCGGCCCGGCGTGGCCCCGGATGACGTCAAGCGGGTGATGTCGCATCCCGTCGCGCTCTCGCAATGCCGTCGCTGGCTGGCCGCGCGCCCGTGGCTCGAGGTGGTGAACTTTTACGACACTGCGGGGAGCGTGAAGCACCTGATGGCCGAAGAGCTGGACGACACGGCCGGCATTGCCCCGGAGTTGGCGGCGCGCCAGTACGGCGCCGAGGTGCTGGTGGCGGGGATCGAGGACCACGCGGAGAATTTCACGCGATTTCATCTACTGCTGCGGGAGCCGGCGGTGCGGGCCAGCGGCCAGGTCCCGGTGTCGGGCGCGAATAAGTCGAGCCTGGCGTTCAGCGTGGAGCACCGGCCGGGATTGCTGGTGGTGGCACTGGAAGAGTTCGCGCGCGCGGGAGTGAACCTGACCAAGATCGAGTCGCGCCCGGTGCACGGAAGGCCCTGGGAGTATGTGTTCTTCGTTGACGTGCGGTTCGAGTCGGCGGCGCAGATCGATGGGGCGCTGGCGCAGGTGGCGCGGCATTGCCAGATGCTGAAGGAGTTGGGGCGCTACGTGGCGGCGTAAGTTGCTGATGATGTTAAGGAAACAGCCGGGCGGCTTGAGTGTGGGGCGGCGATTTTTTGGGCGGAGGCCTGGATGCCGATGCTCGCAAGGCGGAAATGGCGTCCAATGGCTAGAAGGGGCCACGGGGCGGGCGGGCGGGAGTTGCGACTTTGGTAAGGTTCATGCATCCAATCGAAGGTAATCTGATATAAGAACACTCAAGGATTAATATCAATGGCAGGCGATTTCGTAAGTGTCATAAAACCAACGACAAAGTCCTCCGACGACCCGGAAACTCCGAGTGCGGGCCGGGCAATTCCGGTCCTGCCGGTGCGGGACACGGTGCTGTTTCCTCATGCGGTCCTGCCGCTGACGGTGGGGCGGGAGAGCTCGATCCAGCTGATCCAGTCGCTGGGCGAGGAGAAGACGATCCTGGTGGTGGCGCAGCGCGATGCTCGCCAGGATTCGCCGCAGGCTGCGGACCTGCACCACATCGGCACCCGCGCGACCGTGCACAAGGTCGTGAAGATGCCGAACCAGAGCCTGTTTGTGTTTACCGAGGGCAACGAGCGGGTAAAGCTGGGCGAATTCAACCAGATCGTTCCGTTTATGACGGCGGAGTGCGAGACGGTGGAAGAGATTGAGCCGCCGGTGTCGCCGGAGACGGAAGCGTTGCAGCGCAATGTGGTGAGCCAGTTCCAGCAGATCGTGAGCTCGTCGCCGACGCTGTCGGACGACCTGCAGACGATCGCGATCAACATCGAGGAGCCGGGGCGGCTGGCGGACTTTATTGCGTCGTCGCTGCCGTTCCTGACGACTACCGACAAGCAGGAGCTGCTGGAGACGCCGGACATTTCCGCGCGGCTGGAGCGCATCAACAAGCACCTGGCGAAGGAGCTGGAGGTGCAGCAGTTGCGCAACAAGATTCAGACCGAGGTGCAGGATTCGGTGCAGTCTTCGCAGCGCGACTACTATCTGCGCGAACAGTTGAAGGCGATCCAGAAGGAACTTGGCGACCTGGACGACGCGCAGAAGGACATTGCGGAGTTGAAAGAAAAGATTGAAGCCGCGGGCATGCCCGAGGAGGTGAAGAAGGACGCGCTGAAGGAGCTTGGGCGACTGGGCCGGATGAACGCCATGGCGGCGGACTACTCGCTGACGCGGAACTACATTGAGTGGCTGGCGGTGCTGCCGTGGTCGAAGTCGTCGGCGGGCGAGGTGGACATCCTGAAGGCGAAGGACATCCTGGACGCGGACCACTACGGCCTGAAGAAGGTGAAGGACCGGATTCTGGACTACCTTTCGGTGCGGCGGTTGAAGCCGGACATGAAGGGGCCGATTCTGTGCTTTGTGGGCCCGCCGGGCGTGGGCAAAACATCCCTGGGCCGGAGCGTGGCCAGGGCGCTGGGGCGGAAGTTCGCGCGCATCTCGCTGGGCGGCATGCACGACGAGGCGGAGTTGCGCGGGCATCGGCGGACGTACATTGGCGCGTTGCCGGGGCAGGTGATTCAGAACCTGAAGCGGGTGGAGACCAACGACCCGGTGTTCATGCTGGACGAGGTGGACAAGCTGGGGCGCGACTTCCGCGGCGACCCGGCGAGCGCGTTGCTGGAGGTGCTGGATCCGGAGCAGAACTACACGTTCAGGGACAACTATCTCGACCAGCCTTTCGATCTCTCCCAGGTGCTGTTTATCTGCACGGCGAACCAGCTTGATCCGGTCCCGGCGCCGCTGCTGGACCGCATGGAGATCATCGAGTTGACCGGCTACACGGAAGAGGAGAAGGTGGCGATTGCGACCAGGTACCTGATTCCGCGGCAGACCAAGGAGAACGGCATCGACCCGGCGCTGATCGAGTTTCCGCAGGAGAGCATTGCGCTGATCTCGCGGCACTACACGCGGGAGGCAGGCGTGCGCAAGCTGGAACAGCAGATCGGCACGATCTGCCGCAAGCTGGCGCGGCGGATCGCCGAGGGCAAGCCGGACAAGCTGGTGATTACGCCTGAGGTGATTCACGAGTTCCTGGGCGGGATCAAGGTGCGCGTGGATACGGAGATTGCCGAGCGCACCAAGCGGGCCGGAGTTGCGGTGGGCTTGGCGTGGACGCCCGCGGGCGGCGATGTGCTGTTCATCGAAGCCAACCGGATGCGGGGCAAAGGCGGTTTCACCATGACCGGGCAGATCGGCGATGTGATGAAGGAGAGCATGCAGGCGGCACTGACGTGGGTGCGGTCGAATGCGAAGTCGCTGGGGCTGGACGAGGACGTGCTGAAGGACACCGATCTGCACATCCACGTTCCGGCGGGCGCGATCCCGAAGGACGGGCCGAGTGCGGGCGTGACCATGGCGACGGCACTGGTGAGCCTGCTGACCGACACGCCGGTGCATCCGCTGCTGGCGATGACGGGCGAGATCACGCTGAGCGGGAACGTGCTGCCGGTAGGCGGCATCAAGGAGAAGTTCCTTGCGGCCAAGCGGGCGGGCGTGCGCGACGTGATTCTGCCGACGGACTGCAAGCAGCAGGTGGATGAGGACCTGTCACCGGACCAGATCGAGGGGGTGACGATCCACTACGCGAGCCGCATCGAGGACCTGCTGGCGATCGCTCTGCCGAAGACGGCACGCGAGGCGGTGCAGGACGAAGTGGTGCGCGAGGAAGTGCTGAGCGCGGCGAGTTAATACAAGGCAGAGATGGACAACGGGCGGTCACGAGATTTCGTGACCGCCTTTTTTCTGCGGCTACGGGGCCTTGTAGACGGTGGAGCGGGCGTCGTCGGCGAGAAATCCGATGGCACCGAACAGGACTGCGCCGATTCCAGCTCCGCCGGCATAGACGGTCCCCTTGGCGTAGCCTCCAAAGCCGATGGCCGCGGAAGCACCTGCAACGGTGACGACGCCGACGCCGGCACCGAGACCGGCCGTGATCAGGGTGGAGGCGGTGCGGCGCGGGATCTTGATCGATTTGATCGCGGTGCGCTGGAAAGTCATTTGCTTGCCGTGGGCGCAGGTGAGAGTGTCGGCGTCTACGCTCGTGAGCGTGCATCTCCTTGTGTCGCCGTTTGCGTTGACATAGAGTGAGGCGCCGGATGGCAGCGCCTGGACGTGCTGCCAGTTGGAGCCGGCGGGCGGCGCGACTGGTTGCTGAGCTGGCTGCTGCGTTGGGGCGGAAAGCGCTGGTGCAAGCATCAGCGCAAGAAGGAACGTTCGCATGGTGGAGTTTCTCCTGCGTCCTGTCGGACCAGATCTCAGTTCCGCGGCCTGCGTGCGGCGCGGCGGATACAGACGTGCACGATGGCGGCTTGCACGTAGTTAGGGCGAGGACAGTTGTTGCCGTTGGGTATCGCGCTAAGGTAGCGATTGTCCCGGGCAGTGTCAAGCCAAGCGGAGGGCCTGCCTTTGGGAAAAACATAGGCGCGGGCGTGGGCTTGCGGGTATTCTGGGCGGGTGCGGGTCAAGGTGCTGTATTTCGGGATACTGAAGGACCGGTTCGGGGTTGCGGAGGAGCAGGTCGAGTTGCCGGGTGATGGCAATGTCGGCGAACTGCTAGGACTTTTGCGCGGGCGAACGTCTAACTCAGCGATAGGCAAGCGGGCGGAAGGCGGGGAGGATGAACGGCTTTGGCGGAGTCTCGCCGTGGCGGTGAACCGGGAGTACAGTTCGCACGGCGCGGTGCTGCGCGATGGCGACGAGGTTGCGCTGCTTCCTCCGGTAAGCGGCGGGTGCTTCGCGTACGGCGAAAAGCGAGCTGCGCTCGCAAAGGACCACGAGGATGGCGAGGCGCTCGCGTTGCTCGCGAAGGAACGGTGTGAAAGAAGGGCATGAGAGTTGAGATTGTGGACGGGCCGATTGCAGCTGAGACGGTGGTCGCCGGGATGAAGGCGGGCAGCGACGGCGCGGTGTGCGTGTTTGACGGCATTGTGCGCGACAACACGCGCGGGCGGAAGACGCTGTATCTGGACTACGAGGCGTACCGCGAGATGGCGCTGGAGCAGATGCGGCGGCTGAGCACAGAAGCGTTGGCTCGGTTCGGCGTGCGCGAGGTCGCGGTGGTGCATCGGCTGGGGCGGTTGATGGTGGGGGAGACGAGCGTGCTGATCGTGGTGGCGGCGGCGCACCGGGCGGCGGCGTTCGACGCATGCCGCTGGCTGATCGATACGCTGAAGAAGACGGTGCCGATCTGGAAAAAGGAGACGTTTGCCGATGGGGCGGTGTGGGCCGACGGCGAACCGTTTCCGGAGGAACTGGCCGCCGAGCGGAGAGGTGTTTCGGAATGAGGACGGCTGGAACATTGACGGCGGCGGCATTTCTGATTTTCTTTCTGGCGTGTGCGCAGTGCGGTGTGCAGGCGCAGGAGACGCAGGCGGAGCCACAGCCGGTGACGCCAGCGCCGGCGCAGACACAGCAGACCGGGTCGCAACCGACGGGCACGCAGAAGGCGGCGCCGGTGGAGCGGCGGGCTTCGAAGCCGGTGAACTCGACGGAGCCGGTGGTGGGCCCGCTGACCAAGACGGGGACGGCGGGGCAAGCGGGGGGGCAGCCGGCGGGCCAATCCAGAATCGGGGAGGGCCCGGTGGGGACGATCCGGGTGCAGACGCGGCTGGTGAACGTGGCGTTGAACGTGGTGGATGCGCACGGTTCACCGGTGGGCGGCTTCGAGAAGAAAGACTTCCAGATCTTCGAGGACGGCAAGCCGCAGACGACTGCGATCTTCGAGCGCGAGGCGACCAGTCCGCTCGAGATTGTGCTGGCGATCGACGCGAGCGAGACGGTGCTGACCAGCGACCGGCTGGAAAAGGCGGCGGCGCAGCACTTTGTGCGCGCGATTCTGCGCCCACAGGACGAGATCGACCTGATGGACTTTGCCGACACGGTGCGCGAGATTGTGCCGTTCACCAACCAGGCGAAGCGCATCGAGCAGGGCCTGAGCGAGTTGCAGCACGGCGACGAGACCGCGCTCTACAACGCGGTCTACCTGGCCAGCGACCGGCTGGCCCAAACGCCGCAGGTGGGCAACCGGCGAAGGGTCCTGGTGGTGATCTCGGACGGCGGCGATTCGATCCATGGCGGCGAGAAGTTCGAGCAGGCGGTGGAAGAGGCGCAGCGCGCGGACACGATCATCTACTCGATTATCATTGTGCCGGTCTACGCGGACGCGGGACGCAACACGGGCGGCGAACATGCGCTGATCCAGATGTCGGAGGACACGGGCGGCAAGTACTACTACGTTGTCGATCCGTCAGACCTGGAGCCGGCGTTCCAGCATGTGTCGGACGACCTGCGGACGCAGTACCTGCTGGGCTACTACGCTCCGGACCGGAATGGCGACGGGGCGTTCCGGCGGATCAAGGTAACACTGACGGAGGGCGCGGGGCGCGAGGGCTACTCGCTGCGGTACCGGACGGGGTTCTTTCCGGATACGAAGTAATTTCTGAAACTGATTCAAGGAACGATGCGTAGTGGTTTGCAGAGGGATGGGCCAGTGATTCCTAGAGTGCAGATGAAGGGTAAGTTGTGGGTTGGTGGGGCGGGGTGGTTGGTTGTCGCGGCGGTATTGCTAATTGGCTTGACGAGCTCGCCTCTGACTGCGCAGACTGCTTTCGGATCACTGAAGCCCATGGCGGCGGATGCCAAGCCAGTCTTCGAGGTGGTCACGATCAAGCCGAGCTCGCCGGAACATCAAGGAAAAATTATTGCCGGGGGTAATGGCCGCCATGTTCTGATGGTCAGTACCAACTTGAACGATCTGGTTGCATTTGCATACGGAGTCGATTCCAAGCAGATTATTGGCGCGCCTGCCTGGTCTGACGGCAGCCTATACGACATCGACGGCGTAGCGGATGTGGACGGCTTTCCCAATGTGAAGCAGATGCGGGAGATGTTTCAGTCGCTGCTGTCCGATCGCTTCAAGCTCACATTCCATCGAGAGAAAAGGACCCTTTCCGTCTTTGCAATTACGGTGGCAAAGGGCGGACCCAAGCTCACGAAGTCTGCATCTGCCGCCACCGATCCAACGCCGTTCTATTCTGGAAATGGAACATTGAAGGTGACGAATAATTCGCTGGCGGATATCGCCGATGTGATGAAGTTTTTTGTGGAGAGGCCGGTGGTGGACCAGACAGGAATCGCAGGCCGGTTCGACTTTACGCTGAAGTGGGAACCCAATGAGACGCAGAACAGCGATCCCAATGCGCCTCCGGGATTGTTTACGGCGATTGAGGAGCAGCTTGGGCTGAAGCTGGAGGCGACGAAGGCTCCGGTGGATGTGATTGTGATCGACCACGTGGAGCGACCTTCGGCGAATTGAAGAGACAGCAGGTCAGCGAGTCAGCAAGTCAGCGGGGGACGCTGAAGTGATCTTCGACACATCGGTGGACCGGTTGCGGGCGTAAGATGCCCGCGAAGGATGGGTAGTTCTATGACCGGACGTGTGTTTGGCAATGTGAAGTGTCGGCGGAGGGTGTGGTTCGGGCTGGCGATTGCAGCGCTGGTTGTGGTTGGATGTGTAGGCCGGGCGGCGGTGGCGCAGGGGACGCAGGATATCGCGGGGACGTGGCAGGGGACGATGCAGTTTCGCGATGGGGTGCGGATCGTTCTAAAGATTTCGAAGGGCGGTAGCGGGGGCGGCGGCGGATGGAAGGGCGAACTGTACAGCATCGACTCGGGCGATGCGTCGGTGATTTCTTCGATTGCGGTGCAGGGCGCGGAGGTTCGGTTTGCGATTGCGTCGATCGAAGCCAGCTACGCGGGCAGGTTGAGCGATGATGGCAAGTCACTGGCGGGCACGTGGACGCAGGGGTCGGGATCGTATGCGCTGAATCTTGCGCGGGCGAATGCGGATACGGCGTGGGCGATTCCGGAGCCGGATAAGCCGATGGCGCTGGATGCGGATCCGGCGTATGAGGTGGCGACGATCAAGCCGAGCGATCCAAACGATGGGGGACGGGGCTTCCAGACGAGGGGGCGTCATCTTCGGGCGGCGAACGAGACGGTGAACGATATGATCTCGTTTGCGTGGGGAATCCATGTGAAGCAGATTGTGGGCGGCCCGGCGTGGTTCAGCACGGACCACTACTTTGTGGATGGCGTTCCGGATGTGCCGGGCGAGCCGAACCTGACGCAGTTCCGGTCGATGATTCGCAAGGTGCTGGCGGACCGGTTCGGGTTAAAGGTCCACGACGAAAAGCGGGAGCTGTCAGTGTATGCGCTGACAGTTGCGAAGGGCGGGCCGAAGCTGACGAAGAGCCTGGGGAATCCGAATGGGCCACCGGATGATAATTTTTCGACATCGGCGTATATGCGAGAGACGAACACGACCATGGGGGAGTTCGCGAAGGCGATGCAGTATGTGCTGGACCGGCCGGAAGTGGACCAGACCGGGCTGGAGGGGAGGTGGGATTTCCTGCTGAAGTGGACGCCGGATGAGTCGCAGTTCACGGCGCTGGGCTACAAGATTCCGCCGCCTACGGAGAATCCGAATGCGCCGCCGGGACTGTTTGCGGCGATCCAGGAGCAGATTGGGCTGAAGCTGGAGGCGGTGAAGGCGCTGGCGCAGGTGCTGGTGGTCGATAAAGTGGAGCGGCCTTCCGCGAATTGAGAAAGGCAGCGAGTCAGCGGGTCAGCGAGTCAGCGAGTCAGGCCCGCCGAGGGTGAAGCAGATTCCTCCGCTACGCTACGGAATGACAAACGGGTGGGCACGACGGGATGACAAACCGGTGGATAAGATGAATGGGGCAACCGCGAGCTATGGGTTGGGTGGGATGATGGGGGGGATGCGGGGGGTGAGTTTGCGGACGACGAACTCCTCAAACAGGTTGGCGATTGCGCCCAGACCGGTGCCGATGGCTGCGTTTTCGAAGGTGAGGCCGGCCCCGGCACGATTGGTGGCGGGGTAGTAGGCGTTGGAGATGCCACTGGCGGCGAGGCCGCCGAGGATGCCGGAGTAGTTGGGCTGCCAGTGGCCGTTGTCGCCCTTGCAGATGACGGCGTTGGCGATGGCGTAGCCGACGCGCGAACGGACGCTGCCAGTGCCCTTGTAGTAGTAGCGCGGGTCCTGGTGGAAGAGGATGGGCAGGGCGGCGTTGGTGAGCAGGTCGGAGGTGAGAAAGTTGCCGAAAGCGGCCGAGTAGCGCTTGGCGTAGCCGTCGGCGCCTAGCTGCCACGCATAGGTGTGGGTGGCCTGTTGCACGCCGGCGACGGCCCCGTTGAGGACAAGATTGACCGGGTCGATCAGCGACCGAAGCGCGAATTCAGACTTTTGCTTCGGATTGAGCGGAAGTGGGTTGCGATCGTAGACAACGTAGAAGTTGGGAATGGCACCGAGGACGCGCTGTTTTTCTTCCAGCTTGACCTGGGCTTCGGCGATATCCGTCGGGGTTGCGGTGACCTCGATGTTGGTGGTGGTGGAGGCAGCGGCGAGGGCGAAGGTGGGGAGTTCGAGGCGTTCGCCCGGCTGGAGGATGCCGGAGGTTGGTTGCGGCGCGAAGCCGGCGGCGACGATGGCAAGCTGAAACGGGCCGGGACCGAGACTGAGGAAGGCGAAGGTCCCATCGTTCGCGGTGGTGACGCTGGCCGGTGGCTGGTGGTCTCGGATGAGGGTGACGCGGGCTCCGGCGATGGAGGCCCCGTCCTTGTCGGTGATGGCGCCGGTGATGGAGGCGGTCGCGGCTGGGGCGGTTTGGGCGGGGGGCTGAGGACCGGTGGATGCGGGTAATTCGGCCGCACGGCTTTGATACGCGCCCGCAAGCAGAAGGAGGGGCAACGCGAGCGTGGGAAGACGGCGGCGCGGGGAGGGACGCAATTGCTCCATTTTAGCCAACTAATGGGTAGACGTGCTGCTGTGCGGTTCAGTTGCGCCCGGCGCGGCTGTTAGTGTGAAGATGAGAGGGATTGAGATGAAGCGGTTTGAGTTTGCGCATGTGGCGGAGGGGATTGCGCGGCAGGCGGGTGCGCTGCTGCGGGGGTTCTATGAGAAGGGCGTGGCGACCGAGTACAAGGGCGATGTGGACCTGGTGACCGAGGCCGACCGGGCCAGCGAGGCGCTGATTCGGGAGCGGCTGACGGCGGCGTTTCCGGCGCATGGGATCTACGGCGAGGAGGGGACGCGCGACCAGATGGAGAGCGAGTTTCGCTGGTACGTGGACCCGCTGGATGGGACCACGAACTTCGCCCATGGGTTTCCGGTGTTCTGCGTGGTGCTGGGGCTGGAGCGAAGGGCGGCAGGGCTGGCCAAAGATGCGGATGGGGAGATGGTTGCGGGGGTGATCTACGATCCGCTGCGGGACGAGATGTTTGTGGCGGAGCGGGACAAGGGGGCGTGGCTGAATGGGCGGCAGATTCACGTGTCGAAGACGGCAAGCTTGCAGGAGGCGCTGACGGCGACGGGGTTTCCTTCGCAGAAGCGGCATGTGTCGCCGAATGTGCATTTTTATCAGGAGTTCACGCTGCGGTCGCATGGGGTGCGAAGGGCGGGGAGCGCGGCGCTGGACCTGGCGTATGTGGCGTGCGGAAGGCTGGACGGGTTCTGGGAGTTCCATCTGAATCCGTGGGATACTTCGGCGGGGTACTTGTTGGTGGAGGAGGCGGGCGGCACGGTGACGCATATGGATGGCGGGAAGTTCACGCTGGACTCGCGCGAGGTGCTGGCGACGAATGGGCTGATCGCGGGAGAGATGCGGCATTTGTTTGCGGAGATGTTCGCGGGGCGGGGGATGGGGGAGATCCCGACACCGGCGGAGTTTGCGGCGAGGCGGAAGGCGTTGGAGAAGTAGTGGGAGTAAGCGGAGCAGTGCGGGGTGCGGTGTTATGGCGATAGTCGGGCTTGCGGTGGTAGTGCTTGTTGCAGTCAGCTGGTGGGCTCTACCGAGGGTGAGGGCATCCACGCGATCAGACCTCATGTTTCTGATTGGGAGGTTGGCGCTGGTCTTTGCTTTGGGGATGTTTCTCCTACTGGCGGATGTACTTTACGGCCGGTACTGTGTGTTCGAGCACGGTGTCGAGTACTGCCGCGTCCGAGGTGGTGACGAATTCCTGGCGCTGTTTATTTCCGAGCCGATTGTTTTGGTCGGGGGAAGTGCAATCACTTTGTATCGGTGGGGTCGGCGCATTGCGGTGCGGGAGGGCGCCGGGGCATGAGGCCACGGCGGTCGGCGCGGGTGATGGTGTTTGATCCGGTGGGGAGGGTGTTGCTGATTCGCTGCGTGGTGATGCGGGCGGATGGGGAGTTCGTGTTCTGGCTGACGCCGGGTGGGGAGATTGAGGCGGGGGAGGAGCCGCACGCGGCGGCGGTGCGTGAGTTGCGGGAGGAGCTGGGGTTGGAGGTCGAGGTGGCGGGGCCGGTGTATACCGAGGCGAGCCAGTTTGAGCATCAGGGGGAGATGCGGGACAACCTGGATTTCGTGTTTACGGCGCGGTGCGCGGCGGATGCGCCGGTACTGCGCGGGGTGACGACGGACGAGATCGCGATGATGAAGGAGATTCGCTGGTGGGCGGCGGAGGAGATTGAGGCGGCGATTGCCGGGGGTGGGGAGAGGATTTTTCCGGTGGACTTGGCGGCGCGGATGCGGGAGTGGAATTCCCATGGTCGACGCGATGAAGCGGCGTCGAACCCTTCGACAAGCTCAGGGCAGGCCAAGGGGCACCCGGTTTGAGCGCCCGCTCAGGGTTTCTTGCGGAGGTACTCGAAGACGACGTAGCCGATGGACGCGGCGATGATGGCGATGGCGAAGTTCTTGATGGTGAAGATGTCGTTGAGGGCGACGGCGAAGGTCTTGCCCGGGCCATTGATACGGTTGAACTCGCCCATCAGCAGGTTGGAATAGAAGAGGAAGATGATGAACGCGACCTCGACGACGGCGCGGCGGATGTCGGCGAGGAGGCGCGGGTTTTTGGGGCCTTGAGCCATGGTATGAGGGCAGGAATCGAGCTTGCCCGGTATGAACGGGCGATCGCCTTTCTTTGCAGAGATTGGCGTGGGTACAGCTTCGATTTTATTCCATCCGGGGGCGCGATTTGGGTGGAATCGGCGGCGGTTTGCAGGGATGTACTTATCTGCTGCTAGAATTGTGGGCTGAGAACACTCTGGAGCGGGACCTTTTGTCGGGGATGGCTCTCTAGAAAATCAAGGGAGATTGGGAAGATGGCATATGTGATTGCGGAACCATGTATTGGCACCAAGGATTCGGCGTGTGTGGATGCCTGCCCGGTGGACTGTATTCATCCAAAGAAGGACGAGGGTGGATTCGCCGAGGCGGACCAGTTGTTCATCGATCCGGTGGAGTGCATCGATTGCGGCGCGTGCGTGCCGGTGTGCCCGGTGTCGGCGATCTACGCGGCCGACGATCTGCCGGAGAAGTGGGCGGACTACCAGGCCAAGAACGCCGCGCACTTCGGGCGGTAGAGAAAGACAGTTGCCGGTTGTTAGTTGCTAGTTGTCAGTTAGTGCAGACGCGCGGTCTTCGGGCTGCGCGTTTTTGCTTTGGCGGTAAGGTGCGCGGATGATTCAACATGTGGGTGAGGCGATTGTGCTGCGGACGTGGCCGTTCCAGGAGGCCGACCTGCTGGTGAGCTTGTTTACGCGCGAGCAGGGACGGGTGAAGGGCGTGGCGCGGCACGCGCTGCGCAGCCGGCGGCGGTTCGGCGGAGCGCTGGAGCCGATGACGCATGTGCGGGCCAGTTACGCGGAAAAGCCTCGGCAGGAATTGGTCCGGCTGGATGCGTTCGAGATCCTGTCGTCGCCGCTGTCGCGGCCGGTGGACTACGCGCGTGTGGCGGCGCTGGAGATGGTGGCGGAGGTGCTGGAAGAGGCGCTGCCGGAGGGTGCGCCGGAGGATGCGGTGTTCCGGCTGACGCTGGCGGTGATGGATGAGTTGCAGGTGGGGCGGGTGTGGATGCCGGTGACGTACTTCGCGCTGTGGATGAACCGGCTGCTGGGGTGGATGCCGGAGCTGGGACGGTGCTCAGGGTGCGGACGGGCGCTGGTGGGCGAGGCGGTGTGGTACTCGGCGGCGAGCGACGGGGTGACGTGCGCGGACGACCGCAAGGCGGGGAGCATGGCGCTGGCGGCGGAGCAAGTGGCGCTGGCGGGGCGGATGTTTCGCGGGACGGTGAAGGCGCTGGCCGAGGAGGATTGGCCGAAGCCGCGGACGGCGGACCTGCGGCGGTTTGCAATTGAGGTGCTGGAACGGCATCTGGAGGGCAGGCTGGTAAGTGCGCGGGCGCTAAGATAGGCGCCAGGCGCCGGGTACAAGGCGCCGGGTGGGTTAGAGGGGTGGTTCGCGGGAGCGTGAAGGGCCTGGAGGGTGGGCTAGACTTGGGCTGAATGGAGAACGAAGCGCGGGAGACGGCGGGCGGGGCAGGGCGTACGCGTGGGCGCGTGCGGCTGCCGGCGGAGTTGCGGGCGTTTTGGGTAGCGTCGCTGGCGGCGTTTGCGCTGGCGTTCCTGGTGGGGTGGTTGAAGTGGCGCGCGGGAATGTCGCAGTACAACTGGGACCCGCTGAGCGACCCGCTGTTCGGGGACCTGATGGAGTATCCGGGGACGTATAAGCTGCTGCACACGGCGGCGTTCTTCTTCAATGTTGCGGGCAATCCGTGGCCGTATCCGATGTTTTCGCCGGTGGCGTATCCGCCGTTTGCGGCGGCGGTGATGGCGCCGATGTATGCATTCCGGGTTCCGGAGGTGGTGTTTCTGGGGGTGTCGGGTGCGTGGCTGGCGGCGCTGGTGGGGTGGGTCGGCCGGGGGCTGGTGCGCGCCGGGATCGGCCCGGTGACGGCGGGGGCGATGCCGCTTAGCCTGGCGCTGATCTCGTTTCCAATTGAGCGGCTGGTGCACCAGGGGAACGTCGAGATGGTTTTGTGGATGTTCACGGCGCTGGGAGTGCTGGCTTTTCTGCGCGGCCACGACGACGCGGCCGCGGTGCTGTGGGGACTGGCGGCGGCGATGAAGCTGTTCCCGATAGTGCTGCTGATTCTGCTGTTGCCGCGCAGGAAGTGGCGGGCGTTCGCCGTGGGCGTGGCGACGTTTGTGGGGGCGACGGTGTGGTCGCTGTGGTGGCTGGGGCCGAGCATCCGCGTGGCGTGGGCGGGAACGATACAGAACGTGTTTGGGTACCAGGGGACGCGGATGGCGGAGTGGACGCTGCGCGAACTGGTGGCGAACCACTCGCTGATTGAAGTGGCAAAGATGGGTGCGATGATTGCGCACTATCCTATGGGCAGGCTGACGCTGCCGTACTTTGCCTTCGGCGCGGCGGTGCTGGGGGCGGCGTTCTTCGGCAAACTGTGGAGGATGCCGGTGGCGAACCAGGTGCTGGGCGTGAGCACGTTTATGGTGATGTTTCCGCCGATCTCGTACTACCACGCGCTGGTGCATTTGGTGGCGCCGCTGTTGCTGCTGGGATGGATTGCGATCCGCGCGCAGCAGGCCGGGGTGCGGGTGCGGGGATTGCAGGGCACGATGCTGCTGTTTGTGCCGCTGTTTGCGCCGTTCACCGTGCTGACGTTTCGCAGCGCGTTTATCTTCTGCGGACTGGTGCAGGCGCTGGTGCTGGCGGTGCTGTTCCTGTGCGCGCTGGAGTATCCGTTTGCGGTGGAAGAGACGGCTGCGGGGCGGGTATAGGGTTGCGTGCGAATGAGGCGTAGCTGGTTGCGGCGGCGCTCTGCGATACTGTTGCGATGGCGCGTGTCCGCGGCTTCGGATTGGCGGATGGGTTGATGGTGCGAACTGCGACGCTCTGGGTTTGCGGGGTGGCTCTGGCTGGGTGGGGCGCGGTTGCTTCTATCGCGCAGGACGAGCAGGTGCCAACGTTGCATGTGTATCCAAACCTGGTTCAGGTGCCGACGCTGGTGCTTGGGCATGATCGCAAGCCGATAGCTCCGCTTGCGGAGGGGAGGTTCTTCGTCAGCCTGGACCGTGGGCCTCGATTTCGGGTGACGCATGCGAGGCTGGAGGGCGACGACCCGATCTCGCTTGCGATTCTGCTCGACGTGGAGCAACCGGACCCAAGGCTGATGGGGAAGATCGACGATGCCATTGCGGGTCTCGCGCCAGATTATTTGCGACCGGCGGACCATGTATGGATCTATGCGATGGACTGCGGCCTTGTTCGGGCGACCGACGAGGGCGCGACGGATCCGGCTACTCTGAAGCAGCATGTGGATGTGGCGCTGAAGGCGTGGAAAGATCGAGCCTGGACGAAGGCGAAAGATTGCAAAAAGCCCTCGCACCTTTGGGATTCTCTCGTAACCATTACTGGGGCGCTGTCACGGGAACCCGTGCGGCGGGTGATTCTGGCCGTTACCGACGGGAACGATCGAGGCAGCAAGTACACCTTCAATGGGCCGGGGCAACTTGCGCAAGAGCGAGGGGTGGCGATCTTCGGTCTCATTCGGCCCGACGATAGAGCCCTCGTCTTTGGCGACACGCTGAGACTGGTATGCGAAGAGACTGGCGGAATTGAGTTGGTAAACAGGGATACGAGTCTTGCCGGGCAACTGCAGCAGTTTACGGAATTGGTCCGGGGACGCTACATCGTGGAGTTTCCGCGCCCGGTAAACACGAAGGCGGGGCACTACGGCATGCAGATCACGATTGAGAAGAGCAATGCCTTCATTCGGCCTTCGGGGATTGGAGTTCCGGTGTACGATCCGGCGGTTTTGAAAGACCCGACGACGGTTCCGTTGGATCCTTCGAGTGCGCCGCAGTTGGGCAAGCGCCGGTTATCGCCGCAGTAGACGTCGAAGTGTGGCGGGCGGCGAGCGCGACGGAGTGAGAGAGGCGTTGCTGATGAAGGCGAGGCTCTGTCATAGTTTGGGAATGGCGCGCGCGAGCGGTTTCGGGCTGGCGAGTGGGTTGATGGTGCGAACCGCGGCGCTATGGGTTTGTGGGTTGGGCCTGGCCACGTGGAGTGCCGCTGCGCTGCCCGCGCAGGACGATCGGACGCCGACGCTGCATGTGTATGCGAACCTGGTTCAGATACCGACGCTGGTGGTGGACAGGGACCAGGAGCCGGTGGCCCCGACTGCGGAAGGGAGGTTCTTCGTCAGCGTCGACGGCGGGCCGAAGTTCCGGGTGACGCATGTGAGGCCGGAGGGCGACGATCCGATTTCGCTGGCGATCGTGCTGGATGTCAGCCAGGCTTTTCCGAATTTGATACCGAGGATCGACGACGCGATTGCGGGGCTGGCGCCGCTTTCGTTGCATGCGAAGGACCATGTGTCGGTCTACTCGATGGACTGCAAGTTGGTCCGCTCGGTCAACGGTGCGCCGGCAGATTCCGTGACGCTGAAGCAGGCGGTGGACGTGGCACTGCAGCCCTGGAAGACGCATGGACGGGAGCGCTGGACGAGCGAGTGCAAAGAGCCCTTGAACCTGTGGGATTCGCTGGCGGCGGTCTCCCGGGCGCTGTCTCAACAGCCGGGACGGCGCGTGATTCTGGTGGTGACGGATGGGTTGGACCGGGGTAGCAAGACCACCTGGAACGAGCTGCGAGAGCTTGCCCAGGAGAGAGGCGTGGCGATCTTCGGATTGTCCCAGACCGGCGATTCGATGTTTCGGGTTGGATCCAGGACCTTCAATTCGCTATGCGAGATGAGCGGAGGAATTGTGCTGACGGCGAGCGAGAAGAACATTGCCGAACAATTGAAGCGGTTTGCGGCCCTGGTCCGGGGGCGCTACATTGTGGAGTTCCCGCATCCGGTGGATACGATGGGCGGGGAGCACGGCATGGAGATCACGATCGAGAAGAGCGATGCCATCGCGTTGCCCACGGGGATCGGGATTCCGGTGGACGACCCGGCGATTCTGAAGGACCCGACGACGGTGCCGTTGGATCCTTCGAGTGCGCCGCAGATGGGGAAGAAGAAGACGTCGGCGCCGAATTAGAGGGCGGCGGTTGACGTTACTCGTTGTCGCAGTGACATCGAATATCTCCACATGCCAAACGCGATCCCGCCTTCACCTGCGACTATGAGAGCCATGAGTATGTAGTTTGGCCAATGATGCCGGTACTTCGCGTACATGACCCAGTAGGAATTTGCGTCTCGCTGCACAAGAGTATCCACTTGGTCGAAACCGACCGAGATTCCCGTGTCGGAGATTTGAATAGAACGGTCGCGGGCGTTGAGGTCAAAGTGCAACTCTTTGCCTCCGCCATCGGAGAAGGTCCCGACGAAATGTTCGCCGGTCCATTGAATATCGATAAGAGAACGGACATATCCTGGGCCGGTTCGGGGTGTGTCCGTCTTGAACCCAGGCGCGACGATGTAGCCGTCGTAAGTATTGAGGCTTCCGAGGACGTATCCGTTCGGAAGAGTGACGTAGGGGTCACCGCTAAAGCCACAGTCCTGATGTGCCAACTTGTTCGAGACCTGAACATGAATGACAAGTGCTGCGACAAGCCAGAGTAGGCCCACAAACGGGGCGAGGCCGGAGAAGGTCAAGAATGTGCGCTTCCCTTGTAATCCTCGCGGCAGCCTCTTCCATGCGAGCAAAACGAGAGTGATTGAAACGATCGCCGCCGCCATGATGCCGAAGAGTCCGAGCGTCAGCGCCATCGCAAAGTAATAGAAACCAGCCATGGGTGATCACTCTAACGGACGCCAAGCGACTTTGGAATCGGAAAATCAGGATCAGCGGTTAGAATCGAGGGATTGCCATAGTTGAAGAGAGAAGCATGACTGCGATTGCGGAAGAGAAGAAGGCGCTGACGTTTCAGGAGTTGATGTTTCGGTTGCAGAAGTTCTGGGCGGACCGGGGCTGCGTGCTGCAGCAGCCGTATGACGTGGAGGTGGGTGCGGGGACGATGTCGCCGGACACTTTCCTGCGGGTGCTGGGGCCGAAGCCGGTGCGGATTGCGTATGCGCAGCCGAGCCGCCGGCCAGCCGATGGGCGCTACGGCGAGAACCCCAACCGGCTGTTCCGGCACACGCAACTGCAACTGATCCTGAAGCCGCCGCCGGAGAATATCCAGGAGCTGTATCTGGAGTCGCTGGAGGCGATTGGGATCGATCTGCGCGAGCACGACATCAAGTTCGAAGAGGACAACTGGGAGTGGCCGGTGGGCGGCGCGTGGGGCGTGGGCTGGCAGGTGATGCTGGACGGGCTGGAGATTACGCAGTTCACCTACTTCCAGCAGTGCGGCGGGATGGACCTGGACCCGATCTCGGGCGAGATCACGTATGGGATGGAGCGGATTGCGCAGTTTTTGCAGGATGTGGATTCGATCTATGACATTGTTTGGGCGGTGGAACCGGCTGGTCCCGGAGAGACGGGGGGCAAGCGCGTGACCTACGGCGACATTCGGCTGGCCGAGGAAGAGCAGTTTTCGGCGTACAGCTTTGACTACGCGGATGTGCCCAAGCTGTGGGAGCATCTGCGGCTGTATGAGGCGGAGTGCCTGGCGCTGCTGGAGCAGGCGAAGGGCCTGGGGAAGATGGACGAGCTGAAGCTGAAGCGGTTTCCGGTGCTGGGTGCGTACGAGCTGGCGCTGAAGTGCTCGCACGCATTCAACCTGCTGGATGCGCGCGGGGCGATCAGCGTGACCGAGCGCGTGGGCGTGATGGCGCGAATAAGGACGCTGGTGATTGGCGTGGCGAAGGCGTATGTGGAACAGCAGCGAGTCAGCGGGTCAGCGAGTCAGCGAGTCAGCGAAGGACAGGTTGGGTGATGGCGGAGTTTTTGTTCGAGATTGGATTGGAAGAGGTTCCGGCGCGGATGATCGCAGGGGCGCAGGCGGAGTTGCAGCGGCGCATTATGGACATGCTCGCAGCAAATTGTTTATTGGACCCTAGTCCACACACTCCACCTATCACTGCGCGCAGCTTTTCTACGCCGCGTCGTCTTGCCGTATATATATCGGGTGTTCTCATACAGCAGCCAGATATTAATCTGGTCTCTACTGGTCCCTCCGAAAAGGTTGCCTACAAGGACGGTCAGCCCACGCCTGCGTTAGAGGCGTTTGCGCGGAGGTTGGGAATTTCCGTGAAGGATACCTACATCACGGATACGCCCAAGGGGCGCTACATTGCCGCGAACCCCACAAAAATCGGCCGCTCTGCGGCGGAGGTGATTGCGGAGGAGCTGCCGAAGGAGCTGGCGGGCATCTACTGGGCGAAGAATATGACGTGGCGGCCGGGGAAACCGGAGCGGTTTGTAAGGCCGGTGCGGTGGTTGCTGGCGCTGCTGGGCGACGCGGTGGTGCCGGTGAGCTTTGGCGGGAAGACAGCGGGAAACGCGACGCGCGGGCATCGGGTGCTGGCGGGCGACAAGCCGATTGCGATTGCTGCGCCGAGTGAGTATGAGCAGACGCTGCTGAGCGCGCACGTGATTGCGGATGTGGAGGCGCGGCGGCAGAAGATTCGCAAGGCGCTGGACCGGGTGACGCGCGCTCTCTCCGCGGCTGAGGGCTCTCAGGGCGACGGGCTGCGCTGGCGCGAGGACCATGCGCTGGTGGATACGGTGACGCACTTGACGGAGTGGCCGTCGGTGATTGCGGGCGCGTTTGAGCCGGAGTATCTTGCGCTGCCGGAAGAGGTGCTGGTGACGGTGATGCGGGACCACCAGAAGTATTTTGCCGTGGAAGGTGCGAGCGGGAAGCTGGCGGCGCATTTTCTGGCGGTGCTGAATACGGAGACGGATGCGCAGGGCGATGCGGCGATCCGGCATGGGAATGAGCGGGTGCTGCGGGCGCGGTTCAACGATGCGCGGTTCTTCTGGGAGTTCGACCAGCGGGTGCCGCTGACGGAGCGCGTGGAACTACTGGAGAAGGTGACGTTTCAGAAGGACCTGGGCAGCTACGCGGCGAAGAGCGCGCGGGTGCTGGCGGTGGCGGAGCGGCTGGCGACGCGGCTTGCGGAGCGGGCGTGCGTGTTGGACGGGGCAGCGCTGGTCGAAGCGGTACGGCTGGCGAAGACCGACCTGACCACCGAGCTGGTGAAGGAGTTTACCGAGCTGCAGGGCGAGGTGGGCGGGTTGTACGCGCGGGTGCAGGGACATGGCGAGCGGGTGGCGCTGGCGATCTACGACCAGTACCGGCCGCAGTCGATGGAGGACCGTGTGCCGCGGACGGCGGAGGGCTCGGTGCTGGCGCTGGCCGACAAGGTGGACACGATTGTGGGGATGTTCGGGCTGGGGCTGGAGCCGACGGGGTCGAAGGACCCGTTTGCGCTGCGGCGGGCGGCGAACGGGATTGTGAAGATCCTGGCGGAGGCGGAGCCGGCGTTGCCGCTGACGCTGGGCGATGTGGTGGATGCTGCTTCGGCCAGCGAAGAGGTGCGGGTGAAGGTGGAGGTGTTCTTTGCCGAGCGGCTGGAGTTCTATCTGCGCGAGGCGAAGGGGCAGGCGTACGACGTGGTGAAGGCGGTGCTGGCGGCGGGAGCGAACGATGTTCGCGATGCGGTGGCGCGGGCGGAGGCGGTGACGGCGGTGCGCGGGTCGGAGGATTTTGCTGCGGTTTCAGCCGCGTTCAAGCGGATGAAAAACATTCTGGCGCAGGCGGAGGAGAAGGGCGATCTGCCGCAGGAGGGCGAGGACGAGGCGAGTGCGGGTCATCCGACAGAAATGATTTTGACGGCGCAGGCGGGACAGATCGGGAAAGATGTGAAGGAACTTACGGAGGGGCACAACTATGTTGGCGCGCTGGAGATTATCGCGACGCTGAGGCCCTACGTGGACGCCTTCTTCGATCAGGTGATGATCATGGATCCCGATACGCGGATTCGGCACCGCCGGCTGCGGATGCTGCAGCGAATCCTGCGCACGTTCTCCGGGATTGCGGATTTCTCGGAGATTGTGACGCAGGGGTAGGAAGGCATACCCCGGGGGCTAAAGCCCGGAGTTTTGGGTGAGTCGGAATGCCCAGGCTGAAACCTGGGCCTATCTCAGAAGCAACAGCAAGGGCGGAGTACAGAGATTCTGAGCTGCACTCAGAATGACGTTGCATAAGCCTGGGGCAAGCGCGTGATGCCCGTAGCGACGCGGCCGGGATCGCCGTCAGCCGAAGCGGGGAGTGAGCAGGATGTACTGCTCGATGGTGCGCTGTTCGAGGACGGACTTGTCGGGGTTGGATTCCTTGTAGCGGATCTGGACGCGCTTGTCTTTCATCTGGCGGACGAAGTTGTCGGCGTCGGCTTCGCTGGGGAAGTCGTGTTCATACTTGCCGGTGCGGTACTCGCCGATGAAGTAGGTGTACTGCAGGGACGCGTGAAACTGGGATGTCTTGGGGATGGGTGTAACCTTGCCGCTCTGGATGCGGCCTTCGACGGAGGGCCAGCCCTGGGCGGCGTTTTCGTCGCGGCTCTTGCGCCAGCGGCGGATGTGGATGCCTGCCCACCCGGCCACGAAAGCGAGCGGCCACTTGAGCAGGTAGATCCAGGCGTGGGTAAAGCGCCACAGATCGTGCCACGAGATGGAGAGGGCAGAGGCCATCGTTGGTACGGTACCACAAGGTGGTTGAGTCTTCGCGATTGAATGGGACGAAGAACAATACGGAGATTCTGGCTACGCCAGAATGACGGCCAAGGGAGAATGACGACGCGGAGCTAGTGGACGCGCTGGAGGCGGGCGATGAGTTTTTCGGCGAGGGGTTCGCCGGACTCGGTCCAGAGCAGGCGGCTGGAGATGCCGCAGTTCTTCTCGACCAGCAGGGTGAAGGCGAGCAGCTTTTCGATGTTCTGCTGGATGTGGAGTTGGGCCTCTTGGTCGAGGGGCCCGTCTTCGGCGGTGTCGGGATCCTGATCCGGGACCCAGGGGGTATCGAGGCCGAAGTCGACCAGAAGCTGGCCGTTCTGCTCGTATCCAGCGACGTCGAAGTTGGGGCCGAAGCCGAGGATGCGGACGGTGTGGAGGCGCGGCTTCCAGAGTGCGTCGGGGTCCTGGAGGACGGACTCGTCGAACTCCGCTTCGGGCTCGTGGGTATCGTCGTCGATGCCGGGGGCGAGGTTGAGCCGGCTGTAGGTGGGGTCGGGCTCTTCGGGCGCCCACAGGTGCCAGCGCATCTCGAACTCGTACGCCATGTCGTCGTGGAGCTGCTCGGTTGCCTCAGCGACGGCGGCCTCCAGGGCAGCGTCGGTCGCGCTGGCGATGGGATCGACTTCGGGCCGGTCAGTTCCGGTACCCTGGCCGGTGTCGACGTAGATGCGCTGGTAGGTGGGGGGCTGGGTGAAGTTGATGGGATAGGCGGTTGCGGCGGCGACGCGCTTTCCGCCAACCAGCGCGAACTGGCGCAGCACGCCGGTAAGCGCAGCGGGCAGGGCCTCCAGGCGGAAGTTGGGATACCACAGGCTGAGGTAGAGGCGGTCGGCCATGACGGTTCATTCTAGAGCATTTCTGCGCCGCGGGTGAGAAGATAGAGGAGGCGGGCGGATGCGCGATCGGGTAGCGAGACTGAGGGTTTGGTTGCTGGGAAGCGCGGTCTTCCTGATGCTGGTGATCGCTGCGTTCATCGGCTCTGCGCGGTATGTGCGGCACCGGCTGAAGAACGCCCTGGCGTCGAAGCTGGGCGTCACGATGACGGAGGGTGCGATCGGATGGTCGCGCTCGCGCTCGGACGGATCGCGGACGCTCTACACCATAAAAGCAGCCAGATGGGAGCGGGTCCCAAATTCGAATGGCGTGTTCGCGCTGCACGATGTGTCGATCGTGCTGTACGGCAAGAAAGGCGACCGCAGCGACCGCATCTATGGCGACGAGTTCGAGTACGACCAGGAGGCCGGCGTGATGCGCGCCAAAGGCCTGGTCCATATTGACATGCAGGCGGCCGGCGGGAAGGCTGCGGGGACTGCGGCAAGCCCGGCGGGCGGGGCCTCGGAGGCCGGCAAGGCTGCGGGGGAAGCGTCTGGGGGTGCGGCTGCCGGCGGGAAGGTGCTGCATGTGACGACCAGCGACTTGGTTTACATGGAGAAGCTCGGGGTGGCGGCGACCAGCGAGTACATCGAGTTCCAGGTGGGCGGCATGACGGGGCACGCCACGGGCGCGGACTACGCCAGCGATTCCGGCATGCTGATGTTGCACTCCGCGGTGAGCATGGAGGGGATGGCGGCGGGGCGCAAGGTAAAGCTGACCGCGGCGGAGGCTGCGTTCGACGACCGCAACCAGCAGACGTTTCTGACGGGCGCGAGGTATGAATCGTTGGGACGGACGGCGGAGGCGGGGCAGGCCACTCTGTATACGCGGCCCGACGGAACGCTGGCGCGAGTGTTGGCGCAGGGCAACGTAACGGCCGGGTCGAACGGCGCCACGGTGGTCTCGCAGCGGTCCGACGTGGTGATGAATGCGGCGGCCGAGCCGCAGTCGGCGCTGCTGACGGGAGGGGTGAGGTACGCGCTGGACCGGCCCCTGCGCCAGGTGAGGGGACAGGCGGACGAGGCGACGATCGCCTTCGACGGGCAAAAGAAGCCGCAGCCGCAGCACGCGGTGTTTACCGGGGCAGTCCACATGACCGAGCGCATGCGGGCGACGGAGGCGGCGCGGGAGCCGTGGAGCACGCGGGATTTGACAGCGGCGAAGTTTGAGGCGGCGCTGGTGCCTGCGGGGCCGGGCGAGTCGCAACTGCAGGACGCGGAGGCGACGGGGAATTCGCACCTGACGATGGTGAACAATGGCAGCCTGGCGAGCAGCAGCGGCGAGGGAACGACGGAACTCTCCGCGGACGACCTGAAGGCGCACATGATTGCCACGGGCGACGCCAGGCAGCCTCCGCAATTGGATACGATTGCGGGCCGCGGCCATACGGTGCTGCGGCAGGTGAGTGTGGATGGGACGGAGCAGACCAGCGCCGGAGACACGCTGGATGCGAAGTTCCGGCCGAGGCCTGCGCCCAGTGCTGGACGGACGCGGCCAGTGGCGGCTGTGGCTGGGACGGCGTCCGGCGGGGCTGGGAGCGGCAAGGCGGGCCAGGCGGGTTTCGGGGTTGGCCAGCAGTTTCCGGACCTGGTTCAGAGTGCGGTGCAGCAGGGGCACGTGACCATGATGCGGCGGGCCCCGGCGAAGAGCGGGAGCAAGGCCGGCGCCGGCGCGGAGGAGGATGTGGAGCGCGCCGTTGCGGTGCGGGCCGCGTACGACGGCGATCTGGACCGCATGACGCTGACCGGAGGCGTGCAGTTGATGGATGCGGGCAGCGTGCTGTTGGCAAACCAGGTGGCGCTCGACCACAAGACGGGCGACTCGCATGCGATGGGTGCGGTGAAGGTGAACTACGTGCAGGACAATTCTGCGCAGCAGGGCGGGGGACGCGCCGGGGCGCCGGGTGAGCCCACGCACATTCTGGCCGACCGGGCTGACCTGGAGCGGGCAACCGATATCGCGACTTTTTATGGCAAGCCGGTGCGGTTGTGGCAAGGCGCCTCGCAGGTGCTGGCGCCGGTGATCGAGTTGTCGCGGGCGCAGAAGCGGCTGATCGCGCGGGGCGAGGCGTCGACGGGCTGGTCGGCTGCGGCGCAGGCAGCCCAGGTGCATACAGTGCTGGTGGGCAGGGAGAGCGGTGGGGCTGGGAGCGGGGCGGCCGGCGCGGGGAAGACCGGATCCACGGCGCCGGGATGTGCGAACACCGGGGCGGCCAAAGCTGGAGCGGGCAATGCGGAAGCGGCTGCGCAGGCCCCGAATGTGGTGCGCATCGCCAGCGGCGGGCTGGTCTTCTCGGGGATACTGAACCAGGCGGACTTTACCGGGGGCTTTCGCGCGGATACCGCCGACGGAACGATCCGGGCGAACGCCGGGACAGCCTACCTGCAGCCTGCCGGGGCCGCGGGCGCGGTTCCGGCAGGTTCGAGCGCAGCTGGAGGCACGGCGGCAAGCGGCGGAGCAGCGGCTGTGCCTTCGCTTACCGGGCGTTTAGAGCGCGTGGTTGCGGCCGGGCATGTGGACATTCTGCAGCCGGGACTGCGCGCCACGGGGGAGCGGCTGGTGTACACGGCGAACGACCAGGTGTTTCTGCTGACCGGGGACAGCAAGAACCCGCCGCGGGCGGCCGACGCAAAAGGCACGACCACCGGGGCGGCGTTGCGGTTCCACAGTTCCTGCGATGATAGCGGGGGTGTTAGTGTTGAGGCGTTGAGCGCAGTTCCTGGGGAGCCGGCGCAGCGCGTGCAAACGGAGACCCGGGTTAGCGATGATGAAAAGAAGGAGAAGGGAAAGCGGTGAAGCGGTTTGCTTCAGGACCGACCTCCAGGATGGGAGATGAGCCTTTGAGCGAAGAGATGGGCCGGGCAGCAGAGGAAGCGGTTGCAAGGACGGTGACGCCAACGATGCGTACGCTGGCGACGGAAGAGATTGGGAAGGCCTATTCGGGCCGCCACGTAGTCCGCGGCGTAAGCATGCAGATCGCGCAGGGCGAAGTGGTGGGGCTGCTGGGACCGAATGGCGCGGGTAAGACGACCTGTTTCTACATGATCGTCGGGCTGCTGCGGCCGGACGCTGGACGGATCATTGCCGATGGCGACGAGATTACGCGCCTGCCGATGTATCTGCGCGCGCGGCAGTACGGCATCAGCTACCTGCCGCAGGAGCCGTCGATCTTCCGCAAGCTTACGGTTGAAGAAAACATCTTAGCCGTGCTGGAGGCGCAGCAGTTGAGCTGGGAGAGCCGGCGCACGCGCACCGAGAAGCTGATTGAACAGTTGAACCTGGGCCACGTGCGCAAGACGATGGGGTATGCGTTGAGCGGAGGCGAGCGCAGGAGGGTGGAGATTGCGCGCTGCCTGGCCATCGAGCCGGCGTTTATCCTGCTGGACGAGCCGTTCTCGGGGATCGATCCGATTGCGGTGCTGGAGCTGCAGGAGATCATCTTCGATCTGAAGATGAACGGCATCGGGGTGCTGATCACCGACCACAATGTGCGCGAGACCCTCTCCGTTACGGACCGCGCCTACATCATCAGCGAGGGCAGGATACTGTTCGCCGGGACGCCGGGAGAACTGGGCCGGAACCCCGAGGTGAGGCGCATTTACCTGGGCGAGAAATTCTCCATGGACTAGCACTTGCCGTTCTCGACCGCTTTACGGGGAGAGACAAAGAGATTTGCATGCGGTTGATTCCGGGCAATCGCAAGCACGTGCGGGCGGCAAAAATGGGTGTATCCCAACGCACAGACCGATTGATTCGAAGGTGTTATTGCTTATACCTATGGGTCAGGTGTAAACGGAGATATATGCTCTTTGCCTGGAGCGGAGACAAGGATTCTACACGGCTGCGCGAATGCTGAGCAGCGTGTAGACTGTGCCCAGTTGCCCGTTGAGAATGAAGGCGGGGGGTCTGCCCGATCAACCACTCTCTTCCCGCAGGCACAGCGGGCATCAGAGCATGAAGAGGTCTGAGGATTGCTGCAACCGAAGCTAAGTCTGAAAGTCTCGCTGCGCCAGGTATTGACACCTGGGCTGGTGCAGATGGTCAGCGTGCTGGCCCTGAACAAGCTCGAGTTGAAGGAGATGATCAACACCGAGATGGTGGAGAACCCGGTGCTCGAGGAGGTTGAGGAGTCGGCGGTCACGATCGAGGAGATGGCGGGACGCGAGGCCGAACGCGAGCGCTCCGCGGAGGAGGTTGCGACCGAACACGAGCGCGTGGAGAAGAAAGACCCGTTCGACGAGGTTGATTTTGGGAGCTACTTTCAGGACTATCTCGATCCGGGATTCCGCACCGTGTCCAGCTTCGAGGAGATCGAGCGGCCCTCGTTTGAGAATTTTCTGTCGCAACCCAGCACCCTGACCGACCACCTGGATTGGCAACTGGGCTCGATGAGCCTTGCTCCTGAGGTGCGGTTGGCCGCGGACCTGGTGGTTGGGAACCTGAACGAAGATGGTTACCTGACGGCGACGGACGAGGAGTTGGTCGACGGCTTCATACAGGCGCGGGGGCCGGCGCGCCCGGAGCCGATTCCGTTCGAGCGAGGCATGAAAGCCCGGCCGGCCTGGGAGACGCCCCACTTGGGGACGGATGCGGGCCTGGACCTTGCCGCGGCCGGGACGTCGAGCGATGCGGGCCCCGCCGATGAGCACGCAGCGGCGCTGGCGACGGTGCTGGAGGCGCGCAAGATCATCAACCATCTCGATCCGCTGGGGGTGGGCGCGCGTGACCTGCGCGAGTGCCTGCTGATCCAGATTGCGGCCCAGCGCCGCGAGGCGGAGCTGGTGTTGAAGCGCGGTCTGGCCAAGGCGGCGCGTCATTTTGACGAGCAGGCAGACGGCTTCGAGGACGATGGGTCGGAGGAGGCCGGCCACTTGCACGTGCCGGTCGTCCATCTGCCTGCGCACGAGACCCTGAATGGCGCGTCTTCCCGCAACGGAACGGCGCCGGAGGTCCACGCTCGCGAGGGGTCGCCGCGCAACGGCTGCGATGTGTTTGAGATTGCCACGCACATCGTGGCCAGCCACCTGGCGCTGCTGCAGAAGAAGGACATGCGCGAGTTGACGCGCGGTTGCGGCCGCAGCGCGGAGGAGGTGCAGGAGGCGGTGGACCTGATCCGCACCCTCGATCCCCGGCCGGGCCAGCGCTACAATGTGAGCGAAACACGGCTGATTGAGCCCGACGTTGCGTTCGTAAAGCGCGATGGCGTGTATGTTGTGCTGGTGAACGAGGAGGACATGCCCACGCTTCGCCTGAGCCACGCATACCGCAAGATGCTGCGCGACAAGACGGCGGAAAAGGATGTGCGCGAGTACGTCAAGGAGCGCTATAAGTCCGCCATCCAGCTGCTGCGCAACATCGAGCAGAGGAAGAATACGATTGTGCGCACGTGCGAGGTGATTGTGCGCCGCCAGCAGGAGTTTCTGGAGCAAGGCGAGCAGGGGTTGAAGCCGATGATGATCAAGGAGGTAGCCGAGGAGATCGGCGTGCATCCCTCGACCGTCAGCCGGGCGGTGGCCAACAAGTATGTGCATACGTCGCAAGGGGTGTACGAACTGCGTTACTTTTTCAGCGAAGGGGTAAATGGCCCGGAGGGCGCCGACCTGCCGCTGGTGCTGCTGAAACGCAAGGTGAAGAAGCTGATCGAAGACGAAGACTCGCGCAAGCCGCTGACCGACGACCAACTGGCGGCGGAGCTACAGCGCCAGGGCATCCGGGTGACCCGCCGGACGGTGGCAAAGTACCGCGAAGACATGAATATTCCCAGTACCCACCAAAGACGTGTACGCTGATACGCACCTGAGTTGCATGCAACCGGGCTGGACGACACACGTGAGGTGAATGGATGATCATTGAATACACGGGAAGGCAATTCGTCGTCACGCAAAAATACAAGGACCAGGCAGTCGTGGGTTTGAGGGCGATTGAAAAGATCGTCAGCGGCGCGACCAGCGCGAAGGTGATTTTGACTCTCGACAAGTACCGCAAGATCGCCGATGTGACGGTGATGCAGGGGAAAGAGAGCATGGTGGCGACCTGCGAGTCCGCGGAGATGATGAACGCACTGCGCGATGCACTGGCCAAGATTGAGCAGCAAGCGGTGCGGCAGAAGCAGAAGGCGACGAAGGGTGTGCGGCGTCCGCGGCTGGTGGAACCGATAGCGGCTGAGGCGGGCGCGTAAGCGGGACTGGTCTTGCCGCGTGATGCTAGGATTCCACCATGCGACCGAAGAGCATCGCGAAGACGAGGAATCCCCCTGCCGAGCACGTGAGCCACGGGGAGCATGGGGAGTTGGTGATCCTGACCGGCATGTCCGGCTCGGGCAAGCTGTCGGCGCTGAAGGCGTTTGAGGACCTCGGCTACTACTCAGTGGACAACCTGCCGCTGGAGTTGATTCCACGCTTCGCCGACCTGGTTCGCCAGTCGGCCGAGATCGAACGCGCGGCGCTGGTTGTGGATGTGCGCGAGGGCATGCGGCTGGACCGCTTTCCGTCGATCCTAAAGAAGGTGCGCAAGGTGCTGCCGACGCGCGTGGTCTTCCTGGAGGCCAGCGAAGATGCACTGGTGCGCCGCTTCTCCGAGACGCGCCGGCCCCACCCCATGGGCCGGACGCAGACCGTAGTGCAGGGCATACGCGCGGAACGCAAACGGCTTGACCCGATCCGCAACGTTGCGGACATCGTGCTGGACACTACGAAGTTCAACGTGCATGAGCTGCGCGCGCGCATCAACTCACAGTTTGAGCGCGGCGATGATCCCAAGAACCTAACTATTTCGTCCACCAGCTTCGGCTTCAAGAATGGCGTGCCGGCCGAAGCGGACCTGGTGTTCGATGTACGCTTCCTGCCAAATCCGCACTTTGTGCCGAAGTTCCGCAAGCTCACCGGGCGCCACCCCAAGGTGGCGAAGTACATCCGGCAGTTTCCGCAGACGCAGGAGTTCCTGGACAAGGTGACGGACCTGCTGAAGTTTCTGCTGCCGCATTACATCGAGGAAGGGAAGAGCTACCTGACGGTGGCCTTCGGATGCACTGGCGGGCAGCACCGGTCGGTGTTTATTGCGGAAGAGATGAAGAAGCGGCTGGAGGCCGAGGGCCACCGCGTGAAGACGGCGCACCGGGACATGCCGCGGTGAAGAAAGTTGTGAGTTGTCAGTTCTCAGTTGTCAGTTGGAAGGCGAGAGAGAACCGCCCCCTTTTGTGGCGTCGCGTGGATTAGGAACGCGAGGCCACCTTGTTACGCGGAAAACCAATAGAATTGAGTTGATGAGCGAGGGCCGGACAAGCATGGCACGGGCAGGCGCGACGCGGGGACGGGAACGATGAGGCGCATCTGGCGTTTGCTCGGCTATGCGCGCCCGTATGCGCTTTTTATGCTGGCGTCGGTGGTGACGACGGCAGTTTTCGCGGCGATGGCCGCGCTGCGGGTGATGCTGATCAAGCCCATCATCGACAACGTGCTCAGCGCGAAGGCATCGCCCGATCAGGTGCTGGTATTTACGATTCCGCACACGCACCGCACGATCGATCTCCAGTTCATCATCCCTCACCATTTTCATAATGCCTGGACCGTGGTTGCGGTGGCGCTGGTTGGCTCTGGAGTGATCAAGTCGGCGTGCGATTACCTGGGCACGCTGCTTGCAAACAAGGCCGGTTACGGCATGATCACCGACCTGCGCAACGATCTGTACGACTCCATGATGCGCCGCTCGACCGCGTTCTTCCAGCGGCACACGTCGGGCACGCTGATCTCGACGCTGATCAACGACGTGGAGCGGGTGCAGACCGCCATGGCGACGATCCTGAGCGATTTTCTGCAGCAGTCGTTCACGCTGGTGGCGCTGACGGTGGTGGTGGCAATAATGGGCGGGACGATGGCGCTGGTCCTGCTGCTGTTTGTTCCGGTGGTAGTGTTGTCGTCGCGCAAGGTGGGCCGCAGCGTGCGCACGACCACGCGGCGCGGGCAGGACCGGCTGGCGGAGATTCAGAACATTGTGCAGGAGACGATTTCGGGTCACGGCATCGTGAAGGCGTTCGGCATGGAGCCCTGGGAGATGAACCGATTTCGCCGCGCGTCCGACCGGCTGCTGAGCGCGAACATGCGTTCGGTTGCGGTACAGGCGATCTCTTCGCCGCTGATGGATGCACTGGGCGTGGTGTTGCTGGCGCTGCTGCTGTGGCTCGGCCGCAATTTCTTTATTCTGCATGGCGTCTCCGAGGGCACTTTCATTGCGTTCCTGGGGGCGGTGATGATGCTCTACGATCCCGTGCGCAGGATGCCGGGGTACTACAACAACATCCAGCAGGCCGCGGGCGCCAGCGAGTACATCTTCCGCTTCATGGACGCGGCGGATGACGTGGTCGAGAAGAAGCGGCCGTTCGTGCTGAAGGAGTTCAAGGAGTCCATCCGGTTTGAGCAGGCCGACTTCGCCTACGAGAGCGATGGCGAGGTGAACCAGGTGCTGCACGGCATCGATCTCGACGTGAAGCGCGGCGAGGTGATCGCCATCGTGGGACCGAGCGGGGCGGGGAAGTCGTCGCTGCTGAACCTGGTTCCGCGGTTCTTCGATGTGACCGGCGGACGCATCCTGATCGACGGGCGCGACCTGCGCGATGTCAGCCTGGCTTCTCTGCGCAAACAAATCGGCAAGGTGACCCAGGAGACCATCCTCTTCAACGACACGGTGCGGAACAACATTGCCTACGGCCAGCCCGACGTACCGCTGAGCCGCGTCGAGCAGGCGGCACGCATGGCGCTGGCGCACGACTTTATCCTGCGCATGCCCGAGGGTTACGACACCATGATCGGCGAGAAGGGAGTGCGCCTGTCGGGTGGTGAGCGGCAGCGGCTGGCGATTGCGCGCGCGATCCTGAAGAACGCGCCGATCCTTATTCTGGATGAGGCGACGTCGGCGCTGGACACGGAGAGCGAGGCGTTTGTGCAGGCCGCGCTGGGGAACCTGATGCAGGGGCGTACGGTATTTGTAATTGCGCATCGCATGTCGACGGTGCGGCGGGCGACCCGCATCGTGGTGCTGGAAGACGGGCGCATCACCCAGGTGGGCAGCCACGAGTTTCTAATGCAGCAGTCGGGGACCTACCGGCGGCTCTACGATTTGCAGTTCGAGTCGGACCGGTTCGAGCGCCGGCCGGCGACGGAGTCTGCGGAAGCGGAAGTCCTGGAAGGAATCAAGTGAGCGAGTTGCAAACTATGCCGGAACCTTCAACCCATACAGAATCACCCGCTGACCTCAAGCCGATTTACTCGATGACGGGCTACGCGACGGCGCAGGGCGCGACGGAGGACGGCCTTGCGTTTACGCTGACGATGAAGAGCGTGAACCATCGTTTCCTCGACCTCAACCTGCGGCTTCCCGGCGACTGCGATGCGCTGGAAGTTGCGCTGCGGCGGCTGACGAAGGAGCGCGTCAAGCGCGGCCATGTGGACGTGACGCTGCATGTGGACCGCCGCGCGCGCGAGTCGACCCAGACGGTCCAGCTCAATCGTGAACTGCTCGAGGCGCACTTGCAGGTCTTCCACGAGGCGGCCAAACTGCACCGCTTCAACGTGGAGCCGGATCTGAACGAACTGCTGCGCATGCCGGGAGTGCTCTCGACCGATGCTGCTGCTGCGGCGTCGGATCCCGCGCGTGGTGCGGCGCTGGACGCTGCGGTGATGGCGATTGCGCCGTCGCTGCTGGAGCAGTTGAACCAGGTGCGCGGCGTGGAGGGTGCGGCGCTGGCCGGAGAGCTGCGCGCATCGATGCTGCGGCTGCGTGCGCTCGCCGAGGAGTGCGCGGCGCTGCGGACGGGTGCGCGCGAAGCGCACTTCGAGCGGCTGCGCACGCGGATCGGCGAGTTGCTGAAGGCGGATGCGAGTGCGGCGGAAGCTGCGGGACCGGCGGCCGGGCCGGCGCAGGACTACCGCATGCTGGCCGAGGCGGCGCTGCTGGTGGAGCGGTCGGACATCGAAGAAGAGCTGGTGCGGCTGCGCGCGCACATCGGGAGCTTCCTGGAGATGCTGGACGCGGGCGGCGAGCTGGGCAAGCGGCTGGACTTCCTGCTGCAGGAGCTGAACCGCGAGGCGAATACGATGCTGTCGAAGACCACGGGCGGCGATCCGGGGATTGGACTGCGGCTGACGTCGCTGGGGCTGGAGATGAAGACCGAGATCGAGCGGGCGCGGGAGCAGGTGCAGAATTTGGAGTAGGCGGATAACGGCTGCAGGATTATTGCTACTTGGGCGCTGTTAAAGCCACGTTGCGGACAAATGAATACGGATCCGGATTCTCACCCCAACCTTTGAATTCCATATTGGCGAGTTTGGAAAGTCTCGCGATATCCGTCTGGACGATGGAGGTGGTCACTTCACACCTTCTCGTGTCTAGAGTTTTGGCCCCAATCGTCTTCAGATATTCGGAAACTGCCGCGGCCTCAATCAATACCTTTCCCGATCCGGCCCAATGCCGGTCTTCGCCGTTTTTCTTGACGCCGGATACCCAATACGATTCGCCAGTTTCCATATCAATGTGATTCCCGCCGGCGTCACCGCGCCGTTGACCCTTGAGTTTCATTAGGCCTCGACCGTTGAAGTACAGTGTCCGGCCGGTCTTAGACGCTGTGACGTAACCGATCCAAGCCGGGCCGTTATCGGAATGGCCGCTCTTGAGCTCAACGTACCTAAGGCTCTTCATGGCTCCAAGTGTGCCATATCTGCTTCCAAACAGGCAGATTTTATTCGCACACCCACGCGTTACACTGCTTGGTAAGCATGGCAGGCATTTTGTTTATCATTTCGGCGCCGTCGGGGTCGGGGAAGTCGACGCTGGTGGCGCAGGTGCGTTCGCTGGTGGAGGGGCTGGATTTTTCCGTCTCGTACACCACGCGGGCGCCGAGGGGCTCGGAGACGGACGGGCGCGAGTACCACTTTACGGATCGCGCGACGTTCGAGCGGATGATTGCCGCGGGCGAGTTCCTGGAGTGGGCGGAGGTCTTCGGCGAGAACTACTACGGGACGGCGTTGGCAGCGCTGGATCATGCGCGGGCGGCGAGCAAGGACTTGCTGCTCGACATCGACGTGCAGGGCGCGAAGCAGGTGATGGAGCGGCTGCCGCAGGCGGTGTCGATCTTTATCCTGCCGCCGAGCCCGGAGGTGCTGGAGATGCGGCTGCGCAATCGCAGTCTCGCCGAGCCTACGATATCGGAAGAAGAAATCGAGCGGCGGCTGCAGCAGGCGCGCAACGAGCTGGAGCAGGTGTGGGACTACAAGTACGCGCTGGTGAACGATGTGCTGGACCAGGCGACGGCGCAGATGCGCGCGATCGTTCTCTATGAGCGGGGCGTGCGCGACGGCGTTACGGCAGTGGCGGAGGGTTGCCGGACGGATGCGCGCTCGCGGCTGAGCGCCGTGCTGGAGAGCTTTCACGTCGCGTGAATATGGGATGCCATTGCGCAAATGCAAGACAAATACGGAGAGATGATTATCAAGTTAGCTCAGGCATAGCGGTGAGCTGTTTATAGGTGATGGTGGATGTGGCGAGGCCTGCGCGGAGGAGTCGTGTGAGCAGATCTTGTTCCATGGATCTTC